>Ga0299915_10000003_pt1 | contig 311989 bp, 254 predicted proteins | sample RVTome_13_FD_200263 | JGI IMG/M metagenome (GOLD analysis project Ga0299915, IMG submission 200263) | Soil microbial communities from uranium-contaminated site in the Upper Colorado River Basin, Wyoming, United States - RVT92D227 (version 2) ...
CTGCTCTTCTCTGCGAACCATGGCGGCTCCTCGTAAGAATGATAGGATTTACCTATCTAATTCTCGAAGCCTCTCGCGGTTCCTCGCGAAGGGCATAATCACTGAGAATATTTCAAAGAACTCTTATTAAGGGGGGCAGGGGAGGGGGATCTGCCGGAATCGTCAAAAAGAGCCAGTGAGGGTCCTTCCTACCCCAAAAGCCCCGATGAAAAATCAGCCTTCTTGACTCTTGCAAACGCCCCATCCCTCCCTTAACTTTACAGCAAAACTATCCGAAATGTTCTAAAGAATAGCCTGGCCTGGTAATCGCTGCTCCCATGGCCTATCTAACACCCCTAAAGCAAGGAGTTCATTATGATCTTCATCGCATCGGTACTCATCGCCGTGGTTGCCCTCATCGTATGGCTGAGCGCCAAAAGGAAGGTGCAACAGGACAATATCGCCCTCCGCTCCGCGGCCAGCGTGAGTGGACTGGTTGTCGCCGGATGCGCCGTTATCGCCTTGATTATGTGCTTCACGCAGATCCCGGCGGGACACGTGGGCGTCGTGGATTTCTTCGGCATTGTATCGGAGAGGACTCTTCCGGCCGGGATCAATTTGGTGAATCCCATGGCGCGTGTCATCAAATATTCCATCCAGACCAAAGAACATAAGGAAACGATGCAAGTGCTCTCGCGAGAGGGACTCACCATTGGTTTGGAAGTCAGCTCGATCTACAGACTCAACCCCGATGCGGCGGCTCGCGTCTACAAGACCATCGCCGGCGGCGACTACGAGACCATCATCCTCATCCCGCAATTCCGCTCGATCTGCCGTTCCGTCACGGCCAGCTTTCAGGCCAGCGCGCTATATTCATCGGAACGGGAGCGGCTGGGCGCCTCGATTCAAGAAGAGCTGGCCAAGACCGTGGCCCCTCGCGGTGTGACGATTGAAAATACGCCCATCCGCAATGTCGCGCTCCCCACGCAACTCACCGAGGCCATTGAACAAAAACAGCGGGCCGACCAGGAGAGCCAGCGCATGGAATTCATTCTCACCAAGGAGAAGCAGGAAGCGGACCGAAAACGCATCGAAGCCCAGGGTATCGCCGACTTTCAGAAGATCGTCGCCGCCGGCATCAGCGACCAACTGCTGCGCTGGAAAGGAGTCGAGGCCACCGAGAAATTGGCCGCCTCTCCCAACGCCAAGGTGGTCATCATCGGCGCCGGGAAAGACGGTTTGCCCATCATTCTGGATACGAAGTAGGGATAAAGGAGGTGGGGGGCGTTTTCTGCGGGGGGCTTATACGCCCGGCTATTCATGTGTCACCCCTTGCGGGGTGAAGTCAATCTGTTTAATCCGTTGAATCCGTTTAATCGGCGATTCAGACAATGTTTATGTCCTGCCGTAGCGTATTACGTGAAAACGAGATAAACAATGAAACTACGAGTGGTTGTCCTGGGTGCGGGTTTCGGCGGACTCGAACTCAGCACGATATTGTCCGAGGCGCTCGGCGACCGCCTCGATCTCACCCTGATAGACAAGAACGACTCTTTTATTCTCGGCTTTTCGAAGCTCGACGTGATGTTCGGTCGTAAAACGATAGACGCCGTGCGCCTCCCTTACCGAAATATCGCGAAGCCGGGCGTGCGCTTTCGTCAGGAAGCCATCACGGCGATTGACCCCCTGGCACGACGCGTCACGACCCAGAACGGAACTTACGACGCCGATGTGCTGGTCGTTGCACTTGGCGCCGACTATGATCCGGACGCCACACCGGGGCTCACCGAAGGCGGCAACGAGTTCTACTCCGTCGCCGGAGCCGAGCGCCTGAGGGAGGTGCTTCCCACTTTCTCGAAAGGCCGCGCGATCGTCGGAGTGACCTCAACGCCGTTCAAATGCCCCCCGGCGCCGAGCGAAGCCGCGTTATTGCTGCACGACTATCTTACCGCACGCGGTGTGCGTGATGCCTGTGAAATTAGCCTCGTCATGCCGTTCGGCGTTCCGATTCCTCCGGCGCCCGCATCCTCCCGGGCGTTGCTCGCCGCCTTCGCCGAACATGATATCACTTTCGTCCCCCATCGGCTCGTGCGGGCGCTCGATCCGGCGCGCCGCGTTGCCATTCTTGACGATCAGAGTGAGATGCCCTACGACTTGTTCCTCGGTATCCCGAAGCACCGCGTCCCGGGCGTGGTCGCGGCCAGCGGCCTGACCGGGAACGGCTGGATCCCCGTCAATCCGAAGAACCTCAAGACGCGGTTCCCCGGAGTGTATGCGGTCGGTGACGTGACGAGTGTCGGAACGGCCAAGGCGGGCGTATTCGCCGAAGGAGCCGCGCGCGTTGCCGCCGCCTCGCTGCTCGCGGATCTACGGGGCGGCGAACAGCCCCCGGCTTACGCCGGGGCGGCTATCTGCTATGTCGAGTTTGGGGCAGGCCGCGTGGGGCGCGTGGACGTGAACTTCCTTTCGGGTCCATCTCCCACGGGGAGCTTCATGGAACCCTCCGTCGCCCTTGTCGGTGAAAAACAGCACTTCGGATCCAGTCGCCGGGCCCGCTGGTTCGGACTGTAGCGGTCGGGTCTATCGTCAAAAGTATGTCCGATGCTCCATCCGCCGCGGCGGACAAATCCGCAGCGGCGGGCGGGCTGTAATCCCCCCTGCCCCCCCCCTTTAGGAAAGGGGGGGCAAAGTCCCCCTTCTTAAAGGGGGATTTAGAGGGATTATGGTGTAAGCGTAGGATTCATTGGGCGCGATCTGCCAGTGCGCCGGACGCCTCTCCGAATAAATCCGCAGTCGGGGTCGTCGCTGACCCCGACGACCATCTAAAGCGTCAATGAAAAAGCAATCATCCCCCTTTGCCCGGCGCACCGCGCGCATGACCCCCACCATGATTCTGGCGATTTCGGCGCAGGCGTCGAGGGATCCGCGCATCGTCAACCTCTCCGTCGGCGAGCCGGATTTTCCCACGCCGAATGCCATCAAGGAGGCGGGTGTCAAGGCGATCCGCGAAGATTTCACGCACTATACCGCCGCGTCGGGCATCCTCGAACTGCGCCGGGCCGTCGCCGAACGCGTCAGCCGCGAAACCGGCATCCTCCGAAAGCCAGAAGAGGTGGTCATCTCCTGCGGCGGCAAGCACGCCATCGCCAATGCGATTCTGGCGCTGGTGGACGTCGGCGAGCGCGTCCTATTGCCGTTGCCCTACTGGCTGGCCTATCCCGAAATGGTCTATTTGGCTCAAGGGGAAGTGATCGAACTTCCCACCGAACAGGCGAACGGCTTCCGCATCAAGCCCGCGCAGTTGGAAGCCGCCCTCGCCGCCGATCCCAAATTGCTGATATTGAATTCGCCCTCCAATCCCACCGGCGCGGCCTACGGCAAAAAGCACCTGAACGCGCTGGTCTCCATCCTGAAGGATTCGGACGTTTTCATCATCAGCGATGAAATCTATGATAAGATGCTCTACGACGGCGCGCAGCCGGCCAGCCTAGCATCCTATAAAGAAATCCGCGACCGCGTCATCCTCGTCAATGGCGTATCGAAGGCCTACTGCATGACCGGCTGGCGCATCGGTTGGGCGGTGGCGAACGCCGAAGTCGCCGATAAGATCGGGATCATCCAATCGCAGATGACTTCGTCGCCCAGCTCCATCAGCCAGAAGGCGGCCTTGGAGGCTCTCAGCCGCCCCGATGCCGAGCTGGCTCCCATGCTTAAGGCTTTCCAAGAGCGCCGCGACCGCGCGCTGGCAATGGTAAATGAAATCCCCGAGGTAAAATGCCACCCGCCGGAGGGAGCCTTTTATCTCTTTCCCGAGATTTCGGCCTACCTGCCGTCGAAAAATCCCCGGCAGGAAGCGCCGCAGCGCACGATGGCCCTGGTGCGCTATCTCATGCAGCACCACAAAGTCGCCGTCATCCCCGGCTGCGCCTTCGGATCGGACGATCACATCCGCATTTCGTTCGCGACATCCATTGACAAGATTGAGGAGGGCATTCGCAGGGTGGGGAGGGGGCTGGAGGGATTTCGAAAGCTATCACACGAAGAAAGAGGGGTATTCGAGAGGGATTAGGAGCCTGGTGCCCCACCGCTCCCGAAGGGACCCTTACGGGTCTGCGGTGGGAGAGCAGCCTAATCCCCCCGCGCTTTGCGCTCCCCCCTTTAGGAAAGGGGGGAAAGGAAAGTCCCCCTTTTTTCAAGGGGGATTTAGGGGGATTATGGATCTCGAAAATCTTTCCGCTCCCCCATTGGCCGCAGCGGGCGGTGGGTTGGCTAAAAGCGGGCCCAGGGTTACCACGAAGTGGTCCCCTTGGGAAAATCTTGGGCTACAATCCTTTCCCCAAGGGACCGCTTCGCGGCAGTCCACTAAAGTGGACGCTCTTCTTTTCGTCCCGCTTCAGCGGGACAGAATGATAGTAGCCCAGGAATTTCCCGAAGGGACCTTTGGGGTATTCCTGGGCCAAGCTATTTCTCCCGCGTAAAATATCCTTCCGGCAGGTGTTGATTGCATTCGAACAGATCGCAGCACGTGTGGCAGACGCGCTTGAAGACGCGCAGGCCGGTGAGCTGAACATGCGGCGCCAGGTCGTTGCTCTTGACCGGTTCGGAGCGCAGAAGATCGGTGCTCAAATACTTCTTATTGTCGTCAGAGAAGACGGTGACGACGACGGCGTTTTTCCCCAGTTCATTTTGTACCTTCAGCGCGCCGATGAAATTGGCGCCCGAGGATATCCCCATCGCCAATCCCAATTGCGTCGCCAGCTTCTGCGCCATCTGAATGGCGTCCCCATCGGAAGCCTCCACCACTTCATCCAGGCTTTTCAAGTCCACAATGGGGGGGATAAATTCGTCCGAAATCCCCTGAATACGGTGATGGCCGACTTTGCAGCCGGTGGATAACGTCGGCGATTCCGTCGGTTCCAGCGGGTAGATCTTGACGTCGGGATTCTGTTTGCGCAGGAATCGGCCGACCCCCATGATGGTCCCGCCCGTCCCCACGCCGGCCACAAAGGCATCCGGCACCAGGAAATTGAATTGAAGTTGCCACCAGATCTCCGGCCCGGTCGTCTCGGCGTGGGCCTCCACGTTGGCCTGGTTGGCGAACTGTTGGGGGCGAAAGATATGAGGCCGCTCGCGGGCCAACTCATCCGCCAGGCGAATGCTGCCCAGAAAGCCGCCTTGCTCTCGCGTCACCGGCTTGATCTCGGCGCCGTAGCTGCGGATCAGTTCGACTCGTTCGCGGCTCATCCAGTCCGGCATGAAGATGATCACCGGATGCCCCAGCGCCCGGCCCAGCGCCGAAAACGAAATGCCGGTGTTGCCGCTGGTGGCCTCGGCGATGGTATCTCCGGGTTGAATTTCGCCTTTTTCGTAGGCTCGCTGCAGAATGTAGAGCGCCATCCGATCCTTGATGCTGCCAGTCATGTTCATCTGCTCGGATTTGGCGTAGATCACGCGCTTTTCGCCTCGAAAGGTGAATTCAATCGCCAGCATGGGCGTGTTGCCGATGAGGCGCTGCAGACCCTTCAGTCTGTCGGATATCCAGGGGTGTTTCTCGGCCAATTGTTCCATAAGGTTTCGCCAGAGTGGGTTTAAGGTGTCCAAAATTTACTATCATTCGAAGTCAATTCCAAGGGGAGTTTTGCGGAGAGAATCATGGGGGATCTGGTCTGCAAAGCAGATTTAATGACTGACCTTCCATTCCTTTTGTCAATTTCAATCTCTATTCGCTTGCAGAACAGCGGCGATTTTATTAAGTTAAGACCGCTTGAGAAACAATTTGGCCTCATGCCGGCGAACGCGCTCCAGAATCCACTCGCCGCCGGAATTCCGAAATCGAAATGATACGCCCAAGTTGTTACGCTCAGGGAGCGGTCAGCACAGCAAAAAGTCATGAAAATCGGCTTCGTTCAATTCTCCCCAATTCTTGGTGATCTCGACGCGAATCTGTCAGAGATCGAACGCCTATTGGCTGGAGCGCCGCCGGCGGATTTGCTGGTTCTGCCTGAACTTTGCAGCACCGGCTATAGCTTCACCTCGGCTGCACAGGCCCGCGAGCTCTCCGAAGAGATCAGGCACGGTCGCCTCGTAAGACTGCTGGAACGGATCTGCGCTAATAAGAATCTTTATGTCGTCGCCGGCGTGGACGAGCGCGACGACGATCATATTTTTAATACGTCCGTGTTGGTCGGCCCCCAGGGCTATATCGGCAAGTATCGCAAGTTGCATCTTTTCATGAACGAGAAGGATATTTTCACTCCGGGGGATTCTGAACCACCGATTTTTAATGTCGGCATCTGTAAGCTGGGAATGCTGATCTGTTTCGATTGGATCTTTCCCGAAATCTGGCGAGTGCTGGCGCTAAAAGGCGCTGATCTGATCTGCCACCCATCGAATCTGGTCTTGCCCGGCTTCTGTCAGCGCGCCATTCCTGTGCACGCTTTGATCAATCGCTTCTACATCATCACCGCCAATCGCATTGGCACGGAGGGCGATCTGACCTTTACGGGCCTGTCCATGATTGCCGATCCCAACGGCCATGTATTAGCGCAGGCCTCATCCGATCGTGAGGAAATCGGCATCGCCGAAATGGATATAGCCCTGGCGCGCGATAAAATGATGACGCCGCGCAATCATGTCCTCGATGACCGGAGGCCGGAATTCTACTGGCGCCTGCTTCCGTCCAAATAGCCCATGATCCATTTCCCCATCAGCGGCGTTGAAACTCAGTGGTGGCTGCCGCTGCTTTTCGGCATCGCCGTTTCGACCTTCACTTCCACCGGCGGCATTTCAGGAGCCTTCCTTCTGCTACCCTTCCAAGTTAGCATCCTGGGCTTCACTGGCCCATCCGTAACTCCCACAAACCTGATCTTCAACATCGTCGCCATCCCTTCCGGCGTCTACCGCTACTGGAAAGAGAAGCGCATGGTCTGGTCGCTCGTCTGGGCGACCATGCTGGGGACACTGCCCGGGATTATCCTCGGCGCCTTCATCCGAATTCATTTCCTTCAAGATCCTCGCGCCTTTAAGCTCTTCGTGGGATTAGTGCTGCTTTACATCGGCGGCCGCCTGGCCACGGACGTGCTGAAAAAGCCGATCATCTCAGGACAACCCGCATCCTCGAGCTTCCAAGTAACAAATCAATCATTTAACCTGAGGCAAGTGCGCTACGAATTTGAGGGGGTCTGCTATTTCGCGCCGACCTGGGGGATCCTCTTGCTGAGCTTCATCGTGGGAATTGTGGGGGGGACCTACGGCATCGGCGGCGGAGCGATTATTTCACCGTTTTTTGTGGCCGTTTTCAAGTTGCCTGTTCATACCGTCGCAGGAGCGGCTCTCTTTGGAACTTTTGTGACCTCCATCGCCGGCGTGATTTTCTACACGATAATCGCACCCTTCTACGCCCATACCGGTCTGGCGATTACGCCTGACTGGCTGCTGGGAGCCATGTTCGGCGTTAGCGGAGCCGTCGGCATGTACATCGGCGCCCGCCTGCAGCGCAAACTGCCCGCCCGCACGATCAAGACGATGCTCGTAGTCTGCCTCCTCTTCGTTTCCATCCGCTATATCATCGAATTCTTGTCCCCCCTTTTCTAACGCCCCAAGGAGGCCCTTTTAGTGGGGGGATAGGGGGGATTAAAAAGGGCGCACGCAGTGCGCCCCCACATTTGACGTCTAACGTTTGACATCATTTGAGAAGAACCATCTTTCCCGCCGCCGAGTGCTCCCCCGCCTCCAGCCGATAGATATACAGTCCCGAGGACAACTCCGATCCATCGAATGTGATCTTGTGCCGTCCCGCCTGCCGCCAGCCGTTAATAGCCGCGTTTAACCGCCTACCGGAAATATCGTAGACGCTGAGGATTACGAAACCCGGATCTCGCAACTCGAAACTGATAGCCGCTGTGGCATTAAATGGATTGGGGAAAATTGGTTCAATCCGCAAATGATAGTTCTCCGGAGCTTCGCCGTGCGCCCGGATGCCCGTGAACTCGAACCAATCAAAGATCTGTTGAATCACTTGATGGCGCGGCACGCTGTTGAGGATGCCCGAGACGGATTCCAGCGGGAAAGCCAGATAGATCAACTGATAAGGACCATCGTAATAGATGCCTCCAATCGTCGCCGCCGCGTTGTTGTAATGAAAAGCCGTCGCGGCCGGCCAGATGGGACTGATGCCGTCCAGCGACCCGTAATTTCCCGCCCCGCCCACGAACCAGAGCGTATCCGTCGCCTGAATGAAGGGGCAATTATCCGCCCCGTAGGCTCTGCTTACGGCAGGGATAGTGTCCGCCAAAAACTGCGCGCGCAAATAATTCGTGTAGAACGCCGTCGTCCCGATATCCGCTCCGACATTTTTGCTGGAAAGGAGCAACTGCCCTCCGGTCTCGCAGTAGCCGGCGATGGCCGCTTGCTCCAGATCGTTCAACGTTTGGGTTTCATTGCCCGTTTCCCACAAGACCATCGAGTAGCGCTGCAATTCTTCAGGGCTGATCATATTCTGAAATTGCGACCAATAATCCACGAACAGATCCATGGAATCGAAGGAAGCGAAGTAGAAATTTTCGAAAAATCCCAATCCATCATCGTCCACCAGCAACACGGGAGGCCGTCCCAATTCGATCTGCAGAGACATTTCGATGCTCTGCCCCATGAACTGCAGTAAAAGCGTGAAGGTAGCCCAATGCGGTTCTGTCGGATTGACCGAGAAGATGAACGGATCAGATGAATTCGCCGTTGAAGAACCCGGCAGAATGGCGCCGTAATAGGCGCTGCTGTCCTCCAGCACGACGGAAGAATCCATGCAGGACAACACGCCGGTCGCGTCATAAACGGGCAATCCCCAAGAAGCACTCTGCACATTGATGACCAATTCGCAAGTTTCGCCTGGATCGGCGCGGCCGTCGCCATTGCTGTCGTCTGTCACCTCATACCCCTCGATAAAGAGGCTTCCCCCAAGCATCGGAATGAAGATCAGCGTGCTGTAGTTCATAATGGGTATGGCCAGCGTGCCATTCGCAGGACTGTAGGAAAGATCCGCCGGGCCACCGGCATTGATAAAGAAGAGCATCGGCGGGCTGGCAAAGGTACTGTCGAAGCGATACACCGCAGTGGTTCCCCAGGCCGTGAAGTAGGTATTTCCGTATTGATCCTGCGTGATCCCATCCAGGAGACTCGCGCTGGAGGTGGTGACCGTGGAGAGAGTCGAATCCTCAAGATCAATGGCCATAATGGGAGCGGCCTGAAGGTAACAGGCGATCAGCAGGCGATGATGCGCGGCATCGTAATGCAAGCCATTGGGCGAGAAATCCCCGCTGTCCCAGTACACCCAGCAAGATTGATCGCTCAACCGGATCTTGTAGATCGTGTTGCCGAAGGGATTGGAGACGTACAGATGGCCAGAATTATCCGACGTGATGTCATTCATGTTTCCGCCGCCCGGCGGCATGACGTGCATGGTCAACTGGCCGGTCTCTAAGTCGAACCCCTTTACTCCCGAATCCACGCACGCCGCATAGACCGTATTGCCGGCGATATGCAGACCGTTCTTACAATATTGGCTGGTGACGAAATAGCTCTGATTCCCGGCCGTGTCAATCGCCACGATGTGGCCGGTGTTGTAATTGGAGGCGAGATAGCGGTAGTGAAGCGAGTCGTAAACGACGCTTTCCGGCAGGCTCAGCAGGTTTTGCGCGCCGGCGGATATCGAAAGAAACAGAATCAAATAGACCGCGGAACCGATTTTGTGTTTGAGCATTTTTCCCCCACGGTGGCTCATGTGCTGATAATTCGGATGAGCAATTGGCCCATTTGTCCAGGCAAATATAGAGCTAAGCCATGAACAAGTCAAGCGCAATTTTCTGCACCTGCCAATATGAAGGGCGCGCAACCGCGCGCCCCTTCTCGAAACTCGATACTCGCAACTCGCAACTATTTAAGCAGCACAAGTTTCTGCATCTGGCTGAAGCCGCGTGCCGTGAGCCTGGCCAGGTAAATTCCCGACGACAATTCTGATCCATCGAAGACGGCAGAATGTGATCCCGCGGGCTGCCAATCCTGTATCAGAGATGCCACCGGCCGCCCGGAAACGTCATAGATGATCAGCGACGTGAAAGCCACTTCGGGCAACGTATAAGTGATAGAGGTGCGGGGATTCGCGGGATTGGGGTAATTCTCAATCCGGAAATCCGGACTTCCACAAGGCATGTCATTAGATAAGCTTCTACCCTGCGTCCGAATTTCCCCGGGGCCGGTGACCACTTCGCTGTAATCAGAAAGGCGTCCGGCGCTGTCCACGGCGGCAATCCGATACCACACGGTGTCTGAACCCTGGCTGGTAGGGACGAACTCTGGATCGGTGTAGCTTGTGTCATCGGTTTGATCCAGATGGTACCATTCAGTGTAGGTCTGCGAGGAATCCTCATAGGTCCGCTTGTAGATTTCATAATGGTCCAGGTCAAATTCCTCATTGGGATTCCAGGACAGGAAAGCGGAATTGTTGACTCTTTCGACGGTTAAGCCTGTGGGGGTGTAGGGGGGAATGTTCAGACAGGCGATGTCCCCATGATCGCCGGGATCCGACCACTGTATGCGGTCACACCACAGGTCATCCGTCTCCAATACCCAATCATAGGTTTCCGACATGGACGCCAGGCCATCCTCATTCACGTCCGGTTCGGGCAGTGGATTTCCGATGATGGTGTGCAGGTGGCTGGCGTTGAACATGTGATAGTCGAATTCCCCATGATGATAGTAGTCTGAATCCGGTTCATAGAATTCATTTTCAAGGCTATCCGAGTCGTCCGGATTGGTGTCAGTGGCCCGACCCGCTATGGATGATCCGGAAGTGGCCGTGAGGATTAGCGTGCTATCGTTTTCGAGGTCGCCGATAAATCCTCCGGAATAGCACTGCTGCATGTAGAAGGCGCGCAGCCGATAAGCGCATTGGTCCACCAGATCGGCGAACTCGTAGTCCCACATTTGGCCGTCCATCAGCAAGATGGAGGAGACATTATTTCCCGCCGATCCGCCGTGATCGAAGGTGAAGACAAACAGATAGTCCTCATCGGTCATCGTGGCGGCGAGGTCATTGAAGACGTCCTCCACGTCGTTCACGTAGGCGCTGTCATCGGTAATGTGCTCTATGTCCCACAGCGCGTAGGTCTCCGGTTGGTAACGCGGATTGTTGAAGATGGTGTCTTCGCCATTGGCATACAGGACGTAGATGTTTTCATCGCGCCAGCCAAAGGTGAACAAGGTTTCCCACATAAGGAAGGTGTCATTCCAGAATTCATCGTATCCGTTGGGGTCCCCAGCGCCGCCATTCCAGGTCTTATCGCCCTGGGCGGATAGCGCCGGATCATCACCCGTGATGATGACGGCGTAGTATTCCGCGTGCGCCATCATGGCGCCCAGCAGAACCAATGCCATCGCAATGAGAATGTTCCGCAACATGTTGCCTCCGTTTTGGTTAGACAGATGTTTTTACAATTCCCCTCCCGGACAGCTTTTGCCTCATTGATAGATTTCTCTCTGATGAAATTTTCTCCTCTAATTCAACCTCCTTTCTAATTTAAACCGCCGTAATATACAAAACAGTATAATGATAAGTCAAGACCTTTTTTAAAAATTATTCAAAGATCCCCACGGCGCTATTTTCAGATTCCAGCACAAAAAAAGCCCTCAAAATCAGTTTGAGGGCTTGCGTTTGCTGGCCATTGAGCGCCAGCTCTGGGCGAATTTATCTTTAGCTCATCTGCTTCGCCGTCTTCCTCAAAATCTCCATTGTCTTGCCGACGTGCTCTTCCTTCATGATCAGCGGCGGGCGGAAGCGGATGGTGTTGGTTCCGCAGCCTAAGATGGCCAGCCCGTTGTCGTAGAGCTTCGACCGGAATTTATTGCGAATTTCCGGCGTGGGCATATCGAAGGCGCACATCAGCCCGCGCCCGCGAGCGCTCAAGATCAACTGCGGGAAATCACTCTGGAATTTCTCCAATTCCTTCAGCAGTTTCTGTCCCACCTTTTCGGCGTTTTCGATCAGTCTCTCTTCGTGCATGATCTCCAGATAGAGGGCGCTGCGTACCATGTCAATCACATTGCCGCCCCAGGTGGAATTGATGCGCGATGAAATGTGAAAGACGTTGTCCTCGACCGATTCGATCTTGTCGTTGGCCACGAAGCCGCACACCTGAGACTTCTTGCCGATGCAAAACATATCCGGCTGCACGAAGTGCTCAAACGACCACATCTTGCCCGTCAACCCCATGCCGGTCTGCACCTCGTCGAAGATCAGCATGGCGTTTGCGGCATCGGCGATCTCCTTCAGCGCCTTCAGGAATTCCCCGCGAAAGTGCCGGTCGCCGCCTTCGGCCTGGATCGGTTCGATGATGATTGCGCAGATATCGTCAGGATAATCGCGGAAGGTCTGCTTGACCTGGTTCAGCGCCAACTGCTCGCGCTTCTTGAGCTCCTCAAGATTCTTCTCAGTCACTGGAAATTCGATGGCCGGACTGCTGCACTTGGGCCAGTCGAACATCGGGTAGTACTGCCATTTCACCGGATCGGTGCGCGTCAGAGTGAGCGTATATCCCGTGCGGCCGTGGAAGGCGTGGTCGAAGCTGATCACGCGGTGGCCGACTTCGCGCCGGTAACCCTTGCGAAAATTCTGCCGCACCTTCCAGTCGAAGGACGCCTTCAGAGCGTTCTCAATCCCCAGCGATCCGCCGGCGACAAAGAAGGAATGCTTGAAGCCTTTGGGCACAGCCAGGGTGAAGAAGGTCTCCACGAAGGAGGCCATCTCGGAGCAGTACAAGTCGGAATTTGTGATGTTGTTGACCGACACCTCGCCCAAGAACTGGATCATTTCGGGCGACGTCAGCCTCGGGTGATTGAATCCCAGCGGCGCGCTGGCGAAGAAGCTGAACATGTCCAGGTATTCTTTGCCCGTTTTGGCGTCGCGGCAGTAGATGTCGTGCGATTTGCGCAGGTCGAAGACCATGTCGAAGCCGTCCGCCAGCATGTACTTGCCGATGGTCTTGTGCACGTCCTGCGCTTCGACCCAATATTTCATCATTTTCTTGCTCATGATTCTCTCCCTAATTCAGGTTAATGACCCAATGACGGGTCGGCACAAGGCCGATCCCTACGCGAATTGTTCAAGGCGCACATTGGGTGAACCCGATCACGTAGATCTTCAGGAGCATTTTGCGTAATAGCTTGGACATGGCGCTTTCTATCCATCTTTGGGTCATTGCGAGGGGCAAAGCCCCGAAGCAATCTCCGGACTCAGAGTAAAAATGGGATTGCTTCGCTTCGCTCGCAATGACTGCCGATTTGAAATTATCCTAACTCTTCCGTATCTATCTGCGCCTTCTGCAGGCGGCCTGAAAAGTCCACGTACACCGTCTTGGTTTCCGAGAAGAATTCGTACACCTGCCACCCGCCTTCGCGATGGCCGTTGCCCGTCTCCTTCATGCCGCCGAAGGGCATGTGAGCTTCCGCGCCGATGGTCGGCCCGTTGATGTACGTGATGCCGCATTCGATGTCGCGAATCGCCTTGAAGGCGGAGGTGACGTCCTTCGTATAAATTGAGCTCGACAGGCCGTAAACGGTGTCGTTCAGGACGTGGATGGCCTCATCCAAATCTTTCACCCGAATCACCGATAACACCGGCCCGAAAATCTCTTCCTGTTCGATCCGCATGCCCGCCTTGACTTCGGTGAAGATGGTGGGGCAGTAGAAGAATCCTTTGGAATGCTCTTTGCCCGTGCAACGGCCGCCGCCGGCGACCAGCTTGGCGCCTTCTTTCTTGCCGATTTCGACGTATTCTTCGACGACTTTCCGCTGCCCTTCATTGATGCACGGTCCCATTTCGACCGTCTCATCGAGACCATTGCCCACCTTGAGCTTCTTGGCGCGCTCGACCAGCTTCGAAACCACCTGGTCGTGGATCTTCTCATGTAGGACCAGCCGCGACGTGGCCGTGCAGCGCTGGCCGGTCGTTCCGAAAGCTCCCCAGAGCACACCCTCGACCGCCAGATCCAGATCGGCGTCATCCATCACGATCTGCGCGTTCTTGCCGCCCAGCTCCAGCGATACGCGCTTGAGCCGTCCCCCGGCTCGCCGGTAAATGTCTTTGCCGATGTCGGATGATCCGGTAAATGAAATTAGATTAACGTCGGGATGTTCGACCAGCGGCGTGCCAACTTTGGATCCGCCTCCGTGCACGATGTTAACCACGCCCGGCGGGACGCCCGCCTCCTGCAGAATCTCCACCAGCATCGTGGCCGTCGCCGGTGTGTCCGATGCCGGCTTGAAGACCACCGTATTGCCGCAGACCAGCGCCGGGAAGATCTTCCAGGTGGGAATGGCCATAGGGAAGTTCCAGGGCGTAATGATTCCTGCCACGCCGATCGACATCTTGAAGGAAATGTTCATCTTGTTGGGCAATTCCGACGGAGCGGTGTGAGAAAACAGCCTGCGCCCCTCGGACGCGGCATAGTAGGCGGTGTCAATCCCTTCCTGCGTGTCCCCGCGCGTCTCTTTCAGAACCTTGCCCATCTCGCGCGTCATGATGCGCGCGATCTCCTCCTTGCGCGCCTTCATGATATCGCCGACCTTTTTCAGGATGTCGCCCCGCCCGGGAGCCGGCACCAAACGCCAGCTCGTGTAAGCCTTTCGCGCCGCGGCCACGGCCGCATTCACATCGCGCTCATCCGACTTGGGGAAGGTCCCGATCAGATCATCCTGATCCGCCGGATTGCGGTTCTCGAAGCGCTCCTTGGAAATGGCATCGCACCATTCCCCGGCGATGAAATTTTTGTATTCACGGCTCATTTTGACTCCTGTACTCAACTCCGTTGCGTCAGGTCTTCCTTGACCTGATGCCATTGATTTAAAATCGCAAAAAAAGGGCTTTCGCCCTAAGCTTTGTAATATATTAAACTTTGATGCTTGAAGTCAAGTGAATTCCATTTATTTTGGGATTGCATTCAGTAAGAATTGAGGGCGCGCTACTATGCGCGCGTGCTATCTTCTATTCCCCAGCCCCCAGCACCTATTTGAGAAGCACCATCTTTTGCACCGCCTCGAAACTTCCCGCCCGAATCCGGCAAACATAGATCCCCGATGGCAAATCCGCCGCATCAAAGGTCACCTCGTGCAACCCGGCATCCCGCCAACCAATCACCAGCGATTTCTCCACCCTTCCGGCGACATTATAGACCTGTAAATTGACGTAACTGGCAACTGGCAACTGGTAACTGAGAACTGTCCTGGCATTAAACGGGTTGGGTGAACACGAATACAGAGCGAAATTTGCAGGGGCGTCCGCCGCGGCGGAATGTGCGCCCGCTACGGGCGAAATAGCATCCTTAGCCCGCTCTCCGGCATTTGTCCAGGTACTGGTCCCCAGCCCCAAGCCCCCAGATCCCAGCTTCCCGAACATAAATGAATCTTTCGAGGTGTCCTGCCCCACCACCGCATAGGCATCGTAATGGTACACCCCCATCGGCGCGGCGGCAGGGAAGTTCTGCGTCCGAACTCTTTCCAGAAGAGCCCCGGGCCCCAGCGTAATCTCCACCGGCCCCAAAACCGGCCCGAACACCGAGCTATCCGGCAGCATCACATCGCACCAGATGATAGCCGAATGCGCTGATGAATCGCGGTTGAACGCCCGAATCGTATAATCCACCGAACCGCCGGATTCGGGAATCAGGTAGGGAATCTGGTGCGGCGTCAAGAGGATTCGAACGGACCTAGACTGGTCGTAGTAAAACGCCCCCATGTCCGCCCGCGTGCCGTCGGGATCATAATAAATGGGATTGGGATCGCCGGCATCAATGCAGGGGGATCCCCAGAGGAGGCGGTAGTCATCATGAGCGGTATCCACAAAGGCGGGGTAGATGTTGATGTTGCCCAGACCCGGCCAGCCGCCCTGGATATCGCAATAATTGGTCTGAAGGGGGCTGATATAGATGATCTGCTCCGGAGTATTCGACCAAACCGCGCCGTTCCCTAAATTGGCGGCGCTGTAGCACCATGTATATATTCCGCCCGCCGTCCGATAAGCCGAATTGCGAGCGATGGTAACCCGCTGCATGGAACATCCGGCGGCGTTGTACAGCGCAATGCCTCCGCCCCGTTCGTCGGCTTCATTCCCATTGACGGCACATTTTGAGAGATATAAATTGTACGAGCTGCCGCAATGTATGCCGCCACCGTGTCGGCGGGCGTGATTGCCGACGATGATGCTCTCGTGAAGCGAGAGAGCGCCGGCCAGGGAATATCCCAAGAAGATTCCCCCGCCGTCGTTGTGGGTGTAAACGCCGCCCCCGCCCGTGGCCAGGTTGTTGCTGATCAGGCTGCCGCGCATGGCGAAATAGGAATTGAAAACGTAAACGCCGCCGCCATCGCCTCCGGCATTTCCATCAATCAAGCAGCGAGCGATATCCGGGACCGAGACCCAGCCGACGCAGATTCCGCCGCCCCATTCCACCGCCGAATTTCCGCTGATGAGGCAATTGCGAATCGTCGGATCGGAATGATAACAGAAAATCCCGCCGCCGTCATCTCCCGCATCATTTTCCAGGATTACGCAATTTTCGATCGTCGGAGCGGCATCCCAGCAGCCGATGCCGGCGCCGAATACGCCGGAGGAATTATTTCTGATGAGGCAGTCCGTAATCGTCGGTTGAGCTCCCGCCTGGCACCAAATCCCTCCTCCGGAATGAGCCGCCGTGTTTTCGAAAATGCTGAGGTGGTGAAGAATGGGGCTGGAGGCGTAACAGTAGATTCCGCCGCCATAGGTATCCGGGTCAAACCCTAATGCTCTGCCCTGCTGAATCCGGCAGTATTCCAGATGGCTCTCCGCGGGCGCATTGATAAAACGCAGTCCATGCCATCCTGCCGCGCCGATGGCGCCGAAGGAAATCGAATCGCCCGGCGTGCCGATGGCCTCCAATATTCCGTTGATAACGAATTTGTAGTGCCCGCGAAACAGCACTTGCACTCCCGGCTGGATCTCGAGCGTTTCTCGCGGCGGCACGCGCACCTCCCCCGTCACCATCACCGTATCCGCTGACCAGACCCCGGAGACGGTCCCCTGGACGTAAATAATGGATGCCTGGGTTGCCACCGCCGCCGCCAGCCACATCAATATCAATCCGCCGCGGCGGATCAGATTTTTCATTTCAGCCTTCATCTTCTTGGCTTTTTCTCTGTGTTCTCTGCGCCTCTGCGTGAAATATTCTTAACCGCAGAGGATGCAGAGACAATATACCACAATAATATCCCGGTTGCAAGCCATATTTTCGGGGGAATCGCTTTTTATCCTTGCCTTTCCTCTCCAAATGAAATCCGTTTAATCCGTTTAATCCGTTTAATCGGCGATTCTGACAAAGAAGGGCGCCATCCTGCGCCCCTATAATTCTCCATTCTGCATTTGAATTTACTACGCCACAGCTCCCTTTCTCTTTGCCCTGGCAATCCGCCGGCGAAATTCGCGCACCGTCCCCGCAATATCCTCCGCTCCAACGACCGCCGAAACCACCGCGATGCGATCTGCTCCGGCTTCCAGGAGTTGATCCACATTGTTCATATTGATCCCGCCCATCACGGTGATGGGAATATTCGCTAACTTGCGCACATGCCGGAAAAGTTCGATCCCCGCCGGCGGCCCAGAGTGTTCCTTCGTTTGCGTGGCGAAGATCGGCCCGACGTTGATGTAGTCCGCTCCCTCTTCAACGGCCTTCAGAGCCTGCTCCACGCTGTGTGTCGAGACTCCGATGACGGCCAGCGGTCCCAGCAATTCCCGCGCCTCGCGCACCGGAAAATCATCCTGACCCAGATGCACTCCATCCGCGTGCACCGCCCGGCAGACGTCAATGTGATCGTTGATGATCAGCGTCATGCCGGCGTCGGAAGTCCGCTCGCGGAAGGCCTTTGCCAGTTCGAAGAGTTCGCGCTTGCTCAGGTCTTTTTCGCGCAACTGCACCACCCGAGCTCCGCCTTTGATCAGGGCATCAAGCACGTCCAGATTGCTGCGCCCGCGCGAGAGCTTTTGGCACGTCACCGGATACAGATCGAAATCCAGTGGATCGCTTTTCGGAACCATTATCCGCCCCCTACCAATCGCACCAATTCCAGGCGGTCACCGTCCGAAAGCTCCTTCACGCCGAACGATTCGCGGTCGAGCACCGTTCTATTGAGTTCCACAACCGTGGTCTGCGAATTCAGCTTCAATTCTCCCAATAGTGCGAGGACGGTCAGACCCTCATGCGCCTCTCGGGGCTTCCCGTTGACGATGACTTGCATAAGTTTCGTTTTCCACTGCTATCCCGGATCGCATTTCGCGATCCCAATCCTTCCACACCGGCTCGTAGCCGGCCTCGCGGATCACCCGTGCCACTTCCTGCGGCGAACGGTGATCTTCCACCTCGAACTGCGCGCCCGCCTCCGTCGGATGCAGGTATCCTCCCGGCTCGGTGCGAGATCCGGCGCTCATCTGCGTCACGCCCAGAGGGATCAGCTTGTCCCTGAGCATCGCCGGCTCGCGAGTCGAAATTACCATGCCGGCGTCAGGAAGATAATTCCTTAGAGCGAGCATCAATTGCACTAAATCAATATCGCTCACCGAGGCTGCCGGAACAAAAGTCTCCGGCGTGTGTCGCAAACGAGGAAAACTGATCGTGATTTGCGTCTTCCAATAATGCTTCATCAGATAGTCGGCATGCAGAGCCAGCGCGATCCCCTCATGCCGCCAGTCGTGCAATCCCAGCAGCGCGCCGATGCCCAGCCGCCGAAAGCCCGCATCCCCCCCGCGCTCCGCCGCCGTCAGCCGCCAGGTGAAATCGCGTTTGCGCCCTTCAGGGTGCACCCGTTCGTAGGCGTCGCGGTCGTAGGTTTCCTGATACAGAACCAGTCCATCCGCTCCCGCCTGAGCCACGTGCTCATAGGCCGGAGCCGAAAGGGGATAGACCTCCAGAGACAAGGAAGGTAAATCGTCCTTCAGAGCATACAAAACCCTTTCCAAGAGTGCCACCGGTACCACCTTCGGGGCTTCTCCGCAGACCAGCAGCACATGCCGAAATCCCCAGCCCTTCAGGTAATGCGCCTCTGCCAGAATCTGATCGAAGCTCAGCGTGATGCGCGGCACCGTGCGGTTGACGTTGAAGCCGCAATAGAGGCAGGCGTTGGTGCATTCATTGGAAAGATAGAGCGGGGCATAGAGCAGAATCACACGCCCGAAACGCCGCTCAGTGATCTTATGCGCCCGTTGCGCCAGGGGCTCCAGATAATTGCGAGCCACCGGCGAAAGCATCGCCAGAAAATCGGAAAATGACGTGCGCGTGCGGGCGAGGGATCTCTGCACTTGCTCTTCTGAAACGTCGTCCAGATGCAAGCGCAGCTCGCGAAGATTCGTTTTCTCTAAGATCTCAGCGAAGCTCATGATCCAGAAATCCCGTGAGTGGGGAAGAGGCCTCCGCGGCGGTTTTCGCAACCGGCAGTCCTGCCAGGTAAGCTCGCCTTCCCGCTTGCACACCTTCCTTAAAAGCCATAGCCATCGCGATCGGATCTTCCGCCGTGGCGATGGCGGTGTTCACCAACACGGCATCCGCCCCCATTTCCATCGCCTCAGCCGCATGCGATGGAGCCCCCAGGCCTGCGTCAACGACGACCGGCACTATCGCGTTTTCGATGATAATGCCGATCGCATCTTTTGTGCGCAAGCCCTGGTTGGATCCAATGGGGCTGCCCAGCGGCATTACTGTCGCGCAGCCCAATTCCTGCAGCCTCATCGCCACAATCGGATCGGCATTAATGTAGGGCAGTACCGTGAAACCCTCTTTGATCAACGCTTGAGCCGCTTTCAAGGTCTCAACGGGATCGGGCAGAAGATAGCGCGGATCGGGTGTGACCTCCAATTTCACCCACGGCGCAAGACCGGCCGCCCGCGCCAGTCGAGCTAACCGAATCGCCTCTTCGGCGTCTCGAGCGCCGGAGGTATTGGGCAGAATTAAATAACTGCCGCCTTGCAACGCCGTCAGCATGTCGTCCTGGGGATTGTCCAGATCCACCCGTCGCAGAGCCACCGTGACAAGCTCCGATGCAGAAGCGTCTACGGCCTGCCGCATGATCTTGGCCGAGGCAAATTTCCCCGTCCCGATCAACAGCCTCGATTTGAAGCTGCGCCCGGCGATGGTCAGGCGATCCTGTTCAATTGAATTCATTGGTATTTGACCATCCCAATTAGGATACGCTCCCAATGGGGAAAATGTTGCTCCGTCGGCCTATCCAAAATATAATAGAATCTAGCTGCTTAGGCAATGAAAATGAATAGGGGCGCGGCATGCCGCACCCCCTACCTCAGCGGGTAGCGCAAGCCTCAATTGTCTTTGATCTCTATGTAATACCTCGCTTTCAACCCATCCATCCAGCGCAGATACTCTCTCTCCTTCTTGGCATTCAGCGTCTGCTGCGCCACCAGCTCCCAATCTTGTTCGAGGCTGACTTCGTGGGCCTCCCTCCGTGTTCGAAGCTTAACTAAGTGATAGCCGTATTGTGTCTTCAGCGGCTGGCTGATGTCGCCGACCTTCAGGGTATCCACCGCCGCCCGGAAATCCGCCGGCATGTCCTCCAGAGCAAACCAGCCCAGGTAACCTCCGCGTTGCGCGGTTTGCAGATCCTGCGAATAGGCGCGCGCTGCCTCCTCGAAACTCTGCCCCGCCAGTATGGCCTCGCGAATGATCTTCAGACTGTCCACAATCGGCTGCTCATCATCCTGCGTGGCTTTGACCTGAATAAGAATATGCGAGGTCGAGATCTCCTCATCCTGGCGATTATCCAACCGAATAATATGATAGCCCGCCGGGCTGCGAATCGGCCGGGAGATCTCCCCGGCTTTCAAGGCGTAAGCCGCGTTCTCGTAGTCGCTCAGCAGATCCCCTCGCTGTGTAGTCCCAATGCGGCCATATCTTTTCGCCGACGCCCGGTCATCGGAAAACTGGAAGGTGAGGGAGTCAAAACTCGCACCCGCCCTGATGGCGTCGTAGAGAGAATCCGCTCGAGCCTTGGCTCGTTCTTCCGCCGTGCCGCTGCGGCTGACTTCTCGGAGGATGTGACTAATCTCGGCGGCGTCTTTCAGCGGCTTGAAGGCTTCGGGATGATCTTTGAAATACTGCTCGATTTCCGGACGCGTTACCGTGATGTCGGCCAGGCGCCGCTGTTTGACTCGTTCCACCAGCAGCTCTTCCTCAACCAGGGGCCGATATTCGCGTCGAATCCGGTTGATCGACTGGCCGTACACCTCCTCTAACTTTTGCTCCGATCCTGCGTTCTGAATGATCGCTTGCAGGCGGTTCTCCAGCTCGCGATCCACTTCGCGAGCTTCCACGGTGATGCTGTCTTCTCGCGCCTTCGCCAGCAGGACCTTCTGATTAATCATTTCGCGCAGCACGTCTCGCTTGAGCTGCTCAAACTTGTTCTGATCTTTCAGTAGATCCATCCCCTGCTGCAGGGCGATGTTCTGCGCGTTTTGGAAAACCTGACTTTCGAGAATGACCGCGTCCCCGACGATGGCGATGATACGGTCAATCACCTCATTGGATCCCTGCGCAAAACAGGCCGGAATCGAGAAAAAAACCAGGCTCGCGCCGCACCAAAGTCTCCATCTGGTTGGCACGCGGATTATTTTTGGAGTCATTTTAAAAGTCAAATTCATTCTACTCGCGACTCGCCCACAAATTCGCCTTGTTTATTCGACAGGACTGAGGTTCTCCGATAACTTGACTTTAATCTCAGGCCGGTAGGCTGACCAGAGGCTGTCGCGCAAGGTCCATTCCGCATCGGCCTGCTTCCGCAGCTTGATTCGATCGTGGATTTCGTCAGAGACTTCTTCTAACGGCAAAATAGTCCCCTGCGCACGCCTCTGCCGGCACTGCAAGACGATGTGACCGCCCTGTTCACGCTTCAAGGGATAGGAGATTCCACCCGGCACCAATGAGAATGCGGCCTTCGCAATTTCCGGATTTAGATCCCCGTATCCCACCCAGCCCAGAGCTTGACCGCGCAGCGATTCGTCTTGTCCCAAAATGATAGTCAGATCCTCGCCTGATTGCATAGCCCGGCGCGCCTCATTGGCCGCCTCGCGCGTAGGCGCCTCAAGATAGGCCAGATCAATCTGCTCCGCCGCTGAAACAAATTCCTTTAGGTTTTGGGTATATTCAGCCACGACTTCGGCAGAATCCACCTCGCCCGGCTGCGCCGCCTTTTCATAGAGAAATTGAATGAGTAATGCGTCGTGTAAATTACCGAGTCTCGCCAAAAAAAGGCTATCCTGCTCCAGCCGGCGCTTACCGGCTTCTTGGAGCAGGATTTCCTGGAAAGCCCAATCTCGGGCTGCCGCCTCCCACGCTCGCACGGCAGAAGAATCGGCCGTGGTCGCTGGCAGGCCATAGGCTTTCTGCAAATCGCTTCGCAGAATCACAGCATCGCCGACCCGCGCCGCGATTTGATCAATGGGTGCGTCTTGGCTGCAGCCGGCGATAAGCAGGATTATCGTCGGCAGCCAGACCGGGAAGCGCGCTCGGCCATCTTCGAAAATTACTTCTTCTCCTGCTTCGATTCCCTCGTGACCGGTATTTGCTGCATCCGAGCCTTGGGCGTCTGCATGCCGGGGGCCTGCGCCGTCGTATCGGCCGAACCGGCTTGGGGCGGAAGTACGGACATGAGGCGATCCTCGTAAACCTTCTCCGGGTAGCGCTTCTTCATATCCTCCACCCACGCTGTGCGCAGACTATCGGACTGCTTCATGCGCACCAGACGCTCAGCCTGCGACTTGGCCTCCTCAAAAGTCTTCTGGCGAGCCTCGGATTTGTCCATCAGCTTAATGACGGAATAGGCGCGAGCGCCCATGGGGATGGGCTCGCTGATCTCGTTGATCTTCATGCTGAAAGCCCGGCGACCCATTTCGCCATATTGACGGCTCGTGATCGGGCCGATCCGACCATCCCGAGGCAGCGACGACTTGCGGTCAGTGTATTTCTTCACCAAATTCGCAAAATCCTCGCCGCCCTTGGCGCGGGCTGCCATTCTCTGGGCCATCGCCAGATCGTGATCCTTGGCGACGTCCGCGTTAATGTAGATCTCCTGCACTTCGACGGTCGAATCGCTTTTGAATTCCTCCGGATGACTCTGGTAGTAAGCCAGCAGCGCGGCATCGCTGATATCCAGTTTGTCCTGCACCTGTTTGGCCTCGACCTTTTGAGACATCTGCAATTCCAGAGTGCTCTGGTACATTTCGCGGATGTTCTTGCGACCGTAAAGCCCCAAATCGCGGGCGCGTTCACCCAGGAATTTAGGAACCACCACCCTCTCGACCATAGTCGTGATGTCCTTTTGATCCCGCCACTGAGGATTCTGCCCGGCTTTGACCAGCTCCGCCTGCAGATCGGCCACCGTAATGGTATCGCCTTTCAGCGTCGCCACAACCCAGGCCTTCTCTTCTGCAGTGAAGTTGGAGAAGTAGTCATTGTTGCGCGGCACCGAAGGATCGCTGACCTTGTCCAGAATCTTCTGAATATTGGCGTAGTTAAAGCTCAGGCCAAAATCCTCTTTTAACTTGGCCAGATATTCCTCGGCCAGCTTCTGCAGTTCCTTCTGATACTTGCGCCGCAGATTCATCAGGATGTTATCCTGCTCTTCCTCGAAGCTCTTGCGGTTGGCATTAGGCCGCCGATCCATCAGCTTGATGAGGTGATAGCCGTAGGATGATTTCACCGGCTTGCTGATTTCGCCCACCTCCAGAGCAAAGGCCGCCTCCTGGAATTCGTCCACCATGCGCCCCCAGCCGAAATAACCCAGGTCGCCTCCGTTTTGCGCGGAGGTCACATCCTCGGAGAATTGTTTGGCCAATGAATCGAAAGATTGCCCGGAAATGGCTAGTTGATAAATGCTGTCCATTTTGGCCTTGGTCGGCGCCAGAGCGGCTTCTGAGGTGTCCATCGCGGACTTGATCAAAATGTGGCTGGCCTTGATCTCCTCGCCCATTTTATCGTACTGCTCGCGGATTTCCTTAGCCGGAATCACCTTGTCCATGATCTCAGTCCGGTACAGCTCCTGAATGGCCGCCTGTTGCCGCGCGTCTTCCGCCGCCTTCACAACAGCGGAGTCCCTATCCAGACCGAGGCGATAGGCGTCCAGAATCCTCATCTTTTGTTCCATCATGAGCTTCAGGACTTCTTTGCGTTCGTCCAGGCTGCGTTGTGCCGCCATCTCCGGCGCTCGGTATCGCTTGATCAGCTCGTCCTTGAATTCAGTTTCGGTAATCTTCCTGGGCCCGACTTTCGCCACAATGTCTTTGCCCGGCCCGCAGCCGCCGATGATCAGCGGCAGCGCGAAAAGCGAGGCGGCCAAAATCGGCCAAACTTGATTCAATCTCATCTTCATAGCGGTCCTGGATGATGATTTCGGTTCATGGAAAACTCGCAGCATGCGCATCTCCTCTGGGTCAAGAGTCTGTGTTTGTCAATCTCAAAGGTAATTATACCCCTTTGACCAGAGATTGATCCCGTCTTTGGGGGATTTTTATGGTTTATTTTCAGCGAGGCGAGCCAGGACGTCGCGGCTCAGGCGGATCCGCTGAGGCCAATCCGATTCGGGCGTCCAGCGGAGCAGCAGCGCCGGCGGGACGTCTCCGGAAAATTCCACCGGCAGGCCGTCCAATCGGCTGACAATCTCTGGCAGTCGCTGGTTCCAATCGCTGTGCTTCCCCAAATGAATTTCCGCCAACAAAAAGTCTTCGCGCAGCTCCAGGCGGCTCAAGCCCGCCTTCTGGCAGCCGATTTTGAGCGCCAGGTATTCAAGTAGGTGCTGCGCTTCAGGAGACGGAGTTCCATAGCGATCGGTGATCTCTTCTGCCACTTTTTCCAGGGTTTGGAGATCTTGTGCAGTAGACAAGCGGCGGTACAGCTCCAGCCGCTGCTCGGGATGTTCGACATAGCTGGAGGGTAGAAAGGCATCCAGAGGAAACTCGATTTTCGGCTCAAAATCAGATGGAACTTCTTCGCGCGGGTGGGTGTCATCCTTCCGGTGAGTCAAATCCTGCACGGTCTCTTCCAGCATTTTCTGATACAAGTCGAATCCCACGGCATGAATGAACCCCGACTGCTTGGCGCCGAAAATCTCGCCCGCCCCGCGAATCTCTAAGTCGTGCAGCGCCAATTGGAAGCCTGCGCCCAGGTAGCTGCAATCCCGAATCGCCTCCAGACGCTTGCGAGCTTGATCGGCGATCGCCACCTTGGGGGGCGTCAGCAGATAGGCGTAGGCCTGGCGGCTGGATCGGCCAATGCGTCCGCGAAGCTGATAGAGCTGCGCCAGGCCGAAACGATCGGCGCGATTGACGACCATCGTGTTCACGTTGGGCAGATCCAGTCCCGATTCGATGATCATGGTCGAGATCAGGACGTCGAACTTGTTCATCAGAAAATCGCTCATGGTCTTTTCTAATTGCGATTCCGGCATCTGACCATGAGCGACCGTAAAGCGGATTTGCGGCAGCCAGCGCTCCAGCATCCGCTTGACGGCATGAATGGACTCGATGCGATTGTGAACGAAATAGACCTGCCCGCCGCGGTCAATCTCACGCAGGATGGCGTCCTTGATCAAGTCGGCCGAAAATGGCGCGATTTCGGTCTCAATGGGCAACCGGTGCTGCGGCGGCGTGCGGATCAGCGACATATCGCGCGCCCCGATGAGCGACATGTGCAGCGTGCGGGGGATGGGCGTGGCCGTCAATACCAGGGAGTCCACCTGGCTGCGCAGTTTCTTCAACTGCTCCTTGTTCCGCACTCCGAACCGGTGCTCCTCGTCCACAATTAATAAGCCCAGATTATTGAAAACCACGTCGGGTGAAAGCAGCCGATGCGTCGCAATGACGATATCAATCTTGCCCGCCTTAAGGCGCTTGAGAATATCCACCTGCTGCTTCTGCGTGCGGAAACGGGACAGCATCTCGAGCTCCACGGGAGTCGAACCGAGGCGTCGGCTGAACGTCCCATAATGCTGTTGCGCCAAGAGCGTGGTCGGTACCAGCAGCGCCACCTGTTTGCCTCCCAGCACGGCTTTCAGAGCCGCGCGCAGAGCCACCTCGGTCTTGCCATACCCCACATCCCCGCAGACCAAGCGATCCATGGGCCGCTGCTCTTCCATGTCCCGCTTAACTTCATCAATCGCCTTCAATTGGTCGGGCGTCTCCTCATATTCAAATTGAGCCTCGACCTCATGCTGAAGCGACCCATCCTCCGGGTACGAGAAGCCATCCTGAGCGGATCGCAGAGCATAAAGATTGAGCAGATCGGCGGCCAGCTCCCTTACCGCCTCGCGCGTCTTCTTGCGCAGCTTCTCCCACTCGCCCCGGCCGATGCGCGTCAGCGGCGGGATAAATCCCTCGCGCCCGGAGAATTTCTGGACTTTGGCCAGCGATTCGAGCCGCACGTACAGGGTCACTCTGTCGCGGTATTCAATTTGCAAACATTCTCGCGCATGCCCGTTGACTTCAATCGTGGTCAATCCCAGGAATCGGCCGATGCCATAATCCTCATGCACGACGAAGTCGCCCTTCTTCAACATGTCGGCGCGTTCGATGGGGCTGAAGTTGTGCATGCGGAAATAGGTTCGGCGCCGCCGCTGACGCCGAAAAATCTGATGATCCGTGTACAGGCAGGGCGCTCCGGACGGCAATAGAAAACCACCCGAAAAATGCGCCACCAACATCACCGGATGTTCGCGCAGTTCCCGCGCATCTAACAGTTCCCGCAGCCGGTCAAGCTGCCCCGTGTTGTCGCAGGAGACGAAACAGGGACAATGCTTCGCCGATTGGTCGGCCAGCGAGTCGGCCAAACGGTTGATCTGTCCCCCGAAATCCTCCTGCACCATGCCGCCCAGGTCATGCCGTGGGAGCTCTCGCTGAGCGCTGCCCCAGTAGATGATCCGGTTCACGGCGACCCATTCATGCCAGCGTTGTTCCTTTCCTGCCTCCCGTGCTCGAAGGCCGATCTCTTCGGGCTCTTCGATCAGAAGCACGTCCTCCGGCCCGGCATAGGTCGCAATGTTTGCGCCGCTTTCCCCTTCGATATTGGCCAGGAAGAGCGTTTCGGATTGGATCTGTTGAACCGTCCGTTGATTGGTCGGATCAAAGCTGCGCAGCGATTCCAGCACGTCGCCGTTGAACTCCAATCGCAACGGGCGGTCGTGAGTATAGGGGAAGATATCCAGAATCCCGCCCCGGACGGCAAATTCGCCCCGGTTCTCCGCCAGTTCGCTGCGCATGTAGCCCGCCGAGGCCAGCCGGCGCGTCAGCGGATCGCGACCCAGCAACATGCCCATTTGCAGCGGTATGCGAATTCTCTCCAGGGTCTCCAGCCGGGGGAATACGTCCTGCCAGATGGACGTTGGATCGGCGACCAGGGCGAAGGATTGTCGGGCTATCCAGCCCTGCAAGGCGCGGGCGCGGAAGATGCGGGATTCAAAAGGGGAAACGTCGCCCTTGTCCTGTGAAGTCAGGAGCAGGCCTAGTTGGTCGTCGGCCAAAAGGTGAGTGAGATCGGACAGGGCTTCTTCGCGGCTGCTGCTGCGCGGTGAGATCCAGAGAACTCGCTTGCCCGCGCCCACCAGCTCGGCGACCACAAGCGCTTTCAATGCGCCCGGAGCGCCCCGCAGCACGATGGCGGGATGCTCAGCGATAGCCGAGGAGAATTGAGCGAAGGGCGCATACCGCCGCAGGGCGTCTCGCAGTCTGTCGAGGGGATGGAACAAAGCGGAAAGATGAGGTGAAACGATGCTCGCGCTTACCCAGCGAGTAAAGTCGGTCAGAGTGCCGTCAATTGGCTGAAGTTATCGGCCTCGGATTTAAGAATAATCAATGATTTTGTAGGGCACCGGACAGTTGGTCAGCGCCAGCTTAACGTGATCGATGTTGATATGGCCCAAGTTGAGCTCGTGCTGGCGGGTCAGAAAGTCCCAGGTGAATTCGATGTTATGCTTCTCAAGCTCTGCCATCACCAGCTTCAAGTCGCCAAAGCTATGAAACTGCAACTTTTTCATGATGCCATCGGTCTCCCGCGAATGATAGGCTTAAACGTAATAATGTAACAATTAAAAAGCCCAGAATCAAGCAGGTAATGGCGCTTTAGACATCAGGCTGTCCGTCTGTTGTTCGGCCTCCTGGAGCACCTTACCGTCGTTATCTGTCCAGCAGCGGTTGCGCCCAAACTTCTTGGCCAGGTACAGGTTGGCGTCGGCCCGCTGCACCATCTCTTCCTCCGTCGCCATCGGCGCCCCCTGGCTGAGCGTCGAGACGCCCAGAGAAATGGTCAAATGAATCGAACGCCCTTCGATTTCGAAGCTGCGCTGCTCCACCGTCTGTCGCAATTTATCCGCCAGAGTGGCCGCCGCCTTGACGTCTGCTTCTGGAAGAATGACGACAAATTCATCACCTCCGTAGCGCGCCACAAAGTCCGTTTTGCGCAGGCTCCTCTGTAGCAAGGCCGCCACATCTTTCAACACCTGGTCGCCGACCAGATGGCCTTCATTATCGTTGACCTCCTTGAAGGCGTCGAGGTCAATCATGATGCAGGAAAGCGGATGTCCGTAGCGCTGCGATCGGTAGAATTCGCGGGTGATGAGATTCTGGAAAACGCGCCGGTTGAAGATCTGCGTCAGGCCGTCCACATTGGCCATCTCCTGCAGTTTGCGGTTGGCTTCCGCGAGCTGCTCCGCCAGCTCCTCCGCCCGTCGCTTGGCCACGATCAATTCGCGGTTCATCTGCTCATAGGTGAGATTGATGCGGCCCAATTCGATGTTCGCCGCCATCAGCAGGTCGGAATAGTTCTGCGTGTTTTCCAGCGGCAGCCCGAAGAAGTCCGCCACCTGTTTGACTTCATCCGCCAGGTTCTTCAGCAGATCTTCCACCACGTGTGGATCCAGATTCAGAAAGTGATCCGCCGTCTGTTTCAAGCGTTCCACGCGCTCGCTGCGGTATTCGTCGTAGAATATCTGGGAGATCAGTGCGGAGATATGAATCAGAATCGTCTGCTGGTAGAGATTCTTCTCTTCGGTGTCAAAGCTGTCCGCGGTGATATCGCCTTGATGGTGCATCAGAATCGGCACCGTCAAATTGCGCGGCAGGCGCCATTTGTTGGCCAGGAATTCGCCCAGCACGGCATGATTGATGCCGAAGTGTTCCTCCTCCAGCATCATGATATCGCTGGCGCTGCGCCGCGCTTTTTCCATCACCTCGGCGTAATCGTCCGGGAAGTGTTTGATGAAGAGCAGAATGCCGATATCTTGCAGCAGCGCTCCGATGAAGACCTCCTCATCGCCCGGATTCTTGATCAGGATCGCCAGGCGCCGCGCCGCCACCGCGGAGAAGAGCGAGCGCTCCCAGAAAATCCGGAAGCCTTTGCCGTCCTTCGTCTTGGCGCTTTCCCGGACGAAGACCTCCAGAATGGACATCGAGAGTGCCAGATTCTTCACCGCCGGCAGCCCCAGGATGACCATCGCCTGTGTCAGAGTGGAAATTTTGCGCGGGAAGCCGTAAAATGCCGAATTGACTACTTTCAGGATTTTGAACGAGAGGGATACGTCATTCTTAATGGTCTCAGCGAGTTCCTTGATGGAAATCTTATCGTCGTTGACTAATTGCAGCACGCGCTCCACCACCGGCGAAAGCGTCGGCAGGTCGCGATCCTGATCCAGCAGGCGCAGAATTTCCCGCACTCGGCTGTTGGGCGATGCAGGCAATTTTGAAACGGCCCAACGCTCGGCAGGTCGCATTTTGAAGTGACCATCCAGGCGCGTTTCGGGCCGAAACAGCTTCGATCTGTTTGCAGGCATATTATCTCGACCAAAACGGGCAAAATGCGCGCCCGCTTATCGTCAAGGCTCGCACCTATCCATCGCACAGGATAGTGGTTTGCCGAGCTCGACGGCGAGCCCACGAAGATATCCGCCACCTAATCTTGTTATCGTCCTGTCCATGACTTATCTTTATGAAGGTTGTGGAATTTGATGAGGGAATGGATATACTCGCAAAATTGAGCGCCGATGCCCAGGGAATCCTTAAAGCGGCGCTTGAAGCCGTGGATCCCGGCCTTCTGGTAAGGGAGGCCGTTCGGAAGGTAGCCGACGGTCTGACGGTTGGCGGGCGAGAATTTCGTCTGTGCCGTCATTCGCGCCTCATCGTGATCGGCGCGGGCAAGGCCGCCGCGCCCATGACTGCCGCCATCGAGGAAATCCTCGGGAATCGCGTATCCGCTGGTGCTGTCATCGTGAATTACGGCTATGGCCTGCCGCTCACGAAGATCCGCCTCCTCGAAGCCGGCCACCCCGTCCCGGACGAAATGACCTTAGAGGGCACCCAGACGATTCTCCAAGTGCTTCAAGGACTGACTGCCGATGATCTTGTGCTGATGCTGCTTTCTGGCGGCGGCTCCGCGCTTTTCGAACTTCCCGCGAATGGCATCTCCCTCGCCGATCTGCAGCAGGTTAATTCCGTCTTCCTGGCCTGTGGCGCCACAATTGAGGAGATCAATTCCGTTCGCAAACACCTCTCTCAGGTCAAAGGCGGCCGACTCCTGCGCTTCACTCAGCCTGCCCAAATTGTCACCCTGGCTCTATCCGATGTCATCGGCGACCGGCCCGAAGCTATTGCCTCCGGCCCCACCGTTCCCGATCCAACGACTTTTGGCGATGTATATGCATTATTCGAAAAATACGCCATTACAGATAATTTACCTAAAGCAATACTTGATCATATCGGGGAGGGTCTATCAGGCCGAATTCCCGACACCCCCAAGCCCGGAGATCCCATCTTCGAGCGATCCGTTTTCCAAATCATCGGCAACAATCGGCTGGCGCTGGAAGCCGCTCTCCGGCATGCCGAATCGCTGGGCTATCAAACCAGAATTCTCACCGACCGCCTTCAAGGCGAAGCCCGCTATCAGGGTCGGGATCTGGCAGAGGTGCTTAAGAAGGAAAAAGCCACCGGCAGGCCCATCTGCCTCCTCGCTGGAGGCGAAACGACGGTCGCCCTAAGAGGCTCCGGCCTCGGCGGCAGGAACCAAGAACTGGCTCTGGCCGCGGCTATTGAGCTGGGAGATGTGCCCAACTGTCTCCTATTATCCGCCGGATCCGACGGCACAGACGGTCCCACCGACGCCGCCGGAGCCATCGCCGACGGAACCACCATAATCCGCGCCGCCGCCCTGGGCTTCGATGCGGCCGACTATCTGGAGCGAAACGATTCCTACCACTTTTTCAATCCCCTGCACGACCTCCTCTTCACCGGAGCCACGTTGACCAATGTCATGGATCTGGTGATCATGCTGAAGGCCTGATTCAGAAGATCTCGCCCTGTTACTTTCCTTCGTTGACTGTGATGGCCCTCGCTTGGCATTTAATCCTCCGCCCCATATTCCTCTTGCATTTGGCCGGATTCTTTCGTATATTGTTACAAATTAATTGATAACTCTAAAATCAATGAGGGTGCGAGGTGCTGATGAAGAAAACGGTTAATCTTTTGGTCCTGATGGTCTTGGCGAGTCTCTCCCCAGCCTTCGGTGCTCAGGCGCCCGGCCCCTGGGAGATTCTGGCGCGCTCGCCGGGAGCCATCGAAGCGGCGACGCTGACGACATCCGGCCAGGTCTGCGTTCTGGAGCAGCTTCGCTTCACGCGAATCGCAGCCGGCTCGGTGGAGGCTCAGGTGCGCGAGCTGCCGATGGCCGAGCGGATCTATGTATCCCCATCGGGAGCGATTCAGGCGTCCATTACCTACGAAGGCGTCAAAGACGTCGCCAATGCGGCTCAGATGACCGTCAGCCGCGACGGTAAGCAACTCTGGTCGCTGGAACATCACGCTCTGAACGACGTCTTTCCTCTCGAATCCGGCGGTGCGGTCGGCGTGAACCGCAACATCAACCTGCCGCTGAACAGCGTTTATTTCCTTTCGCCTCATGGGGAGCTTATCAAGCAGCTCGAACTTCCCGCCGTCGGCGAAATCAAGACCAGCCTGTCAGGCGATCGAATCTTGATAAACAGCGGCGTGGAGGGAAGCCTGCTGTATAGCGCAGCGGGCGACGAGATCGCGCGGTTGGGTACGGCCTACCGCATGTTTTTCTCCGCTGACGGCCGCTGGGCGGCCATCCTCCATGGCCCCAGGATCAGCCTCTATCTGGACGGCCGCGCCGCCTACTCAGGCGAACTGGGAGGCGAAATCGTTCGCGGCGTTGCCTTCTCGCCGGACCATGCTCTCTTTGCCGCCTTCACCGATCATGCCCTCTTCTTGATGAGGAATCCGAGCGGGGAAGTCGTCATGCAGCGCCAGCTCGAAGCGCAGGGGGAATGGTCGTTCGCCAGCGTGGATTTGACGAAGGATGCCTCCTGCATCGCGATCGGAATCGAGCGCGATCTGGGGTCGGAGGTGAAAGGACCGGATCGCCATCCCGAAGGCGAAGTCCGGCTCTACAACCGCGACGGCAGCATCTGCTATCAGCAGAAGGTAACCTACACCCGCTGGAACACAACGACGCCGCGAGTGCAGTTTTCGGCGGATGGTCGTCAGCTACTGGTGTTGACGCGCGATGAGGTCATGCGCGCTCCGGTTGAATCTCTGTGCGGGACAGGAGGTGAAGAATGAACAGGACGATGAATCATATAAAACGATCGGCGCTGGCCGTCATGGCCATTTCGCTCCTAACCGGGACCGCGGGCGCCATTCCCTGGATCTTCCAGCCGACCACACAGCACGGGTCGCTGGGAAACAATTACGATGAATTCCAGAATTACGGCGGCTCGCCCTATTATCATGATGGGATTGACATCATGTCCGGCGCGGGCGGTGTGCTCGTTTACTCCGCCACAGACGGCTGGATGACGCATGAGACCTCCGGCACCATGTACGGCGGCTTGATGATCGGCGATCAGTACGTCGCTGGAGCCACCGGCTGGCTCTACTGGCACATGCCCAATACCACCTATCCTTTCAACGTCGGCGACCAAATCTACACGGGCGACTACATCGGTGATGTGGCCACCTGGTCGGTTTCCAGTTTCCATCACGTGCATTTCAACCGCGTGGTCGGCACAGGCGGCCTGCCCTGGGGCTGGTATTCTTCCATCGAAAATCCGCTGGAATTTCTGCAGCCCATCGCGGAGCCGGATGCGCCGACGATATACAACGCCACCGGTCAAAATCTGCTGGCCTTCTGCGTCAATAATACCTCAACCTACCTGAATCCCACTTCGCTTTCCGGCGACGTGGACATCATCGCCAAGATCGGCGATAAGATCTGGAATAACCATTGGGAAGTCATCCCCTACCGCATTGCCTATACCATCGCGGGCGGTTCGATCACGGACACGCGCCAGGCCTTTGTTTTCAACGGCCTACTGCCCGTCAGCTCAACCGTTTTGGGAGTCGTCTACAAGGATGACGCCACCTGCAATACGGAGGGCAATTACAATGCCCGCAATTTCTTCTTCGTGCTGACCAATAACGACGGGGATACTCTGATCGAGACGACGGACAATGCGGGCATGTGGCACACCGCCGGCTATCCGGGCGGCCCCTACACCGTGACCGTCCAGGCCTGGGATCGCGGCGGCAACACTTCGCAGAATTCCATGAATGTCACCGTGGTCGGAGCGCCGTCCTACGACGTCACTGTGGATCTGACGCCCACCAGTTCGCTGATTCTTCCGCCTACCGGCGGAACCATAACCTATGACCTCAACATCCACAACAACGAGATCACGACCGCGACGTTTGATGTCTGGATCGAGATGACCTTTCCCTCGGGATCCACCAGCTTGATCCTGCTGCGCAACAACGTCGCGCTGGCTGCCAATGGAACGATTCTTCGCAGCCTGAGTCAGTTCATTCCCGGCCGGGCCCCGGATGGGACGTACGTCTATACGGCTAAGGTGGGCTATCATCCCCACAATGTTTGGTCGTCGGATAGCTTCACGTTTACAAAGGGCTTGGATGCTTTCAGCGTGGGCCCGTGGGTTGACAAGATGGGAGTTTCCGGTTGGGACGATCCGGTGGAAGCGGTTGAAACTGCAACCGCCGTTTCAAAACGCACCGATTTGATCTCCGCATATCCCAATCCCTTCAATCCTTCTACTGCTCTCACGTTCAGGTTGACGGCATCGAGCCATGTCAATTTGCAAGTGTATGATACTGCCGGGAGATTGGCGGCGGAATTGGTCAATGGCTGGCGCGAAGCCGGAACGCACGAAGTCACCTTCGATGCCTCGCATCTCCCGTCGGGAATCTATCTGGCGCGGATATCGGCGGGCAGCTCTACTTCGGTTCAGAAGATAGTGCTAATGAAATGAGCCGAAGGTCCCGAAGGGAGGGCTTTCGCCCCCATCCGCCCTCCGGCGGATAGCCTTTACCCATAAGCGATTATCAAACAAAAAGCCCGCTCCAGCGGGCTTTTTAATTCGTAATCCAGTCCCAAAAGTAGAGATGAGGCCTTGTGCCTCCTCCCTTAATGGGTGCCGCAAATTCGGCTCACCGTCGGTGGGCGCGCATTTTAATAACGTGCCATCCAGTATTTAAGGTCTTTGCTGGAAAAGACCTGTCTGCCGGTGTGATTCCACCAACTTCCCAATTTGCTCATCTGCCCTCACGGTAGAATCGAGCATCGCCTTGGAAAGGCCGACTTTCAAACTGTCGCCGGCTTCGAGCAGGCTGAGAGTTGTGATTTGCTTTCCTTTGCGGCTCGTGCCGATGACATAAGCCGCGCCAAATTTGCGGGCCTGATCCTTGGAAATGATTTCACTGGTGGAGATGACGAAGTCCAGGCCGGAGATGCGCGCGGCCAGGTCGCGAGAACTGCGCGAGCTTAAATCGCAGATCAGAATGACCCAGTCGCATTGATTTCTGATTTGTTCCAGCGCCTCTCGAATGGCGCTTTCCGGAACAGTAAACTCCAGGGATGGCGCTTCCGCCTTCATCCTCTCCAGCGGACGGATGGCTCCCACCCCAATCACGCCGATCCGCCTGCCTTGAATCTCCTTAATGATCCACCCGGGAAAGAGCCGCTGTCCCGATTCTCGACTTTTCAGATTCGCTGAAATCAGAGGAACTCCGAGAGAATCGGCGGCCCATTGCAGATTTTGGATTCCGGCCATCAAGTCCCGGGTGGTGACATTGACGGCGTCATAGTTCATCAGAGCGAGGGATTTTAGCAGCGTTCGATTCTTGGCGATGAGATCCGACCCGTAGCTCTCGGCGAATTCACCGGCGTCCAATAAGAGAATGCTATGATTCCATTGCTGCAGGCTATCGCGGATGGCTCCCGCCAATCGCGCCATGCCGCCAATCCGGCCCTCACGGCAGCCGCAGGGCTCCAGATAACCCGCGATGCCGCCGCTGTATATAATATGGATAGTCCTATCCGCATCTCCCGAGCAGCCGAGAGTCAGGATGGCAAACGTGAGGATCGTCAGCCGCAGGGATTTTTTCACCACGCCCGTCATTGGTTGGAAATATAGTGATAGATCGTTTCCAAATCAAGAGAAGGCTGGAAAAGCAGCGGAGGCGAATCGGCTCGTCAGCCCCTAAAAAAGCCGACATTTTGCTTCGAAATGGCCGGGCCCATTCTATAAATTGAGGCAAAGCCTGGAATTCGCAGCTTCGGTAGATAAAAAAATATCATCGCGATTTTTTCTTGCAATCCATCCGGCAAATGGCTATCTTAGGGGGAATTTTGAAGACCCAACGACGAGGCGAGATGAGATGTAAGAGCAGTCTTATAACTCTGCTGGCATTCCTGATGCTGGGATGCTCCGGCGCCCGGAACTTCTTCTGGCTCTCGGAGAAACCGGAGGAGCCTGCAATGGAGGAGAGTGAAACCTTCGCGCTCCTCGATTCCGAACTCCCCTTCTATCTCACTCCCCAAGAGCGCTTTGAGGACGTCCAGCGCTGTTACAGCGAGGCTCTCGACAGCGCCAGCGCCGGCCGCAACGAGGCGGCCCAGGATCTCTTCGAATGCGCCATCGTCAACCTCTCGGACCTGGAAGCGGACAGCCTGGATTTGGATCCGGAAGATCTCGATGATCTGCGCGGCGAATTGGTTTCAGACTACGCCAAATTTCTCCATCAGCTTCCCGTTCTCCCGGAAGAGAGTTCTCCATCCACTGTTTATCTGGCGCTGGCGGAATTTCTCGGTGATTCAGTGGAATCGTGGGAAGAATTGATTGACATCGTCCTCTCGCCGGCTCAGGTGGATACGGCCGTCGTTACCTCCTATCGCTTGTATCCCCCCATCCCTCTCGAAGTCAACAGTCATGTCGAAGACGCCCTGCGCTTTTTCCAGACCAAGGGCCGCAAGGTGTTTACGCGCTGGTTGGAGCGCTCCGAGGAGTGGGTGCCTTATTTGACCGATCTCCTGCGCCAGGAGGGGATGCCGGTGGAGCTCGTCCATCTTTCCATGATTGAGAGCGGCTTCAGCACCTCGGCCTATTCGCGCGCGCATGCCTCCGGCCTCTGGCAGTTTATCTCTTCCACAGCCAAGATCTATGGCCTGACGGTCAATAAACATTATGATGAGCGCCGCGATCCCGAGCTGGCGACCCGAGCGGCCTGCCGTTATCTGCGCAAGCTGTATGATCAATTCGGGGATTGGTATCTGGCCTTCGCCTCCTACAATTGCGGTGAAGTTCGCGTGCAGAAGATGGTGAAGAAAGTCGGAGCTTATGATTATTGGCAAATTCGCCGGCATCTGCCACGTCAAACGCGCGAATACGTTCCCTATTATCTGGCCGCGCGCTTGATATGCCAGGATCCTGAGAAATACGGATTCGAACGGCCCGTTTTCCGGAGACAGGCGGAGACCAATGTCGTCTATGTTGACGGCAGCATGGATCTGCGCACCATCGCCCAATGCGCTAATGTGGATTATGAGACGGTCAAGCGGTTGAATCCGGCCCTCAAAAAGGGGATCACTCCGCCCCAGGCCAAGAATTTCCCGGTGAAGCTGCCGGCAGGGAGTAGCTCGGCGGAGGCATTTGCCGAGCAGATCAGCAAGGCGCCGCGCGTGCCGGTCAAGACCGAGAGCGAGGAGCGCAGCGACTGGGTCCGCCACCGCGTGCGCTCCGGCGAAACGCTGGCCACGATTGCCAGGAAGTACGGCGTCAGCGTCAAGGCGATCATGAACGTGCCCGCCAACAACCTGAAAAGCCCCCACCGCATCCGCGCCGGACGGTATCTCCTGATTCCCGTGCGCGAGGAATACGTGGCCACCAGCGAGGAGCCGGCGGTCGGCCAGCCGCAGCCTGCGCAGGTCACTTCCGCGGACGGATCCAATCGCATCATCTATCGCGTCCGCCGAGGCGACACCCTGGCGAAGATCGCGCTGAAATACCGCGTTCAGCCGTCGGATATCAAAACCTGGAATCACCTCTGGGGCGAAAAATACATCTACGCGGGTCAGCGGCTCATCCTCTGGACTCAAGCCGCCCCGGGGAGCTCCGGGGATCGCGAATTCGGCATTTCCGAAAATCCGCAGTCGGGCGAGGACAATTCGAGCGCCAGTGTGCCTGAAACCTACGTCATTCGCCGCGGGGATACGCTCTGGGACATCGCCAAGCGATTCGGTCTTTCCGTGCAGCAATTGAAGGAATGGAACGGCATCCGCTCGGCGCATTCTCTTCAACCCGGCCTCGAAATAAAACTGCAGCCTTAATTATGGAGGTGGATTGAGCCGACGTCGCGACCTGTTTGTACTTCTTTTCTTCCTGCTGGCCTTAGTCCTCTTTTTTTACCTCATCACCGGCCTTTTGTCGCCGCGGGCGGGTTTCGAAGATCTTGGCATGCCGGGCGGCGAAAAGGTCGCCCTGGTCGAGATTTTCGGGCCGATCTACAACCCTCGTCCCATCCTTGAACAACTCAAGAAAATCGAGCGCGACTCCGGTGTGAAAGCCCTGCTGTTGCGCCTCGAAACGCCCGGCGGCGGCGTGGCGGCGTCGCAGGAAATTTACGCCCGGCTGGCCTACCTGCGCGACCAGAAGGAAATCCCCATCGTCGCATCCATGGGCGGAGTGGCCGCTTCCGGCGGCTATTACGTGGCTCTGGGCGCCGACACCATCATGGCCAATCCGGGCACGCTCACCGGATCCATCGGCGTGATTGCGGAGTTTCCCACCTACGGCAAACTCTTCGAAAAGATCGGCATAAATTTCGAGGTGATCAAGAGTGGGAAGTTTAAGGATACGGGTTCGCCTCATCGTTCCCTGACGCCGGAGGAGCGGGAATACATCCAGAGCGTTATAGACGATTCCTACCAGCAATTCCTCGCCGCCGTCTCGGAAGAACGCCAAATAGACGTGAAAAAGGCGGAACTTCTGGCGGATGGCCGAGTATATACCGGACGACAGGCGCAAGAATTGGGGCTGGTGGACCTGCTGGGGGGGATGGAAGACGCGCTGAAATTAGCGGGCGAGCTCGGCGGCATTCAGGGCGAACCGAGGCTGGTGGAATTCCACCGCCGGCGGCTGAATCTGCTCGATCTCCTCTTCGGCGATTTGGAGGAAATCCTCTATGTGCGCCTGGGTTTGGCCGCGCCGCTGAAATACGAAATGCCCCGAAATTTCCATCCGATTTTGCCGTAAAGGCATTGGCAAATTGGCGAATCCCATCGTATAAAGAAGATAAAGCCCGGCTTTCTCGGGGAATTCAAAATCAAAAAGAGGAGCGATTCAGCATGAACAAAAGCGATTTGATTAAGGACGTGGCCCATCAATCCGGCCTAACCCAGACCGAGGCCCGCAATGCCGTTGATAACCTGGTTAAGCTGATCATCAAGAAAGTGGGCGGCGGTCAGAGTGTGAATCTGCGCGGTTTTGGGACGTTCCGCGCGGTGCATCGCAGCGCCCGTAAAGCCCAGCATCCGCGCACCCGCAGAACTATCAATGTCGCCGCCAAGAAAGTTCCTGTTTTCCGCGCCTCGCCGGAGTGGAAAGAATCTTTGCGCCGGAAAAAGTAATCTAACTATTAATCCAAACGACGACCTTCGAAGGAGGTGATTCGATTGCCCTGCGGCCGGAAGCGCAAGCGAGCTAAGATGGCGACCCACAAAAGGAAGAAAAGACTGCGCAAGAACCGACATAAGAAAAAGGTGTAATCCAGCAGCACCGTTATGACTCGCATCCTCATTCTCTCCGACACCCACTTGCCGCGCGAGATTAATTCGCTGAAAGGTGTAGATCGGGAGAAGGCGGATGTGGAGAATTTTCTGGATCGCCTGACGGATTACTTCGGCCGCGCCGATTTAATCCTCCACGCCGGAGACCATACCGAGGACAGTTTCTACGAGGCGTTGCGCCAAAAGGGCAATCTGAAGGCAGTGCACGGCAACATGGACGCGCTGGAATTGAAAGAGGTGCTACCTGAGTATGCGCTGATTCCGTGCGAGGGCGTTCGCATCGGTTTAATGCACGGGTGGGGCGCGCCTCGGGATCTTCCCGAGCGAGTGTTTCACGCCTGGCCGGAGCCGAAACCCGATATCCTTATCTTCGGCCATACTCATGAAGCCTACCATTGCAGGAGGGGCAATGTCTTGTTGTTGAATCCGGGAAGCGCCACAAATCCGCGAGGCGGCACGTACACGATCGGCTGGCTGGAAATTAACGGAACGAACTACTCGGCAAGCATTATATCGTTGTCGTCTCCCCATCATTCGGCGAGGTAAATTGGCCTTGCCTTATCAAAGCGTCGGCAAAATTCTGATCGTTTTCGGAGTGCTCCTGATCGTCTCGGGAGCACTCTTTTGTGCCGCTCCGAAGGTTCCTCTGCTGGCGAGGTTCCTCGAACCTTGGCGCTGGCAGAAAGGGGCGCTGACTATTTACTTCCCCATCGGCATCTGCGTGATCCTCAGCCTGTTGCTGACGTTGCTCTTGAGATTCTGGAGATCATGATGGCAGAGATCTCGGCCCTGAGCGTCGGCGAATTGACCTCCCGGATAAAAATTGTCCTGGAGGGCGGTCTGCCGGTGCTCTGGGTGAGAGGTGAGGTTTCGCAGTTCACTCAACACCGTTCAGGGCACTGCTATTTTACGCTCAGCGACGAGCAGTCCCAGTTGGCCTGCGTGCTCTGGCGCGGCCGGGTGGCGCAGCAGATCGCCTTGCCTCAAGTAGGCGACTCCGTTCTCGCTTACGGCAAGGTGGTAGTCTATGAGCGCGGTGGACGGTATCAATTTGACTGCTATGAGCTGCGTCCGGCGGGTGTGGGCGACCTGTCTCTGGCTTTTGAAGCCCTGAAGCAAAAGCTGGCGGCCGAAGGCCTGTTCGCCCTGGAGCGCAAAATTTCGCTGCCGCCGTTCCCGGAGCGCATCGGCTTGGTGACGAGCCCGGATGGCGCGGCGCTTCAAGACATCCTGCGGGTGGCCCGCGAAAGGGCGCCTTGGACGGAATTTCTCCTGGCTCCGGCGGCGGTTCAGGGATCCGGTGCAGCCGGGGAAATTGCGGCCGGGATTAAAGCACTTGATGAGAAAGGCTGGGCGCAGGTGATCATCGTGGGGCGCGGAGGAGGCGCTCCGGAGGATCTCTGGGCCTTCAATGAAGCTGCCGTGGTGCGCGCCGTGGCCAACTGTCAAACGCCCATCGTCAGCGCGGTGGGGCATGAAGTGGATGTAACCCTGTGCGATTTGGCGGCTGATCTGCGCGCTCCCACACCTTCGGCGGCGGCGGAAATGGTGCTTCCCGATAAAGAGGCATTACGGCAGCGCTTCGAAGAGCTGGGCCTGCGCCTGAAACGCTCGCTAGAAGTGCGCATCAGCAAACCGCGGCGCTGGCTCGAGGATCACGTGGCAGTCTTGTTGCGGAGTACGGTCGCGGGCCTCTGGCGGGAAGAATCGCAGCGAACCGATGAGCTGGCACGCCGACTCGATGCGGCCCGCTCTCGATTGATGGAGAGGCGGCGAACGGATTTGAATTTGCTTCAGGAAAAGTTGAGTAGTTTGAGTCCCCAGGCGGTCTTGGCGCGGGGTTACTCCATCGTTCGGAAGCAGGCGGAAGCCCGACCGATCCTGAGCGCGAAGGATCTGTTAGTAGAGGACGCCATCCGCATCACCTTCCATCAAGGCGAAGCCGGAGCGCGTATTACCCAGACAAAGGCAGGTTAGGGATCATGGCGAAGAAATCGGCAGCCCCCCCCGAAAAATCGTTCGAGGAGACCATCAAACGCTTAGAAGAAATCGTTCATTCCCTCGAAGGACAGACGCCCTCCTTGGACGAATCTCTGCAATTATTTGAAGAGGGGAAATCACTTCTAACCCAATGCCTGGCGAAATTGGAGTCCGCAGAACAGAAATTGCGCATCTTGTCTAAGGACAATTCCTCTTGATTTGAGACTCTTTTTATGTATATTAATACGTGTTTGGGCGGCGCCCTCTCTGTTTAAAGGAGTGGGGCCCGTGTCGAATTAAGAATGAAGACGACGCTTGAGCCATCTGCTGCAAAAGGTTAACTCCCCTGCGGACCTGAAGGGCCTCTCGTTGCCTGAACTGGTTCAGCTTGCCGAAGAGCTGCGAGATCATATTATCAACAAGGTCTCGATCACCGGCGGGCATCTGGCTCCCAGTCTGGGCGTGGTGGAGTTGGCCATTGCACTCCATACAATCTTCGACAGCCCGCGCGATAAGATCATCTGGGACGTCGGCCACCAGGCCTACGCTCATAAGATCCTGACCGGCCGGCGCGATCGCTTCTCCGAGAATCGCCAATACCAGGGGATATCGGGATTCCCCAAGCGCGACGAGAGTGAGCACGACGCGTTCGGCACGGGGCATGCCTCCACATCCATTTCGGCGGGTTACGGCATCGTCTGCGCTCGCGACCTGGCGGGAGAGAATTTCCACGTCCTTTCGGTGATCGGCGATGGAGCCATGACGGGCGGGCTGGCTTTCGAAGGCCTAAACAACGCCGGAGCCTCGGGGCGCAATTTCATCGTCGTCCTCAATGACAATAAGATGTCCATTTCGCCCAATGTGGGCGCCCTGTCGAAGCACCTCGCTTTCTTGCTCACCGACCCTCGCCTGAACAAGCTCAAGAAGGACTTGCTGAAACGCGCTTCGCATCTGCCGCACGGCGAGCGCATCACTCGATCCTGGGGACGGTTGGAATCCTCTATCAAGGCGATGCTGGTGCCGGGTCTCTTCTTCGAGCAGATGGGCTTCCGTTACATCGGCCCGATGGACGGGCACAACATCGAAGACCTGCTGCATATTATGCGTCAGGTCAAGGAGCTGTCCGGCCCCATTCTCCTGCACGTCTTGACGCGCAAGGGCAAGGGTTACTTACCGGCCGAACAGAACGCCACCAAATTCCACGGTATCGGATCGTTTGTCAAAGAAACGGGCGCCACAAACAATGTTGGCCATGCGCCCACTTACACGGCCGTCTTCGGAAAGACCATCGTCAAGCTGGCCGAAAAGAATTCCAAGATCGTCGCCATCACTGCGGCCATGGGCGAAGGCACTGGGCTATCAGAATTCTGCCAGCGCTTCCCGGAACGATTTTATGATGTGGGCATTTCCGAGGGTCATGCGGTCACTTTTGCCGCTGGATTGGCGACGCGAGGCTATCTGCCGGTAGTGGCGATTTATTCAACTTTTCTGCAGCGTGGCTATGACCAGATCATTCACGATGTGGCGTTGCAGAAACTCCCCGTCATATTCGCTCTAGATCGCGCGGGGATCGTGGGCGAGGATGGGCCGACGCACCATGGCTGTTTTGATCTGGCCTATCTGCGGCAGATTCCCGATATAACCATCTTAGCGCCGCGCGATGAGAACGAATTCCAGCACATGCTCTATACGGCGGTGCATTTCAATCAAGGGCCCATCGCCGTGCGCTATCCGCGTGCTGAGGGAATCGGTAGCCCGCTGGAGCCCGAAAGCGGCTGGCAATTGCTGGATGTCGGCCGAGCGGAAGTCGCCCGGGTGGGCTCCGCCGGAGTCCTTCTGACGATCGGGACGGTCTTCTGGGAAGCCCTGCAGGCCGCGCAGATTCTGGAGGAAGATGGTCTTCCGTTGACGGTGGTCAACATGCGCAGCCTGAAGCCTCTGGATACGGAGTTGCTGGCCGATCTGGCGGAGCGATTCGATCGCGTGATGACCATCGAAGAGGGGACCATCAGCGGAGGTTTCGGCTCTGCCATCTTGGAAGCCCTCATGGAGATGGATATTCGGCAGCCGCATGTCCGCCGTCTGGGCATTCCCGACCGATTCATCGAGCAGGGCGAACGCTCGCTGTTGCTTCGCTTGATCGGCCTCGACGCTCAGGGCATTGCCAAAGCCGCCCGCAAATTCTTCGAATCCCATGTCAAAGAAAAAGGCGCCCAAATCCGCGCCGCAGACACCGCGCCGATCCATGATCTTCGGCATCATCGCCAATACGCTAAAAGACCAGATCTGGGAAGTTCTTCCTCCCTTTCTCGCCTGGCTCGAAAGTAAGGGCGCCTCTTGCCTGGTCTGCGATGACCTGCAGGATCGCCTGAACGCTCCGCAAAAGCGCTTCCTGCCCTACGATCAGCTCGCCGCCGAAAGCGATATGGTGCTCTCCTTTGGCGGCGATGGTACCCTCCTGGCCACAGCTCGCAAAGTCGGCCGGCATCAAACTCCGATTCTGGGCGTTAATCTGGGCGGCTTGGGTTATCTGGCGGAGATCTCGCTGGAAAGCCTCTACCCGCGCGTCGAAGAACTGCTGAGCGGCGCTTATCGCGTTGAAGACCGTATGGTCCTGTCTTGCAGCGTGGTCGGGTCGCCGCAAGTTTATCAGGCGCTGAATGATGTAGTCATAGATAAGGCCGCTTTCACGCGGGTGGTCCGCATTCGCACGACCATCGGCGGGCGCTATTTGAACACCTACACGGGAGATGGATTGATCGTGGCGACGCCGACAGGTTCCACGGCCTACTCGCTATCGTTGGGCGGGCCTATCGTCGAGCCGGCGTTGAATGCTCTGATCGTCAATCCGCTTTCGCCGCATACACTGGCCGACCGGCCCATGATTATCGGCGCGGAACGGGAAATCGAGGCGGTCATCGAAAGCGGCCACAGCGCTATGATCCTGTCCACCGACGGCCAGATCGAACGCCATCTGCGCGTCGGCGATAAAATCCTGATCCGCCGCGCGGACTATGTCGTCAAGCTGGTGCACTTCCAGGATAAGTTCTTCTACGACGTCCTGCGGGAAAAACTCAAGTGGGGGAATTAGAATCACTTTGGACTTCGAGGACGTAGGGGCGAAGCGTGCTTCGCCCCTGTTAAATTCCCCGAGATTTTCTCCGATCCATGTGCGCCGACTGGAATCAGCTTTTCACAGATCCAACCAAGATCAAACGGGATCCCGATTCCCTGGTCGCAGAGCTGTGTCGAACCCTTCGGCCGGGCGCTCGCGTATTGGATCTGGGCTGCGGCGCGGGCCGGCATCTTCTGCATCTGTCCAGAAATATGATCCAGGCCTGCGGCAGCGATTTGTCACCCGAAGGCTTGAGGCTTTCGCGAGATTGGCTGGCTCGGGAAGGGCTGTCCGCGCATCTTCTCCTTTCTGAAATGAGCGCTCTGCCCTGGAGAGAGAATTCGTTCGACGGGGCGGTCTCGATTAACGTCCTCAATCACGCAACCCTGGAGGGAGGCGCCCGCGCAGTTACCGAGATCAGACGAGTCCTCAAACTGCGTGCGCCTTTTTATTTTCTGATCATCGGCCGCGAGGATTTTCGCTGCGGCGAAGGAGATGAAATCGAGCCGTTCACCTTTATCCACCGGCAGGGGATCGAGGCGGGTGTGCCCCATCATTTCTATACATCTTCTGAGATAGAACAAATCACCGGCGGATTCGGCCGTATCTCGATCAAGGAACGGCGACGCCTCTACGATCCGGAGGATCCGGTATTCGGAAACGATCCCCGCGCCCTCGGCCGCCCCGATGCGATTGTCCAGCACTGGGAAGTGCGCGTGTGGAAGTAGATAAAAATGGGGAGGCTGCAAAATATCCGGCAGGTCATTGCGAGGCCCCGCAGGGGCCGAAGCAATCTTCCAATGTGAAGAGATTGCTTCGCTTCGCTCGCAATGACTTTAAGGATGTCCCTGCCGCGCTATCGCAATACTAATCTATGTCCTTTCTGACCAAGCTCAAAGACCGCCTGTCGAAGACTCGCGAGCGCCTGGGGGATAATATCCGCCGCGTCCTCGCTCTGCATCCCAAGATAGAAGATTCGCTTTATACGGATCTTGAGGAGGCATTGATCTCCGCCGACGTGGGCGTGGCCTCCGCCGGCGCGTTGATCTCCGATTTGAAGCAGCGGGTGAAGCGCGGCGGGGCGCACAGTGTTGAAGAAGTCCGCCAATTGCTGGTTCAGGCGATTCAGGAGATAATCACCTCATCCGTCGCGGCTATACCGCTGGCGCTGGATGCCAAACCCGCCGTCCTGCTGGTTGTCGGGGTCAACGGCAGCGGCAAGACGACCACCATCGCCAAGCTAAGTCATCGTTTCCAGAGCGAGGGGAAGAAGGTGCTCCTGGCTGCGGCGGACACCTTTCGCGCCGCCGCTACCGAGCAACTCATGGCCTGGGGTCAGCGATTGGATGTTCAGGTGATCCATCAGAAGCCCGGGGCGGATCCCGCCGCGGTCGCTTTTGACGCTTTTCAGGCGGCCCGGGCGCGGGGATTTGATCTGCTGATCATTGACACCGCCGGCCGGCTGCACAACAAAGCGAATCTCATGCAAGAGCTGGAGAAGATCGGCCGCGTCTTGAAGAAGATAGATGCAACGGCTCCGCACGAAGTGCTTCTCGTGCTGGACGCCAACACCGGCCAGAATATGGTTCAGCAGGCGCGGGTGTTTCAGAAGATCAGCGGCGTCACCGGCCTGGTGTTGGCCAAATTGGACGGCACGGCCAAAGGCGGCGCGGTGATCTCGGTCTGCCACGAGCTGAAATTGCCGGTGCGTTTTGTCGGCCTGGGGGAGAAGCTGGAAGATTTGGACGAATTCGATCCGGCGGATTTTGCCGGCGCGCTATTTGATGCCGGCGCGGAGGCCGCGTGACGCGCCTCTATCTGCACAATCTGGGCTGCGCGAAGCAGCAGGTCGAAGGCGAGCTCATTCGCGGTTGGGGTCGCCAGGGCGGCATCCAATTTATTGAGGACGCATCCCAGGCGGAAGTCATCATCATCAACACCTGCGCTTTCATCCGTGAGGCTCAGGAGGAGGCCGTGCAAGCCATCTTGGAGGCCGCGCAGATGAAGACGGCGGGGTCCTGCCGGCAGCTCTTGGTCTTCGGATGTTTTCCGCAGCGCTTCAAGGACGAATTGGCGTCGGAATTGCCCGAGGTGGATGGTTTTTTCGGCGTCCGACATTGGCGCGACCTTCTGCGCCGCATCGGCGTGAACGGTAGCAGCGTTCAGGCGGCTAATCCCTTCGTCCTGCGGGATCTGGAAACGCCACCGCACTATGCTTATCTGCGCATCGCCGATGGCTGCAACCGGGGCTGCAGCTACTGCGTGATTCCGACGATTCGAGGCCCGTACGTCAGCCGAAGGCCGGAAGATATTCTGGAGGAAGCCGAACATTTGGCTCGCCGCGGCGTTAAGGAACTGCTGCCCGTCGCTCAGGAGTTGAATTCATACGGTCACGATCTCGGATTGGGGCAGGGGAACGGTCCGCTCATGCGACTGTTGGAGAGCTTGTGCCAGATCGAAGGGATTGAATGGATTCGGCCGCTTTATCTGCACCCACCCGTCTGCGATGAGGAGCTACTGGCGTTTTGGTCGTCGCAGCCGAAGCTCTGCCGCTACTTGGATCTGCCCATCGAGCACGCTTCCGAACGAATTCTGAAGACGATGGGGCGAGGCAGCAGTCGCCGCCAGTTGGTGACGCTTTTCGAATCTGCGCAGGTCTGTATGCCGGACGTGGCCCTGCGCACTTCGATCATCGTCGGATTTCCGGGCGAAACGGAAGAGGAATTTGAGGAGCTGCTGGATTTCGTGCGGCAGATCCGATTCCATCACTTAGGGTCGTTCGAGTATTCTTCCGAAAATGGCACGGCCGCCGCGCGGTTGCCCAATCCGATTCCGGCCGAGATCAAGCGGGAGCGGCGCGAACGGTTGATGGAGCTGCAGATGCAGATCTCCCACGAGCATAAGCTGGAGCGAGTGGGATCCATTGAGGAAGTACTCGTGGATTCCTTTGAGGCGGAATCCGGATTCAGCATTGCTCATGGGCGGCGCGAAGCGCCCGAAATAGACGGGCATGTTTTGATCAAAGGGAATTTGCCTCCCGGATCGAAGCTCAGAGTGCAGATCGAAGAAGCGCTCGAATATGATCTTGTGGCGCGTCCTCTGGGAAGGGCGCGGGAAGAGGATTTATGAATAGAACTCTGATCAGGCTTGCCGCCTTTATATTTTCGGCGATAGCGGCTTGGTGCCAGCCGGAGTTTTACGCCGATCCGTTCATCGGCTTTCCGGAATTCCGGGTGTTGCCGCTGCGACTGCCGTCGGCGCATCCCGATTCCATACGCTTTGAGGTTCACATTCGGGTGCTCTGCGATGATCTGCAGTTCGTCAAGACCGATAGCGGGTATGAGGCGGGCTATGCCCTGGATATTGTGATATTGAATCAAGAGGATCGTACCACTGCATCAGAACGGCTGGACCGGAGGCTTTTTGTCACCAGCTATGCTCAGACCAATTCCCGGCAGTATGGCGACCAGACCCAGGCGATTTTCTCTCTGCCGCTGCGAGAGATGAAGTTGCGGATCAGTCTGCGAGATCGCGAATCGCGCAAGGATCGCATTCTGGAAAAGGAGATAACGTTTCCGGCAAGGGAGTGGGGGGGAACTTTGCGATTGGGCGATCTGGCCTTGCTGGATTCGACGGGCGCTGTTCAGATCAGCACGGGTTTCTTGAGCAACCATCCCCTGATGGTGGCCTATGGCCTGTGGCGCGAATCCGGCGATGTAGTCAATTTGCAGTGCCGAATCCTGGATGATCGCGATCAGATCGTGTTCGATCAAAGCTCTGAACTGTCCCAGGGGGCCCAATTCTACGCCGATACCTTGAAGCTGCCAACGCAAGACCTGAAGAACGGCAATTATCGTCTCATGGTGAACGCGCGAAGAGACGACCAGCAGCGGATACGCAGTTATCCCTTTAAAATCCTCTGGCAGAATTTGCCGGACTACATTCAAGACCTTGACCTGGCCGCTCGGCAGTTGAAGTATATTGCCACCGATGAGGAGATGGATCGTCTCTTGGCGGCCCCCCCTTCGCGGCGGGAAGGGCTTTTTTATGAATTCTGGAAGAAGGAAGATCCAACGCCGTCCACGGCGGTTAATGAACGCATGGAAGAGTACTATCGGCGGGTGCGCTACAGCAACGAGAACTTTTCGGGGCTGCGCGACGGCTGGGAAACCGACATGGGGCGCGTTTATATCATTTTCGGAGCGCCCAGCGATATCGAGCGCCATCCCTTCGATATTGATAAAAAACCGCACGAGTTTTGGTACTACTACGACCTGAACCGCCAATTCCTCTTTGTGGACGAAGAGGGATTCGGTGAATACCGCCTGAAAACTCCTATCTGGCATGACTACTAACTCCGCTCGGTCTCCGAAGACTCTCAAAACGATTAAACCTGCTCCGCTGCGTACCGGACAGACCATCGCTGTTATTTCGCCTGCCGGTCCCGCCGAGGACAGCCGTTTGGACGCGGGCTTGCGCGAATTGGAGCGGTGGGGCTACCGGATCAAAATGGGCGATCATGCACGCGGCCGCCATGCCTATCTATCGGCGCGCGATGCCAGCCGATTGGAAGATTTGATCCAGGCTTTTGCCGATCCGCAGGTGCGCGCCATTCTCTGCTCGCGCGGAGGATATGGAAGCGGCCGGCTCTTGGCGGCAGTGCCTTATCAAAAGATCGCCAGGAATCCTAAGATTTTCGTCGGCTTCAGCGATTTGACAGCATTTAATTGGGCGCTCTATGCCCGCGCCAGATTGATCAGTTTCACCGGACCGCTGGTCTGTGAAATCGGCGAAGGTCTACCCGAGTTGACGATTCGCTCCTTCTTGGAATTGGTCAGTCCGGCCAAGCCGCCGGACCCCCTGTGGCGGGGAAATTGGCAGGTGATCAGGCGGGGCCGGGCGGTCGGACCGCTTTTTCCCGGCTGCCTGTCCCTCATTGTAACGCTGCTGGGAACGCGCTATCTGCCCAATCTCACCGGCGGCATCTTGTTGCTGGAGGATTTGGATGAGAAGCCTTACCAGGTGGACCGCATGCTGGTCCATTTGAAGAATGCGGGGATTTTCGACAAGATCGCGGGCATCGTGATCGGGCGCCTGACGGATTGCTGGCCCAAAACCAACCGCGGGCAGCATCTGGAATTGGCCGAAGTGCTATTGGAATTGACCGCATCGCATCGTATTCCAATATACGCGGGTATCCCGTACGGTCATCATCCCGAACGGTTGACATTGCCCGTAGGCGTCAGGGTGGAATTATCCGAAAAAGGGGGCTTGAGGTTACTGGAAGATCCGCTAAACCGGCGGACGATGCGGCACTGATCACCCCAATCGGCCTATTTAAATAAACACAAACCCTTCCGGCTTCAGGGCTGTTTGAAACATGGCGACTACTGTTCTCGTATAACCATTAGAGCTTCAAGGGAGCGCTTATGATTACTTACCCCGACCTCGAAGACCTCCTCGATTTCCGCTCGCAAAAGCAACCCATCCTGAGTTTCTACCTGAACACCGACCGTTCGAGATTCTCGCTGGATCAGAGCCAGGTGACGGCGCGCAATCTGCTGCGCGATGGGCGACAGGCGGTTGAAAAGGGATCCTGGAGTGGCAAGATTCGTGAATTTCTCCTGAGCGATCTGGGACGCCTGGAAAAATACATTCAGGACGATCTGGGACCGGGCTTTCCGCATCGGGCGTTGGCCATGTTCGCTTGTACTGAAGCTGGTCTGTGGCGCGTTTTTGGACTGCCGCAGCCGGTTCCTTCAGGATTGATGATGGAGCCGACGCCGCACATTCGCCGCCTGACTTTGATTCTGGATCAATATCATCGTTTCGGAGTGACAATCCTGGACAGCCGGGGCGCCGAGCTCTTTGAAGTCTATATCGGCGAGATTATCAGGATTGAGAATGCCTTCGAGCCTTCAGGGCCTGCGTCGGCCTTTTCGACGGCTGTGGAGCATCCGGGTTCGGCGGATCGAGGCATGTCCCGGCGGGGCGAGGAGGAGACGCAAAAGAATTTCCGGCGCATCGCGGATATCCTGTTTCACCAATTTCACCGCCGCCATTACGAGTATCTGGTGCTGGGCGGCAAGCAGCAACTTCTGGCGCAGTTTGAAAATTACCTCCATCCCAGGCTGAAGGAGCGCGTCGCCGGATACTTCCCGGCCGAACCCTTCAAGACCCGGCCGGCGGCTATTCTCGATGCGGTCGCCGCCATCGAGAAGAAGATGGAGACCGAGAACGACCGGCAGTTGGTCAAGCAGTTGGTAGATATGGCCAATGCGCAGGGTTTGGCCGTCTTGGGATTGGCCGATGTTTTGAGGGCGCTGCAACAAGGTGCGGTTCATCAGTTGGTGGTGGAGACCGGCTGGCACAAAGCAGGTATGATTTGCCGCCCATGTGATTTTCTCACGCTCCATGGGGAGGCTTGTCCGAGCTGCGGCCAGCCGCTGAATCGCGCCAGCGACATTGTGGATGAAGCCATCGAGGCGGCCATTCGCACAGGCAGCATTATAGAACATGTGGATTCGGCCTCCGGTATGGACGAAAATGGGCACGTTGGAGCCATTCTACGGTTCAGGATATCTTAAGGAGGCCCTGGCATCACGATGAGATTGATCCCCCCGAAAGGCCGCTCCGCTATCCTCGCAACCATCCTCCTGATCTTTTCCGTTGCACGGGCGCAGAGCATCCTGATCCCCATGGATTTGGAACAGACGGACCATCTTAAGGCCTATGGGATGGCCTATTGGATGCTGGAGCAGGGTGTCAACGTTGAATGGCTGCTGAATTATCGCGGCGGGAGCTTTTTGGTGCCGGCGACGTCCGTTCTGGAGCGCCTCTGCCGCCTGCGCGGAATCACTTATCAGGCCATTGGCGCGGGAGACGCGGCCGCCATTTATGGGGAAATCGAATCCTCCAACATGGAGCGAGTGCTCCTGGAAAAGGCGCCTCGAGTGGCGGTCTATGTGCCGCCCAATTTTCAGCCCTGGGATGACGCCGTAACCCTGGCCTTAGAATACGCCGAGATCCCCTATGAAAAGGTCTTCGACCAGGAGGTTTTGAGCGGCAAACTGCTTCAATACGATTGGCTGCATCTTCACCATGAGGATTTCACCGGACAGTACGGCAAATTCTACGCTCTATATCGCGGGGCGAGGTGGTATATCGAGCAGCAAGCGCTCTATGAAGATATTGCGCACAAACTGGGCTACAAAACGGTTCAGGAGGAGAAGAAGGCGGTGGCGCAAGCCATCAAGGACTATGTCGGTCAGGGCGGATTTATGTTCGCTATGTGTTCAGCGACAGATAGCTATGACATTGCCTTGGCATCACAGGGAGTGGATATCTGCGCCTCCGTGTTCGACGGCACGCCCGTGGATCCGGGCTACGTCCGCAAGCTCGATTTTGGCCAGACCTTCGCCTTCGAAAACTTCACCCTGATCACCGATCCGCTGGTGTATGAATTCTCGGACATTGACACTACCCCGCGAACGGGCGTGTCGCCGCGCGGCGATATGTTAGATTATTTCACGCTGTTCGAGTATTCCGCCAAGTACGATCCCGTGCCGACTATGTTGACTCAATGCCACACCTCCGTCATCAAGGGATTCATGGGGCAGACGACGGCTTTCAAGAAGTCGCTGGTGAAGAAGAGCGTCACTATCATGGGACAGGTGGAGGGGTCCGACGAGGTCAAATACCTGCGCGGAGATTACGGCAAGGGAACCTTCTGCTATTACGGCGGCCATGATCCCGAAGATTACCGCCATCAGGTCGGCGATCCGCCCACACAATTGGAGCTCTACCCCAATTCCCCGGGCTATCGGCTAATCCTGAACAACGTGCTCTTCCCGGCAGCGAAGAAGAAGGAGCAGAAGACCTAACCAGAAAGGAGAAATTTGAAATGAGAAAGGTGAAAGTGAATTCACCCAAGGAAGAAGTGCGAAAGATCTTAAGCCGGATTCCCGATGATGTCACATTAGAGGATATCCAGTATCATATTTATGTGCGCGAGAAAATCGAGCGCGGCTTGAAAGATCTTTCTGAGGGTCGCTTGCTGTCGCAAGAAGAGGTAGAGCAGAGGATGGCACGTTGGCTCGGAAAGTAATATGGACGGCCGCCGCCTGGGTTGATCTGGAAGAGACGGCAGATTACATTGCGCAAGATTCGATGTACTATGGGGCTGCATTTGTCCGAGAAATCAGGGATGCAGCCCGTTCGCTTCGTCAATTTGCCAAAAGGGGCCGAATTGTTCCTGAATTGGGCAGCCCCGATATTCGCGAGTTATGGGTGCGCAGTTATCGCCTTGTTTATAAGGTAAGCAACGATACTGTTATTATCTTGGCTTTTATCCATGGCGCGCGAGATTTGCCCTCACTATGGGAGAAGAGGACCTAAACACAATGTCAGCCTTTCCTGAAATCGAAATCGAGAAAGCCCGGTACTATTCCGTGGCCAAACGCCTCAGCAAGGTGAAGAAATCACTGCTGGGGAAGCCTAGCACGGCAACCGCGACCTTCGCACAGTGGTGGGATTCGCTGCCCAAGTTCCTGGCGGCGGATGATTTGAAAGCGGTAGCCGCCGATATCGTCTCGGCGCGGCGCCGGAGCAAGCCGGTTATCCTGATGCTGGGCGGGCACGTGATCAAGGTGGGACTCTCGCCGATTCTGATTGACTTGATGAAGCGGCGCATCATCACCTGCCTGGCGTTCAACGGATCGGGCGTCATTCATGATGTAGAGCTGGCGCTCTTCGGGATGACCTCGGAGGACGTGGCCGCAAATCTGTCCGACGGCAGTTTCGGCATGGCGCGGGAGACGGGGGACTTCATCAACCGCGCGGTTCGACAGGGAGCGTCAGAAGATTTGGGATTCGGGGAAACTGTGGGCCGCGAAATCCTAAAGGCGAAAGCCAAGTATGCGAAAATCAGCCTTCTGGCTCAGGCGCACAAGCTGAAAATCCCGGCCACGGTGCACGTTTCCATCGGATCGGATATTATTCATCAGCACTTGTCGGCGGACGGCGCGGCCATCGGTGAAACGTCGCTGCGGGATTTTCGCATCCTGGCGCGGCAGGTGGCGGAATTGGGCGATGGCGGGGTGGTGCTGAATATCGGATCGGCGGTGGTTTTGCCCGAAGTCTTTGTGAAAGCGTTGAATTTAGCGCGCAATTTGGATTTCGAATGCAAGAACTTCACGACGGCCAACTTCGACATGATCCAGCACTACCGGCCGCGCGTCAATGTCGTGCAGCGGCCGACGCAGGAAGGGGGGAAGGGTTATCAAATCACCGGCCACCACGAGATCTTAATCCCTCTCCTGGCCATGGGCGTGAAGCTGGGATTCAAGAAATAGAATTTGAGGAAGGTTGAGATTGAAGGGGCGGTCTGAGGACCGCCCCTTATTGTCGTATTCCGACCCAATGCCCGCCTATATCTCCACCTGCATCGTTTCGCCCTTTCTAAAGTAGCACAATCGTTCCACTCCCAAATCGCGCAATAAGCCTCGAGCCTGCGGCAGAGCATCTCCGACGCGGGCAGGCTCGTGAGCATCCGAGCCCAGGGTGAACTGAACGCCCGCCCGAACCAGTTGCTTGATAAAAGGCTCAGTCGGATGAAACTCGGCGGAAGCTGGGATAGATTTTCCTCGCGTGTTGATCTCCACGGCGATTTCCCGCTTCGATATTTCCCGGGCCACTTCGGCGAAGAGATCATGGGCAAACTCCGGCGGCCGGCCGGGTGGATGAGGCAGGCTGCGGCGGATGTAATCCAGATGGGACAGAGCCTGGAACAGCCCGGTGCCCGCGGCCGCGATGACTTCCCGATAATAGAGCCAATAGAGGGTGGACAGATTCGCATTTCGGTGCTTGGAGCTGGGCAGCGATTCGGGATCATCTACGTGCCAATCATCAATCAAGTGCACAGAGGCGAGAAAATAGTCGAAAGAGTAGAGGTCTTTTAACTCTTGGTAATCTTTGAGCCTTGCCGGCACGTAGTCCAATTCCAGTCCGCAGAAAATCTGGATTTGATCCTTGAACTCTTCTTTCAGTGCGCGAATATTCTCCACGTAGGACTTTATTTCAGGCGCTTCTAAGCCTCGGTATTTTGGATGCGGCTGGCAGGCGGGACCGTGTTCGGCGAATCCCAAGATGCTCACGCCGTTCCGGATGGCAGATTTCACGCAGGAGTGGTAACTCTGGCCATCGTTTTGCCAGGGAGTGGGGTGGACGTGGAGATCCATCAGGATCATGGCGCACCCGACAGGGGACGAGGGGATTTTAGAATTTCCAGGCAGCGTTCGGTCCCGCCGGATTGATCGAGAGCGCCGGCAGCTTCCTTGATCTGCTCGAGCGGCCAGAGAAGGACACCAGCCGCGTCTCGAAAGCGCACGCCATCAATGTCAAGCAGAGCTTGGGATGTTTCTTCGTTGATGACTCGCGCCATGATAGGCCAGGCGGCCTCTCTGCGCTCGGCTGATTCCCCGGTTTCGATTTCGATGGTGAAAGCTCCGGCGCGGCGCGGCGAATCAAAAACGATGATCTGGAATTGCGCGGCTCCACCGTCTCGGAAGGCGCGCTGCAGCCGCGATTCCAGGTAGGAGGGGCTGCGCATACTCAAAAAATTCTGGTGCCGCTGTTGCAGTTCCCGGCGAAACTCCCGATATTGACCGTACAGCCCATCTCGCCGCAGATTGCAGCTATCGCGCAGGACGGGCGACTTCAGCCATTCGATCAACTGATCTATGCGGGCTTCCAGATTCAACAGTTGCTGGAAAATGTTTTCCAGAGTCTGCTCCTGGCCGGAATCGAGATCTGGAGGAATTGATTGCACCGCCCTCTCCCACTGGGCGAGTTCCGACGACAGGGCCCGCTCAATTTGGTAATCCGGCGCCTGTGATAAATCTTTCAAATGGGTCGGTGGAGAGCTGGCAGATGGGATGCCGGCCTCCACTTGGATTCTTTCTTGCCCTGGCGGGGGAGGCGAGGCGCCACGGGCTTGCGCCGCATTGCCCAATGCATCCGGCTTTCGGCCTCCGGGTTGGAGATGGAAAACCATTTGGGCCCATTCCTGCACAGCCTGAGGCTGTTGGGTGTAGGGAGCAATCGTCGCTCTGGCATCGTAAACGCTGCTCTCGATGGCAGGATCTATGACCAGCTCAAAAACGCGATCCCGAACCTGCGCTGAATAGCTGACCGCCTCCACGCCGGGAGCGCCGAAAAGGCGAACGCGCAACCGCGCGCCGTCCGGCAGATCGCTGTAACCGCGCACGCGCCCCTGATCTATCGAGCAGGTGGGATTGATAGAGACGGAGGCATTCTCCAGGCTGCGGCGGAAATCGAGATTCAGGATTTCATCGCGCGTCTGATCCCGCGCTTGAGCAAAATCTTTCTGCAAGGTCTCCACCTGGTCCTTCGATTTCAAGAGTCGCCACAAAGTCTCGAGCTTGCGCTCGATTTCGGCCAGCTTCCCGGCGATATTTTCCGCGGTCATGCCCCGATCGAGCAGCACGTCCTGATCCTGCAGCGTGCGCCGCCAATCCTCCATGGCGGTAACGACCTCCTCTTTGATGCGCTTGCCCGTTTGATAGGAGTATAGGAAGTAGCCCAGCGCGAATAGCGTAAGGGCGGCGCCAGCCAGAATGGCATAGAGGCGCCATGCCGAGGCGCCTGCCGGGCGCAAGCGGCGGACTTCTATTCTCGGCGCAGGCGCGCCTGGATGATTGAGAACGCGGACGTCAGAGTCGGGTATTTCAATGATTTCTTCGGTCTCTACGGCCGGTTTAGGCGGCGGGATTCTGTCTTTGGTAGAATCTTCGATGCTGATGTCGGAGCGGTAGATGCGCGACTGAACGCCCACTCGCGAGAGCTGCCGCTGAATGCTGACGGCGTCGGTGAGCGGCACTGAGGCCTGAACCGTCATGGGAATACGGCGCAGGCGGCGTTTGGCTTCGCTCAGATGGATGTCGGCGAGGCTGCTGATCAGCGCCAGAGCTTTGGGGTTGCCCGGCTTTTCGATGATTTCGATATTGTAAAGCGCCATCAGGGCATCCGTTCAGTCTTGCCGAGCATCCGAGCGCTGGGTTTGGGAACCCGGTTTGGCCGTGCCGAATGGCTTGATTCCGATCCCCGCCCGCAACCGGGAGAAGATCATGGCGGCCACGGCGCGGGCGATTTTGAGGAACAATCCGAGATCCCAGAAATCTCGCAGAATATTCTTGTAGGTTTGATGGGCGGAGATGCTGTCAAACAGAGCTTGCTTCAGCTTCTCACTCTGCTCACCGACCTGCAGAATCGGATCGAGGATTTTCCAATTCGCAATACTCACGGCGACAAAACGCATGAGCTTGCCATAAGGCAGATCGTTGGTGATATCGCTGCACTTGGCATTGAAGTCTTCGAAAGCGCGCCGGCTGATGCCCACGTCGAGAATGGTGCGCGCCGCCCTCATGCCCGTCAAAATGCCGGTGTTGACTCCCTTGCCCTTGAAGGGACGCAGCAGTCCGGCCGCATCGCCGACGATAACGTAACGATCGCCGAAAAAATTTCGGGCCACGCAATTGGGAAACTTGCCTTTAAAGCAGGATATCTCTTCAGGTTTCCAGGTGATCATAGAAGGCAGAACTTTGCGCACTTCGGGCATGTCTAGGAAGTTGTGCAAGGAATCGGCGGTGACCTTGGCTCCGGCCACGTTGATGGTCAAATGGTTTTTCTTGGGCGTCACCGCTCCGAATTCGATTTCCCGGCGTGACGGTAGAAAGGCGTGGATCTCATTGCCGAAGTTGGCGACGATATCTTCGCCCGGATGGATCTTGGTCACAATCGAATTGAGGAAGCGCGGCTGACGATAGCGGGTCACTCGTTCGAAAACCTTGGCGGTGCCGTCATCCAGGCCAAAAGCGCCCACGACCACTTCGGCGCGGCGGTTGTCCGTTTCCGAATAGATCATCACGCCGTCCGGGCTGAATTCGATGTCGGTGACGCGGCTGTGGATCACCTCGATCCCTTGGGATTTTGCCTGGTTGAGGAGATAGCTATCAAACGTCACGCGCCGCACGGAGATGGACGGCTCGTCGTGACCGGGCATGGGCAGCGCGCGGTTATCGGAGTGCAACACGTAGCCCGTGATTTCACGTTGGAAAAGGTGATGCGGGAAGGGAATGCCCAGTTCAATTTCCAAGATGCGAATAATGGGCGGCGACAACACGCCGACGCATTGATTATAATGCGGCTGAGTCTCGAAATCTTTGCCCTCATAGATGACGACATTGATTTCCAGGCCGCGCGCCGCCGCGAATTTCTTCAGCGCGATGGCGCAGCCCACTCCGGAGGGCCCGCCGCCGATGATCGCCGCGGTTTGTCCGGATCCCAAGGGACCCAGCGGATCCACTTCCCGGTTGATCACTTTTTCAGCCTCCGCGAATTTGCGTTTCGGTAACAGTCTCCCCAGGATCACTCGCGCCGTTTCCATGGTCATGCGCACCTGCAGACGCGGATGAGCTAATATCCCCAGTATTTTGCGATAAGCGATATTTCCGGTAGAAATTCCCCAGAGGATCTTGATCATCTGCTGGCTGGTGAAGCTATGCCGGCGGCGCTGCAAGAGGGAGACCAGGCTGTCGGAAAGCAGGCGGCTGTGGAAGATGACATCGTAGCATTGGAAGAGGAATTTCCCGTACCGCGAGCTGTTGCGAATGGCCCGGGCTTCGCCACAGAGATAATGGCGACGAAAATCCGCGGCGGAGACGCCCTGATGAATGGCGCATCGAGCCGCTAATCGGGCCGTATCAAAAGCCGATTCGATGCCGTTCTTATAATAGCGGCTGAAGGCGGCGTCGCCGATGACCACGAACCGATCGGCATAGACGCCATGCGCCGGACTGATGGCGATTTTGGGGCGGCAGAAGCAGAAATGCGGTTGGTAAGAGATCCCTTTGAGATACTCTTGCTTGATCTTGGGATGATTCAGCGCCGCCTCCAGATCGCTGAGATTGACATCCCGCTTTCCAACGATGGTCAGTGTCAAGTGTTGTTGCTTTGGGGTGAAAGCGGCAAAGCGGATGTTGCCTTTTTCAAGTGCGAAGGTGGTAATGCCGGCGATATTCTTGTCCCGCAGGAAATCCTCTGGGATGGGGATTTCGGCCTGACAGGCGTAGACCATGCGAGGCGGCTTGTATCCGAAGCCGAGCCGGGCGAGCTTTTCTAAGAATCTCGTGTTCAATCCGCAGGCGGTAATGACCAGGTGCGCTTCGTAAGGGTCCTCATTCTTTCCGTAGGTGAGACGAATCGGATCATGCCGATCTGCCGGCAGGACAATGTCCCTGACCATCTGCGGAATGACCTCGATACCTTTGGAGCGGCACTGATCGAGCAACCAGTCATCGAAGCTGACGTTCTCCCCGCGGCTCAGATCCCGCGGCCCGTTGCCCCGATAGACCGTATAGATCGGGAAACGCCGGCGGCGTTTGTACAGGGAAATGCTGTGATAAGGCGTGCTCAGATTGTATTTCTCAATTTCCATCTGAACGCGATTGGGAGGCAGTTTCAGGCCGACGTCGTGGAGTTTTTCGGCGAGAGTTTCGGAGATCACGCCGGCGCACATGTTGCAGCCCGGCGGACCCGGCTGCTCAAAAGGCTTGCCGTCGAAAATCGTGATGGAAACGTCCAAATGGGCGCGGCGGGCGGTTTCCTGAGCCAGATACGCGAAAAACGTTCCCGCGGGACCGGCGCCGATGACAGCGATGCGATCTCCATTGCGCAAGGTCACGTTGCTCTCCTGTGCCTCAATTGGCCTGCGATGGGAAAAGCCGGCGGCGTATGGCCGCTAATTCATCCGGCAGGAAGAAATGCGCGAGCCGCAGCAGCGCGAGGAAGAGCGGCAGCAGCAGCAGCTTCAGCATCCAGTAGTCCTGCCAAAAGGACATGATGGAAATGAAATAGACCGCCGCCGTGCAGACGATTAGAATGCCGACCCTCCGCCATTCATAGTCTATGCGGTAGTGCGGCTGGATCAGGACGTACAACAAGGCGGCGAGAGTGAAAAACGAGAGACACGTCGCCCAAGGGGCGGCCATCATGCCGAAGATGGGGATAAAAATCAGATTGACACCGAGATTGACCGCGGCGGCGGCTCCGGTGACGATCGGCATCAGGCCCATCTTCTTCTTCAGATACACGCCGACCATGAAATTGGCGGAAGCGCCGTTGCAGATATGAGCCAGCAGGATGATCGGAAAGACCTTCAGTCCATCCCAATAGCGTTCTTCAATCAGCACTCCAACGATCGGAAGCCGCATCTTCATCAACGGTTCGAGCGTGAAGACGAGCAGCAGGAAGAGCGACGCCGTAACCAGCAGGTAATAGGTGAAAACGCGAGCGAAGGTCTCTTTCGCGTCCGGCCGGTCAGCGATGTTCAGGAAGAAGGGGTGCCAGGCGAAGCGAAATCCCAGCGTCACGACCGCCATGAACAGGCCCAGTTTATAGCCCGCGCTGTAGATGCCTACCACGGTCAATCCCATGAACAGTTCGAGTATTTTGCGATCCGACAGCTCCACAATGATCACGAAAAGCTGGGACGGCAGGCTGGGCAGCCCAAATCGCAGAAACTCCAGCAACCGGCTCCAATGGATATGAAAGCTCGTGTATTTCAAGATGACCGGCAGCAGTAGAACAAACTGCAGCGCCGAGGCGATTAGATTAGCCTCGAAGACGCCCGCGATGCCGCGGTGGAACACCGATAAGAATAGAGCCGTCAAGCCGACGTGAAAGCCGACGCCCAGCACCTTCAGCAGGATGAACGGCAGGGATTTTTCCAGGGCGCGGAGGTAGAGATACGGGAACATCCCCAGGGTATCTGATATCAGAATGCCGGTGCAAAGAATGATGAGATAGCCGGTTTGTAGCCCTATCGCCCGCGGATCGTCGAACACGACGCCGCTCAGCCAGTTGCTGGCCAGCACGATGAGAATCGAGAATAAGCCGGACGTGACGGTGGTGGCCCAGAAAATTGTCCCGAAGATCTGCTTTTGTTTTTGCGAGTCTTTCTCGAGAATGTAGAAGCGCAGGAAGGCGATGTCGGAACCGTAAATATAGAAGACGAGGACGATGGAGATGAAGGTGTAGAGGAGGGTCACGGCGCCGTACTGGTCGGGCGTCAGCGCATGGGTCAGGTAGGGCAAGAGCAGAAAGCTGACCACGCGGGAGAGGACGTGTCCCAAGCCGTAGACCGCGGAATGCCTAAGCAGTCGCCTGATCGAAGCAAACATAGAATGAGCTGGTAGAGCTTATCTGACCAAGCTGCAACGCAAGGCGTGCGAGCCTTGTGGGCTTTCCAATTTCAGGAGATAGACACCGGAAGCCAAATGATCGGCCCGCCAATGAAATTCATTCAATCCGGGGATGAGTCGGCCCTGCCAGATGGCGGCGGCGAGGCGCCCATCCGGTGAGTAGGCGTTGAGGCTGGCGGATCCTGGCGCCGGGCAGTAGACGTGAATGGTCAGATTCGGATTGAAGGGATTGGGATAGGCGCCGATGAATTGATACGACTGCGGCGCTGGAATGGCTCTCGGCGCGGGCGATTGATTCAGGAAGAGGGCTCCCATGTCCGTCCGGGTGCCGTCCGGGTCCGTGGGATCGTTGGGATTGCCGGTATCCACGCAGGGCGAGCCTGCCTGCAAATTGAAGTTTCGCGTCGCGTAATTCTCATACAGAGGATCCACCTCGATGGAGCCCGTTCCGGGATCGGCCCCCAAATAATTTCCAGCGCTGTTGTCAAAATAATCATTGTAGGACAAATCTCCGACTGCCGGAGTTTGCACCTCGATTCCCCAACTGCCATTGCGATCTATGATTGAGCTGCTTATCTCCAGGTCCGCATTGGAGCAGAATATTCCATCCTGAAAATTGCCGCTGATGGTCATATTTCGAGCGTCCGCCGGAGTCTGCAACAAATAAATCCCATGCCAGTCGTTGTCATGAATGATGGCGCGGCTGGCGGTGAACAGAGTGCCAAAGGACAATGAAACGCCGCCATCGGCGTTACCGGCAATCTCGACGTTTTGCAGGTCCACCGTGCCGATGGAGACGCCGATTATGCCCCATCCGATGTTATTTCCAATATAGCCGCCGTTGACCGTTATATCGCTGCCATTGCTGGCGGTGATTCCGTGTCCCGTGGCCCCGTAGCTGTCGGTGATATCACAGTTCAATACCTGAGCGGAAGTATTGTCCAGTGACAGCCCGGAGGCCCCGCAATTCGTTATGGTGCTGTTGTCCAGAGTGATTTGTGCGCTGCTGCCGCGAACCGGCGCTTGAGCGTGCTTCTGGATCAGGCAATGTTCCAGCAGGACTTCCGATCCATCGGCATAGACCGCGCGGTCGCCGGCTTCGATCAGGCAATAGCGTAACCGGGCGGAATCCGGCCAGGCGTCGCGATATTCGATATACTTCCAAGAACTGGGGATCTGGCCGACGTTGGCGATGAACTTCACGGAATCTACGGCATTTCCCCAGGCGCACATGCCGCCCAACACGAGGAAATTAAAATCGCCTTGGAATCGCACTTCCACGCCCGCCTGAATCGTCAGGAACTGGTTGGCAGGAACGGTGATCGAACCAACCACGATGTAGGGGCTCCCCAGTACCGTCCAGTATCCGGAGACATTGCCGGAAACCAGCGTCTCCGACCAGGCGCCGGGGGCTAATATGAGCATCAAAAGTGCGAGGCAACCGCAATGGCTTGGTTTGGTCATTGCGAGCCGAAGGCGAAGCAATCTCGTGCCTGCAAAAACCGAGCGATTGCTTCGGGGCTGCGCCCCTCGCAATGACATGTATTGTAGTATTTGCACTCGCTTCAACATGATGACCTCATCGTCAGTTCAAATCAATTGCCGTATTTTCTTCCCGTTCCTTCGATCTTGGTGATGCCCGGATCAAACGTCGGCCGCTTCTTCATCTGCGCCAGATCGCGCGCCACGGAGAAAGCCAGCTCAGCCGCGCGGGCGGTCTTTTCGTAATTGATCTTATCCGGCGTATCGCGCGGAGTGTGATAATCGCCGTGAAAGCCGGTGAAGAAGAACATCGAGGGGATGCCCAAATCGTGAAAGTGGATGTGATCGCTGGATCCCGAAAAATGCAGCACTGGCTCCAGAATCAGATCGAGCTGAGTGGCACCATTATCGCGTTGAATGACCTCTTTCAAGTCAGGCGTCTGCCCGGAATAGAAGATCATCAGCATGTTGCTTTCCATCGGCAGGCTTGGATCCTGCATGGCGCGAAACAGTGATGAAGCATCGCGGCCGATCTCATCCATATTGATTGCTGCCACGATCTTCTCGGCGGGGACGGGCAAGTGGCGGCTGAAATAGAGCGCGCCCAGCGTGCCGTCCTCTTCGCATCCGGTTGAAAGGAAAATCACATCCCGCCGCGGCTCGCGATCTTGCTTGGCGAAAGCCTCAGCAATGGCCAGCAGGCCCGCCGTGCCGGAGGCATTGTCATCGGCACCGAAATAGATGCTATCGCCCACTATCCCCAGATGGTCATGATGCGCCAAAAGCAGGACTGCCTCATCGCTCCTGCCCGGAAGCATTGCAACGATATTGGCTGTTTGAGTCTCCTGCACTTCCTTGAATCGTATCTGCAAAGTGATCTGCAAGTCGTCGTTCAGCGAGATCGGTTTGCCCTTAAACTGCTCATCCAATTCGCGCTGGTAAGCGGATAAATCAAAATCATCTCCCAAGAGCAATTTCGCGACTTCGGGTTTTAGATAAAAGACCGGAAAAGCTTCGCGGTCATCGGCCAACTGCACGATCGGTTCGTTCATCGTGCCGCGATAGCGATCCAGGCTCTTTTCGATAGGGGGGAGGCCATTATTTGGCGGCTGAATCACCAGCAATCCCCGAGCGCCGACCTCCTTGGCGATGCGGATTTTTACCGACGGCTGAGAATACTTCGTAGCCTTGGCGCCGTTAAAAGGCGAAGTTGAATCGTTCTCCTGCGGCTCGCGATTGAAAATCAAGAGAAATTTGCCTTTGGGATCGGTTCCGGCAAAGTCATCCCACTTGAATTCAGGCGCCCTGATGCCGTAGCCGGCTAAGAGGACGGGTGCGGTGATGTCCTCATCTTTCCCGCCGCGCGGGAAGAAGAAGACCTTCTGTTCCGGCAGGAATTCCCGGCGCTCGCCGCCCCTGCTAACGATCAAGCGCGATTCATCGTAATCTGTCTTACAGGCGATCAGCGGGATATTCTGATAATATCCCGGCATATCGGGGAAGGCTTCCAGACCCAATTCGGCGAAGCGCGTGGCAATGTATCTCTGAGCGATCTCCGATCCCAATCCCGGCGCTCCCCGGCCCTGCAGTTCCGGCGACGCCAGGAATTCGATGTCTGCTTTGAGGCGTGCGGAATTGACGTCGCCTGGTCGTGGGCGAGCGGCGATGGATCCAACAAATAGAAGGCTGAGAATTGCGAGAAAGGTTGATCGGAATTTCATCATAGACCTGAAGATATTGGCAATCCCTTTGGGTAGGGGCGAGGCGCGCCTCGCCCCTAGGTGGTTCGATTGGCTACCCTCAAGAAAACATGATACGCGCGCCCATTCTGCCGGTGCCCGAGATAATCATGCTTATGCCCCTTGCACCAGTTCTGCATATCGGGCACGACGCCCGAATCGGTGGAGATGACCTCCAGCACCGTACCGGGCTTCAACGTTTTGACCCGCTCGGCCGTTTTAATGATCGGGATAGGGCAGAGCAGGCCGAAAGTATCCAGAACCTCGTCCGCGCGCAGATCGTTCACGCTTTCCGGAGTTGCATACATTTTAACAAATTACGAAAAAAAGCTCCGCATGTCAAGCGGAAAGATGCTTAGAGCAGGCACCCAGTTTCCCCGTCACTCCCGCGAAAGCGGGAGTCCAGTTTGCTGCCCAAATTCGCTCCACGCGCGCCCTGGGATGGCGCCATGATTCTCACACCCGATTAAAATCGGGTGCTCGATAGAGATTGAAGAGGCTAAAGCCTCTGCCTGAGGCTCTTAAGGAAAAGTCGTTTTAACGACTTCACGCCTTATGGAGCACCCGAATTTATTCGGGTGCATTGCACGAAAATCCTTGCATCCCGCAACCGATTATTGTAAATTTAAAACTTACGCCTATCAGGAATCATCATGCAGGAAATCCTCACAGCAGAAAAAAGACAATCATCGGCAGGTGTGCCCGGCCGCAGCAAAGTCGTCGTCTTGAAGACCAAACCCGAAACCGTCGTCCAGGATTACATCCGCGCGCAGCAGATGGCCGGCATGGCCACGACGCTGGATCCCTCCAAGCCGGTGATCCTCAAGGACAACATCTCCTGGCACTTCGGCTACCCCGGCGCCAATACGACTCCGTGGCAGTTGGAAGCGGCGGTGCTGGGTCTACGTCAGGCGGGCTTCAAGGATTTGGTTGTGGTGCAAAACAAGACCGTCGTCACGAATGCCTACAAGGGCGAACGGCTGAATAATTTCGTCAGCGTCTTCAAAAAGCACGGCGTGCCCGTCAAATACAACTTCAAGCCCGAAGACATGACCTGGGTGAAGTATCAGCCGCGCGGCCAGACGCTGGTTTTGCACAAGATTTTCCCCGAAGGGATCATGATTCCCGATTTCTTCTTCGACAAGAATATCGTCCACCTGCCCACCGTCAAGACGCACATCTACACCACCACTACCGGAGCCATGAAGAACGCCTTCGGCGGGCTGCTGAACACGCGTCGGCACTACACCCATTCGGTCATTCACGAAACGCTGGTGGATCTGCTGATGATCCAGAAGGAGATCCACAGCGGCATCTTCGCCACCATGGACGGCACGCACTGCGGCTCGGGCCCCGGCCCGCGCACGATGATTCCGGTCGAAAAGGACATCATCCTGGCTTCAAACGACTGCGTGGCGATTGACGCCGTGGCCGCCAAGATCATGGGCTTCGATCCGCTGACCATCCCCTTCATCCGCATCGCTCACGAAAAAGGCCTGGGCTGCGGCGACGTGCGCGAAATCGAAGTCTTGGGCGAGGATATCCGCGGCTGGGACTATAAATTCTCCGTTGGGGATAACATGGTCTCTCGCGGCGGCAAGACCTTCTGGTTCGGCCCGCTCTACAAGCTGCAATACCTGGCATTCCATACGCCCCTGGTCAATCTCTTCATCTGGGGCAGCTTCTTCTACCACGACTACTTCTGGTATCCGTTCAAGGGGCAGAAATATGTGGAACAGTTTCAGGCCAGCAAGTGGGGGAAGCTGTTCAAAAGTTATGAGTGATGAATGATGAATAAATGGGGAGGACAGGCATTCTTGCCTGTCAGACAGGAATGTCTAACCTCCCCGTCTGCATATTTGTCATTCCCGCGAAAGCGGGAATCCATGGAGGAGATTAGGTAATGAACAATCCCGCCGAATATCAATCAGTCGGATTTACTCCTTGCGTTGAAAAAGTGCCTGATATTGCAGGCGAGGGCATAGAGAGATACGAGTGCGACCACTGCGGGGGAATCGCGATCATTATCCTCGTTCACAATACTGAGAAAGTGACGTATCCCACCATAGAATTCTGTCCGCTTTGCGGGAATTCGGTGGCGTATCCGTGGCCGAAGGAGGCAGAGGAGTAGTTTATCTTGTTAGGCATTAAAGCAATGAAATTAGACAAAGATCAATTATCAGAAGAAAAGCGAGCATTCGCAGAGGTGCTGACTGGTTTTGTTAGAGGTCTATCTGCGTATGTTTCCACCGAAGATGGGCAATGGGCAGTTAAGGGCTTTATTGACATATACAAGAACGTCTACACAATTAGTTCTGACACGAAGATCGTCTCCAAAATACTTGAAATTCATCTATTTCCTCAGATCCTGAAGTTCGCCCAGGAAATTGGATACTCAATTGTGCTTGCAGAGCATCAAAATTGGTATCCTGATCTTAGCTTCGTCAAAAAAGAAAATCCGGCGGTAAAATTTGCTATTGATCTCAAGACTACCTATAGGGATCCGGAATTTCCCGGACACGTAAACGGCTTCACTCTGGGTAGTCATGGGGCCTACTTTAGAGACCGAGCGTCAACGAAAAATATCCAATTTCCCTATGCCAGCTATTTGGGCCATTTCTGCCTAGGAATTATTTACACAAGGGCGGATTCGAGACCGCTAGATGAGACAGAAATTATCAGAGTTAGAGAATTGGATGAAAATACATCTGAAACGAATTCCCACCGATATCGTGTAACCAAGGTAGAAAGCCTTCGATCAATTGCCTCCGTAGTTAAAGATTTCCAATTCTTTGTATGCGAGAAATGGCGACTGGCCAGCGACCGGCAGGGATCGGGCAACACAGCTAATATAGGCTCGATCACGTGGATTGAAGACATTCTTTCTGGCAACGGCATATTTGCGAAATTGGGAGAAGAGTGGTTTGACGAGTATTGGATGAATTATGGAGTCACCACAATGATGAAAAAGCGCAAAGCGACGCCGATTCGCAAGCTTGCAGACTTTCTGCAATTCAAACGGGCGGACAAGAGTAAGATTGTGCCTATAAAGTCAAAAAAGAGATTAGGAGACGAAGAGCAAGAATGAGAGTTGTAGTTCCACCAATTAAGAGCCAGGGCATTAAGACAAAGCTCGTGCCGTGGATTCAAGCACTGGTGCCGGCCGTATCGGGACGATGGATTGAACCTTTTCTGGGTACCGGTGTGGTGGCTTTCAACTCGGGCTTTCAGCAAGCCCTGCTGGCTGATATTAATCCGCATGTCATTGGTTTCTATCAAGCAATAAAAAAAGGCGAAATTACGTCTCCTATTGTGCGCGCATATCTGGAAAGGGAAGGTGCGACGCTCCAGAGTGCGGCCGACAATGGTTATGAGCATTTTAGGGCTGTTAAGGAGCGCTTCAATAAATTGCATGATCCTTTGGATTTTCTTTTTCTTTCACGAGCCGGTTTCAATGGCATGATGCGCTTCAACCGCAATGGTGGCTGGAATATCCCATTTTGCCAAAAACCGGAGAGATTCTCGCGTTCATATATCACCAAAATTGTCAATCAGGTTAGTGACATTGCCTGCCTTATTCAGCCGGGCTGGATATTTGCGGTGCAACGCTTCGAAGATACCATCGCCCAAGCCACCGAGAAGGACATCATTTACTGCGACCCTCCATATCTTGGTAGATATGTTGACTATTATAGTGGGTGGACGGAAGATGATGAAAAGAGGCTCTTCAAGTTGCTGGCAGAGACATCAGCACGTTTTATTCTCTCGACCTGGCATCACAATGACTACCGCAAGAATCCCATGATAGAGAGCATATGGAGCGAGTTCAAAATTGTTACACGCGATCATTTCTATCACTCAGGCGGGAAACTGGAAAACCGAAGGGCTATTGTAGAAGCCCTTGTATTTAACTTCCCGGCAAATATCCGCGAGCATAACCATCTAATTGAGCCCAAGCCGCAACAGATGATGCTGCTGGAAGAAAGGGCAAAGTATGTTGCTGAACGTGTTGGACGATAGGAGAGATCTTTGCGATAACAAGAACTCTAGACTTCTATCAAAAGGAATGTCGGGTGGCAGAGCATTAGACCCAGACCAAAATAAAAATATTTGATCCGGCCATCCTGCCTACTGTCTCTCCGAGCTGGATGGCATAAAAATCGCCAGAGGGAAAATGGCAATGAAGAAGAAAGGGAAAGCTCTGCATACTGTCCTCTTTAAGGAATTGCTCAAGATTGGCCAAGTGAGGAATTGCACTGTCAAGGTTCAGGGCGTCTTTTATCCAGGTTATATGACCAGCAGCGATCCACCAATGGTCCTCCTAAAGGATGAATGGGATGCGGCCTTGGAGAAAATGGATGATCCCGAATCAGACAGTGAGTTGCAGGTCCAGCTAAAATCGCTTTGCGACGGATTGTGCAGCAGCATATCTGGATTGCTCGCATTGGCAAAAGACATATTAAGAGATCCGGAAGAAATCGCTCAATTTAAGCGACACATTATATTGCAAATACGCGACGCTTCTGTTGAAGCAGGTATCCCGCTACAAATTAGTGATTTTATTGAGCATCTTGATGATTGATGAGCAACGAACATCCGAATTATTGTTTTGCGCCCGTCGCCCCACAATCCGCGAAGTTGCCCGGGGGAGGCATGCGGGGCAGGGCAGATCTGGATTCCGGATTCCGCTGCGGCGGACTAAAGACCTGACGCAACAGAGAAAGTCGGTCGAGTTCTCGTCATTTGTCCGAGATCTCGTCCCGATTGAGCGCCGAGATCTCGGCAAGCTTGAATGGAGTGTCGAGTTCTCGTCATTTTACCCGTCTTGCACCTTCTCGCTCCTCATTTTTTGGCAGCATTTTCTTCCCGTCGAGAGGGGGCCGGGGCGAGACTCAATCCCAGGCTGGCGTATCCAGAAATTTAATGCACTATTTTTCGCAAATAGGAGTGCTCCATCATCCCCTCATGGGACTGTGTGCAGCCGAGCGCACTTCGAGCCATTTCCGTTTGGCTTCTATTTATATTTGATAATTAATAACTTATAACACTGGATCTCCCGCATGACACTCAAATCGTTTGGGGATGTCTCGCGCTTTATCAAAGAGCGTGGCATCCAGATGGTGGATCTGAAATTCTGCAACCTCTTCGGAGGCTGGCATCACATCACTCTGCCCGCCTATCACGCCACGCCGGCGGTGCTGGAAGAGGGGGTGGGGTTTGACAGCTCGTCCACGCCCGGCTACAAGGAGCTGGAGGCGGGCGACATGTGCCTCCTGCCCGATCTCTCCACCGGCTTCGAAGATCCCTTCTGGGATAAGCCCACCCTCTCCTTCATCTGCAACATCGCCGAAGCCGACACCCGGACGCTCTTCTACCGCGATCCCCGCGTCATTGCTCGCAAGGCCGAGGACTATTTGCGAGCCACCGGCATCGCCGACCTGTCGCTCTGGGGGCCGGAATTCGAATTCTACGTCTTCGACTCCGTCTTCCATCAGGATTCGTCCAACTGGTCGGCCTACCGCATCGAAGCGCGCGAGGCGATTTGGGATACCTATCCGGACGCGGATTCGGGATCCGGGAGTCGGGCTTCCGATAAGCGGCTGGGGCACTCGATTCGCCACCAGGGCGGCTACCATGCCATCCCGCCGCTGGACAAATACTACAACCTCCGCTCCGAGGTGACCCAACTCCTGCACGATGCCGGCGTCGAGGTGCATTACCACCATCATGAAGTCGGCGGGCCGTCCCAGAGCGAAATCGAGGTCGTTCTGGGGCCGTTGACGCGCATGGGCGACTCCGCGCTGATGATCAAGTATTTCGTGAAGATGACCGCCCAAAGGAACGGCCTGTCCGCAACGTTCATGCCCAAGCCGCTCTACGGCGAGGCAGGTTCGGGGATGCACTTTCATCAGCATCTTTTTAAAGTCTCACGCAAAGGCGCAAAGGCGCAAAGAGATTCAATAATCCCCCTTAATCCCCCTTTAAAAAAGGGGGAAAAAGGAGAACCCCCCTTTCTTAAAGGGGGGCAGGGGGGATTACAGTCGGGCGGGCAGGGGGGGGTGCAGCCCGTCTTCTACGACGCCAAAGGCTACGCCGGATTGTCGAAAATCGCCCTGTCCTACATCGCGGGGATCTTGCACCACGGCCGGGCGCTGTTAGCGTTGACGAATCCGTCCACCAATTCCTACAAGCGGCTGGTGCCGGGATACGAGGCGCCGGTCAACCTCTTCTTTTCGCTGGCGAATCGCTCGGCGGCCATCCGCGTCCCCAAATACACTCGCAGCCCCGAATCCAAGCGCATGGAATTCCGACCCCCCGATGCCACCTGCAATCCTTATCTGGCCATGGCCGCGATGCTTCTGGCCGGCATTGACGGGGTCAAAAAGAAGATGGATCCCACCAAGATGGGCTTCGGCCCCTACGATCAGAATCTCTTTGCCCCTCAGCATGCTGGTCTGCGCGATAAGATTAAGACCGTACCGGGATCCATGAAGGAGGCGTTTGAGGCATTGCAGGAAGATCACGAATTCCTGCTTCAGGGGGACGTCTTTCGCAAGGACATCATCCAGACTTGGATTGACTACAAGCTGTCGCGCGAGTTCATGGAAGTCCGCAACCGGCCTCACCCTTACGAAATCGCGTTGTACTACAACTGCTAAAATGCAGTTGGCCGAATCAGGGGCACGGCGCGCCGTGCCCCTGATTTTTTGGGGAAAATGACAGATGCCGTCCTGCCGCTACCATTCGGGGAATTGCAGAAAATGGTTGCTATCCGCCTTTCTGATTCTTATATTATTGTAAACATGAATCTTAAAGATAATTTCGACGATTGTCGGAGGCAGACCATGCTCCAATGGTTTTCGCTTCTGATTGCAGCCGGAATTGCTCTGATTTTGTGTGCCAGCTTGTCCATCGCGACTCCGTACTGGACAGCGCAGGATTATCAAAAACTTCAGGGAGCGATTATCAAAGCTCCTGGCGCTCCGACCATATCGGGGATGGCATCCGGCAGGCCGGGAATAGCGGAGCTGGATGAATATGCTCTGCTCTTCGAATATGTGCAGATTTGTGATTTCCTGACGGTCATGCAGGAGTCTAATCCGATTTCGCCGGATTACGGCGGCATGCATGAAGGGGAGACGCCGGATCTCTGGGCCATCGTGGAAACGGATAACACGCAGGAAGCCATCCGCGTCTGGAGCGAATATGCGGATCTTTCCGGAGATTTGGAGACTTACCGCGGAAATATCGAGGCGGCCTGGATCTATACGATGAATTATCCCGCCTACAATGAGGAGGGCACGGAGAGCGATTACTACCGGGTCCACAACTGTGGCTGGGCTTTGGTGGCCGAAAGCAAATATCGCGAGGTTTACGGCGACACCAGTTTTCTCTGGTATGCCGATTCGTGCGCAGAATACATTCAGGCGCACCGCTTGAACTACACGGGTTCTCCAGGTTTTTATGATAATGTCCATCCCTTGGTTGAAGGGTGGGGTGCGGGAACGTTATTTGGCTATGGCACTGAACAGAGCGACTCAATAGCGGTCGTTGCGGCTCTCGACATCGGATCAGACGTGCAGGCCTGGATCGAAGCCAGCCCGAACCGGCTGAACAGCAATGAAGTCTGGGCGCTGTGCGGGGGGACGGCTTTGTGGGGCGTCTGCCGCTCCGCATTCGCGGCGGATACCGCAGCGGGGCAGGCCTGGTTGCCGCAATACTTGCCCTATATGGACACCTACGCATCCTTCGGCGAATGGAACAACTCGTGGAACGTGTGGTACGCTCACGCCTATCATGCCAGCGCCGCGGTGACGCAGAATCCGTTTTATACGAATTACGCCTTTGTCCTGGTGGATACGCTGCTGGATTCGGATACCGATAATGACGGCGGCATCGTCGCCACGTCCAGCAATCCGCCGACCATGGATCAGAGCTGGGTTTCGTGCTATCTGGATTTCATGGGCTTGGAGCCGCTGATTCTGCAATCTCCGGCCCTGGATGCGGCGGCGTTTGGTTTTGCCGCGCCGGATTCGACCTATCCTGTGGCTCAAGGGGAGAGCTATGATGTGGCCGTTATTGTCGTCAATTCCGGGACTCAATCTTTCGGCAGCGTGAATATATCCATCAGCGGTGATTTCACGGCACAGGCTTCGACCGTGCTCGATTTCGCCGACGTGGACACCGTTTTCATCGGTTCGTGGATTCCTTCGCAAATCGGAACGGTGCAATTGACGATGAGCCTCTCCCCGGGTGGGCAGAACGCGCAGAATGATACCGCGCGTGTGTTCTATACGGTATTGGGGCGTGGAACGATACAGGGGACGATTTCCGACCAGGGCAGCGGCGATCCGCTGTCGGCGGAATTGGCATTCTATCGGGACGGTTTTCCGCCAGCGGAGCCTCTCTACCTGACGGCGACAGACACGGCGACCGGTGAGTATTTGGTGCTGGTCATGGAAGGGAATTACCGCATTGTGGTGGATCCGCAAATTCCCTACACGGATCGCGAATTGGTGGGTATCGATGTAATTGCCGGTGGAACGACCACGGCGGATTTTGAGCTAATTCCAGCGGTGCTGGGACTGGTGGATGATGATGGCGGAGCTTCATACGAAGTCTATTTTGCTGAGCCGTTAGAAACGGCGGGATATGACGCCTACCGCTGGGACGTTCACCAACTTGGCTCACCAATAGGGGAATTGGCCTTATTTGATGCTTTGGTCTGGTTCACCGGCAATGAGACTGACAGCGTGCTGAACGGAGCCGAAGAGGAAGCGCTGGCGGATTTTCTAGATTCCGGCGGAGCGCTTCTATTAACCGGACAGAATATCGCCCAGAGCCTTTCGACTGATCCATTCCTGGATCAATATCTGGGTTGCAGCTTTGTGGCTCCTGTAACGACCCAGCCGATGGCGAACGGCGTAGCCGCCGATCCAGTGACAGCCGGATTGACTTTGATTTTGACGGGCGCCGGTGGAGCGGGCAACCAGACTTCCAAGGATATCATTGACGCCGCGGCTTCTGGCCTGGAGGCCATGACCTACTCGGGCGCGGTACCAACTACGGCGGCGGTGCGTATCGAAAATCCCTATAAGATGGTCTTCCTCGCCTTTGGGCTTGAGGGCGCGTCGGGTCTGGGCGGGTCAGCCTCGCGGCAGCAGTTCCTGCAGTCGGTGATGGAATGGTTCCAGATTCCCACCTCTGTAAAGCCCGGGCTGGAGGCCAGCCTGCCTATCCGGCACGAATTGGCGTCGGTTTATCCTAATCCATTCAATTCCGGGGCCAGATTGCAGATTTCGCTTCAACATCCCAGCCGGATCGAAATTTCCTTGTACAACATGCTGGGCCAGAAGGTCATTGAACTTCCAACAAAATTCCTGGGCGAGGGGATCCATTTCATTTCCGCTGAAATTCCGCCTAACCTGAGTTCGGGAATGTACGTTTTCCGGCTTCATGCTGCGCAGGCGCATGGTACCGTTCGGGGTCTCCTTCTGCGCTGAGGCGGCGAAAGCAAATCATGCGTGTGCGTCCCTTAAATGACATGATTCAAGGTTGCGAACATTTGGGTTGACTTTGGGTCAGAAAAATATTAAATTGCCAAATTATCTGATCTTCCGAATGTAGACCCGAAAACATCTCCGCAAAATATGACCCTAGATCGCATGCTGGAACGGGCTAATCAATCCAGCCCGGAAAAGTTTGCCATTCTGTCGCGAGACCGTAACGTCACCTATCGCCAGTTGAACGATCAGGCCAACGCCCTGGCGAACGGATTGCTGAACCTCGGCATGAAACGCGGCGATGTCGTAGTTATGCTGCTCTCCAAGTCCGTAGAAGCGGTGGTGACATTTCTGGGCGTTACGCGTGCGGGCGGGGCGATCGCGCCGGTCAACATGCGGCTGAAGCCGGATACCCTGCGGGTCTCTTTCAATCACCTGAATCCCTTCGCTGTTGTTGCCGATAGTCTTTATTATCCCTTCCTGACGAAATTCTTCAGACCGAATCATCCTCAGAGCTATGTCCTCTTGATCGGACGCGCGCAGGGCGACCGAGTTCATTCCTTCGATGATATTTTGGCGCGGGAAACGTCGCGATCGCCCGGCGTACAGATTGAAGAGAACGATGTAGCCTACTTGAATTTCACTTCGGGAACAACGGGAATTCCGAAAGCGGCCATCACCACCCATGGCAATCTGCTCTGGAACACCAAGGGCGCGGTGGAGATGATGCGGATGGACAGCCGGGACGTGCATCTCTGCATGTTCCCCATGTATGCCCATCCGCATGAAATCTTCTGCCGGTCCATTTACCTGGGCGGGACAACAGTTCTCTTGGACAGCATGTATCCGAAGACGATCATGCGCGTGCTGGAGCAGTTCCGCGTAACCTGCATGATGGCCGTGCCGATGTTCTACAAATCGCTTTTCCCGCTGGGGCGAGCGAAGGAGTTCGACCTGTCATCTTTGCGCATCGCCGAGGCGGGAGGGATGTCTTCTCCGGCGGAGCTATGCAGGGAGTTCGAAGAGATTTTCGGATTACGTTTTCTGCCGGTCTGGGGGAGCACCGAGACCACGGGGATTGCCCTGGCGACTTCGCCGGTCGAGGATTTCCGCATGGGCTCAATGGGGAAGCCCTGCCCGGGGTACGAGGTGCGCGTCTTAGGTCCCGGCGGACGCGAGGCGGACACCGACGAGGTCGGCGAATTGGTGATATCCGGTCCCGGGGTGGTTCAGGGGTATTTCAATCTTCCCGCCGAGACCGAGGCAACCTTTCACCACGGCGCCTGCTACACCGGCGACATGGTGCGGCGCGACGAGACGGGATTTTACAATTTTCTGGGGCGGCGCAGCGGACTCATGAAGGTGGCGGGGCTGAAAGTCTATCCCACAGAAGTGGAAGCCGTGCTGCTCAAGCACCCGAAGATCGAGGAAGCGGCCGTCATCGCCCTGCCGGATTCGCTGCGGGGCGAAATTCCCAAGGCTTTCGTCGTCCCCAAGCCCGGACAGACAGTAGAGCCCAAGGAAGTGCGCCTTTTTTGCCGCGAACATCTGGCCGATTATAAAATCCCAGCCCTAATCGAAGTCCGCGGCGAACTGCCGAAGACCGAAACGGGCAAGATCTCTCACGCCGAATTGACTCAGGAAGCCCACGACGCCTTGGCGGATGATGAACTCAGCTCCCTGCAGCGGCGCATCCAGGCGCTGGATTCCAAGATGGTGGATCTGCTCAACCAGAGAGTCGAACTGGTTCATCGCATTTTCAATTTGCGCGATCAAGATGCAGGAATTAGGCGTGCCTCACCCCCGCACGCTGCGCCCCTGCAGGCCCTGCGTCCCGACGAAGTCATCTCCCATGTCATCGAGCAAAACAAGGGACCGATCTATGACGAAGCCCTGGAGGAGATCTTCCGCAAGATTATTGCCCTGGATCTGTTAATACAATAATAACTTGTGAACCGTAAACCGTGAACCGAAAACAACAAGCTGGCACTTCCCACCTGCCGGCTTGCAACGCGCAACTCGCAATTCGGAACCAATATGTTCAACATCGGTGACCTGACCATCGGCGGCCCCCAGAAAATCATGATCGCCGGACCCTGTTCCATCGAGGGGCGCGAGCAGATCCTGCAGATCGCCCGCGAGGTTAAGATGCAGGGCGCCCAGATGCTGCGCGGCGGCGCCTACAAGCCCCGCACCTCCCCCCACTCCTTCCAGGGCCTGGGACCCCAGGGCCTCTTCTACCTGAAAGAAGCCGCCGACGAAACCGGCCTGGTCACGGTTACCGAAGTCATGGAGCCCGATGAGCTCGACTTGATCGCCAAATATGCCGACGTTCTCCAGGTCGGGGCTCGCAACATGTTTAACTACCCCCTCCTGAAGCGCATCGGCCGCACCGATAAGCCCGTTCTTCTGAAGCGCAGCTTCATGGCTACCGTCGAGGAATTCCTCTTGGCCTCCGAGTATATTTTAAAAGAGGGCAACCAGCACGTCATCCTCTGCGAGCGCGGCATCCGCACTTTCGATAATATCACCCGCAACACCCTCGACCTGGCCTGCGTCCCCATCTTGAAGAAAATGTCTTCCCTCCCCGTCGTTGTGGATCCCTCCCACGGCACTGGACGATCCGATATCGTCATCCCCATGGCCATCGCCAGCCTCGTCGCTGGCGCCGACGGAGTCATGGTCGAGGTTCACCCGAATCCCAAAAAAGCCCTTTCCGATGGCCTTCAGACTCTCGATTTCCAACACTTCCGCCGCCTCATGGATGAATTCCGAGCCATCTCCCAATACTTGGCCCAAAGGGCTTCGTCGGAGGATGACAGGGTAGCTCGGCAGATTGTCCCCGCAGGATCCTCGGAGGCAACAGCTCGCCTCTCCCAGCCGCCCGCCTCGAGTTCGCCTTCCAGTGCCAGCTCAAGGGAGGCCGCCTCCCCCGAAAAGGGGGCGCTGCCCTGAGCCGGCACCCCAAGCATCCCGGGGCAGGGGCGTCCCGTTTGAAACCCTCAAGTGGACCTTCCCCGATGATTCCTGATGCGGCCCCTCCCCCTCCAAGCAGCCTGTCTCCTGGTGGGCATTATCCCGAAGCATCCTTGGCTGGGCAGAAGCCATCCCCGCTCGACGCTTCGGGCCAGGGCCTTCTCCGCAGCATCATGCGCAACACTCTCTTCAGCTTCATCGCCCGCAGTTTCGATGTCGCCGTCACCTTTGCCCTCGCTGTCATTCTCGCTCGCTACCTTGGCGCCGAGGGGATGGGGCAGTACACCTACGTCATCGCGTTTGTAGCTATTTTTGTGCCTCTGGTTGATCTGGGACTTGACCATATTTTGATCCGTGAAATCGCTCACCGATCCCATGCGTTTAGGAGACTTCCGTCGGAGGAATCTTCCAGACGCGAAACTGCTGAGCATTTCGTCGGCGCCGCCTTGCTCCTAAAAATACTGATTGCCCTGATCGCCATCCCGCTGGGAATGGCAGTCGCTTTTTTCATCGGGCATCGAGGCTTCGAGCTGTGGGCTATCCTGCTCTGCTTCCTCGGCACCCTGTTCTTTCGTGAAGTGCCCACCGTCGTCGGATACGCCGTTTTCCTTGCCTACGAGCGGATGGAATTTCGCGCGCTGGTCACCTTTTTTTTCCAGATTATAAAGTTAGCCAGCACTCTGCCAGTAGTCTTCCTGGGGTGGGGGCTGGCGCCGATCTTCGGAGCGGCCTTGATCGCCGAAGCCGGCCAGGGCCTGCTGGCCATGCGGCTGGTCATCAAGCGGTTCGCCAGGCCGATTCTGGAATTTGATCCAAAGCTCTGGCGCTATTTCGTCAAGGAGTCCTTTCCCATTGGAATCGCATTTGCTTTCAACAGCCTCTATTTTCAGGTGGATATCCTGATCCTAAAGTATTTTCGCACTGCTCAGGAAACCGGACTTTTCGGCGTCCCCTTCAGGGTGATCACGACGCTCTTTACGCTGCTGATACCGGTCATTTGGGTGTTGCTGCCTCATCTGACGCGGGCGGCCAAAGAATCCATCGCTAAACTGGATGAAGACGGACAGGGCTATTTGAAAACCATTGCCGTGATCACCGGGGCGATTAGCGCCGTCTTGATGCTCGAAGCCCGGGATTTGACCCTGACCATTTTTGGTGCCGAATATGAGCCGTCCGCCCTGGTGCTGGCGGTCATCTCGCCGGTAATCATATCGCACGCGTTTCTCTATTTCTTCGATTTAACGCTCACCGCCGTGGGAAAGCAAAAACTGGTCATCGTCGGTTCCGCCGTCATTTTCGGAGTGAAGCTCGTTGCGGATCTTATCTTCATACCCAGGTATGGCATCATGGGCGCGGCCATCGCGACGTTAGCCGCGGATGTAGCCTGCTTCGCCGTCATGTTCAATTTAACACGGCGTCATGTCACCTCCTTTAATTTCGGCGCCATCATGCTGAAACCGGCGGCGGCGCTGTTGTCCGCAACCCTCGTGCTTTACGCGCTGCGATATCTGCCCTTTTACTTCTCGGTCCCGATCTTCGGGGTGGCCTTTATCTTTTTCATATGGCTCTATCGCGTGGTTTCACCCAATCAGCGGCAGTTCATGAAAGAGATGTGGCAGAGTCGGCTGCAAAAGCTCCGCTCCGCACGTAATACCAAATGAGCCTTTCAAAAATATCGTGCGGCCAGGCTTCATATGCAGCCTATCCCTTGCTCCCAAGGCACGAAGTGCTCCCTGGGAGAGTTCCTTCGGGATGAGCGTTACCATCGTGCACCCAATGAAAATCTTTCTTCTGCAATCCTACTTGGGCCGCGCCGAGAAGCCCATCTATCCCATCGGCCTGGCCTATCTGGGTTCCTGTCTGCGCGATCACCACACGGTGCAGGCCTATGATGCCAATGTCTCCTCGGATCCGTACGGGGAATTAGCCCAACGGCTGAAGAGCTTCCAGCCGGACGTGGTAGGGATCTCGTTGCGGAATGTTGATACCACGCAGTATCGCGACCCTTACCTGTATTTGGCCACACTGCCGCCGACGCTGGATCTCATACGCCAGCATGCGCCCCAAGCTCTTCGCCTCATCGGCGGATCGGGCTTCTCAATCTTCGCCCAGACGATTATGGAGCGTTTCCCGCAGCTCGATTTTGGGATCATGCTGGAGGCGGAGGAGAGCTTTCCGGCGCTCTTGGCAAACCTCAATCATCCCGAGATGACGCCGGGCATTTTCTATCGTTCCAATGGTCAAGTTCTGCTATCGAGCCCGCCGGTCTTGCCCGATTTCGACGCCCTGCCTACGCCCCAATGGGATATTGTGGACGTCTATCCCTACGCCCGGCAAATGGACGCTTTCGGCATCCAGGCCAAGCGCGGCTGCGGCCTGCGATGCGCTTATTGCACCTATTTTTTCCTGAACGGCGCTCATTACCGTTTGCGCAGCCCCGAAAAGATTGCCCGCGAGGTCGCCGAATTGCGCGGCAGATTCAAGATTGAAACTTTCATGTTCGTGGATTCCATTTTTAATATTCCCCAGAGGCACGCCGAAGAGATCTGTCGCGAGTTGATTCGCGCTAAAATTGATATCCCCTGGTCGGCATGGTACAACGAGAGGATTTTCGATCAAGGCTTCTACCAATTGGCCCGGGAAGCCGGATGCAAGCACTTTTCGTTTTCTCCAGATGCCTATAGCGATAAATCACTGGAGCTGCTGAAGAAGAATCTGCGTGTCAAGGATATCCACAAAGTGTTCGATATCGCCCGCCGAGCGGACGGGGCGACTTTCGGCTGGAATTTCTTCGTCAATCCGCCCGGGCAGACTTATGCCGATTTTGCCCGGCTCATGTTCTTCTGGCTGAAGGCGCGCCTCTTTCTTCATGGCAAGCTCAATGGATTCGGCCTGGGCAATATTCGGGTGGAGCCGGATACGGAGATGTATCGCCTGGCGGTGGAGCAGGGGGTCATTCCGCCGCAGGCCGATCTGCTCCCCCAAAGCGAAGAGGCGCTTCGCCGACTGTTCTATACCAATCCCGAGACCCCGCTAATCAATGCGCTATTTAAGGTCTATGGAATGCTGGCGAGCATCAAACATCGGATCGCTTCATGAAAGGCAATTGGCGACCCGCTCTGCATTGGTGGCGGTTGCGGATGCAGTGGTACCGCAAGAACCTGAGGCTGACCCTTCCTCCCTATTTCATCAACCTCGAGCCTACGGGCTTCTGCAACCTGCACTGCAAGGTTTGTTCCTACAAACAGGACCGCGGAAAGGGCTACATCTCGCTGGAATTGGCTCGACGCGCCATCGAAAATGCCGCGCAATTCGGCGTTATTGAAGTGCGTTTCTTTCTGGCCGGTGAGCCGCTCTTTCACCCTCACCTGGCCGAGATGATCAGTGTTGCCAGAAAGAATGGCCTGCGCACCATGGTGCATACCAATGCGACGATTTTGGATCAAAAGCGCGGCGAACAACTATTGGACAGTCCATTGGATAGACTCTCCTTGAGCTTTGATGGGGAAAGCTCAGAAGAATACGAGAGCATTCGAATTGGCAGCCAGTTTGAACCCACACTGCAGAACATTCTTCAGTTTCTCGAGTTGAAAAAGGCGAGAACTCAGAAGCTCCCCTATGTGACGCTGCAAGTAATCAAGCTGTACAAAAGCAATTCCGGGATGCCGCACTTGTCACCTGAATTCAAGCGGCGCTTCGATGGCTTGCCGGTGGATCGGTTTCTGGCGCTACATCCCTTTGCCTGGCCGGGGCAGGAGCCTGCAGATTTCGTAAGGCCCATGGGGAAAAAGTATTTTCCCTGTCCCGTGCTATGGCAAAGCCTTTCAATCGCCTGGGATGGCCGCATATTGGGTTGTTGCGGCGATTTGAATGGGATCGTCACCCTGGGAGATATTCGTCAGCAGAGTCTGGAAGAGATCTGGAACGGGCCGGCCCTGGTCGAAATGCGCCGGCAGCACGTCTTGGGTCTGCATCGTTCGATTCCTCTTTGTCGCCACTGTGATGTGGTTTACGTGCGCGTGCATCCCGCCCTCCGCGATCTGAAGGAGCTGATGGTGGGTCAATGGTCGCCGACATAAAATGCCATGAACGCCTTAGCCCGTTGCCTGCAGGATTTAAACTACCGGCTATTTAGCGGTCTGATTGGAACGCTGGGCGGCCTTAACCATGCCTCTCGCAGTTATGGGCTGGCGGAAATGGTCGGAATTTTCCGCACTCGTTTCGGCTATAATGGTCGGGGCTGGTCACGAGACAAATACCTCAGAACCATGCGGTTGTTTTTTCCTTCACGCAGCGATTCCGAAGTCGAAGGGTTGGTGAAGGCTTACTGGATCAATCACCAAAAGCGCTTTACGGAGCTTTTTCTGACGCGCTACCTGGGTCCAGACAATCTTGCGCGGCTCGTTGAGTTCGAAGGACTGGAGCATCTGGATCGGGTGCTGGATCGCGGAAGAGGCGTGATTCTGCCCGTGCCGCACATCGGCAACGAGCGGCTTCATCACATCGCCTTAGCGGTCAAGGGTTATCCGGTCGCGGTCATCTCCTCGAAATATGAGGATAATGGTCGTTACGCCCAAAGCGTTAAAATCGGGGCCTCGAAGCGATTTCATGAGGTCGGCTATCCCGGGGATACCTTCTGGCTCCTGCGCATGCTCAAGGGCAATCGGGTGCTGCAGGTAGCCTCGACGGCTGAAGCCGATTCGCAGGGCGTCTACGTGCAGTTTCTGGGGCAAGAGGTTTTGCTGCCCAGCGGCTGGGTGCGTCTGGCGATGATGACCGGGGCGGCGGTGTTGCCGTCGGCGTTGCTGCGCCAGGATGACAACCGTCATCTTCTGACAATTCTGCCGGAATTCCGGATTCAAGGGGGATCCTCGAAGGAAGATACCCGGCGCGGAAATGTTCAGAGTTATATGGACTTGGTGTCGCGGATCTATCAAGAGCGCCCGGACCAAATTGATTGGATGTCTTTGACCGTCCGTCTGGACGAGACGCGCCAATCGCGGGAAATTTCGCGCCAGACGTAGCGGCGCTCCAAAGCGAAAAAACGGTATGATGGAAATCTTGAAAAACTATCGCATCAAGCCCTGGCCGAAGCTGGAAATTCCGGCACTCGATCGGCGACAGATTATCGGCCTGGCGATATTCACCGTTTTAATTATGGCGATCGGGTGGCTCATCTACCTAACTCCCCTGACCCGAGTCAAATATTTCGCCATGCTGGCCTTGGTGATTCCTCTCCTTTTTTTGCTGAAGAGCCGGCACATGACGATTGCCGGGTTCTTGGCCCTGCAAATCATTCTCGCTTTTTTGTTCGTAGGAAATAAGAATTATGCTCTGGGCATTTTGGCAGGTTTGGCCGGAGCGATTATCGCGTTTCAAAGCCCCATCTTATTCTATGCGATTCTGATTTTTTGGATTTGGTTTGAAGTATCCCCGATGGCCAGCCTGGTATCGCACCCGATTCGTTTGGAATTCATCATCGGTATCGCCTTTATGGCCGGATGGTACGTTAAGGAGAGAATTTTAACGCGAACCAAACCGGCAGCCATCTTTTTCCCCGAGAAATGGCCGACTCTTTTATTCCTATTGTGGGCGCTTACGGGATTTGCCCTCTGGGCGATCGAGCCCTTTCCAGCCGGCTGGAGTCAGATTAAATTCATCCTAATCGGAGTTCTCTTTTTATTGATCAGTCCATTGGTGCTGCGAACGCCCAAATTGGTAGATGTTGCTGCCTGGGTTTGGATTGTTATGGGCGCCCTCGGGGCCGCCGCCGCTTACTGGACGAAAGCGACTGGCTATAGTCCTCCCATTGAGCAGGCATCCGGTTGGGGCACTTCTTTGGGCGCTATGGGCATGCAGCACAATTTCCCCGCCTCTTTCATGAGTTTTGCCTTTTTTATCATGCTGCCGGTATTCTACTTGCTCAAAAAGCAACTGTTTAGATTGATCATGCTTTTTACGCTTTTCTTCACGTTCGGAGGAATTTTGCTCCAGCAGTCAAAAGGTCCTACGGTCGGACTTTTTGCAGGGACAGGATTCTTCCTTCTCGCAGAATCCTTTTTTAAACCGAATGTCACCCGTCTGCGCGTGCTGGCGCGCATCCTTGTCCTGATTTTAATTCTCATGGCTTTGATCCTATCCATTTACTACCTGGGTTTTGGATCGCAAATTGGAGGTTATGCCTCGCTTTTCTATGATCCCGCCGGTTCGGAAGGCATGGAAATTCGCTATATTCTCTGGACGGCGGCTCATGAGATGTTCATGATGGAGGGGCATCCGATTCGAGGACTCGGGGTGAGCGCTTTCTGGTCGCTAGCCTTCAAGTATGGGCTGGAATACGGGGATATCTCCGAAGCCACGGAATATCAGCAACAGGGAATTAATCCTCACAACCTCTATATTGACACGGTTCTACACTATGGAATCATCGGTCTGGCTCTTATCTTGTGGTTGATGATCGGAAACCTGATCCGCTTGCGGCGAGGATACAAGCAATTTCTGGATCCGAAATACCGATATCTCTCGCTGGGAGTTTTTTGTGGGATGTTGGCGTTCTATTTCAGTTGCCTCTTTGATTTCGCGGTGTTTTTTATCAGTCGCTACTGGTTATTCCTTGGCTTTTCAGTTGCCATGATGAACATAGCCGCCCGAGCAGGCCAAACCGATGACGTCGCCTGATCGCCCGAAATATTTTTTTACCCTACTGTTATCGGCCGTGGCCGTCATCGCGATCGTCAATCCGAAGACGATTCATCTGTTCTTGGGCGGCGATCAGCAGGTCATCAGCCCAGAGATCAAGTGGCCGGTCTTGCTCTTTGATTTTTATCTGCTTCTTCTCCCCGCGCTCTGGCTGCTCTTTCGAGGCCGGCCGAAGGTAAAGAATTTGATTATTAATCAGGTCCTTCTGGTTGGCTCCGGGTTGGCGGTTTTGGCTGCGGCCAAAACCGCGGATCTTGTGCTGGGCCAATTAAGGCACAATTGGGACTTAGTATTTTTGCCGAATACTTCCGCGCATTACGTGACGCCTGAATTTGACTATACGGCCGATATAAACCGCTTCGGCTTCCGCGGTCCGAAGAATCTCTCTAATCTGGGTGGTGATTCTTATGATGTGCTGATGATCGGCGATTCCTTTACCTTCGGTTGGGGATTGACTGATGAGGAGACATGGCCCCGGCGCGTTGAGCAGCGGCTGCGTGATGCCGAACCAAAAGTGAGGATTTTTAATCTGGGTAGACCGGGCTACGGTCCCGGCGGGTATGTTGAAGTCGCTCGCCGAGCCGTACCGATTCTTGACCCGGATCTGGTAGTTGTGAACATTCTTCAAGGGGATGATCTTTTTCAGCTGGCGCCTGGGCGCGCTGGGGGAGCGCTTCGCGATCCTTCAGAAGGCGCCAGGAGCAGTCCGGGGCTGCGCCCGCGGGAGTATTTTAGAAGATCTCTGCGCAACCTTCATGGTCTGATGCGGCGTCTGCAAGGGTATTCCAGAAAATTCCTACCCAACCTTCTGGTTCTTTTTTCTGGAGGTGGAATCTATGGAAATCAGGCCCTGGAATTGGATATCGCCAGCGATTGGGTCAAGCAGGGTGAGGCCATTTTACAGACCTTGTCGTCGGAGCAGCGCGGGCGTTTTGAGATGCTGGATGATACGGTTAAAGTGATGTTCACCAAGGGCTGGTTGAATCCTTACTTGGTTCGGGATGGAGTCAGCGATCCCGGCCGCTTTTTCTTTTATGAGGATTTGAAGGCGCCAGCGACTCAAATTGCCATACGGAACTTGGCGGCCAAGCTGCAGGAGATTAAGGACACAGCCAAGAAATACAGCTGCGACCTGTTGGTCAGTTTGGTTCCCTATACCCCCTATGTTAGTTCAACTTGTCAGCCTGCCTGGAAAGGCATGGGCTATGCGCTCGATGGCCGGTTGCTCTTCTCGAATAGTTCGGAAGCAGCCATTCAGGAGGCGGCCCAAATGGCTGGATTGGATTTCTATTCACCCTTGGCGGAATTCCGAGAGGCCGCGAAGGAAAGGCAATTATATTATGAATATGATGGACACTTCAATCCTGCCGGCGCTGAACTCTATGCGCAGTTTATGGCAGAGTTGCTTGAAACCAGAGTGCTCCGCTCACCGTCCGCAGAGAAGGCAGTCAGGGGGCATTAGTCAGGATAGTACTCAAGCTCAGCAAGAATGGCTACTCAACGGCCATCAGAGTCGAGGGAAGGGATTGGCAAAGCGCCCGCCTGCTTTTCGTCCTGGTTTTTGGGGCGTGCCTAATTCGTCTGCCTAATCTCGATGGATGATTTTTCGAGGCGGCGATTCCTTTTCCGGCGTAAAGGTCCTTGGTGGAGTTTTGAAACTTCTGCAAACGTGGGTATTTCCCACCTCGGTAATCATGATTATCTGAGCTCCGGAGCGTTTTGGGCACCTCAGGTCCACATTGCCACCCCAATCTTCTTGGGCCACCTTGCCTGCTCGATATCGAGGATGGCCGCTCTTGCTCCGCGGAGGGCGATTTGTCCGGCGGGATAAGGGGTGGTGGCTTCGCGCCGCCAGAGACCATCGGGGATGGCGCGGTGAATGCGCTTCATTTTCGGCGATTTGGTAGGGAAGACTTCAACCAAACCTCGGAAAGGAAGATTCGGCCTTGAGCGCTGCATTCGTGGGAAACCGCGAGATTCGAAATGAAGGGTGGATTCTCGGACTTCTGTTTGCCGCATCCTTGGGAATTAGGCTGATCCGCCTTTTTGAACTTGACGTTTGGTTCGATGAAGTCGTCATCGTCCTTCAACTCCACAAGTCCTTCGCGGAAATATGGAATTTCTGCAAAACCGACAATTACCCGCCGCTTTACGTTTGGGTGATGAAGATCTGGACCTGGATTTTTCCGGGTCAAAGTTCCTTGCGTGTGGGCACAGCACTGTTGGGTTCGCTGACGCCTCCCGCGGCCTATCTCTTGGGCAAGACTCTGCTGGATCGCCGGTTGGGATGGATTTTGGGCATCGCCTGCGTGTTGTCTCCGGCTCTGCTCTACTACCACCAGATGATCCGGATGTACAGCCTTTTCCCACTATTTGCGTGTCTTTCAGTCATTGGCTTCGTGCGAGGTCTGCAAACCAACCAGTGGAAATACTGGATACTCACCGCGGCAGCCAATCTTTTGGGATTTTACACCTTCTTATTCATGGCTTTTCTGATTGTTGCCGAGGCCTTGGTGCTGGCAGTTCATTTTCGCCTGGCCTGGCAGGCTTATCGGCGGCCCTTCTTGACCCACATCCTGCCGGTGTTGCTCATGCTGATTTGGGCGTTCTTCGCCCTGCAACAAGTTCACAGTGTGCGCGATGATTTCTGGATCCCGGCGCCCTCTCCGGTTGGGCTGTTCAGGGTTTGGGTATTTTTGGGAACAGGCATTGATTTCAACGATCGGCATCCACTGGCGTTCCTTATCTTGAATCTGCCCTTTCTGATGGGATTGTTATTCCTCTTCCCGCTATTGCTCCGCCAAATGTCTCTGCGGATCGGCGCGGCGCTTTTCGCCCTTCCCTTGATCATGGTCTATGTGATTTCTCTGATCGGCCAGTCCATCTTTTTAAAGCGCTATTTCATCTTTTTGCTGCCACTTTATTTGGCGCTGTCTCTGGCCGGGTGGCTCAGCCTCACCCGCGTCGTTGCGCGCCGCATCGGAATCTGTGTCTTGCTGCTGATCCTCACGGCCTCAGCCCTTTATTATTTTGCAGATTATTATGACCAGCACTTTGAATACGGATTCATTCGGTGCCAAACACCCAGCCATCATTCAGAAGGCCACGCCCTTTCGCAAATGGCCGCATTGATTCGATCCCGGATTGCACCGGGTGAATGTGTCATCCATTATGGGAACGAGTTGTCGCGGGCCTTCAGCTTTTTTCCGATGATTTGGTACAACCAAAGATCAGTGCCCGAATATATTTATTCTCGAGGTCCTCTGAAATCCTACTTGGGCCGCCAGTATCTCCAGCCCGGCGATCAGATTCACCAGTTGAGTGATTTGCCGGAGCAGCCGCCAGGAATCTGGTTGGTAATACTGGATGCCCGGGCGGATTTCTTTGATGATTCCACCTCCTGGGGGCCGTTTCTTCGCTGGGGGTGGAGGAACAAGGAGAATCTGCCTTTGGAACTCCAGGGTGCGGATTACCGGAGCATGGAGGCCATTCGCATGGGCAATGTGACGGCTCTTTATTACCGTCGATCCGAAAATGGAAATAATCCCTAAAATCTTTATCGCGCTATGATCCAAAGAATTCTCCAAAGATTGGACCAATGGGCCGAGCGGCGCAGCGCCGATCCCTGGATTGGCGTCAAGCTGCTCATCCTGGCGCTGGCACTCCATTTGGGCTTCGTGTGCCTGCACCGGCAGATCAACCTGATCTCGGACATGCTGGGCTATCATGAAAGCGGCATGAGCTTACTGCTCACCGGCGAGCTCAAAGTCAAAGGGCGGTTGAGTGCGGCTCGGCCGCCGCTCTATCCGATCTTCATCTATCTCCTATATTACATTTTCGGAGCGGGGAATCTTTTTGTGGTGCGCCTGGTCCAGGCGTTGCTGGGAGCGTTGACCGTCATCTTGACTTTTAAACTGGGAGAAAAGGTCTTTTCGCGCAAAGTGGGTTTCTGGGCGGCGCTTTTCTTGACGCTTTATCCCTCGATGTGGGGGTACAGCGACATGATCTTGTCGGAAACCCTGTTCACCTTCCTCTTCATCGCGGGCCTGTATTTTTTAGTGGACGTGCCTTCCGGCCGCTATTCCCAGGCGGTCTTCGCCGGAATCCTGCTGGCGATGGCAACGCTGACACGCACGGTGCTCTTTCAGTTTCCCATTTTTTTGGTGGTGGTCTGCCTCCTCTTCCATCGCCGGCGCTGGTCATCCCTGCCTAAACTGGCCGTTTTCTTGATCAGTTTCTGGGCGGTTCTCTTGCCCTGGTTAGCCCGCAATGAACGTGTTTTCGGCGAGCCGATTTTGACGACCAAAGCCGGCGTGGATTTTTTTGTCTATAATCATAATCCCTTCGCGTATATTGTCAAGAACATCAGCCTCGAAGATGAATCCGTCCTCGGCGAAGTGAAAACTTGGGCGCTGACCGAAGTGGAACGAGATCATTTCGCTCGCGGAATTGCCATGAACTGGATCAAATCGCACCCCCTGCTCTTCTTGTTTAAGGGCGTGCGCATGTGGTGGAATTTTTTCGGTGTGGAGCGTGAATTCGTTTGGACGTTATTCGCTGGGATGTGGGGGCGAACGCCGGGCTGGCAATCGGGATTGCTGCTGCTATTGATGGCGCCCGCGGTTTATCTGCTGGTGCCGCTATTCATCTGGGGAATAGTCTACGCCTGGAAAAAATTCCCGCTGCAGACCAATTTGCGCTGGATGATCTTCTATTATCTGGCCGTGGCTTTTGTTTATTATGGTTTTGCCCGTCATCGCATGCCCTTGAATCCGATTCTCATGCTTTTTGCGGGATATGCCCTGACCCAATGGCAACCGATTCTGGATGCCTTGAAAGTGCGGGGCTGGTGGCGCCGCGGCGCTCCGGCCATCGCCCTGGCCATGCTCGGTTTCGTGATGATCGGTTGGCTGCTGGAGTTCGCCTTGGACTTCGGTTCGGTGCTGCACCTGGGATTCACGGATCCGACCTGGCAGCAGGTGAATTAGGCGTTGAGGAAACCACCAGCAACCCAAGCGGGATGCCGTGCAAATTACACTAATCAGCCCACCGCAGAACTTTTCCAAAACGCAGGAGACGGCCGGCGTGGTGCCACCCTTGGGCCTGAGCTACTTGGCGGCGGCGTTGGATTCGGCCCGGCATCGGGTGAAGATCATTGACGCGGTCGGCGAGAATTTCAAGCAGGTCTTCGCCTGGCGCGATCATTATCTGCGGGGCTTAACCTTCAACGAAATTCTGGAAGCTATACCGCCTGAAACGCGCCTGGTCGGCATCTCGAATCTGTATACCTTTGCCTTCTTGATTGCCGTGGAGATTGCCCGCCGCGTCAAGGAGCAGAATCCCCATGTCATCGTGGTCTTCGGAGGCGCGCATCCGACCATCATGACGCGCGAAACGCTGTCGCGGCCGGAAGTGGATTTCGTGGTCCTTTCGGAAGGGGAGCAGACCTTCCCCGCTCTGGTGGATGCGATTGAAAGAGGCGAGGGATGGGAAAATTTGGATGGTTTGGGCTACAAGAAAAATGGGGAGATCGTGATCCATCCCAAAACTCGCTTCGTGCAGAATCTGGACGAAATTCCCTTCCCGCGGCGCGATCTCCTGCCCATGCAAAACTATTTCATGGCCCGCGAGCCTCACGGCAGCGCCAGTCGTCGGCTGTGGACCACCATGATCGCCACCCGGGGCTGCCCTTACGGCTGCACCTTTTGCAACACTCCGCAGATCTGGCAGCGCCGCTGGCGGGCGCGCTCGCCCAAGAATGTAGTGGATGAAATTGAACAACTGAAAAAGGACTACGGAGTGGAGGAGATCCATTTCGAGGATGAAAGCCTGACCACTAATTTCAAATGGGTCCTCGATTTTTGCCGTGAACTGAAATCCCGCAATTTGAACGTCATCTGGCAGACGTCCAACGGGGTGCGCGCCGAGAGCATTACGGAAGAGACTCTCGAGCTAATGAAATCTTCCGGTTGCACTCAAATCACCATCGCGGCGGAATCGGGATCCCCGCGGATTTTGCGTGAAGTCATGCAAAAACGGCTGGATCTGGACGCGGTGTTGCGCGCCGCCCGGCTGGCCGACCGGAAAAAGATGCGGCTGGCCTGCTATTTCATGCTGGGCCTGCCCGAAGAGAGAAAGCGGGATGTGCTGAAATCCATCTGGCTGGCGACGCGGCTGGCATTTTTGGGAGTGGATGAAGTGGTGTTCTCCATCTTCTCTCCACTACCGGGTTCGCAGCTCATCAAAAGGCTCCAGCAGGAAGGCAGGGTGCAGATCGGCGAACAGTTCTTCGATGATTTGACGCCGCACGGGGATCTGCTGGTTTCCAAATCCTATTCGCAGCATATCAGCGATCGCCAGGTCGTCCTGCTGAAGTATCTGGGATATTTGGCCTTCTATGCCACCAAGTTGTTGTTTCATCCGCTCAAAATACTGCGCTCCTTCCGCAATGTCACCTTGGGGATTCAGGAGATCAAGACGGAGCGAGCTCTGCATACCTGGTGGCTGCGGCTGACCGGCAAGGAGCACATTGAAGTGAAAGACAACAACTCTTCCTCAGCATGAAGACTCTATGGCATAAATTCTGGCAGGAGGAACGGTTCAGGATTCGCGCCTTGCTGCTCCTGGCATTTCTTATCCGCTTTTTATCCATCCTCCCTCTGGGCAACGGCGTCAGCTATCCCCTTCGCGACCAGAACACCTACTATTTGCTGGGGCGGACCATCGTGGATGACGGCTTTCTGGGGGTGCCCCGCGAAGCTCGCGGCCCCTACGTTGAAACCCGTGATCTCGTGCAGGCGCGTCCGGAAGGCTTCTATCCGGCTTTTCACGATTCCATGAGCGCCGTCTGGGATGCACAAGGGCGACTTTATGGCATCGTCGAGTGGGGAAAGCCCAGTTCATTCTGGGAGCCATTTTACCCCGTAGTTTGCTCAGGACTTTTTGTCCTTTTCGGAGACAATTTTTTCTTCTGGAGATTGGTGCACGTTGTCCTGGCCACCCTGCTGATCTTCTTCGTATATGATCTCGGCAAACGTGTCTTCAAGGATGAGCGCATCGGCACCTGGGCGGCGCTATATGCCGGTTTTTACCCTTATTATATTTTTTATAGTCGCATTCTCGTGCCGGAAGCGCTGCTCAACCTGTTGTTGGTCATGGGAGCATGGGCCTATTTCCGGCTGGTGGAGAAGCCCGGATATGGTTGGGCGCTGCTGATGGGTCTAACCTTCGGCGTCTTCTCGCTGACGCGATCCTTCCTCATGGCCTTCTTCCCCGTTATGCTTGTTTTGATTGTTCTTTTTGTCAAGGATCGCCGGCGCTGGAAGCTGGCGGGAATGGCCGCTTTGGGATTAATCTTGACGCTTTCGCCCTGGATTTATCGCAATTACCGCCTGCACGAACAATTGGTCCTGCTTTCCACCCGTTCCGGATATAACATCTGGATGCGGAATAATCCCTATTTTATCGAGGACGAATATGCGGCGATGGGGGTCAAATTTTCACCGGAATATCTGGATAAATTGAACTATCGTGAATATATTTTTGGATACCCGGCCTTCACGCCCGAACAGGGGGAGCTGGAACGAAATCGGATTCTCTCGCAAGAGGGCATGAAATTCCTTGGTGCCAATCCCGGCTTCCTTTTCAAGCTGTGCTGGATCCGGTTCAAATGGACCATCGGCTGGAAAGGGATCGGGCTGGGGCCGCTGCAGAATTTGATTTCGTTGCTTTCCTATGGTCCCATCTTGCTGGGTTTTGCCGCCTCCTTGATCTGGGGGTGGGGGAGGCTGGGCGCCACGCTGCCTCTCTGGGGCTTGGTGGGGTATTTTGTGCTTTTCTACTCTCTGACCCATGAAGGCTTGCGCTATCGGATGCCCGTCGATGCTCTGATGATGATTCTGGCGGTGTCTTCGGCGCTGACCGTCTACGACCGCATCATCAAAAAACGGATTCCCAAAACAGGGCCGTCTCATGTCTGATACCTCGTCGAAACGCTACAGCATTTCGGTCTTTTTGCCTGCCTATAATGAAGAGGAAAATATCGAGCAGGCGGTGATGAACTCCGTCAAGGTTCTCCGCGAAATCAGCGATGATTGGGAAGTCATCGTCGTTAATGATGCCTCGAAGGATCGGACCAAGGAGATCGCCGAGCGGCTGGTTCGCGAGGTGCCGGGCGTGCGGCTCATCAACCACGAGAAGAATACGCGTCTCGGAGGCGCGCTGAGGTCGGGTTTTGCCAATTCGACGAAGGAATTGGTCTTCTATACGGATGCCGATAATCCCATTGACATGAAGGATCTGAAAATGGCCGTGCCGATCATGGCCCAAGCCGATTTCATCACAGGCTACCGGTTGAATCGCGATGAGCCGCTGAAGCGCAAGGTTTATTCGCGCTGCTATAACTGGCTTATCCGCCTTTTGTTCGGCCTGAAGGTGCGCGACGTGAATTTTTCCTTCAAACTGGTCAGGCAGGAAGTGTTGAAGAAAGCCAGGCTGCGCTCGATGGGATCTTTCATTGATGCGGAATTATTGATTGAAGCGCGCAAGTACGGTTTTCGCATCAAGGAGGTCGGGATCCGCTATTACCCGCGCGTCAAAGGGGAATCCACGCTGGCGACGCCGGGGGTGATCTTCAAAATCCTGGATGAGCTATGGACCTATTACCGACGCTATTATCGGGATCACAGCGGCGATGCCTGAGTCGCGTAGGCTGATCGTCAACGCCGATGATTTTGCCTTGCACCCGTCAGTCAACCGAGCCATCATTCTGGCGCATCGGGAAGGCATCGTCACCAGCACCACAATTCTGGCCGGTGGAATGGCCTTTTTTGATGTTGTTGAGGAATTGAAAGCCTGCCCGAACCTGGGCATCGGCGTTCATCTCTGCCTGGTGGATCAGCGGCCGGTATTGAATCCCGATGACGTCCCATCTCTGGTGGATCGTGATGGCAAGTTTTGCGCGTCCTATCCGGTCTTTATTAGAAAATACCTGCTGGGGCAGATCCGCTTGGCGCAGGTGCGACGCGAGTTTGAGGCTCAGGTGGCGCGCATTCGAGACTTGGGGCTGGCCATTACTCATCTGGACAGTCACCAGCATCTTCATTTGCTTCCTGGAATTTCCGGTGTGGTCGCTGAGATTGCCAGAAAATTCGCCATCCGCGGCATCCGCGTTCCCGCCGAGGAAACCGATGCGATGAGGAGTCTGGGCTCCTTCGGGAGGCGGATTCAGGGCAAGATCGTATTTCGGCTGGCCCAGAAAAGGCGTCGGGAATTCGGTCGGGCAGGATTCCGTTTTCCTGATCATTTCTTCGGTTTCCAGCGCGGCGGCAAGCTGCTGCTCGACGATTGGCTGAAGCTGGTGCCGGGATTGCCGGCCGGCGTTTCCGAAATCATGGTGCACCCGGGAGTGGATACTCAGGAGCTACGAGCCTATTTGGGCTGGGGATACCACTGGGGAGAGGAGTTTCAGGCGCTGACCCATCCTCAGCTCCGGCTGCTGATTATGCAGCAGAACATCGAGCTCATTCATTATGGGAATATAATTTGACCCTTCAGCAAGATAAACGCTGGCCGCTTTTCCGCCTGGCTTCCCGCCTGCTTTCGCCTCTTGGAAAACCAGGCGCGGTCTGGAAGATTTTTGCCCTGGGACTTCTTTTGCGGATCGGCCTGACGCTCGTTCTGGGCAATCGTCTGCTGCCTCTGGCAGATCAGCCGGTCTTTCTCGATCTGGCCGAGCACGTTGCCGCCGGCCGCGGATTGGCCGTCAGCGAGGATCTAATCGGAATTCCCAACTTCGTATCGGATTCGCTGCGCGCAGTTCTCAGGACGCGGCCCGAGCGGGTGCGCGATGAAGAGCTGGGGGCGCTCTGGGGAATCGTTCGTCCGGAAACCCCCACGGCGTTTTTCGAGCCATTTTATCCCGTGTTTATGGGGGGCATTCGCTTCCTTTTCGGCCCCACCTCGGGCACCAAGTTCGGATCGCAGGAAGTGATTTCCTTCGGACCGAAGATTGTCATCGTTCGGATTTTCCAGAGCATTTTCGATGCGCTGGTCATTCTCATTCTCTATGATCTCGGTGCCAAGCTTTTCACGCCGATCACCGGAGGGCTGGCGGCTTTCATCTACTGCTTCTATCCTTATTCCATTGCCTTTGTCTTGAATTTGGTCACTCAGAATACCTACCTGTTTCTGCAGGCCGCCATGGTCTTCTTCTTCGTCCGGACGATGCAGAAGCAGACCTGGGCGAATTACATCCTGTTGGGGATATTCGCGGGACTGACGCTCCTGACCCGAATATCCCTGATCACGTTTATTCCGTTTATCGTTCTATGCTTGTGGCTGCCGCTGAGGCGGGAATTAAAATGGGGGCGGCTGGCGGTCAGCATGACCGTGATGATTTTGGCGGTGGTTCCCTGGGTGTGGCGCAATTATGCCGTTTTCGGCGAGCCGCTCTTATTGCCGACCAAAGGCGGACGCAACCTCTGGGAATACAATAACCAATTTTTCACGCCCGAGAAGATGGAAGCCAAAGTGACCGGCACGGAGCGACTTTATCAGAACTTTGCAAGGAAACACTACGCCAATCTGAGAGCCAAAGAGCTCCTGCCGTTTCCGGAATTTGAGGCCGAAACTGAGATTGAGCGCGATCGGATTCTGAATGAACGGGTGAAGGGATTCATCCTGGCGAATCCGGTGGTCTATGTCAAGCTCTGCTTTCTGCGGCTTTATCAACTATTCGGGGTGATACCGCGGCAGTTGGGAGGGCCGCTGGCGACCCTGGCGGGATTGATCACGTTCGGCTGGATTCTTCCGGCAGCAGCTATCGGCACCCTCTTGTCTCTGCGGGAGTGGCGGAGGCGGTCCGTCATCTACGCAATATTTTTCTATACCGTCGGGACAGCCGCCCTGACCGCTTCCGGTATTCCCCATCGCGTGCCCACCGATCCCTTCTTCATTCTCCTGGCGGCCTACTGCGTAGTAAAATTGCTGCGCGCGGATTCGCCGCCCAATTCCATTGGCTGATCATCTGAATAACGAGCGGTGATATGTATCTCCCCCCTAAGCATCATATCCCGGCACTGGAAGACCCGATTGCTTACTACTACATCCCGGTTTTTCGCTGGTTCTTCATCAAGCGCCTGACTTTGTGCCTGGATCTGCTGCCCACCGAGCGGATTGGAAAGCTCTTGGACGTCGGCTGTGGAACTGGAATTTTCCTGCCGGAACTGAGGCGCCGTGCGGACGAACTCTGGGCTGTGGATAACCAACTTCAGGATCGGTCTTTGAAGGGAATGCTGAGGTTGGAGCGAATCACCGCGAATATCGCGGCTGCAAACCTCTTGAAGCTCCCCTTCAAGGATAATCGATTCGATGCCTTGCTGCTGATCAGCGTTCTGGAGCACATCAAGGATCTGCGCGGCGCTATGGCTGAGATTCTGCGGGTTCTGAAGCCCGGCGGGATGGTGGTAGCCGGATTTCCGACCAAGAATGCCATCACGGACAAGCTGCTCGGGCCTTCCACCAATTTCCATGTCTCCACGCACCAGCAAATCCTCGAGGCGTCGCGGGATTCCCTGCAAGAAATGAAGGTCGCGCATTTCCCCGGTTTCGTTCCCCGGGACTCTTCTCTATACGTCGCTTGTCGGGGGATAAAGCCACGCGAATTAAAGGCAGGGCATTTCGCAGAACAAAATGCCGTAATGTGATAATATTCTCATATAAATTGTTGAATTTCTTAAAGAAACTGTTGGAAAATGAGGTAAGATAACGTATATTATTTAGCTAAAATCTAAGCCAGGTTCCCAAACAGGGGTGAAAATCGCCTGCGCGTGATTTTTCTCCCCTTATTTTACCGAATGAAGGACACTAGATGCGCATTTTTTTCGCGCGTGTAGACAGTGAAATACCAACGGCGCCGGTGCCTTTAGGGCTGATGGCCTTGGCGGCCTACGTGCAGAAGCATCGGAGCGGCGATGAACTTAGAATCTACGATGGCCGGATTCATCGTGCGGACAATGATCAGCTTTGCGCCAGAGTAGTCAGCTTCAAGCCCGATCTGCTCTGCATCACCGGACTCAGCCTGGAAGCCAATTCAATGCACGAGCTGGCCGGATTGGTGAAACGAGCCCTGCCCCGATGCAAAATCTTCATGGGCGGGCCGCACGCCACTTCGGATCCGAAGAGGACAATGGCGGATCCCAATGTGGATCTGGCTTTCATCGGTGAGGGGGAGCGAAGTTTTCTGGCGGTACTAAATGCTCTCGAGGCGGGAACTCCCTTCGAGAGTACGAAAGGAATCGCGTTTCGGCGCGACGGGATTCTGGTGAACAACGGCTACCCCGATCTGCTTGAAAATCTGGATGAGCTGCCTTGGCCGGCTTGGGATCTCATGGACCTGGAGTTCTATTTCTCGCAAAGCGGCAAGCATCACAAGCATCATATGATGTCGAAGGCGCTAAGCCGGCGGCGGGGCGTGTCACTGTTTTCAACTCGGGGCTGCCCCTATCGCTGCACTTATTGTCATAATGTCTTCGGTAAAATGCTGCGCCAGCGTTCCCCCGAGAATGTTGTGGGCGAACTGAAGATGCTCCAAAACAAGTATGGCGTTGAAGAGGTTGAATTTCTGGATGACATTTTTAATCTCGACATGAAGCGAGCGGCTGACATTTTCGATGCTCTGGAGCGAGAAAAGCTGCGCTTCTGCATTACTTTTCCGAATGGGCTGCGAGCCGAATTCCTGACGGATGAGTTGCTGCGCAAGTTCAAGAAAGGTGGCGTAACCTGGATCACGATCGCCATTGAATCCGGCAGTCCTCGGATTCAGAAGGAGATTCGCAAGAATATTGATCTCCTTAAAGCCCAGGAAAACATCACCAGAATTGGCAAAGCCGGAATTAACTGCAATGGCTATTTCATGTTGGGCTTCATGGACGAGACGGAAGAGGAAATCCTGCAAACGATTGATTTCGCCGTGAAATCGCGCTTATCCGTGGCCAGCTTCTTCATCTTGACGCCGTATCCCAATACAGAGATTTACAACGCCGCGTTGCAGGCGGGGATAGATATGAGCGCCCAATATCGTGGCCTGCATGAAGTCTCAGTGAATCTGTCCAAGGTCTCCAAGGAACGCCTCTGGCAACTTAAGAAACTCGCTTATCGGCGGTTCTATTTCAGTTTCAAGCGCCTCTACTTGCTCTTAAGAGCGAATCCATTTAAGATAGGCATTCGGGAGAATGTCCGCCTCCTGACTAAAATGGCTCTGACCGGCCGCGAATTTAAGCCAAAGCCTTTGCACGCCGGCAACCATTCGCCGGCACACGGCAGAGATGAGCTGCCAACCGCCAGTGAGAATGCGCGCGCCATGAGGTAGGCCCTTCCCCAATTTCTATGATCATAATGAGCCATCGCCGATGAAAATCCTCTTCCTGCGACCGAATTCTGGAATCCCTTCGGCTCCCCCTCCGATCGGGCTCATGTATCTGGCCTCGTATCTGCGCAAGGCGCGCCCCGGCAGAGATGAAGTGCATGTGCTCGACGCCCGTAGCGAACTAACGCCGGAAACGGGCGTTGCCGACACGATCGAGAGGGTGAGACCGGATTTGGTGGGCATTACGAGTTTTACCATGGAAGGTGAAACCGCGCACCGATATGCGGCCTTGGCCAAAGCGCACGCTCCGGGCTGTGTCGTCGTCGTGGGGGGACCCTATGGAACGTCGGATTCTACGACGATCCTGAAAGATGCCAATGTGGATTTTACAGCGCGCGGGGAAGGCGAGCTCATGCTTGTGCAAATGCTGGACTACCTGGAGGCTTCGACAACATCTGCTGGAAACGGTGGCTCTAGGATACCCAGCGGGATATCCTATCGCCAGGACGGGCGGGTTGTTGAGGGTGCTTTTCCGGAACTGATTCAGAACATTGATGAGATCCCTTATCCGGCATGGGATTTGATTGACTTGGAAAAGTACTTCGGGTTTGGCAAAATTCGGCGCGCGGCCAATATGATGCAGACTAAAAAACGGGGAATTTCCATTTTTTCCACGCGCGGCTGTCCCTACCGCTGTACTTACTGTCATAATGTTTTTGGCAAAAAGCTGCGCAAGCGATCTGTGGTAAATGTGCTGGGTGAAATTGGCTGGCTGGTCGAGCGCTTTGGCATACAGGAGATTGAGTTCATTGACGACGTGTTCAATCTGGATCGCGAACGCGCCAAAGCCATCTGCGACGGCATAATCCGGACTGGCTGGAAGCTGATGCTGTCATTTCCGAACGGACTGCGCGCGGATCAAATGGACGAGGAATTGGTGGATAAAATGCGTCGAGCCGGAACTTATCGCATTAATTATGCCATTGAATCAGGGAGTCCGCGCGTTCAGAAGATGATCCGCAAGAATTTGAACTTGCCCCGAGCTCAGGAGATCATAGAATATACCACCCGCCGAGGTATTTCGACCGGCGGATTCTTCATGCTCGGTTTTCGCGATGAAACGGAAGAAGAGGTTTGGAATACAATTCGCTTCGCCTTGGAGTCAAAACTGCATACGGCCAATTTTTATATCCTGACTCCCTTTCCCAATACACCGATGTATGAGGAAGCGATGGCCGCTGGTTTCGCCATGCAGGCGATCAACTCCGACTATAGCGCCGTCAGCACGAATCTATCCAAGATGAGCAATGCGGACCTGGAGCGTCTGAGAAAGATGGCGTTTCGGCGCTTTTACTTTAATCCGAAGCGCATCTGGTCGATTATTCGATCAACACCCAGCCTGTGGGTTCTTTTCAGGAATTTTCTAAGTACTGTTCGCATTTCTTTTGCGGGTAGAGATTATTGACGCTAATAGGCACCGCCGTTACGAAAGTGATATTCTGTTGCTAACCTGATCCAGGCGATGGGGAAGGTATAGGCATCTTTTGGCAGCCATAGAAAAGACAGTGAATCCCCGAAAGGTGGTTTAGAGCTCATGGCGAGATTTGCCCTGGTGCAGAACCTGTTGACGGAGAATCTGGGCATCATGTCCATCAGCGCCTATCTCCAGCGCGAAGGACATGAGTGTCGCATTTTCATAGATGTTCAAGGGACTGATGCCTTTCCCGAGGTGGAGGCCTACAGGCCGCAGGTCTTGGGCTTCACGGCGACTACCGGCATGCACCATTGGGCGCTGGATTTTGCCCGCCGGTATAAGGAGCGGCATCCCGACGTCGTGGTGATTCTCGGGGGGCCTCACGCCACGTTTCATCCCTGGGTGATCGAGGATCCGGTGCTGGATTACGTCTGCGTCGGTGAAGGCGAAGGCGCGGCCACCGATCTGGGGCGCGCTTTGGCGGGCGATGGCGATCCCACGCAGATTCCAAACCTCTGGATGAAGCGCAATGGGCAGATCATTCAAAATCCCGTCCGCCCCCTCATTCAGGATCTGGATGCCCTCCCCTTCGCGGATCGCAGCTACTATGATCGCTATCCCGTCACCGCTCGCGAAACGTCGAAAAATTTTATGTCCGGCCGTGGCTGCGCTTACAAGTGCAACTTCTGCGCAAATCACATGCTGCAGGAACTGTACCGGGATAAGGGCAAATATGTTCGCTTCCGCAGCCAGGAGAACGTGATCGAAGAGATCAAAATGGTCAAGGCGAAATACCCCATGCGTTTCGTGGGTTTTTCCGATGACACCTTGATCATGAGCCGCAAGTGGCTGTATCCCTTCCTGGAGATGTACAAGAAGGAGATCGGTCTGCCCTTCCTATCCACCGTGCGGGCGAATTTGGTGGACGACGAGCTCGTCGTTCGCCTGAAGGACGCCGGGTGCATCTCCTGCGTTTTTGGGCTGGAATCCGGGGTGGAGCGCATTCGCAATGAAGTTCTGGCCAAGGGCGTCAAAGACCGCGATATCTACCGCGCGGCGGAGGTCTTCAAGCGGCAGGGGATGCGTTTCGGAACCTACAACATGTTCGGCCTGCCGGGCGAGACCATTGAAGACGCCTTCGAGACGGTGAAGATGAATGCCCGCATCAAGACCGATTATCCGTTGGGTTGCATCCTGCAGCCTTACCCGGGCACCAAGATACGCAAGCTCGTCGAGCAGGAAGTCGGCCAGGAACTGCCGATTGACGAGATCGGCGGCAGTTTCTTCAAAAGCTCCGTCGTGCGCAATAAAAAGATGCGCCAAATGGAAAATCTGCAGAAACTGCTCCATGTGGCGGTTAAATTCCCTTTTCTGATTCCAGTCATTCGCCAGGCCATCAAACTGCCTCCGAATTTCATGTATGAATTGATTTTTCAGGCGTGCTATGGCTGGCAGTTGATGCAGCGATCCAGAATCAGCCCCTTCAAGCTGATTCAATACGGAATCGCTTCGCAGAGGTTATTCAAGAAGCAGAAGAAGGCTGACAAGCCGTCGGGGCGGGAGAAATTATCACCGGCGGCGTAAAAGACACAGCATTCATCCAGCCAAGTGGCTTATGAAGGTCTATCTGATCAATCCCCCTTCGCCCGGCGAGTTGGGCTTCACGCGCGAAGGGCGCTGCATGCAAAAAGAGGGCGTCTGGACGACCACTTGGCCGCCCATCTCGCTGACTCAGACGGCGGCGTTTCTGCGGCAGCACGGCCATGAGGTGCGCATCAACGATTGCAGCGTGGAAGGGGTGGATCGGGAGACGCTGATGGGACTCCTGCGCGATTATTCCCCCGACCTGTTGGTGATGAATTCGACGACGCCGTCGTTGAATTTCGATATGACCATCCCGCCAATGGCGAAACAGGCGGTGCCCGCGTTGAAAATTGCGGCCTTCGGAATTCACGTGGGCACTCTGCCGGAAGAGTCCTTCGCCATGACGGAGGCACTGGATTTCATCGTGCGCGGCGAACCGGAAATGACCATCACGGAATTGGCGGATGCGCTGGAAAGCCGCGGCGTGATTCAGGCGATTCCGGGGCTGTCGATGCGCCGCAACGGCGCCATCCAGCACGGCCCGAACCGGGGATTTATCCCCGCTCTGGATGAGATGCCGCATCCCGCCTGGGATCTGGTCAACCTGGACAATTATCGGCTGCCCTTTTCCGGGCGGCGTTTTCTGATGGTGACCACGGCGCGCGGCTGCCCCTACGACTGCACCTATTGCGTCGCTCAGAGCTATTACGGTCGCAAGGTCCGCGCACGCAAGCCGGCCAAGATCGTGGATGAACTTGAATATCTGATTCGTCAGCATGACGTCCGGGATTTCTTTTTCTGGTCGGAATCGTTTACCATCGTCAAAGCGGCCATCAAGGAGCTCTGCCGCGAGATTTTGCAACGTAATCTGAGCATACTATGGGTCTGCAACAGCCGAGTGGACAACGTTGACCGCGAGCTTCTCGAGCTCATGAAAAAAGCGGGCTGCTGGATGATTTCCTACGGGATCGAGTCCGGCGATCAGGGGATTCTGGACGCGGTGAAGAAGGATATTACGCTGGAGCAGATCCGCCAGGCTGTGACGCTGACCCGCCAGGTGGGATTTCAGATCGCCGGGCATTTTGTCCTGGGTCTGCCGGGCGAAACGCCCGAGACGCTGCGCCGGACCTACCGGTTCGCCTGCGGCCTGGATTTAGACTACGCGCAATTCTATTGCGCCGCGCCCTGGCCGGGCTCAGAGTTCTATCAGATGGCGAAGTCTCAGGGCTGGCTGGCGTCAACCAATTGGGACGATTATGAGCAGGATAGGTCGGTCACGAACTATCCGGGCCTGTCCGCGGAGGAGATCACTCGGTTTCGCAGTTGGGCGACGCGCCGCTTCTATCTCCGCCCCAGGATCGTCTGGCGCACCATGAAGCGCATCAAGACACCGGAGGAATTCATGAATTTCTTGGGGATGTTGCGGGCCTTTTTAACCTGGCTGTGATCGGGGATCTCAGGCGAAATGAATCTAGAACTGATCCGTCAGCTCGATTCCAAAATCGGCGGGTTCGCCTGCAGTTACCTCTATTATTACGATCGCTTTCGCGCCCTCTTTCCTCCTCTGCGGCGGTCGGTGGGTATCAAGAATATCCTCGTGATCAAGTTTTGGGGCATCGGCAACCTGGTGCATGTATCGCCGACGCTGCGGGCGATTCGCGGATTGCACCCCGATGCCAAAATAGTCTTCTTGACCTTGGAGCAAAATAAGGGCGTGTATGAAGGCGCAGGCCTTTATGATGAGGTCTGGTATCTGCGGTTGACCACGCTATGGGATTTCACACGAGCTTTCTTTCGCCTCTTCTTTCAGTTGCGCGCCTATCAATTTGATCTGATCATCGACCTGGAGCCGCTGGTCCATTTCGCTGAAATCATCAGCTTCTATGTCGGCGTGGGCACGACCGTCGGATTTTCCTTGCCGGGGCGCAAATCGCTTTTCACCAAGCCGGTGGAATTCCGCGAAGATGAGCATATTGCCCGCACCTTTTACCGCATCCTCGAGCCCTTCGGGGTGAGGGACGAGCCGACGGAGAAGCAACTTCTGGCCGAGCCGATCCCGGCGAATCGCGAGGCGCTGGCGGCCGTGGATGAACTGTTGCGGTGCGAGGCCATCGGCGATCATGATTTCCTGGTGGGGGTCAACGTCAATGCCTCGGAGGTGGCCGAGGAGCGGCGCTGGCCTTTGGAGAATTTCGCCGCGCTGATGGATCTGCTCATTCAGAGGCTGAAGGCCAAGGTAGTGCTTCTGGGAGCGCCGGATGAAGTGCCCTACGTGGATCGCGTTATCGCCATGATGCGGGAAGACCCGGTCAGTCTGGCCGGTCGCACAACCCTGCCGGAAGCCATCGCGGCCATCTCAAGGCTTGATCTGTTCATTACCAATGATTCCGGGCCGCTGCATCTGGCCTATGCCGTGGGTGTCCCGACGATTTCCTTTTACGGACCCGAGAGTCCCAGCCGCTATGGGCCTCTGGGCGCGCGGCACCAGACGCTTTACAAAGGGTTGGATTGCAGCCCCTGCATCTTCTTTAAAAACTTAAAGAAAATCAACTGCCGGCAGGACGCTCTCTGTTTGCGGGAGATCAGTCTTGAGGAAGCGTATCGGCTGGTTGAGCAATCGCATGGCGACTGGCTGGCCGCACGCCAACCGGCTATGCAATAAAAATAGATAAAATCGAGATCGCGATTCGGAGCTCCTATCCTCATGGCACGGATTCTCTTCCTACAGACCATCCAGTTCGAATTTGCCGGAGTGATGTCCGTCTCCGCCTATTTGAAGCGGGCCGGGCATCAGGTGGAGCTTCTTTTTGAAGGCGAGGAGGGCCGGAGGCTCTTTGGCCGCGCCAGGGAATTCAAGCCCGACTTGATTGCATTGTCCACGATGACCGGTGACCATGTGCGTTGTCTGGAATTGGCAACGGGGGCGAAGAAGAATTTGGACGTTCCCATTCTCTTGGGGGGGCCGCACCCCACGTTCTTCCCCGAGGTCATCGAACATCCGGCCATTGACATCATCTGCCGCGGCGAAGGCGAGGAGGCGGCGGCGCTGCTGTGCGAGCGTCTGGATCGAAGCCAGGCGTACGATGATGTGCGCAATCTCTGGGTCAAGAGCAACGGCGGGGTGGTGCGCAACGAGATTGGCCCCGGTGAAAACAACCTGGACAATTATCCAATTCCCGATCGCGAGCTGTATTACAAATACCCCTATCTGCGCCAATATCCCGCCAAGCCGTTTATCACCGCGCGCGGCTGCCCCTATCTGTGCACCTTTTGCTTCAATCGCGACTTCAACCGCATGTACCATGGGAAGATGAAGATTATGCGGCGGAATTCTCCCGGACGCGCCGTCGAGGAGATGCTCAGGGTGAAGTCGCGCTATCCCTTAAAGCGCATTTTTATCAACGATGACATCTTCATTCTTGACAAAGAGTGGCTGGGGCAATTTCTACCCCTCTACAAACGTGAAGTGAAGCTGCCGTTTTTCTGCAACGTGCGTGTGAACTTGATTGATGAAGAGAAGGTCAAGATGCTGGCGGATGCCGGCTGCGCGCTGGCCATGTTTGGCATTGAATCCGGCGATGAAGAGCTCCGCCGCAAAGTTTTGAAGAAAAACATCACCAATGAACAGATTTATCGCGCCGCCGAGTTGTTTCACAAATACGGCATAAAAATCAAGACGACCAGCATCCTCGGATTGCCCGATGAGACGGTCGAAAAAGCTCTTAAGACCATTAAAATCAATGCCGATATAAAGGCGGACTTTCCCTGGTGTTCCATTCTGCAACCCTACCCGCGAACGGAACTGGCGCAGATGGCTCAGGAGAAAGGCCTGATCGGCCCCGATTTTTCGCTGGATGACCTGGAGGCGTCCTTCTTCTCCGATAGCGTCCTGAAACAGCCCTACATCAAAGAATTGACGCGCCTGCAGAAGGTCTTCTACGTCGCCGTGAAAATGCCTTGGACTATTCCCATTTTCACGCGGCTGGTCAAAATGCCGCTGGGAAGGCTCTTTTTCTTCATTTTTGGCGTGAGCAATCTGTGGCGCTTCATGCGTGAGACGGACATCGGGTGGTTTTGGGCGCTGCGTTTGGCCATTCGGCACCGCAAAGATATCTAGGAGGAACTCATTTGAAGGCACTGGTTACCGGCGGCGCCGGTTTCATGGGATCTCACCTCGCCGGAGATCTGCTGCGCATCGGCCATGAGGTGGTGGTTCTGGATGACCTGTCCGGCGGCTTCGTCGAAAATGTCCCTAAGGGCGCGACCTTCGTCCAGGGGAGCATCCTGGATCGCGATCTTCTCCAAAATCTGTGCTCACAGCACCGCTTTGATTACATCTTCCATCTTGCGGCTTATGCCGCGGAAGGGCTGTCTCACTTCATCAAACACTTTAACTATCAGAATAACCTGATCGGCTCGGTCAACCTGATCAACGCCGCCGTCAATTTCAATATCAAGCGCTACATCTTCACGTCGTCCATCGCCGTCTATGGCGCCGGACAGCTCCCCATGCACGAGGACATGACGCCCGCTCCCGAGGATTCTTACGGCATCTCTAAATACGCTGTTGAGCTGGAGCTGAAAACTTCGCATGAGATGTTCGGATTGGACTACGTCATCTTCCGGCCGCACAATGTCTATGGCGAAGGGCAGAATATAGGCGACAAATACCGCAACGTCGTCGGCATCTTCATGAATCAGATTCTGCAGGGTCAGCCGATGACAGTCTTCGGCGACGGCGAGCAGACGAGAGCGTTCTCCTACCTCGGCGACGTTTCCCCCATCATCGCCCGATCCGCCCAATTGGACGGCGCGCGCAACCGCGTTTTCAACGTCGGCGCCGATCAGCCTTATTCTGTGAACTATCTTGCGAAAGTTGTGGCAAAGGCCATGGGCGTGGAGCCCAACGTGACTCATCTGAAGGCTCGGCAGGAGGTGGTTCACGCCTTCAGCGATCACTCGCGCGTCAAGGAAGTCTTCAACTACGCGCCGAAAACCTCCCTGGAAGAGGGCATTGGGCGCATGGCCGCATGGGTCAAATCCCATGGCGCACGCCAGTCGAAAGAATTCGGCAACATCGAAATCCGAAAGAATTTGCCTCCCTCATGGCAGACGAAATAAAAGCCGCATCGCTGCGATATAAGCTTTCCATCGTCACGGCCAACACCAACGAGCGGCACTTCACTCTGCCCATGCTGGAGTCGGTCTACAAGTCCGTCCAGAAGGCTATTCCCTTCGAGTTCTGGATTGTGGACAACAACTCCAGAGACGGATCGGTGGCGGCGATCCGCGAACGATTCCCTCAGGTGAAGCTCATCTGCAATGCGCAGAATGCCGGTTTCACCGAGGCCAACAACCAGGCGATCCGCGAATGCACCGGGCAGTACGTCTTCTGCCTGAATCCCGACACCGTCAGCCGGGAGGGCGCCATTGACCGGCTGGTGGAGTATCTGGACGCTCATCCGGACGTCGGCATGGTCGGGCCGAAGCTCTTGAATTCCGATGCTTCCCTGCAGTCATCCTGCCGTAATTTCATGACCACGCGGCATCTCTTGCTGCATCATCTGCTGCCTTGGTCTAGGATCTCTAAAAGCTTGGCGGGGAAAATATCGCTCACGTATTGGGATCACAATTCCACCAGAGACGTAGATTGGATGCTCGGAGCGGCCTTGATGGTGCGGCGGGAATGCCTGAACGACATCGGCCTGAAGGACGAATCCTACTTCATCTTCCACGAAGACAGTGATTGGTGCTTTCAAGCGAAAAAGAAGGGGTGGAGGGTCGTTTTCGTCCAGGACGCCGAAATCATCCATCACGGTTCGCAGACCGTGGCCAAGCTCTGGGGGGCGAAGGTCAATATCGAAGTCTATAAGGCGCAGCACAATTTCGTCCGCAAGAATCTCGGCCCCGTCGAGTTTTTTATGCACCGCTCTTTTTTGACGGGTTTTCTGCTCTTGCGGCAACTGCGGCTGCGCGTCTTGCGGCTTTTCAATTCGATCAGCGCCCAGGATTATACGGCAGGCATGGATTTCCTGCGCCAGGCTATTTCTGTGCAGCTCTATTCGCCTCCGGTGGATCGCAAACCCAGAATGCAGGCCCCTGTTGAAGCGAAATCCGAAAAGGCCTAAGCAGACCGGAAAAGATCAACCCGGGTGAGATGGTGATCTCGGTCATCATACCGGCTTATAACGCCGAACGAACACTGCCCATTGCGCTGCGCGCGTTGCAGAACCAGACGATCCCCCGCGATCTCTACGAGGTCATCGTCGTGGATGACGCCTCGACGGACGGCACGGCGGCTGTGGCTCGCGAATTCGGCGTGCGCTATCGGATTCAAAACAAGGAGGGCCCGGCCGCGGGCCGCAACCTGGGCGTTCGGGCGGCGCGGGGGGAGATTATCCTCTTCACGGACAGCGACTGCATCCCCAAAGAGGACTGGATCGAGAAAATGATCAAGCCCTTTGAGGATCCGCTGGTGGCGGGCGTGATGGGCCGGTACCGGACGCGGCAGAAGGAATTTTGCGCACGCTTTACGCAACTGGAATTCGAAGAGCGATTTCGCATCATTAAGAATTTCGACAGCATTGACCTGGTGCCCTCCTTCGCGGCGGCGTTCCGGCGATCCGTCTTTGAAGAGGTCGGGGGATTCGATTGTCATTATCCTCTGGCCAACAACGAAGACGTCGAACTCTCCTATAAAATCGCCTCGCGTGGATACAGGATGGTCTATGTGGATGACGCCGTCGTCTATCATCGTCATCCGGCCAACTGGAAGAAGTTCTTACACGTCAAATTTTTCCGCGCCTTCTGGCGCACGCTGGTCTATAAGAAATTTCCCGGCAAGATCTTCAAGGACACCTACACGCCGCAGAGTTTGAAGGCGCAGATTGTAACATCCTATCTCTTGCTGATATCATTTTTCGCATTTATTCTCGGTCCATTGTGGGGGCTGGCTGCGGTGGTAGCGGCGCTGGCGCTATTCCTGCTGAGCTGTGTGCCGTTCATCCGCCGCACTTATGCTTATGATCCTCAGATGGCCTTGGCCGCTCCCCTGGTGTTATTTCCCAAAGGAATCATTTTTGGGGCGGGGATATTTCTCGGGCTAATCATCGGAAGCGAGAAAGACACGATCTTCCCAGCGATTCTGGCCATATCCGATTTTGTCATGACGGCCTTAGCTCTGACCCTCGGTTTCTGGGTGAGATCGCAGCTCTTTGGCACGCCTAACATCTTCAGCAAACCCGTGGAGTACTTCTACCCCATGCTGATTCTCTTCCCGCTGGTTGTGGTTCTGGTCTTCCGGCAGAAGGGCCTGTACCGGGTGAAAGTCTGCATGTCGAAGCTCAACGAAATGGTAGTTTTCCTGAGGGCCTTTTTTGCGGTGGCGTTGGTTGTTCTGGCAGGCATGTTCATTCTCAAAGTGGCTTATTCCCGCATTCTCCTGGTCGTCGTCTTTCTGACGGCCATTCTCCTGGTCGGTATTTCACGCGTGGTACTGAAGATGATCCACGAGCGCATGGTCGCCAAGGGGGTCAATGCCACCCGGGTGCTGATCATCGGCAGCGGCGAGACGGCGCAGATGCTGCTGGAAAAAGCCCACAATTTCCCGGCTCTGGGGTATTACGTGGTCGGATTCATCGCCGAGGCGGGCATCGGCAAGCGCTATCTGGGCAAAGAGATCCTGGGGGCGTCACGCGACATTCTCAAGATCATCGAGGATTACCAGATTGACGAAGTCCTTTTCGCCCGGCCCAACATATCGCGCGAAAAAGTTCTCGACCTGATTGCGCAACTCGAGAAAGCCGACGTGAGCGTCAAGATGGTCAGCGATCTCTATGACATCGTAACCTCGCAAACCGAAATTGACGGCATAGCCGACATCCCCATGGTCGAAATTCGCCAGCAGCGCTTCGGCCGCCTGCAGAATGCGATGAAGGCGGTGATGGACTATGTGCTGGGGATATTTTTCCTTTTGGTTTCGCTGCCCTTCTGGCTTATCTTGGGCATCGTCATCCGCCTGGAGAGCGCGGGTCCGGTGCTGATGCGTGAAGAACGCATCGGCAAGAAGGGAAAACCGTTTCCCCTTTACAAGTTCCGCACACTCTATCGAGATGTCCCGGTTCTGGAGGCGCCGCGAAATTGGAAAGATCCTAGAGTCACGCGTACGGGACGATTGCTGCTGCGCACCCGTCTGGATGAATGGCCTCAGCTTCTGAATATCCTGCGCGGCCAGATGTCCTTGGTGGGGCCTCGTCCGGATTTGGCTGAGATTGTGGCGGAATATAAGGAGTGGCAGAAATTGCGCCTGGAAGTCAAGCCGGGCCTCACCGGCCTGTGGCAGATCATGGGGCGCAAGGATCTTTTTCTGCATCAAAATCTAGAATACGATTTTTACTATATCAAGAACCGATCTCTGCTGCTCGATATATCCATTCTGGTCCGAACCATTCCGGCGATGCTTTTCGGAGCCAGCCCGGCCTACCGCGGCTGGCTGGCCAACGCCGACACGGAGCGGCAGGATTTTGCCAATCTGGAAATTAAGAAAGAATCGCAAGAGACCTATCAGGCCGGCGCGCGCGCCTAGCTTTCTGGTGGCTCGCGCCATTCAGCCGGCCGGTTTGAAGGATCATGTCCATCAACTGAATCGGGGAAGAATCATGAAGTTGTCCCTTAAACTGTTCGTCGCTCTTTTGATCTTGGTGATCGGCACTGCCGCTGCATTTGCGCAAAGCGAGGAGATGTACAAGATTAAGCCGGGAGATCGTTTGAACATCTACGTTCATGACAATAACGATCTCACTCAGGTCGTTACCGTGCTTCCCGACGGAACCATTTCCTATCCCCTGGTGGGAAATCTCTATGTGGAGGGCTTAACCACCTCCGGATTGGCAGATATTCTGACAGAAAAACTCGGGCAGTTTCTGCAAAGACCGGTTGTGGTCATCACCATCACCTCTGAGACCCTTTACAAGATCTACGTGATGGGCGAAGTGCGGATGCCCAGTGCTTATCCTTTCGAGGAGAAGAAACGTCTGACGGATTATCTGGCCATGGCCGGGGGACCCACGACGGAGGCCAATTTAAAAAAGTGCAATGTCTATCCGCTGGACAGCACCGAGCCCCGCGTCGTCGTCAATTTGAAGGACATTTTTGATGACGAAGACCGCACCAAAGATATCGAGCTGCAGGCCAATGACACCATCCTTCTGGAGCGCCGTTCCGGCTTCATCGTGAGCGATTGGGCCGAAATCGCCCAGGTCTTCAGCGTCATCTTTGGAGCGGCCAGCATTTACTTCATCGCTCAAAACGCCCGTTAACCTAACCGCCATGACCAGCCCATTCTTTTCATGCTTTACAAGAATCCGCTTCTGGGCGCTGATTTTCTGCGCCCAGGCCTTGATCGGCTGCGGTGGAGGCGATTCGCCATCCATACCCCAGGACTCCAAAATGATCATTCTGGGATTTGACGGCGTGGATCCCGTATGGATGAACAAGTGGATCGGCGAAGGCAGACTGCCCAATCTGGCCAGACTGAAAGCCCAAGGGAATTATCGCGAACTGGGATCGACCACTCCGCCGCATTCGCCCGTGGCCTGGTCTTCCTTCGCGACCGGCACCAATCCCGGCGGGCATGGCATCTACGACTTCATCCACCGCACTCCGGAAAATTATATGCCGACGATTTCCACCATGGATCTCAAGCCGCCGGAGTTTTTTCTGGGCGTATTTCCCAAAAAGAAAGCTCAGGCCGAGGTTACTCGCGGAGGAATTTCTTTCTGGAAGGTTGCGGCGGATGCCGGAGTTCGCGCTTCCTTGCTGACCATACCCTATGCTTTCCCACCCGAAAATGTTGGATCCGGGCGCATGCTGTCGGGGCTGGGAATTCCGGATTTGCGCGAGACCAATTCAACCTTCACCTATATGGCCACGGATCTGAGCGCCGAGGAGCTTGCAGAGTCGGTCGGAGGCGGTAGATTGGTGAAAGTCAAAGCCCTGGGCGGCGAAATCGCCTCCTATCTCGAAGCCATGGTCAATCCCAGGACCGGCGAGCGGGCCCGCATTCCCATTAATTTCACCATCAAGGCCGATGGATCCGTCGAAGTGCGTTTGGACAGGAATACCGCCGAGTTGACACCAGGCTCGTGGAGCGCCTGGTTGCCGTTTCACTTCAATTTGAGCCCGTTTCTCAAGCTCTCGGGCATCTGCCGAATGCACCTGTTCACCTCATACCCGGAATTCCGTCTTTACATCACGCCCCTGTGCATTGATCCGGCCGATCCTTATCTTCCCATCAGCTATCCGGAATCCTTCGCCAAAGAGCTGTTCCACCGGGTGGGTTACTTCAAAACGGTAGGTTGGGTTTATGATACCTCCGCGCTGCAGGAAGAACGAATGACCGATGACACCTTTCTCGAGGACATGAAGGCCATCACGGCCGATCGCGAGAGGATCTTTCTTTCCGAGCTCGAACGCCGCGATTGGGATCTTTTCATAGGCGTCTTCACCGGCACCGATCGAGTCTTTCACATGTTTTACCGCTATCTGGATCCCGAGCACCCCCTTTATGACGCCGCAGCCGCTGAGAAGTATGCGGCCGTCCCCCTCTGGACCTACCAGCACATGGATAAGTTCGTCGGCCTGGTCATGGATCAATATGTGGATGACCGGACGACTCTGATTGTTCTGTCCGATCACGGTTTCCACAGCTTCCGGCGCGGTTTTCATACCAACACCTGGCTGGCGCGTAATGGCTATCTCTTTTTCAGGGGTCTTGAAAGGCTGGCTCCCGGGCAGGATATTCCGCCGGAACTGTATCCCAAAGGGGAGCTCTTTTCCGGCGTCAATTGGAGAAAGACAAAAGCCTACGCTATGGGCACGGGTCAAATCTACATCAACTTGATGGGCCGGGACGGGCAGGGCATTGTCAAACCGGGCGAAGAATACAATCGTCTCACCAGCGAGATAGCGGCCAAACTTCTGGAGGCGCGCGATCCCTTGAACGGCCAACCGGTTCTCAAGGCAGTGTATAAAGGCAAGGACACTTATTCCGGGACCTTTGCGAGCCGAGCGCCTGACCTTCAGCTCGGCTTTCACGACGGCTATCGCACCTCCAAAGAAACCATGTTGGGCGGCATCCCGCCGGAACTCCTGAGCAATAATTTGAATAAATGGTCCGGCGACCATGCCTCATCCGCTACCGAAGAAACGCCCGGAATTCTCTTCAGCAACCGGAAACTCCTGAAAGACAGCCCTCACATCGTGGATGTTGCCACAACCGTGCTGGATTACTTCAACCTGGCGAAACTGCCGGAAATGGAGGGGAGCTCAATCTTCCAGAATTCCAGCGGCATCGCGGGAAAGGATTCGCAGTAGTTTGGACAATAAGACGACAAACGATGCAAATGGCTGAGCCGATTTCCGGCGCCGCCCGGCGCATGGTTCTGCTGGGCTTGGACGGCGCCACGTTTCGAATCATCAAACCGTGGGCCGAGGCGGGTCACCTGCCCCATTTTGCTCGTTTGTTTTCAGACTCCGCCTGGGGCCGATTGGCCTCCACCATACCGCCGACCACGCCGCCGGCCTGGGCCGCCTGCCTGACCGGCAAAAATCCCGGCAAGCACGGCATTTTCGACTTCCGCGAATCGCCGCTGAAGTACCCCGACCGGCCGCTGATCAATCTGAGTTCCATGCAGGGACGCAAATTGTGGCACCTCTTCAATGCCGCCGGAAAAAAGGTGGCCATCGTTAACGTGCCCATCACCTACCCGCCGGAGCCGGTAGATGGCTTGATGATTTCCGGCATGATGACGCCGTCGGATGATTCGGCTTACACTTATCCGGCCGAGGTCAAGGATGAGCTGAACCAAGTAACCGGGCACTACGTCGTCAACATTGACATCCCCAAGTACGATGTGGAGCTGGAGGCCGACGCTTTGCGCTTCATGGACGACATTGACAATTCTTTTCAAAAACGCAAGGAGGCCTTTTTTTATCTGCTGGAGGCGAAGGAGTGGACCTTCTTCATGATCGTGTTCATTATTATGGATCGCATCCAGCATCTCTTTTGGAAATACATGGATCCGCAATGGGACAAGCATTATAATTCTCCCCTGGCGAAAAAAATACGCCCCCGCATCCTCGCCAGCTTTCAGATGGTGGATGAGATGCTAGGGGAATTGCGGCAGATATTGGGCGACACTCCGCTCATGATCATGTCGGATCACGGCTTCGGTTCCACGCGGGAGTGGTTCAATGTCAACACCTGGCTGATGAAGAACGGCTACCTGAAGGTCAAATCGGACGTCCTGCTGAAAAAGCAAATATTCAGTTTCTTCATGAACCTGAACGATTCTCAAATCGTAAAATCGCTCGTGCCGAAGAATGTGCAATCGGTGGTGCGCGGCAAAATTCGGGGGACTCGTTCGACTTTCAAGAGCGATCTTGAAGCGGCGTTGGATTATAGCGGCACTCGGGCGTTTTTTGCCTCGATCCCATCTCAGGGGATTTTCATCAACGTGAAGCGCGAAAATGGCCTGGGCATCGTGGAACCGGGGGCGGAATATGATAAACTGCGCGCGGAAATTCGTGAGAAATTGACGGAGCTGCGCCACCCCAAGACGGGTCAACGAGCGATTGATAAAGTCTATTATCGCGAAGAAATCTATCACGGCGATCAAACGCGCTATGCGGCCGACATCCTGTTCGTCGCTCAGAACTACGGATGCCTGGGGCGCCAACTCCTCGGCTTGTCCGGCGTATTTCAATCCAGCGTGGACACGCCCAACGGTTTTCACCGGCCTGACGGGATTTTTTACGCCCTCGGGCCGCAGTTCAAGGCCGGGCACGAATTGCAGGGAGCCGAAATCGCCGACATCGCCCCCACGGTATTGCATCTCTGCGGCCAGCCGGTGCCGGATGACATGGACGGTGCGCTCTTAGCCGATGCGTTCAATCCTCAATTTCTGGCCGCGCATCCGCTGCAGAAGGTATCGGCCGAATCCTTCGCCGATTCCCAGCGGCAGGACTTCACGTCGCAGGAGACGGATGAAATCGCCAAAAGGCTGAGGAGTTTGGGGTATCTCGAATAGGCATGAAGAAACTGATTATCAATCTCATCAAGGTCGCCGTCACGGTCGTCATCCTCTACCTGATCTTCAAGAAATTCCAGATCGGGTTGGATGATATTGTGGCTTCCTTCAGCCAAAAGCCCGGTTGGTTCGCAGCGTCTTTCTTGATGCAACTGGGAGCGATTCTATTCTCGATTCTGCGCTGGAAGACTCTGTTGGTCAGCCAGAATTTGAGTGTTCCTTTTCCCCATATTATTAAGACTTTTTTGGTGGGACGCTTCTTGGGGACCTTCACGCCGACGGGCGTCGGGCTGGAAGCCTATAAGGCTTACGACATTGCCCGTTACACCGGCCAGACGGAGGCTTCCGTGTCCGTCGTCTTGATCGAGAAGATGATCGGCACGTTTTTCAGCTTGAGTCTTCTGACTCTCATCACGCTGCCTTTCTTCGCCGGCTCGATCAATGTCAAGTTCCTCTACGTCTTCGGAGTCTTTTTCGCGCTGTGGTTTGTGCTGGCGTTGGTGATGCTTTTCAGCCCGGGGTCCTTTCGCCGGATTCTGCAGATCAACTTTCCGTTGCGGGGCAAGATCGAAAAGCCGCTGAACAAATTGGTGGACGCGTTCGCGGTTTACGGCGAACGGCGGGGCAGCTTGGTCGCAGCGGTGCTGCTCGGCTTGGTCGTCTATTGCTTTTGGTTCTTGACGTATTACACCAATTCGCTGGCGCTGGGCGCGGGCTTATCCCTTAGTGACATCTTTAAAGTTGGCCCTCTGACTCAGATTGCCACCATGATTCCGCTCTCCATCGCGGGTATCGGTTTGCGAGAGGGCGCCTTCATGGGACTTTTGGATGCTCTGGGTGTGGTCGGGGACGCTTCATCCGCGACGCGCAGTTCCATGATGCTTTCGGCCACCATGGTCTATTTTGTGTCGGTGTCGGTGAACATCTTCGGAGCAATCATTTTCTTGACGCGCCGGACGGATTATCAACAGCAGATGGAAGAGATGAAGAGAGCGCGGGGGACGACAAATTAGCCCCTGGGAGGGGGCGATCCATGGAATGGCTCAGGGCGGATTTTCACACTCACACCAGCGACTGTTTCTATGATGGTATTCCTCATTCGGCGGTGCAACTGATTGATCGGGCGGCGCAGCTGGGTTTTCGGGCGCTAGCGATCAGCAATCATTACTACGTCATATTCAGCGAATGCTGGCGGGAATATGCTCTGGGACGCGGCATCATCCTATTCCCAGGCGTTGAAATTGAGGTCGGTAGGCGTCATGTGCTGATTATTAACGCATCGCGGGATGCCGACCGGATCAGGACGTTTGACGATCTGCGCGCCTACCGCCGGATAAACAATTCGCTGATCATCGCGCCGCACCCCTTCTATCCCGGAAGGATCTGCCTGCGCAAGAAGCTCTATCAATATTGGGATCTCTTCGATGCGTTGGAATACAACTCTTTCTACACGTCGTTCTTCAACCCCAATCAACGGGCCGTCGAATTCGCTCAAAATTCCGGCCTGCCGCTGATTGGGGGTTCGGATAGCCATCGCTTGAGCATGTTCGGGCGCACCTATTCGCTGATCCAGGCTGATTTCGACGCCGATTCCATCATGCAGGCGGTTCGACAGAAGCGGGTCAAAATTGTAACGCAGCCTGTGGCCGCGGCTAAAGCTTTCACCCTGGCGGCCAGGCTGAAATTTTCATCTTTGCGGCAGGATATCAAGCGGACAATTTTGCGAAAACGGCCGGTTTGCCCCTATCATCCTTATCCGCCATCAGAGTCCGAAAAAGAGCTTCCCAATTCAATATCCCTCCCATTATAGCTCGGTCCCGAAATGGCAAATGATCGCATTAATGGCTTAATCCCATCCCTGTCGTTCTGTTTTCTATCCGGCTCTATCGGCGGCATGCTGGCGGGCTTCGTCGAGGTTTTGCTGGTGGCTCGCTTTGGAGCGGCGCCGGCGCATTTCTCGGGGCTGCTCTTTGCCATGATCGCTTATGGCCTTCTGGGCGGTGCGTTGGGAAAGCTGGCCTATCTTGTCCTTCTGCCGCTGCCGCTTCATCGTGAACGGCGCGAAAGCCGCGACCAATTAAGCGCCTTCATTGTCTCCCTGACCTTTGCCGCCATAGTATTTTTGATCTTCGTTTTCCGTGCCTTCCGTGATTTTCACGCCGAGAAAGTCAAGCCCACGCAACCGCTCGGATTGCTAACCATCCTGTTTCTCTTGCTGGCGGCCGCAGGACTATTCTTTGTGTTGAAATTCGTGATAAGTCGCACGGTGCTGAGCCACCTCATTTTAAGGTTGATCAGGGTCAAGACCTATGTTCCAACCGTGGGGGTTTTGCTCCTCGCGGGGCTGATCCTGCGGCTGTCGCTGGGCGGCGAAACGGAGGAAGTGCGCAGCCCCTTCGCGGATCACGGCCAAGCGCGATTGCAAAACAAACCCTGCGTGATTCTCATTATGGTGGACACGCTGCGGCCCGACCACCTGGCCTGTTATGGCAGCGGCCGATTCGCCACTCCCAACATTGACGCGCTGGCCGCTGACGGCATACTATTCCGCGAAAGCTACGCTACCTCCAATAACACCAAGCCCTCCACTGCTTCGTTGCTCACGTCGCGCTATCTTTCTGAGCACCGGGCTATCCACAAGACCGACCTCCTTCCGCCGGGCGTCACGACTCTGGCGGAAGCCTTTTCCCAGGCGGGCTATTATTGCGGCGGGATAGTCACCAACGTCAATCTCGCCCCCATCTACAACTTCCAACAGGGTTTTCACGAATACGTGTATCTGCCGCCGAAATTCCTCTTCGGAGCCAATGAGTCTTCCTCACGGCTGGTCATTTACGGTGTGCTGCGGTTGATCCGCATGAGGCTGATCAAAAAGATCTATCCGGATCAGTTTTACCGCCCGGGTGAGATAGTCACCAATTATTTCGAAGATTTTCTGAATCGAAATGGCGAACGAAAGTCATTCTTATTCCTGCATTATATGGATCCTCATGATCCCTACTTCGAGCATCCTTACAATGGGCGGGGCTACGCCCGCGCGGCCATGCCCAATCCCGATCCCAGATTCGTGGGACCGTTTGAGCGTAATTACGCGCAGGAAATTCAATATCTGGACGATTGGATCGGGCGCGTTGTCTCCGATTTGAAGAAGGCGAATCTTTATAATTCCAGCGTAATCCTTTTCACCAGCGATCACGGAGAGGAGTTTTATGAACACGGCGGCTGGTGGCACGGGACCACTCTGCATGAAGAGCAGATCCGCGTGCCGCTCATTGTGAAATTGCCCGACAATGCCGACGCCGGTCAGATCAGCGAATCTCCGGCCAGCATCATGGATATTGGCCCCACCGCCCTGCGAGCCGCGGAGCTGGAGCCGGTTCCGGACATGCGGGGCCGCAATCTCTTTGAAACGGCGAATTCGGATACCTTGATCGAAGTCTATGCCGAGGCGGATTTTGAGGGAAACGTCGGCCAGATGGTGCGCATCGGCCCCTGGAAGTACATTCAAATGGATCCTGCCAACCGGCGCGGGCGGCCGGCTCAACAGCTCTTCTATTTGCCTGACGATCCACGGGAGCAGAACAATCTGGCGGCATCGCAAGCAGATAAGGTGCTTGAGCTGGCGGCGGTTTTGAAGGTGCGATACAACGAGCTTCAAGCGGCGCGCGTTTCCGGCAGCCAGATGCAGATGGATCGGGCGACACAGGAGCGGCTGAAGGCGCTGGGCTACACCCAGTGAGAACCGATGGCCGGGGGCGATTTTGCGAGGGCGGGTGAATTCCCGCCTTTGCGGCGTCTAAAAACCAGCCCAAATCAATATGAAACTGCTTATCTTGGCACTCGACGGATTCGATCCCGATCTCTTTGCACTCTGGCGGGATCGCCTGCCGCATTTGAATCGGATCGCCGAAGGAGGTTTCATCGCGCCGTTGCGCTCGACTATTCCTCCGATGACATTTCCAGCCTGGTCCACCATGCTAACGGGCGTGAATCCCGGAATGCACGGCATATTCGATTTCACCGAGAGGCTGCCTGGCCGGCTGGGAGTTCGCTTTATTAATTCGTCGCGCCGCCGTTATCCGACCTTCTTGAAGGCGGCCTCTGAGCAGGGCTGCACCGTCGGCAGCATCGGACTCCCCACCACTTATCCGCCCGAGCCCTTGCAAGGGTATCAAATATCGGGATTCGATACGCCCTTGCCCTCCAAAGCGGATACCTCGTACGTGCATCCCCCAGATTTGGCCCACGAAATTCAGCGCGAATTGGGCGGCTATTATTTCGGCGATTTCAACGAAAGCCGCATCGGGCGCGGCTGGCATCGCCGCGTCTTGAAGAAACTGCTGCAGGGAATCGAGCGCAAAGAGGCCTTACTTCGCTTTCTGCAGCGTCGAATCCCGGTGGACCTTCTGATCCTGCATGTGGGCGAAACCGACACCGTGGGGCATCATTACTGGTCATTTTTCGACCCAGCTTCGCCTCGCTATGTGCCGAACGGCGATTCCGATCTCGCCGGCGCGATTTTGACGGTCTATCGAGCGGCGGATGAATTGGTCGGTCATGTGGTGGAATTCTGCCGCCCGGAAAATGTGTTGATCGTCAGCGATCACGGCATGGGGGGGACTTCGGATCGGGTTCTCTATTTAAACCAATTCCTCGATGAAAACGGCTTCTTCCGGTCAGACACGATACCGCGGAACGCTGTTGCTGCAGCGATGAAGAATTGGGGAATGAAGTGGATCCCCTACCACTTACAGCAGCAGGCGTTCAAATTGGCAAGAGGCGGCCTGGCGAATTACATTGAATCCTCCCAGCGCTTTGGAGGAATTGACTGGTCTCGCACGCTCGCCTACAGTGAAGAGCTGAACTACTATCCGGCGATCTGGCTGAATCTTCAGGGGCGCGAGCCCTTTGGGATTGTTCCCCGTCTTCAAGCCGATTCGATGCTGGAGGAAATCCGGTCAGCGTTGATACAGTGGCGCGATCCATCGGATGAGGCCGCGATCATCAGGGCCGTTCATCGTCGCGAAGAGATCTACCAGGGGCCGGAAATCGAATGCGCGCCGGATCTGATTCTGGAACTGAACCGGCCGGGAGGATATGGCTACGCTCTCGGTCGCAGCGGTAATTCGACTTCGAAGACCTCCTGGCGAAGGCTTGAGCCCGCGGAGTATATCGGCCGAAAAGGAGCGAGCATGAATGGATCTCACCGGCCATATGGGACGTTTATTTATTCGGGGCGTCAGCAATGGATGGAAGACGTCCGCGATTTGAGCCTGCTCGATGTGGCGCCGTTCGCGCTGGCGCTTCTCGGCCTGGATCAGCCCGATTGGATGGAAAAGCGGGATGGGCTTTTTCCCCAGCGGATTGGGCTTCCAGAGGAATCAACGCTCCGGGAGAATTGTCTTTACTCGCCGCGACAGGAAACCTGGATGCGCCGGCGATTGTCTGATTTGGGATATCTCTCTTGAGTGGAGCGATCCGCAACCTGAATATCGCCATGGTGGCGGCCTGCCCGTTCCCCACTTCTCAGGGATCGCAGGTGCTGATTCGCGAGCTTTCGGAGGCGTTATCGCGTCGAGGTCACCGCGTGCACGTCGTCACCTACCATTTCGGCGAGCCGCTGGAATGCCCGGGATTGATCATTCATCGAATTCCCGAGCTCTTTCGATATAATAAATTTCGCTCCGGGCCCGAGATTCGCAAGCCGATTCTGGATCTTCTGCTCATGCGCAAGCTGGATCAGGTCGTGCGGCGTGAGGGCATTGATATCGTGCATGCGCATAACTATGAAGCGCCCCTGGCGGCGCTGCCGGTTTGCCGCCGTCATCGGATTCCGCTGGTGTATCACAGTCACAACACCATGTCGGATGAGTTCTATACCTATTTTCGGCTGAAAATCCCACAAAAGCTGGCGCGGGCAGCGGCGCGCTTTATGGATCGTTATATCCCTCGACAGGCCGATTTTATCATCGCCATCAATCCCCAGGTCGCTGCGTTCTTGACGGGGATGGGCACACCGGCTACCAAGATCAAATATATTCCCCCGGGGATTGACTATGGGGAGGTTCCTCGACCTGATCCAGCTATTTTGAAAAAATGCGGCATACGTGATGAGAAGCTGATTCTCTATGCGGGAAACCTCGACGGTTATCAACGAATTGACCTGTTGTTGGAAGCTCTAGCCCAAGTATTTAAGGCGCATGAGGATGCCAGATTCGTGCTTATGACAGGATCGGATACTACAGGATTCGTTCGGGACGTCGAACGCTTGGCACTTTCCGATCGTATCACTGTGGTCCCCGGACCGTCCTATGAACGGGTTAAAGCCTTGCTGGCGCATGGCAGGGTAGCCGTCAATTCGCGCATTTCCTGGTCGGGATTTCCGATCAAGTTGCTAAATTATATGGCCGCGGGGCTACCAGTGGTGGCTTTTCGAGGCGCCGCAGCGCCTGTGGTAGATGGCCAAACGGGAATTCTGGCGCCGCCCGGCAATATCAAGGCATTTGCGGCTGCTATCAATGTCCTGCTGTCGGATCAGGATCTGGCGCGACGCCTGGGCAGCGAGGCCAAGCGCATGGCCATGGAGCAGTTTACCTGGAAGGTCATCGCTGGCGGAGTCGAGCGTATTTATCATCGTCTGTTGGGGATAAGGCTTTTGGATAGCCTGCCGGAAGTGTCCCGAAACAAGGGGCGGGAGCTCCCGAAATTCGAATATTCCGCTTGACTTTTGCGCATTTATAACGTAACTTGTATATCAGCTTTGAAGAGGGCTTCAATGGAGAGGTTCGACAATGGAAATTAAGCGCATATGGGACATCCTCGTTCGTCGCAAGTGGGTTATTCTGCAAGGATTTATAGTTGTGTACGGCATCATCGCCATCGCAACTTTCCTGAAACCGAAGACTTATCTGGCTGAAGTAAAAGCGCTCATTGAGTCTGAAGGCACACAGGAAGCCCTCTTGCGCAGCATGGGTCTGGAAGAGCTCAACCAAATGCTCAGCGCCAGCAATATCAGCCAGACGGCGAGCGTCATGGAAGTTGAATCGGCGAAGATGCTATCCAAGAGCGTGTTGGACAAGGTGGCGCAAAAACTGAATTTGCGCATGCCCGATGGTAGCTATGTCCCTGGGCCCAATTTGGCTTATGCACAAGGGACGTTTTCCTGGAAATCATTGCGGGGTCTCAAGATTAAACCCGCGAAGCGTTCCGCTATGTTTTTCGTTCAGGGCTATTCACCAAATCCTCAGGAAGCCCAGGATTTGGCCAACGCGCTGGCAGAAATTTACATTGCGGAGGATGTGGCGCGCAAGCACCGGGAAACGGCCGATGCGGCGCGATTTGCCGATGAACAATCCAAGATTGCCAAGCGGGATTGGAACGAGGCCAAGCGCAAGCTGCGAGAATTCCAGGAACAGGAAGGAGTAGTGGATATTTCGGTCGAGCTTCAGACCCTGATCACGGAAATTGCGGATCTTCGCGCGCAGCAAAATATGATGGATCTCTCCTTACAAGAGATTGGCGCCATGGAGGCGGATTTACAGGGGCAGAGCAGCATGGTCGGCGGCAGCACCATATCCTCTCACTCTCAAATTTCCAACTTGAAAGCGGACTTGGCAGCCCGAGAAGCAGCATTGCAGTCGGATTTGACGAAATATACGGACAGCCATCCGACCATTATCGCCTTGCGCGGAGAGATCATTGATCTGCAGAAAAAGCTCCTGAATGAGAAGGACTTGTACGAAAAATCGGAACGCGTCCGCAGCCAGGAAATCCAGAATCAGTTGGGGCGCTATCGAGACCAATTGAAGAACTTCCCGGAAAAGATCTACACCTTTGCGCAACTCGAATTGGCCTCAGAATCCTCCCAAAAATTGTATGAGATGCTGCTGGATATGAAGTATCGCCTCAACATAACCAAGGCCATGCAAATCTCCCGCATTCAGATTATCGAGCCGGCCTGGCGGGCCAAACAGTCCTCTCCCGATGTCGGTGGAAATCTACTCATTGGCGCCTTGATGGCCATCCTCCTGGGTTTGGGGCTGGCGATTCTCATTGAAAATCTGGACGATAGCGTGAAGGATGGCGACTCCATTCAAATAGCACTCGGTCTGCCGTTGCTGGCAATCATTCCTTTGATAAGTCGGAAAACGGCTCCGCTGATCAGCGCTTCGCCATCGGAAGGCGGTCGAAGATCGCTCTACTTTCTACGCGAAGCGTACAATATTCTCGGCCACAACATCAAGCTGGGCTGTTTGGATGAGCAGATGCGCAGCCTGATGATCACCAGCTCGATACCCGGCGAAGGGAAAACTTACGTGGCCGCGAATTTGGCCATCAGCATGGCGCAATCCGGCAAAAACGTGCTGCTGGTGGATACCGATTATCCTCGCCCGGATATCTATAGAATCTTCAATCTGGACAACGAGATCGGGCTGGCTGAAGTCGCCACCGGGCAGATTTCGATTGAGGAGGCGCTGAAGCCATCCGGCGTGGATGGATTATGGGTAATCACTACGGGATCGAAGCCTCCCAATACGGCGCAGCTCTTCGATTCCGGTCAGTTCAAGGAATTTGTCAAGGAAGCAACGAGGCTTTTCGACTTGGTCATCTTCGACACGCCGCCGCTCTTTACGCTGAATGATCCGGTGATCCTGGGAGCTCTGGTGAATCGCACCCTGGTGGTCGCTGCGGCGGGTGAGGTATCGAAGCAAATGCTGAAACAGGCTGTGAGCACCCTGGAGCGGGGAAACAATCGCATTCTGGGCGTGGCTTTGAACAAGATGCGAATGGAGGGTACGCAATACTATTATTACTATCATAGCTATACTCAGCCCCCGCAACGCAAACTGAAGCAGTTGGCCGCCGCGCCGCTGGCCCTGATGGGCTTAAGGAAAAAGCGGTCCAGCAATAGGCATATGCGGCCGAACTTCTGATAATAGTTAAAATTGTTGGCAAGGGGATCAGGAGTCTTCTTTCTCTCGATAAAATGGGACGATAGAATGAGCTACAGAAACCTACGCGATGGGGGAGGTATGAGGTACGGGCAGTTAAGCATCCTGACTCTCCTGATCCTTAGCGCTTTGGCGGGCGGCTTGGGCGCTTATCAGCGCACCGTTCTGGTGGAAAACTTTACCAACTGGGGCTGACCCTACTGCCTGTTGAGCGATCCCGCGCTCCATGCAGCCCTGGAGAGTCTAGGGTCTAATCAAGCTTTCGATATCGCTTATCACACCTGGTGGCCAAGTGGAACAGATCCCTTCTATCTTGCCAATCAGGCTGAGAACAACGCGCGCATCGGATACTACTCCATCACCGGGACGCCCACGCAGAAGTGCGACGGCGCGACCATCCCGGGGCCCACCCAGATGGCCAACATCCTGGCGTCCATCAACGGCCGGCTTAATGTCCCGTCGCCGCTCTGGATGAATCTGACGGGGCTGGTGACTCAGGACAGCATCATCTTGACGTGCCAGGCTGTGGCCGATCGCAACGTCAGCGGAAACGTCTCCATCCACTTCCTGATGCTCGATCGGTACAGCTACCTGCCCAATTCGCCCAACGGCCAGCCGCATCATTACCACGCCATGTGGGATATGGCGCCGACGGCATCCGGTCAATCTTTCTCCGCCACAGCCCTCGACACCGTCTACTACTCTGCGGCATTTTACCGAAATCCGTCCTGGGTCCTGGAGAATCTCGATATAGCTTGCTTTGTTCAGGATAATGCGGACAAGGAGGTGTTGCAGGCCACCTATGCGTCTTTACCGCTGGACTTCCCCAATCTCATTTTGGCCGGTTTTGATGTCTATGATCATGTCGGCAACGGCGATGGGCGGGTGGATCCGGGTGAGACGGGCCGGATGAGCATCACGCTGGAGAACATGGTGCCGTTTCATGATGCCACTCAGGTGGTAGGTAAAATATCCACGGCGGAGCCGCTCATTCAGGTGACCGATTCGGTGGCCAATTTTCCGGACATTCCATCCGGAGCGACCGGCAATAACGACGCCGATCCCTTGGAGTTCGTGGTGGATCCCGGCTTCGTGACTCATGAGGTCACCTTCACAGTAGCCGTCACGGCGGAGCCGGGATCATTTGAGGCCGCCTATGACATTGAATTCATGGTGGGACGGCCGGACCTGCTCGTGGTGAATGACGATATCGCCGGGAATTATGAATCCTTCTACGTGAGCGCGCTCGATTCTCTGGGAATCGTGCATGATGTCTGGAATCAGTCGCAGGCCGGTTCGATTCCACAGCAGGAGATAGCGGTCTATGAATACGTCATCTGGTATACGGGTCTGGACAACACCTCAGTTCTCGATGACTCTGACCAAGCGGCTATCGGAGATTACCTGAATGGCGGCGGCCGTCTGCTGCTTTCCAGTCAGAACGCCGGCGATGTCCTGCAAGGCACCGCCTTTTACCAAAACGTGCTGCATGCGCAGCACCTGGCGAATTCCGTGGGCCTCGATTTTCCCTTACACGGCGTGGAGGGAGATCCGATTTCCGACGGAACGACTCTCTATCCGATAGGCCCTGGAGGGGCCGGCAATTCCAACTCCTGCGCGAGCTTCAATCCCATTTCGCCGGCGGTGGGCATCTACACCTACAATAATACGGGAACTTTCGGAGCGTTGCGCTGCGAATTCACGCCCTATAAACTCATCTACTGCGCGTTTCCGGTCGAGGCCTTGAGCGGTTTGAGCGGATCGCTGACACGGTGGCAATTCCTGGACCTTTGTCTGGCCTATCTCGAAAGCCCGGCGGGAATTGAGGCCGGTTCGCCGTTCTCAGCGCTGCCCGAGCAGTTGGGAATATCGCGCCTTTCGCCCAATCCTTTCAATCCTTCAACGGAGATTCAGTTCAGTCTGCCGTGGACGGGACAGGCGACGATAGTGATTTACGATCTGCAGGGTAGAATGGTCCGCGAGCTGGCGAATAGGAATTGGATGGCCGGTTATCATTCGGTCATGTGGGACGCAGTCGGCCTGTCTTCCGGCATCTATTGGGCTACCCTTGAGTCCCGAGGGAAAACCGCTGCTGCCAAGGCGCTTTTGCTGAAATAGGGCTTCGCTCTGAGAGGTCATGGGGTCATTCCACCCGAATGGCCCCTTTTTTATGAGTCTTATGCGATGCTCCGAGTGCCATCCATTGAAAAAAGAGGACAATTTCATTGTTTTGGCGCCGGATAGAATTGAAATTTACGGAGCAGGCTGTGGCTCGGCGTCCGGCCAGTCTCAGGTCATCCAGAATTCTCCAAGCTTGTCAAATGCTTTCCAAACGCCTGATTCTTATCCTCCTTCTGGCCGCACTTGTTCGCGCTGGGCATGTGGCCGCGATTTGGAATACCCCAATTCTGGATGTCCCCATCATTGACTCGAAATTCTACCATTCCTGGGCGGCTTCGCTGGCGGCTGAGGAAGCGCAACCGAAGCAGCTTTTCTTTATGAGCCCTCTTTACCCCTATTTTCTATCGGTTCTTTACCGCATCTTCGGCGCGCATCCCCGTGTGGCTGTAGTCGTTCAGCTTCTGATGGGCGTTTTTCTCGTCTTTCTGATTAACCGACTGGGGACGCGAATTTTTGATGAAAAAGTGGGATTGCTGACGGCAGCGCTGGCGGCGCTCTATCGCCCTTTCGTGTACTATGAGAGTGTCCTGTTAAGCGCCACCCTGATTTTATGTCTGAACGGCCTGGCGCTGCTGCTAATTCTCTCTCCCCGAAAGAGACCAACTGACTACGTCGCCGCGGGACTTTTGCTGGGACTATCGGCGCTCGCCAGACCCAACGTCTTGCTATTTGGGCTATTGGCCTTAGGTTACCTATTGTTCAAGTCAAAGTCGGAACGGCGCCTGGCGTTCTATTGGATTCTCGGATTCGCCCTCATCCTCGGGCCGGTCGCCTATCGCAATTATCAAGTCAGCGGACGGCTGGTCTTGGCAACAGCGGGATTGGGGATGAATTTCTATGCCGGCAACAATGCCGAGGCGCAGGGCATCTACAGCGAGGCGCCATTTATTCGTTCCGCCGAGCCGGAATTCGAAGAGAAGGATTACCTCGCCGAAGCGACTAGGCGCACGGGAAAGGATCTCGATGCGGTCGAAGCGTCCCAGTTCTGGTTGAGACAGGGACTCTTCTTCATCCTCGAAAAGCCAGGTCGTTATGTCGGCCTCTGGATGCGAAAATTCTTTCTATTCTTTCATAGCACAGAGATTCCGAATAATTTGAGCCTCTATGCGGTCAGCGCATTTTCTTTCGTGCTGAAACTGCTGCCGTTTACTTTTGGGCTGCTGGCGCCTTTCGGCGCGGCATACTGGTTGCTGAACCATAGAAAAATGAAGGGGACTCTGATTCATGTCTATGGCCTGAGTTATCTGGCGGCAACACTGCTCTTTTTTGCCGCCTCCGAGTACCGTCTTCCGATCCTGCTAATCCTTTTGCCCTGCAGCGCCGCTGCCTTGCTGGAGATCTGGAAAAAGGTTAAACAGCATGAAGCCGGGCAGATAGTCCGGCTGGCGGTTTTTACTCTTCTCTTTGCGTTGGTGATGAATATGCCCATGTCATTCACCACTTCGCTGACCTCGCCACGCATGGATTTTTTCAATATGGGGATCACTCTGCAGGAAGGGGGGCGCCATGAGGAAGCTGTCGGTTTGTTGAAGCGCTCTCTCAGCGTGGATCCGAGTTTCGCCGCGGCGCATATCGCGCTGGGCGAATCCTATCTGCAATTGGGGCAATCCGAGGCCGCCCAGGAGGAGTTTCGGCGAGGCGGCGCGCCTATGCCGCAATCCCCTCAGCAGCCTTGAGACGGGCACAATTCGCCGATCTTGCCCCAGAGCCGAGCGGGAGGGAAGGAGTTTTATGCCGCCTCGAGACTATGGCGGCAAAAATTGGCACTTAGAGAGTCATCAGGATTTTTTATAATTTCTTAATAATTAAGAATATAAGTTGCTGCCGGGTCATTGGATACGGGATGGCAGAGTCTTTGCTTAAGATGTGCATGATATAGTGGCTTGGGGTAGCTATTTTCGGCGGACAGATGAGTAACGAAAGGCCAACTATTATAGGTCGGCTGCACTCATCGCGCAGTCCCCGGCTTCCAAATGGTTGATTCGCCCATGGGTTTCCGACCGGAAACTCCTTGTGGTCGCCGGAATAGGACCTATCGTTGGCCTCAAGTCTATAATCGCCTGAAATAATGGAATCTTTAGCGAATTTGGACGGAATTTGGATGCGACTTAAAAAGCAAAATATTTAGCCGAGGGGCTATAATTGTGATAGATTCGAAAACAGAAATCATCGTTCATACTCCGCGGGATGGTCGGGCGCAAGACGCCGTTGCGGCCTGGCGCGCTTACGACGAGCAGCGTCGCCTCCAGGTCGGCGAGACCGATCTTCGGAATGAACGGCCTCCGGAAGAGGGCAAGGGCTTGTACATTGATGTTTTCGCTTGAAGGTTAATCTGCATTGACAAAGGAATTCGGTCTCTACGTCCACATACCCTTCTGCGTGAGACGCTGTCCCTACTGCGCCTTCTATTCCTGCGAAGGCGCTTCTGCTTCCCTGATTGGCTCATACCCTCGCTGGATCCTCGCTGAGCTGGCCTTGCGCGCCGGGGAGTGGCGCGGATTCGCCCTGAAATCAATTTATATCGGCGGGGGCACGCCCTCGCTAATACCGGCCGGGACGGTGGGGGAGATGCTACAAGCGATACGCGGGGAATTTGCCCTAACGCAGAATGTCGAAATTACTCTCGAAGCAAATCCGGGGACCATCACGCCCCGGTCTCTTGAGGAGTACTTGAAGGCCGGAGTCAACCGCTTGAGCCTGGGTGTGCAGGCCCTGGATGAAAAGCGGCTGAGCTTTCTCGGGCGCATTCATTCGCGAACCGAAGCTCTGGAAGCGTTGCGATTGGCACGGCAGGGGGGATTCACGTCGTGGTCGGCGGATCTCATGTTCGGCACGCCGCTGGAGAGCCAGGAGAGCTGGAGGCGCGAATTCGATGAGCTGCTGCCGCAGCAGCCCGGCGGCATTTCATTTTACAGCTTGACGGTGGAGGAGGGATCGCTTTTGGAGGGTCGCCAGTCGGCCGGGGAGAAAGTGAGTCTCGACCAGGACCAAACCGTCGAGCTGATGCTTTATGCGGCCGAACGGCTGCAAGAAGCGGGCTATCGGCACTACGAGGTCTCCAACTGGGCGCAGCCCGGAGCTGAATGCCGCCATAACCTGCATTACTGGGGGCGCGGCTGGTATCTCGGATTAGGACCGTCCGCTCACAGCTTCAGGGATAGCAGACGCAGTTGGAATTCGCCGGATATAGACGCTTACACGAAGGCTCTGAAGGCGCACCAGTTGCCGCCTTCAGATTCCGAGTCGCTGACGGCTGATCAGGCCCGATCGGAGTGGGTTTATTTGAATCTGCGGCAGGCTGGCGGATTGGATCTAACCGAATATGGAGAATTTTTCGGCGAGGCGCCGATTTACTGGAACGCCATGCTGCAAAGCATTTCACAGAAGGGATTGGGAATCTTCGACGCCGGACGATTCACCCCCAATAATCGCGGCCTGCTTTTGGCAGATGAGATCGCGGCGCGTCTGCTGGGTTAGCGTACCCAGATATTGCAGGGCATTGCCGGACAATGAGAAAGCCCAGGTGCAAAACCTGGGCATGGCTGTCTATGGCGCTCCGCTCACCATTTTAAGGCATTCTTCAAGTCGCGGATGAACAGCAGCGCATCCGGCCCGCCAATGTGCTCTTGGGGATGGAAAAAGCCGTTGACTTTGTCTAAATCCATAATATCGCGCTCGACGCAGATCATGGCGGCTCCATAGAAGGGGTGATCCGTGCGCATGTCGCGGATGTGGGACTCTTGTTCGCCCATGTATTTGCTGAAAAGACCCGGATCGCGGGTTGCCTGATAGAGCAGCCGCTGAACCACCCCCGCGAACTCGATGCGGGTGACGGCTTCATCCGGATGAAATCCGCCGTCGGGCATGACGTCGAACAGTCCGGCCTCCACATAATCGCGGATCATGGATTCAGCCCAATGGCCGGAAATATCGTTGATGGCCGGCGGCATCGAGGCCGGTTGGCTGCTTTCGGCGCTGGCAGATTTAAAGCTCAAATCAGGGGTCTGTATCGCCAATTCGCGCCGGCTGATGCGCTGAGCGATATTCAGCTCTTCGATGAACAGAACCGCCATATCGGCGCGCGTGATTTCGTCGGCCAGAGCGATAATCTTGCCGTATTTAGTTCCAGGCTGTGCCTCGACAATCTTGTGCACGGCCTGTAACGCCTGCCCCGCTTTTTCCGACCAATTTCCGTCTATTTCCAGCGCGCTGCGGAGCATCTCTTCTGATTTTCGGAAATCGAAGGCGCTCCGGTAAGCCAATCCCATGAAATAATAAGCCTCATCGCTCTGAGGATCGAGTTTCAGCGCCTTCTTATAGCCTTTTTCGCAGTCTTTCAGCCAGTCAGAATCTTCTTGCCACATCGAATAGAGACGGAGGTGAGCGATCCACACAGCCGGAATCTTGTCGTCTATTCCTTTGGCTTTATTCAGGGATTTCTGCGCCTTCTTGAAATACTCTCTGCGCTCGTCCGATTTTGGATCCGCAATCTTCGCGCCCTGAGAGGCATAAACCAGGCATTGTCCCGCGTAGGCCGGTGCGTATTTCGCATCCAAGAGAATGGCGTCCTCGAATTGGCGGGCGGCGTCCGTCAAGTCGCCTTCATCCAGCAGGCGCACGCCCTGGTGGTAATGGGATTCCGGCGTGTCGAGCATTCCCTGCGAGGCTCGCTGTTTCGGCCCACAGCCAATCAGCAGCAAGATCATCGCCGCCAGCGCCGTTGCCAATTGAAGGACTTTTTCTATTCTCATACCTTCCTCGCCAAGGCCATCCGTAAGCCGATGAATCCCCTCTCTAATCGAGAATAATAATCACCCGGCATTTCTCCAGGAAATTCAAATTCTCTCGAAGGCTGTGCAGCATCTGGGCGTCCTGATTCGATATAACGATATCTGCGCTGTTCGGTCCGGAAGTGCGCAAGCCTCGTGCGAGTAACGGCCGATCCGCCACGCGGTCGTTCCGCGTCGCCGAAGACACCTCTCGTTCGTAACCCACCATGCCATATTTGACCGCCCATTCACGGCCGGCAAAAGAGGATCCGTACACTTCTTGCCCCTCTTCGTTCAAGATTCGTGGCGCCAGGGCCGGTCGCGCGCCCAGGCCGGTGGCATCTACGATTAGGCCGGTATAGGCGTGGCCTTTCACGGCCGAGGCCAGCGGCTGTGCGCTGCCGGTGCGCGAGGGGAGAACGGCCTCAAGAAAAGGCCCGTCCAGGCTCATCTCGATGGTGATTTCGACCGAACCGTCGTCGTAGAATTTCTCCGAACCCACCTGCCGAAACATCTTGGCGATCCCTTCCACGCGGGTTTTCACGATGTCGCTGGATAGGATCTGGTTTTCCACGGTGGTCGAAGAGGTCAGGGCGATGCCATTGATGACTTCAAGCAGGTTCCGCAGGGCATCCATCTTGGCGGCGCGAAGGACTCCCGCCCGGCCGCCGACGGCGCCCGGCAGGCCTACTCCGGTGGCCTGAATGGTGCGCTGAGTGAAGTTGACCGATCCGTTAATCCCGATCTGCTGCTGAACTCCTTGAGCCAGCGCCAGCGATCCCGTCAGCCAGATGGCCATTCCAGCATAAGCGATCGGTTTGGTCATTCGCATAACCGCCTCCCACGATGGGGCAAGATTAGGCAGGAATTGAACATGTTATGTTCTATTCATTCAACTCGGCGATCTGAGATTTTCTCCCCAAATTGGAGGGGAATTGTACCATCAGCGCGGCTCGCCCCAGAGGCCAAAAGCCGCCCAATCGCCGGGGTGCGGTTTTAGCCGGTTGCGCAGGTGCAATTGCGCCATCCGCAGCGCTTGAGATGGTTTCACTCCGGCCTTGAGATGCCGATAGAAGTGCTTGAATAGAACCGAACAGACGAAATCATCTGCTTCGCCGAGGGCAGAAATCACGCGGGGGCTGCCGGCCGATAGAAAAGCATCGGTCAAGGATGCTATCTTGCTGCCACCGGGTGATATTGCCCTCCCCTCGCCGCAGCAGGACAAGACGACTAAGCTGCAACTGTTCAAATTGAGATTTTCTATCTCACTGGAGATCCATCGGCCATCCCGATCCTCGTCCGGGAAAAGATGAAGTGCTTTCTGTTGATCATCTTTCGGTAAACTTGTGTGACCTGCGAAATGAATTGCCGGGGCGGATTGGGCGCGTTGTGCCAGCGTCGCTTTAGTAGTATTTTCAGCCGGGAGCAATTCCGAGAGTGAAACGGTGGAGGCGATGCTGCGAGCTTCCTTTTCCGCAAAAAGCAGCCGGGGCAGACCAGGCGAAGGCCGAGACGAACCGAGCACTACTACCATACTGTCATCGGGCGCCATTCTTGAGAAAGCCAATTGACGACAGGTGATGAATTCGCTCATGGACGAGGCAAACGATATAGCGAATTGATCTAAAAGATAATCTCCTTTCGGACTTTTCAGGGCGGCGAAGGCTATGGGCGTTAGATCATTATTGGGAATGATAATTAATTGGGATTTGCCGGCGAGGTGGGGGAGGGCGGGGAGAATCAGTTGGTCGTACAAGGATCGGCACTCTTTTTCGAGAGGAAGTCGCCGCTCAAATCCAGCATGCCAACAGCGAAGGAGTGTTTCCAGAGCTTTGGGTGATATGTCTAATTCGAGAGTTGATCGGACTTCGGATGTCGCAATTTGGATATTCAGCTTCGCCGGGTCATTTCCGCCGTGATCCTGCCAGGAATATTTGAGAATCGCCTCATCATCCTGTAGTATTCTCTGCCATTCACCAGTCTTAAATTCAGATTTCGGCGTGATTTTCGAGTAGCATCGGGCGTCCAAAAACAAGGAGTCCTGCCGCAGGTTTTGCAGGGCCATCCGGCAGGCTTTAGGCCACGAGTAGGCTGAGGATAACCGCTGCATGAAAGATATTAGAGATTCAAGCGCACTATCCGGCGCATCGGCCGGCAGGAAGAGAACGCAGGTAAAGCCGCCCAGGAGGGCCGCCTGAGCGATGGGCGCGGCATCCTCGAACTTGCCCTGTAACACTAAAGCGCCGCCGCTGCGCTTGAGAGGAATCAGATCTTTTGCCGACCATGTTTTTTCTACATCAGAGAACAGCGGCAGAACAAGGGGGTTGACCGGCGGTCGTCCGTGAGTTCGAATCAGAACGAGGCTCGCATTTTCAAGATCCTCACGGGATTTGCTCGCGCTCCCCAAGCCGGCTGGGATCACGTGTGACAGGGGCGCTTCTATGCCGAAACTGACCGGTGCTTTCAGCAGTTTCTCCCTATCGGCAACGGGTAATAGAAGGCTTTGCGGCATCGTCAGGCGAATGACAGTCAAATCCCTTAAGGATGAATCTATTTCTGCTAATAGCCATTCGAAGGGGACATTGTCCCAGCGCGGTGGAGCCACCAGGAACAGGCGGTCAACCTGATCGAATTGTTCACGGAGGGGCGCGAATAGAGCCGCAAGAATTTCTCGCGATGCTTCATGCCCCCGAGGACTGTCAAACTCCTCGTGCCTGCGCAGGCTATCGAGCTGTGCCAATGCCCCATTGGCATTCTCCGCGGCGTAGAGCGAAAGCCCATTGGGCCTTAAGAGAATGAACTCGGTTCTACCCGCGATCTCGAGAATCTGAAGCAGCAGATCGCCCTTATATAGGATCTTCTTCAGGGTGTCACTGGGAAGCGCAAGGGGAAGGGGCAGCGAATCCACTTCATCGCCGCCTGGCCGCTGATTTTGAAGGAACGACCAGGCCGCGATCTTCTGAGCCGCTCCAAAGACCTCCTCAGCGTTACCCTGAGCCAGCGCCCGTTCGGCGGACAGCTCGAACATGAGCCGCACTTCGCTGGGATTTTGCCAGTCGCGGGGCTGCTGACTGTCCGAACGGAGCGACTCTCCCCAGGCCTCCTGAGCCAACTCCAGCCACTCCTCCGGCAAACGGCTGTTGACCAGATCGAATCCCTCCGCATAGATGCTTCGCATCGCCTTCTCAGCCAGAATGGAAGCGCGCCCCAGTCGCCAGTAGATTCGCCAGATCAAGTTGGAATTATTCGATTGCTCGGCGAGATCTTTGGCGGCGGCCAATTCTGAAACGCTGCCGGTAGGATCCTGCAGGCGAAGCCGTAAATCTGCCAGGGCGAGTCGAATCAGGATCTCTTGCTCCGTCCGTCCCAGACGGGAGGCCTCGGATTGGCCGTATTGAAGCGCCCAGAGGGCCTCGCCTTCCCACCGCAACCGATCAGAGTTTTGGATAAGAGTGCTATCGGAAAAAGTCAGAGCCTCTCGCATGCAGAGGCTGGCATAGAGCGAAAGCAAGCGCAACCGTTCGAGATCGAATCCCATGCGCTCCCTTCGAAGGACGTCTATTTCGGAGCGAATCGCTCGACGCAAAGAATTGGCGTCGGGTAGGGGATCGTCCCGCAGCCAAAGCAGATGTTCTACCGGATTCCAATTCAAAGGCTCAGGCGGAAGCCGTTCGGGGTCAAATCCCACCGATCGTGATCCTCGGATCTGCCGCGAAATGGCCGAAGCGCTGGAGCTCGGATTCATCGCGGCAATCGTCGCGCGCATCTCCTGCCACTGCTCTTGGGAAAAGCCGATTTCAGCCTGCGATAGACTGGCAATCTCATCTTGAAGAATGGGCGGCAAAAAATAGCTGTTATTGGGATACTCTAACTCGAGGCTGGCCAAATTGATCAGCGCGGCCAGCCGACCCGATTTCAGGTTTTCCTCCTGACATAGGGTCAGCGAGCGAAGGAAACCCCGCCGAGCCAAAGTAGGATCGCCCAGCCGCCAATCGAGGAATCCGATCTCCGACCACAGGCGAGCCTCCATTTCGCGGTCCTTCCGTTCGACGGCGCTCGCCAGGCGACGAAAGGCCTCACGGCGGGCGGCAACGAAATCGCCCTGCTTTTCGTGGACTTCCTGAAGGATGGATAACGTAAGCTGCTTATTCTCTTGGTCGGAAAAACCTCGCGCTGAAGCAGGAGAACCCGCGCCCAGAAATCCAAAATCCCAAAGGGGAATCGTGATGCCGAGTATTTCCAGCGCCAGCGGATTGCGAATTGAATCTTCGAAAGATGTCTTTATGTCGCCGAGCAGCGGCAGAGCCTGGGAGGCGTAGGCGGCCGCCTCAGCGATCTTATCCATCTGCAGAGCGTTATAGGAGCAGTTGGTCAGCCATTTCGCCGAATCCGCTTTCAAGCCCTTGGCCTGCGCCAGCGCAGCGGCCTGTTTATAATATTCAATGGACAAATCAAAATTGCCCGACACCTGATGCAGCTCGGCCAGCCTGAGGAGCAGCCGGCGTTCGGCGCTGGGGTGCTCCGCGAGGCGCCAGTGTTCCAGCGATTGCTGATAGCTCTTTAGGGCCGACGCCTCGTCGCTGGTCATGGCGGCGGCGCGTCCCATCTTTTCAAAAGTCAGCGCGGCCTGCACGGGCGAGGCGAAGGTCGAATCGTAAATTTCCCGCTGCTGATAGGCCTGCAGAGCGCGAGCGTAGCCATATTCTCCCAGCTCGTAATAGCTGTTGCCCAGATCGAGCCATAGTTGCCCTTCAAGCCCCGGATCCTTATTCTCATCGTTGACCGCCAGACCTAATTGTAGAATGGCGATAGCCCTCTCCATCCAGTTTTGGCGGCGCCCCTTCTTCCCGGCCAACTTCTCCATTAATCCGTAGTTATACCCCAGAGTCAGGTAGCCGAAAGTCAGATCCGGCTGCTGCGCCATGGCGGCTTCCAACAGCTCATTGGATTGCGCCAGGAAACGACGATTATTCCCAGCGATATAGGATAAGCACAAACCGAGCGAATAGAGATATACCGGATCATTTTCCTGTGATGATCTCATCTGGCGATATTCCTCTGTCACACGAGGCAAATCGCCCGCTGAAAACGCCGCGGCGATGTAACCGCGATGAAGAGGCACACTCCGGGGATCCAGATCGAGAGCTCGTTGGAAGAACCTCATCGCTATGCGATCCTGGCCCCTCGTTGCGGCGTCTTCGGCCTGTTTTGTCAAGAATGAGATGCGCAATTGCCGGGCTTTGCGGCTGTAAAAACCATCTTGTAAATCAGAACATGATTCCTGCACCTCCGCCAGCCGAGTCAACGCGGCTTCCATGCGGCCCTGTTGTGCTTCGAGCGCCGCGGCGGCCATCCAGCCTTCGGCAAAAGTCTGGCGCACAAACGATGTCGGGCTTGCTTCCGTGAGACCGCGCAGACGGTTATATTCGATGATTGCGCCGTTGGTATCGGCGCTTTGCAGCGAGAATTCCGCCAGCCGGCGAATCGCCCCGGCGGCCAGAGCTGGACTCTCTTGTTGATTGGCTAACTCGCTCAGAATAGGATCTGCTTCGCTACCCTGGAGTTCAATGCTGAATATTCTCTGCACCGCCCGTTCGATGGGCGCTATCTCGTGGGGATATTTTTGCAGAAGTTCATTATAAAGTCGAAGTGCCCCTTCCCAATCACCGCTTTTCTCGATAAGGCTGGCTTTGCTGAGTAACGCTTGGGCCGCCCATTCGTCCAGACCGGGGAAGTCTCTGAGAATGGAATCGAACAGTTCTCGCGCTTTGCCTGAATCTCCCAGCGCCAGCCAGATCCTTCCTGATAACCAGCGGCATCGCGCCAGGACCGTCGGCTGATCGGAAAATTGTCTTTGCACATCTTCCAAATTGGCGATCAGCGAGGCAGGATTTGCCGCCGCGATTTCATCTTCGGGAGCGATGGCAGCGCGGTGCACCAAAAAATGGTAATCAATCAGACCCTGGCCGACGGCCTCGCCCTGATCGGAATAGCCGCGCACCAGTTTTCGCAAGGAGGCTATCGCCTCATCTTGCGCTCCCATTTTGACGGACAGGCGGGCGGACTCCAGCAAGCTTCGGGCGGCCATCGTGCGGTTCCGGGGGAAATACATGCGCACGCGCTCCAGAGCGAACAGGATCGCCAGGCTCTCGTCGCGGCGTAGGGATCTACCCAAAAGTTCGGCCTCCCGGCCAAGGGATAGGGCGAACTGAAATCCAGCCTCAGCCGAAGGCGCAGGCGGAATCGCACCGTTGGCGGGCAGCCGGTAGAGATCGAGATTGCCGCGCGGATCGGAGGCGAAATAGACGAAATCGTCAGTTCCCCAGCAGGGGTAGGTGGCCCGGCTGTCGCCGGGAAAGAGCAGGCGATATCCGTATCCTTCATCGTCTGGATCGAATCGGTAAAGTTGAGCTCGATCCAAGTAGGTGAGCATTCCATCGCCGTCGAGATCGTGATTCGTCAGCGCGGCGACGAAGGACTCGCCATCCGGAGACCAAGCCGGAAATGCGGCAGGGAAAAGCCCATCGTAGACCACCTGAATTTCAGGTGTCGGATTTTTCAAATCGTGCATCTGGAGAATGCAAAGAGCGCCCGGTGAATCTCCATCGCCTGATTTCAGGCAGAGGATGCGGTCGTCCACGGGCGAGAATCGCGGCTGAAGATAGCCCGGCTCGGTTAGAATGGTTTTCTTGCCTCGCCTCAGATCCAACAGGATAAGACGGGCTTGGGCCGCGCCCCCATCCTGATAAACCAGGTAGCGTCCATCCCGTGAATGGCTCGGAAAGCTCTGGGGGCCGGAATCGCTTACCAGAGGCGCGATCTTGGCGGCACGCAGACGATCACGGCTCTCCTCCAGATAAAGCGCGAAAATATCCCCTTCAATGTCATCCCGATGGCTGACGAACGCTACGACTTTGCCCTTGCTCGACCATTGCGGCGAATGGTCATCCGCCGGATGATTGGTGAGCGGAACGGCGATGCCGCCGGCCAGGGGTCGAACCCAGATATCGTAGTTGCCGCCGGCCTGCGAGCCGTAGATGAGGTATTTCTGATTGGGGCTTAACTCCGGTGAGATTTCTGTCGCCAGATCCGCCGTCAGCGGCTGTGGCGTATGGTGCACGAGGCGGAGGGAATCGGCGGGCTGGCCGGCGGCGTGATGGGCGAGAGCAAAAAGTAGGGCGAGAAGAATTGGAATGGGCCGGAAGGCCGCGACCGGGATGATTATTTTGCCGCACATATCTGGACTATTTTCGAGTCCAGGACGAATCGGGTTTTTGAATCCAGGTGCCGGGTGGCGAGGCATCCAGGAACATCTGAGAGAGGATGTGATGGACCTCCAGCGAATCACTCCTTTCAGAGCTTCGGCCCTCAGCCATGAGATACTGGATGATGATCTGGCGGTCATAGTTTTCTTCCGATACGATGCGATTCGCGAGAGCCTGGTATTCCGCGTCCTCCTGCAATTTGGGACTCGAGCGGAGCGTCAGAAATCCACGCGCGGTTTCCCCGATGACCTCGTCGCGTTCGAAATCCTCGACGTCATCGGCGTTGAACAGGCGGCTGGCGAAGGCCTCGATCGCCTTCAGGCGGTCTGCGGACACTTTTCGGCCATCATGTCCCGCCGCGCGCACTGAAGAGAGTTCCCAGGTATCCTCTTCGATTAAGCGGTAGGAACCGAGGATTTGCTTTTCGAGCGCGGTGCGTTCCCCCGTAAAGGTCACCTCAGGGGTGTGGACGGCGCAACCGGCAAATAGGAACGCAATCATGGCAAGTGTTCCTGGGATGGTGGCTTTCACTTTGATCCTCCGACTGAACGTTGAGCGGCCCTTAGGGTGTTTTTCAGCAACATGGCAATGGTCATCGGGCCTACGCCGCCGGGCACGGGCGTGATGGCCTGAGCCACTTCTGCAGCAGATGCAAAATGAACGTCGCCGACCAGGCGGTATTTCTTGTCGCCTGTCGCCGCGGGATCTTCCACCCGATTGATCCCCACATCAATGACGACGGCGCCCGGCTTTAGCATGTCGCCTCGCACCATTTCCGCGCGACCAATGGCGGCGATTAGAATATCCGCCTGCCGGATGAAGTAAGCCAGGTCCGGAGTCCGGGAATGGCAGATGGTCACAGTCGCATTTCCACCGGAAGTCTTGCGCGAGAGCAGAGTGGCCAGTGGCCGGCCCACGATCGAGCTGCGGCCCAGGATGACGACATGTTTTCCGGCTGGATCAAAACCACAGCGCAGCAAGAGCTCGACGACGCCGGCAGGAGTGCAGGGAGCGAAGACCTCCTTACCCGCGGCCAGACTGCCCACATTATAGGGATGAAAGCAGTCCACGTCTTTCGCGGGGGAAATCGCGTCAATCACCTTGCTTTCATCCAGGTGATGGGGCAGAGGCAATTGCACCAGGAAGCCGTGTATGGCCGGATCATGATTGAAGCGATCCACCCAATCCATTAATTCTCCCTGAGTCGTCTCCGCAGGCAGCTCCTTGGTCAGGGAATAGAATCCGACCTGTTCGCAAGCCTTTCCCTTGGCGCGAACATAGGATCTTGATGCCGGATTGTCCCCTACCAGGATGAATCCCAAACCCGGGGTGATTCCGCGCTGTTTCAAGTCGGCCGTTTGCCGGGCAATTTCACCCCTGATCTGTTCAGAAATGGCTTTGCCGTCAATTATCCTAACTGGCATGGCTTTCCTTTCCGGTTTTAGCTCTGCCTTGGGCGTAAATATAAACAATTTTGACCCCTAATCAAGGGAATTGGAGGCCGTTTGGGTTTTCCGAACTTTGTGACGCAGATCATCAAAATATCCATGAGAGCATTCCATATTATCATTGGTGAAGTCCTTCCTTAGGCAGGGTAGGGACTTTATCGAAAAAATCTTGACAAGATGCACAAAAATGGTTAATTTTATGAAAATCACTTACCGTCATGAGGTGCGCAATGCCTAAGGCAAAAGCTTTAGTAGCCATTTGCGCCTGTCTGGCAGGACTGGGCGCCTTTGGCGCATCCCTCCAAGCGGGGGTCAGCCTCGATATGTCCCTTGTGGCGCCCTCGAACCTCCAGGCGTTCTTTCTCGAGGATTTGAACGTCTCGGGGCGTTCTCCGGCGGCCGAGGTCTTTCGCTTCACCATCACCTCAACTTCTTCTGTGGAGTTGCGCTGCTATCTGGTCTTCAGCATGAGCAACCCGCAAACCTTGATCATCAGCGGACAGACGGATCCCTTCGATCTGATGCCAAACGCCATGCTGCTCCTCAGCAACTTGAACCTGACCGAGCCCGGCAGCCCCTATGAATTGGACGATTATCAGGTCAGCGGTCAAGCTCAACAGATTGAAGACCAATTGGTACAGACGGGATACTTCCCGGCGGACAATTACCGGTTGAAGCTGGAGCTATTCCCCGTGGGTTCGACGACGGCCGTCGCTTCGGATGAGGTTGTCGCCATTATCACCAATCCCTTTGACCTGCGCTTGGTTTCGCCGGTCGGAACCCCCTCCTCCCCCGCTGTTCTTCTTTCCACCACGCCGGTATTCTCTTGGTCATCTCAAGCCACGCAGTTTCTCATGAGGATCTGCGAGCGCACGTCTCCGGATATGGATCCCCAGTCGGTGATGCAGGGTCGGCCCTTGTATGAAACGGATAGCAGTGCCCCTCTGGCTGGCCAGAGCTTTGCCTATCCAACCTCCGGCGTGATCCCGTTGGAGCCCGGCCGCGTCTATTATTGGCAGGTGCAAGCGCTGATTCAGACTTCCAGCGGATTGCAGGAGTACCCCAGCGAAATTGGCGCTTTCTCGATTGCTCAGATTGCCGCTCCGCAAGATCAGCGCATCGCCTTTGCGCTGCAGCGGGTCCTGGGGATCGGCCATCAGGGAATCATGAGTCAGTTGACCGGACTTCTGCCGAATGGGCGCATCCTCCTGGATGGAATGGAAATTTCCATCGAGCAATTGGAGGAGATGGCGCTTCGCTTTGAGCAGGGTTCCTATCGCATCCGCACGGTGCGCATTGAATAGGGAGGCTGGGACAATGATCCGCAAAATCTTCTGGATTCCGGCAGCGATCCCATTCCTGGGATGGCTTGCGTTTCTTCCATCCGCTTACTCTCAAGATCGTCCCGCCGCAGATCCCTTCGTTGCCGTGGTTGCCAGGGTCACTCCTCCGGTCCTGCTGCAACGAGCCGGCGCCGATGCGCTTGTCCCGCTGAAACAGGACGACCGCTTATACCCCGGTGACCGCGTCGTATCCGAAGAAGGCGGCCATGCCTCAATCATCTTTGCCGATAACGCCGTAGAACTCAAGCTCATCCCTAATACAGAACTGACCATTCAGGGCCAGCGCGGCAGCAACGGCATCGTCAAGCGCATGTACATGGAGATCGGCAGGTTGCTGACCCGCGTGCTCGAGGGAGAAATGGAGGTGATAACTCCGACCTGCGTGGCATCCGTCAAAGGCACGCAGTGGTGGACGACCGTAGATCGAGCTCAGGTGACGCAGGTGATTGTATTGGAGGGCGAGGTCACGGTGGAAAACCGCAGCTCAGGAGCCATCAATTTGGTATCGGCGGGAAATACGGCCACCAGCTCTCCTACCGGCGGGCAGACGGTGGCGCCGACCCAGGCTCAGGAGATCCCGCAGGCGCCGCCGGGAAGCGACCAGGGTTCCCTGCAAATTGAATTCGAAAGCAACTCCGGTCAATCGAAGACCCTGTACATAGACTTCGATCGCTAATCGTCGGTCTTTTGGTGCTTTCCCAACCGATCTGGACCTATTTTCATGCAAATCAAGCTCGGCTCAGTCGGCGGCCGGGCGCAGCCTTTCTCGCCCTTACCCTCTTGGCCCTTGGTCATTCCTCGCCGTGCCAGACGGTTTATCTGACGCCTCAAATTCAGCACCAGCCCGTTTTCCAGGTTTTTGCGGGGGAAAACCTCGATCTGCAGCTCCTGATCGAGGAGGCGGCCGGTCAGGTGGCCGCTGGCCTTCTCCTGTGGCGATTGCCCGGTGGCGAATTTCGCACGACAGATCTTCAGGCGGTGTCCGGAGGCTTAGGCGCGATCATTCCGGGCAGCGGCGTCCAGCCTCCCTTTCTGGAATATGCGATAATTCTTCGTTTTGCCGATGGGTCCGAGGTGACTTTTCCCCAGATTCAGCCTCTGGTCTATCCCCAGCGGGTGGCCGTGTTGCAGCAAAAGGAAACGATCACCCAGATCCCGCTCTTCGTCATTCTCTACCCTCGTGAGGGGGATGTCGTCTATGATGATGAAGTGCATGCCGCAATTTCTATTTTTGATTCCGATTCCGTACTCGATCTCTCCTCGCTGCAAATATTCCTGGACGGCGAGGAGATCAGGCCGAAGGAAATCAGTCCCAATTTTATATTTCTTGTTCTTGAGAGCGTTTCTCCCGGGTGGCATGAAATGATCATCCGCTCGCGCGATCTGAGCGGGATGCCCATTCCTGATGTATCTTGGAGCTTTGGCGCGGCGAGACCAGGAGGAGGGCGCGGCCCGAAATCCCTTAATTGGAGTTTCAGCGGGGAAGCCCGCTGGGAGGATTTCGGCGGCGAAACAGAAGGAATCTTGCGGGGCGACTGGCGGGTGGAGGGATCCTATGACGACTGGGAGTACGCGGCGCGCTGCTACCTCACCAGCGAGGAAGCCTGGGATCGCCAGCCGCAGAATCGGTTCCAAGTCAGTCTGGCGCAGCGGCGATGGTATTTCGTTTTGGGCGATGCCGCTCCGGTCTTTTCGGATCTGGTTCTGTCCGGCCAGCGCGTTCGAGGAGTAGAGCTGGATTATCACGGCGAGCGATTTCATTTGCTTTCGGTCTTTGGAGAGGCCAACAAGCCAATTGAGGGGAGCGCTTACCGGCGCTATCTGGGCAGCCTCCGCCCCTATTGGGCCTTTCCCTCCGGAGCCCGCTTGGGCTTGAGCATTCTGAAAGCGAAGGACGACCTTGGGACGATCAATGAAGCCGCCGTCTCGCCGCAAGACAACATCGTGCTGGGCATAGATGCCGAAGTGCCCATGCTGCAGCGTCATTTGAGCTGGGCAGTTGCCGCGGCCGCCTCCTTGACGGCGCTGGATATCCGCGGCGGAGCGCTTTCCCAATCCGAATTGGAGGATACGGATATAGAGATCCCATTTGATCCCCAGCCGCTGGAACCGTTAATCGTCATTAACGAGAGCCTGTCCCCGCCGGATCCGCGCGGCCTGGGTTCCCTGGCCTTCACGACATCGCTGACGCTGCGCCACTTTGGGCAAAATCTCTCCCTGGGATATCGGCATCTGGGACCCTCCTACTACTCACTGGGAAATCCTTATCTGCAAAGCGATCTGGCGGGCTGGAATATCTCCGATCAATTTTCGCTTTATAAAAACCGCGTCTTTTTCAATCTCGGCTTGAGCCGTCTCGAAGATAATCTAAAGGACGATAAGATCACGACGACGAACACGTTCGGAAGCTGGGCGTCGCTGGCCTTTTATCCGGCGGCGCCCGCGCCCCAAGTCATTTTGACCGCCAGCGTTACGCGAGCGGCGAACGATTTGGCGACCGTGGACACTCTGATTTCGCAAGCCGGCCAGAATGTGGATACGCTCTATTCGGATCAACGGCGAGAAGATCTTTCCATGGCCTTCAACGTTTCGATCAATCAGTCACTGCGCTGGTTGGGTCAGCGTCACCTCCTAACACTCGTGGCCAGTCTATCGCGCTACCAGGATCAAATTGACGAGCGGCGGGCGGAATATCCTGGGCTCGACAGCGATTCCCGGAACTACGCCGCGACGTGGCGCACCCAGTTTTCCCCGCTGCACAGCGCCTCGCTGGAATATTCCTTTTATTCGAGCGAAACGGCCGCTCTGGATTACCGCTACCATCAAATCGGCGCGTCTTACAACGGCCGCTTAGGGCGGCGCAATCTTGGAATCGTCCTGAGCGCTTATCGGCGTCTCGGCCTGGCCGATTTGGACCGATATCAGACCAGTCTGGCGGCGGATTGGGAGTTCTATCCCAAACATCTGTTGCGCTTCATGGGCACTCACTATTTCAACGACAACATCCAGGACGAAGGACTGTACCGTCTCTATTATATTAAAAGGTACTGATTGATCCCATGATTTCATCGAGGGTCAGGATCCCGGAGTGGCTGCTGCCGCTACTCGTCGCCGTCGTCGCCTTCCTGCTTTCGCGCCTGCATTTCGGCGAAAGCCTGGAACGCCGTCTGCTGGATGAGCGCTTCATGTGGCGCGGCCTTCGTCCTATCGCTGGCTCTCCTTTTCAGGTGGTCACGATTGATGATCAAACGTTCGAAGTGCTTCAGCAAAAGTGGCCGTTTCGCCCCGCCCTCTACGCGCGCGCCATCCAAAATTTGACCCGCGCCGGCGCCCGCCTGATCGTTTTCGATATCGAGTTCTCCGAACCCCATCCGCTTTTCCCCGAAGATGATTCCCTTTTCGCCGCGGCCGTCGCCGCCTCGAACAACGTCATCCTGGCCGGGAAAATTGCCTACTCGCATGACCGGTCTCTGGAACGTCCTTACGCCGCGCCGATGATGCCTCTTTCGATCTTATTGGAGGCGGGTGCGCGCTGGGGTCTTGTCAATGAGCTCACAGACTCGGATGACTTCAGCCGGCGTTATTTGATTGGTCTTCCCCTGGGCGGACGCTACAAGCCTTCGCTGGGTTTTGAAGTGCTGCGTGCTTCTATGGCGATCCCCGATAGCGCAGAGCTTCAAATCAGCCGCCGCGCCTGCCGATTTGGACCGCTGCATATTCCCCTTTTTGACCGCGCGAGTTTTCTGATTAATTATTATGGGCCGGCGGGCACTTTTCCTGCTATTTCGCTATCGAGCATTCTCGACGATTCCGCCTTCGATCTGGGAGCGAACGATTCGAATTTCATGGAGCCATTCTACGCTTCTCGAGGGAGCCCGATCAGCGGAGTCGCAAATCCCTTCGCAGGCAAAATCATCCTGATCGGAGCGGGTGCGGAAGAGCTGCACGATACCAAGAATACGCCCTTCTACGCCTCCGAGGCGACGCCTCGCAAAATGCCGGGAGTGGAGATGCACGCCCATGCGCTGCAGACGCTGTTAGCTCGCGCCTTCATCCTCCGATCACCCCCTTTGCTGGTTCTGGCTCTGAATGCTCTGCTGGCGCTGCTGATTTTCTTCGGAGTGGCCTGGCTGAAACCCTGGCGAGGATTGCTGGTCAGCCTGCTGCTGTCGGCCCTGTTCCTCTCCCTGGGATTCGCTGCGTTCGCCAAATTTAATTACTGGCTCGATTTGACGGCATTATTCATTTGCGCGATTCTGGCCTATCTCACCACCTCGCTGTATCATTATTTCAAGGAGAAGCGGCAGCGGATTCGCATTCAGACCATGTTCGCTCACTATGTGCCCAACCAGGTAGTGGAAGAATTGATTAACCGCCCGCAGCTCTTAAAATTGGGAGGCGAAAAGCGGCGCCTGACCGTGCTCTTCGCCGACATCTGGAATTTCACTTCGATCAGCGAAAAGATGTCGCCGGAGAATCTGGTCCTGCTCCTGAATGAATATATGACCGCGATGACCGAAGTTATCCATGCGCAGGCGGGGATTATAGACAAGTATGAGGGGGATTTGATCATGGCGGAATTCGGAGCGCCCGTGCCCTACGAGGATCATGCCCTTCGGGCCTGCCGAGCGGCTCTGCAGATGCAGAGCCGACTCGCCGATCTGCGCCTGCGCTGGGCGGCGGAAGGGAAGCCGGCCCTGGAAATTCGCCTGGGGATCAACACCGGTGAAGTGATCATCGGCAATATGGGTTCGCGCGACGTCTTCGATTACACCGTCATCGGCGATGCGGTCAATCTCTGCGCACGGCTGGAAAAAGCAAACAAGGTGTACGGGACGGGCATCCTGATCAGCCAATTCACTCGAGAGGATCTGCCTCAAGATTTCATCACGCGTCCCCTGGACGACCTGCGTGTGCGAGGCCGCCGGGATTCGGTGAGGGTTTATGAGCTCATGGGAGAAAACGAAAAGCAATTGCCTCCGGCCAAACGCAATCTTCTGGAGAAGTATCGCCAGGGCTGGGGATTTTACCTCGCTCGGGAGTGGTCGCGCTCTATCGCGGCTTTTGATGTCGCCCTTAAAGCCGATCCTTCCGATCGTCCCACCCAGATACTCCGCGATCGTTGCCGTGAATTCGAGCTCCATCCGCCGGCGAACGATTGGGATGGCGCCTTCAACGTAGACGTCCCATGAAACATTGGCGGCACAGCCTCGAGAATTTCGCCCTTTTTTGCCTCGCCATTTCGCTGCGCCTCCTTCCCCGTTCCGTCAGCCTCTTTATTGGCGAAAGCCTTGCCAGCCTGGTTTATCTCCTTGGCGTTCGCACCGCCGTCGCTCGGGATAATCTAACCCAGGCCTTTCCATCCTTGGATCAACGGCGGATTCGCCAAATTGCCCACGGCTGTTATCGCCATTTCGGCGCGCTGATGGCGGAGTTCGCACGCCTGCCCCGGCTCAGCCGGAAGAATCTGTTCGATTTGGTTGATCTTGAGGGTCTTAACGTGCTCGATGCGGCAAGGGCGGCGGGTCGAGGAGGCATTGTCGTTTCGGGGCACTTCGGCAATTGGGAATTGATGGGGGCCTCGGTGGCGGTTCTGGGATATCCTGTTTCCTATGTTGTGACTCGCCAGGAAAACGAGTTGGTGGAACGCCAGATGGATCATCTGCGGCGGCGCGCCAGTATTGACCTTATCAAGCGCCGAGATGCGACCAAAGGGGTGCTGAAAGCTCTGCGAGAAAATCGGCTTGTGGCAATTCTCTCAGATCAGGATGCTCATGAGGCGGGAGCGTTTGTCCCCTTCTTCGGCCGAGTGGCTTCGACTCCCCGTGGCGCAGCCATCTTTGCCCTGCGCACCGGAGCCGCGCTGATTTTTGCGGAATCCTATCGGCAGGGGCGAGGCAAGTTGAAAATCATCTTAGAGTTGATCCGGATGAACGACCTATCGGCAGACCATGGCGAGGCGGTTCATGAGCTGGTTCGCCGTTTCACAGCCCGGCTGGAGGAAGCGGTGCGCCAACATCCCGAGCAGTGGTTTTGGATGCATCGCCGCTGGAAAACCAAGCCTCCGGAAAATATGCCCTTTTCCTCTGAAGGAAATCTTTGAAATATTCGCTTGGGTGTCATTCCCGCGAAAGCGGGAATCCATGTAAGTAACAAATTCTTATAGACTCCCGCTTACGCGGGAGTGACAAATTTGTGGCATATGTGCGATATTTCAAAAGTCTTTCTGAAAGATGGCAGGCTGAAAGCCCTTAAGTGGGGGGATGATGCTTATCAAACGGGAATAAAATGCAAGGGCGGATCATGGATCCGCCCTTCTGTTTTATCCAAACGGCAATCGTCTATTGGGCGTCACGGCTGGAGGCTTCGCTGGAACGTCACGGTCTGCGGATCTGAAGCGACTTCGTAGTAGTCCATCACCACGCAATTCACCTGGGCCGTCACCTCTATGGCGCCCGGATCTGAGAAGGCTTGTGCTTGTGTGGTCAACAGCCAGAGAGTTGCCTGCCCGTTCGGGTGCGGTGGTTCCTGAGGAAATCCATTCGGCCCGGTGATCGCCATAGGCGAGAAGTATTGCGGCTGCATCTGCGAGAGGAAGTAGAAATTGCCCCGCGTGGAGAAGAACAGAATGACCGCGTCGTTGATGGGCAGAAAATGGCCATCCTTGAGATAGGAGATGCATTCCATGGTGGCCGGGCTGGCCGTGGTGAAGCCCGGAGGCGGCCAACTGTAATTCCAGGCGATCGGATCCACCACCAGAGTCAATTCGCCTTCCGCTAATGGCAATTCGTACAGCTGCGTTCCGATGACGGAATCCGCTCCCACCATGCAGTAGGCAACCAGGGTGATGTTTTGGAAGGTCTCGTTGCTATGGTAGGTTAGCGTCGTGAAGGCGACCCCGGCCAGACTGTCCCCATTCCAGTTTAAATTGCCGGTGATCGCCGCGCCCTGAATCTGCGCGATGGTATCGGGGATTATATAGAAGGATACCGAAATTCCATCGGGTACTTCATTGCCCAGAGCATCAAAGACTATGGCTGAGACTTCGACGACCCAGGTATCGCCGCCGCCATCCTCCGGATCAGACATGGAATTGATGTCTATGTAGTCCGGCGGCCCGGCGACGATGGCCACCAGTGATTGCTGGGCGGATATTTCCACTCCCTCAACCATCGTCCAGGCGCGGAGCTGCACGGGGCCCGGATTGCTCCCCGCATTGAGCACGACGGTGGCGATGCCGCCGTTGGTTACGGTGGAATCCTCAATCCCGTGATTGTTGATGTTGACGCCGCCGAAGGGGAAGCCGCCGTTCAAGATCAGGAAGTGGACCATGATATTGTTGCCGACGTAATTGCCCGCGGCGTCGCGCACATGGGCGTAGATGGCCGTTTGATTGGTATCGCCCACGCCTTCCACCGTAATGGATGAGTATTGCGTGCTTAGGTTGATGTAGGCGGGCTCAGAAGGTTCGAAGGTCACCAGGAAGGAGTCTATTATGCCTCCCACTTGAGCTTTTACCCAGGCTCCACCGGCAGAAGTAGAAGGCATCAGGTAACTGGTTGCCACGCCGTTCAGGGTGGGAGCTTGTGCTGGGCTGATGGAGCCCAGTGACGTCGTGAATAAGACCCCCTGATCATCCTCAACGAGATTGTAGGAGGAGTCCGTCACCGTGGCGGTGACCGTGCCCATCTCCAGGCTGTTGATATAGAGCACGGACGGTTCCACGTCGAGAACAACATGCGCTGGCGGGCCGGCAATTAGATTCAGAGGCACGATGTTTGAGAGGATCCCCTCGGCTTCGGCGAACAGGCTGTCCGTCCCCGTCTCACTTCCAGCGAAGTAGTAAACCGTGGCGGTGCCGGCCTGAACGACTGGGGCGAAGGGTACGTGGAATTGGCCATTACCGTCGCCAGCCACGGTAAAGTTAACTGCCGTCCCGGGTGCCGCCAGGGCATTAGCCTCCAAATACACCGTGGCGTCCACGCGAGTGGAATCCAGCCCGTTGGCCGTCATAATGTTGTCCGCCACGTTCAGGACGATATGATCCACGTTCCGCGGGGGAAGGACCATAACCCGCACCGTATCGGAGATGTTGAGCGGCGTATACTTTGCCACAATGGTCGCGGAGTCGGGGAAACTCGGGAAGCCCTGGATGGCCTGAAAGATGGCGTGAGCCTGACCGGTGGAATCCGTGGTTACCGGAGAATTGACCGTGCCATTGTCTGAGGTGAAGATGATGGGCGCGCCCGAGATCACCTGATTGTCGGCGTCCTTGAGAAGCGCCGTCATGGCGGCGTAGGTCATGCCTCCGTCGGCATAGATCAGATTGGTGGTGCTGTAGAGTTGCAGCGAGCCATTGGCGGAAGCCGTCGGTGAAACGATAATTTCAACGGTATCACTCAGGGATCCGACGACCGCCCAGACCTTGGCCACGCCGTACAGATTGGGGATCGAGTTGAATGTGATAATCTTCATTCCGGCGGAGTTCGTCGAGCCGGTCGAAACGTCCAGCGATCCCAGATTGGTGGCAAAGGCCACCGGCACGCCTTCCACGCCATTGTTATTGACATCCAGGACGACGGCCGTCACCGCCGCCGTGCCCAGAGTATCGGGCGGAACGTTCATGATCGTCGGGTAGGCCGTGATCAAGACGTTGCTGATCTGCTGGTCTATCGGGAACACCCAGAAAGTGTCCGTGTCGGAGATGGTGATCAGGTCATCCACCTGCGGAGGCTGCTCGGGAACCGCTCCTTTCAGCGAATTCAGATCGGGCATCGTGCTGGATGTGGTTTTGCTCGAGGGCGGAGCTACCGGTCCTATCGGCAAGCCATCGGTGGTATCCGGCACGAAGGTATTCACTGCGGCGGTTACCAATCCCATGCCGTATTGCTCGTTCGTGTTTATGGCCGTTTCAACGGTCCCTGACGCATCCGTCAGAGTCGGAATGGTTACCACGCCCAGCGTCGTGGATAGGCTGACCTGCGTGTTGGGAATCCCCACGCCGAGCGAGTCGTAAACGCGCACGGTGACCGCAACATCGCCGCTCACTCCGGGCGCAAGATACAATTCCATAGGGGAGAGCGCCAACGTGATGTTGGTCGCCGCGCCGGTGAACGGATAGAGACCGATCGTAATGGAATCCGTCTTGGTCACCCCGCCCAGACTCACCGATGCCCTGACCAGCGCTTGCGTCGCAATAGCCTGCTGTGAATAGTAGGTATAGGCGACAACGACCTTTCCGAACTCGTCCGTGGAGTCCACCGGCGTCTCGATGGCTCCAAGCGAGGCCGAAAATGAGACCGGAATGCCGGGGAATGCGGCTCCCGCCGTATCGGTTACCGTGGCGGTGATGCTGGTCGCGATGGGCGTGCCGGGAATATAAAACAGATCCTGCTCATCAGCTTGCAGGGATATGCCACCGAGGTTGCCGGTGGGCCCGCCGGGAGCCGGTCCGGTGGATGACTTCTGTTCGCAGCTAACCAGGACCAGTGTCATCGCGCCAATGAGGACGCTCCACCAGATTGTGTGCAAAGATTTCATCTTGCCTCCAACGCCAGGTCGGCGATTTGATTGCAGCTTAAGCAATTACGACTGCTGGATGTTCGTTTGTTTATATATTAGGTTCAAAGGTCTATTCTGATAATATAATGATTCGAAATTAAATATGCAAGAACTATTCCAAACAAATGTGAAAACGCGTCAATGCCTTTGATTCGGGTTGAGCCCGCATATCAGACGAGTGAAAGTCCGCCTCTAACTTCCCGCTGCTCGCCTTCGCGAGTGACGCGTATGGCCGATTCGCCCTTCACGGGGCATTTGGTTTCGCAGATGCCGCAGCCGATGCAGAGGGCGCGATCCACATAAGGCAGTTTGACGCCGGTTTTGGTCTCCGCCGGCAACTCCACATCACCCAGACCAAACACGATAGCCTTGCGGGGAGTGGGACAGTGTTCCTCGCAAACAATGCAATCCTCACCGCGTTCCCAGGGGATGCAGCGCGAGCGATTGATATAAGCCAGACCAATGATTTTAACTTTTTTGGCGGCTTCGGTCAGCGGTTGTATGGCTCCGGAAGGGCAGACCTGGCCGCAGAGAATGCAGGAATACTCGCAATATCCTTCCCGCATGCGGGCGCGCGGAGTCCAGACGCGATCCCAACCGGATTCCCAGCCGGAAGATTGCAGGCAGCGGCCCGTGCTGGAGCAGGCTTTGACGCACTCCTGACAACGCAAGCAGAGGTCGAGGAAGCGATCTTCTTCCACGGCGCCGGGCGGGCGGATCAGGTAGCCGTCCTCCGTTCGGTTCACCAGAGAAGTTCTCCACACTCCGGCAAAAACTGCCGCCGCGCCGATAGTACCCAAGGTCTGGCGTCGTCCCAGATCCAGCTTATCTTGACCGCCTTTTTGCAGCCCCCACGCATAAGTCGTACCCTCGGGTTCGCACAATTTCGAGCATTCCAGACAGAGAACGCACTCGGCGCGCCGAGTGCGCGTGAAATCGTCCTCAATTGCGTTCATTCTGCACTCTGTTGCGCACAAATTGCAGGAGGTGCAGGAATCTTCCACCTTTCGGCCAAACGGCGTGAAGCGGGCGATCAGGCCCAGAAACGCGCCCAAGGGGCAGAGGACGCGGCACCAGAAGCGCTTCCCGAAGAGTTCTAACGCCAAAATGCCGGCAAAAATCAAGGTCGTGGTGGTCAGCATCGCTGTCTGCAGCGGACTTAATGGCAGCAACCATCCCTGAAGCCCATTCCAAATGGCCGATGAGATTCCCTCGGTCAAGCCCCAGGAAGTTCCGGCGCCCAGCAGGCCTCCCAGGCCCCATACTGTCAAAGGATATACTGCGATGGCCAAAGTGCGGTTGAAAATGGCAAGAGGATCGAGCAGCCAGACGCCCTGGAGAGATATCATAGCCAGAAGTGCGGTGGAGATGAGCAGAATGTATTTCCAGCCATGCCGCCCGCGCATCTTGCCGTGGGGAATCAGGTGTTTCCAGACATCCAGCGTGGTCCCCAGAGGACAGACCCAGCCGCAGAAGCTGCGTCCCAGAAAGAGGGTCAGCGCCAGCATGACAAGCGCTGGCCAAAAGGCCGTGATGATCGCTCGATCGGCGATGATGGCCATCAAGCCGGCGAAAGGATCAATGCGGAGGAGAAGATCGGAGGGAATCGCCTTTTGCAAAGGATCGCGCGCCGTCAGGAAAAGCCCGAGAAAAGCCAGCAGAAATAAAACCTGGCTGGCGCGGCGGATCTGAATGGAGCTGGGGCTTTTCATCGTGCAGCGCTATCCGAGATTGATTTCTCTAAATCCCGCTGGCCGCTCGATGGAGCCGAGCCCACGGCGCTGAGCTTCCATCAAATATTTGAGATCCTCCGGCAGGGTTCCGAAAAGCCGCGCGCCTTCGGCGTCAACAGCCACTGGATCGAATCCGGCGATCAGCGTATTCATGATCCGCACGTCTGCCAGATCGCCTCCGGTGGGCCCGTTGCGAACTAAGATGCGACGGGCATCGAGGATGGTCAGCTCGGGGAGGATTGCCGCAGAAATATCAACAATCTTTTGATCAAATCCGTTGTGGATAGTGGAGCGCTCGCCGCCCATCACGCCCATCAAATTTTTCAAACCCATCGTCACGCCCGCCAGCGAATGGTGCTTCAATATGGGCATGTTAAGGCGCAGATCAGATCGCAGATAGTCGCGGTAGATGGGCCATTTCTTCAACTTGGCGCCCTCGGGCAGCTCGATGTCATCGAAGCGCCGGTCGTTGATGAAAGTCACCTGCGCGCCGGCATTCTTCGCCGCCTGTTCGATGCCGCTGCGCCGGTAGCAGCGCTGCGCGGCATTGCAGGTATTGTCGAACACCTGAACGGTGGCGCCTTTCGACCGCAGAGCTTTCACCGCGGCGGCCACCAGATCGGGATTGGTATTGGCCGCCTGCTCCGGCGTCCGATCCCAGCCGATATTCGGCTTTAGCACGACCGTTTTGCCCTTGAGCGCAAACTGGTCATAGCCGCCGAGGGCTTCGATGGCGGCCTGAAGCGCCTCCGCTTCCGCACCTCCACGAACCAGCACCAGCGTCGTGCGCTCTGCTTCCTGCGAAAACACTGGCCGTGCCAACATCAGCGCCGCCGCTCCGGCGGCCGTTGCCCCGATAAATTCCCTGCGGCTTATTCCCTTCATTTTGCCGTTCCGCGATTGTGGCTATCCATCACGTCCGAGTTTGAGAAGATCACCAGAATCTCATTTGCCGCTTCCTCAGAATTCCGGTCTCGATTCATTCTGATCCACTGAATGCGTGCATCCCTGCCAAACCACGATATCTGCCGCTTCGCAAACCGCCGCGTATTGCGCTGAAATAGCCGCACCATTTCGGCGTAAGCAATCTTGCCCTGCAGAAACTGAATTACTTCGGCATAGCCCACGCTGTTCAGAGCGTTGCAATGATTCGGATCGAGCTCCTTCGTGAAAATTAGATTTTTCACTTCCTCGACCAAGCCGTCTTCCAACATCTGCAGGCAGCGCCGGTTGATGCGCTCATACAGCTCTTTGCGCGGCCACTCGAGGCCGACCATCACCGGGGAATAGGGAGGAGGATTCGCTTTCTGTTTTCGCAACTGACTGATGGGCACGCCGGTCAAGTAATAGATCTCCAGAGCGCGCTCAATGCGGCGATAATCTGATGGCAATATTTTAGCTGCGGCATTGGAATCCAATCGCTGCAATTCTTGATGAAGCCGCGCTACACCTTCGACGGCTGCCCGCGCTTTCAATTGCGCTCGAATCTGCGGGTCGGCGGACGGCCCGGCGAAGAAGTCATCGGCCAGAGCGGAAATATAGAGGCCCGACCCGCCCACCACCAGAGGCGTGACGTCCTTTTCAAGGAGCTCCTGAATTTTCGCCCGCGCCTGCCGCCCGAATTCCCCGGCGCTGAAGTTGACATTTGGCTCGAGGCAATCAACGAAATGATGACAAATCTGAGCGCGCTGTGCAACCGTCGGCTGCGCCGAGCCGATGCTCATGCCGCGGTAGAGTTGCCGCGAATCGGCGGATATAATTTCGGCTTGAAGTTGCTTGGCAACGTATATCGAAATCTCGGTCTTGCCGGATGCGGTTGGACCGACGAAGAAGGGAACTTTTGGCATTCAGATCAAAAATCAAAAAGCAAATATCAAGTGCTATCTGCCAAATCGCCTTTCGAGTTCAGAGAGAGTCAGCTTCAATAGCGTTGGCCGTCCGTGCGGACAGGTGAAGGGGAATTTGGTGGCGAAGAGCTGGTCAATCAGCGCGTTCATTTCGGCCAAGGCCAGAGGCTGGCCGAACTTGATCGCCGCACGGCAGGCGAAGGCGGCGGCGATCGGTTCCTGCCCGGGGCGGCGCGCCACGCCGCGCTCCCTTAATTCATCGAGGATCTCCTTCACGATCTCCTCGCCCAGGCCGGGCTGAATGCCGCTGGGGAGAGCCTCCAGGGCGAAGCTGCGTTCGCCGAATTCGCGGATGGAGATTCCCAGCGCCTGCAAATCCGCCAGTACCTCGCGCAGGCGCACGGCGTTCTCGGCGTCGAGCTCGACGATGCGCGGAAAGAGGAGCTGCTGGCTGGGCATGGCGCCGCCGTTTAGTGCCTTCAGAGCTTTTTCGTAGAGAATCCGCTCATGGGCGGCATGCTGGTCAATGATCGCCATGCCGCCTTTGATCTCCGTCAGGATATAGCGCTGATGGATCTGATAGACCAGCGTCCGTTCACCTCCGGTTTCAACCGAAACCGATGCAGGTGATGGCGGTGATTCGGATGTTGGCTCGATCCGCTCGCCGAAAGCGATCTGATAAGCTTCCGGCTGGAAGGCCTTGGCGGGAGCGGCAGGACGGAATGATTGATAAGCGCCGCCTGCAGCGACCGCGGTGATTTCGCCTGTGGCGCGATTGACCGTTTCGCCCGGCTTCAGAGCTAACATGCTCATAGCCGATAAGCCCGCCTTCTGGAGCGCTCCGAGGATGGCATTCGCTGTGAAGCCGTAGAGCTCATTTTCGCGGCGCAGCTTCACTTCGGTTTTGGCGGGATGGACGTTCACGTCCACCTCCGAAGGTGGGACGTCGAAGAAGAGCACATAAAAGGGGAATTGACCGGTCTCTAACAGAGTGCCATATCCCGATACGATCGCATGTCCCAGCAGCCGGTGCTGTACCCAGCGCCGGTTGATGAAGATGTGTTGATCGCCCCGCGAACGGCGCGCCAGACCGGGTGCGCCGATGAAACCATATAGATGAATCCCAGAATCTTCCGCTTCGACGGGGAACAACTGACTTTTTAAATCTTCGCTGAAAACGGCCAATAGTTGATTTTCCAGCGATTCCGGCGGCAACCGGTAAACGGTCTTGCCGTCCTGCGTCAGCGACCAACGCACCTGAGGGTAAGCCAGCGCATAGCGCTTGAAGACCGCCAACAGATGGCCGTTTTCGACGGCGGCCGATTTCAGGAATTTCTTGCGCGCCGGAGTGTTGAAGAACAGATCGCGCACGGCAATGGTCGTCCCCTGCGGCGCGCCGGCCTCTTCGATTCCGGAGATTTTCCCGCCGTGCAGCCTCAGCCGATGCGCTTGCAGATGCTCCCTTGGGCGGCTAATGGCTTCGATGCGGCTGACCGAAGCGATGGCCGCCAAAGCCTCGCCGCGAAATCCCAGCGTCGTGATCTCCAGCAGATCTTCTACCTTTGCCACCTTGCTCGTGGCGTGGCGTTCGAAAGCCAGGAGCAGATCCTCGCGCCCCATCCCAGCTCCATCATCGCTGACGCAGATTTCTTTCTGACCGGCTCCGGCCAGGCTGACGTCAATCGTCTGCGCGCCCGCATCGAGAGAATTCTCGATCAGCTCCTTTAGAACGGAAGCGGGCCGTTCAACAACTTCGCCGGCTGCGATGCGGTTGTGAACCTCTTCCGGCAGGAGGTGAATGCGGCGGGTCAGAGCGGCCGCTGCGGGCGCCTCGGCGTTGCCTGTCTTGGCGGGTATAATCAAAGGCTTTCAGCTGTGACTTTTTGGATTTCGGCAAAAAGTCTGTTCTTGGTTTCTTGAATGGCCTGATATTTTTCTGTCGTCTCTTTCTTGAAGGGGAGATCGTCCGGCAATCCCGGCAAATTGATCCTCACGTTCAGCGCGGCTCCATCTATGGCCGAGGAAAGCAGCAGGGCGGCCACGCCGGCGTCGGAGATGGAATTCCTATTGCCTTTACGGGCGACGGTGAGCGTCATCTGCATGGCCATTAAAGAGGCCTGCATGACGCTCAACGGGACGCGCGTCGCGCCAATGGTCGCTTCCTGGATTGCTGCCTGGCGGGCCTTAATCTGCTCCTCGGTCTCCTTTGGCAGACTGCGAGCGGTCATGACTTCATTAAAAGCCTCGGTGTCGCGATCCACCGCCGTGCAAAGCTCTTGGCGGATGGCGGACAATTTGGGCAACAGCGCGGCCAGTTCTTCGGAAACATCGGCGTATTTCTTCTTGCCGACGGTCAGGTTGATGACCATTTCCGCTAACGCCGTCCCCAAAGCTCCCGCCAAAGCGGAAGCCGAACCCCCTCCCGGAGCGGGAGAAGAAGAGGCGGTCTGGGCGATGAAATCCTTCAGGGAGTTTTCGATCAACATAAAGTGTTTTGGCGATTTAGATCATATATTCGATGACTTTTTGCGATGGATCGAAGGGATACAAATCGGATAATCCTAATCCATCAATGGCGATATTTAGCAAATCCTTTTCGTTGGCGGTTTCCGCCAGGCCGCGTTTTTGCCGGTAGTATTTGCCGGCCATGATCATCGGCTCCAGCGGCGTCAGTCCGACGATTTCGCTGCCGGACACCTTCACGTCCAGCGTGGAGGCTTCCTCCTTGACGGCTTCGAAGGCGATATGCGGCGGCGTGACGTTGAAATTGACCAGATTGATGGATACCTGAGAAATCTTGTACTCGTCCAGCGCCACGCCCATGGCCTTGACGGCCTTCAGCCTGCCAGGAATGGTGATCTTGTTCCCCTGTTCGTCCTTGACCGGCTTGCCGTCCAGCCCCTTCTTGACCCGGCCGGATTCCCGGATGCGCAAGGCGATATCTTGGGCTTTATCGGGGTTGGGATCGCGCAGATTGACATTGTAGGCGATCAGAAAGATGCGGGCTCCCGTGGCGGTGGCGCCCAATTTGGGATTGAAAACGGCTTCGCCGAAATCCGGCTTCCAGTCGGCATTTTGCAGCTTTTCCGGCAATCCCTCGTATTCCCCCTTGCGCACTTCCGCCAGATTGCGGCGCTGCGGCGATTTGGCCGCATACTCGTACAAATAAACTGGCAATTGATATTGTTTGGCAATCTGGGCTCCGAATTTCTCGGCGATGGCGGCGCAATCCTCCATGGTCACGCCGCGGACGGGGACAAAGGGGACGACGTCGGCGGCGCCCATGCGCGGGTGCTCGCCCTTGTGAATGCTCATATCAATTCTCTGGGCGGCGGCGCCAAAAGCATTCAGCGCGGCCTGAAGAACCCCATCCGGCGTTCCCACGAAGGTATAGACGGTGCGGTGATAATCGGCATTGGGATCCACGTTTAAGAGCTTGACGTTGGCCGTTTGCCGCACGGCCTCGGCGATGCTCTCGATGACTTCCCGGTTTCTCCCTTCCGAAAAGTTGGGAACGCATTCGACGATTCTATCCACGATTCCTCCAACCGTTCTGGAATATTGCTGGGGTTTATCCTTCTTTTATGTAGAGCGCCAAAATCTGACAGAGATTTTCGATGGCCATGTCTACTTCTTCGCCGGAGCAGAGGTAATTATTGCAGATCATGGCAAAGGCGATTCTCGGATAGCCGGCCAAACCGATGTAGCCCGAGAGCGCCTTGACGCGAGCCAGCGTGCCGGATTTGGCCTGCAGGGTGATGCCCTGAGGCAAGCCTCGGAAGCGGTCTTGCAAAGTGCCTACCCCGGGAGTGGCCAAGCTGTTGACGAATTCCCAGCGGTAGGGCGAGCGATTCATGTGCACCAGCACCTTGATCATTTCGCTGGCGCAGGCCAGGTTGCGGCGCGATAATCCCGACGCATCCACCATGACAAAACCGGTGCTCGGCCCGACCAGGGTAGCCTCCCACTGGCGGATGCGGTCACGCCCGGCGGAGAAGGCATCATCATTGGCGTTCAGCCCCCACAAATCCGCGGCCTGGGATTTCACGCCCAGCGCGCGCACCAGCAACTCCGCATAGAGGTTATGGCTATGTTGGTTGATGACGGCCACCAGATCTCGGAGTGGGGGTGACAAATCCACGAAGACCAGATTGAAATCTGAATAGCTCGGCTGCCAGCTCGAGCTTGCGCGCGCCGTTCCGGTTAGCGTGATGCCTTTTTGCCTGAGTTTGCGCTCAAAGGTTTTTAGAAAGAGGTCTGCAGGATGATGAATCGCGATCCAGCGATGTTGCGGTGCGGATCCGAGCGCAACGGTTCCCCAGAGGGTGATCCGGTTGGAGGCCAGATCACGATCATAGCTGATTTCGCTGGATTCGCCGGCCGCTACGGTGCTCACCGTGCCTCTTACAGTGGCGAAATCCCCTGCAGGGCCCCAATTGATCAGCGCCGGCCGGCCGACGCTGTCCGCGGGTGTAACGGTGATTTCGATGCAGCCGTCGCTGTAGGTCAGCGGGCTGAACTCGGCCGCGAACCATTCGGGCAGGTCGTCCCATTCCCAGCCCGACCCCAAGGGATCACCTTTGAATAATCCAATGTATCCGATTAGATCGCCCTGGATGTGCCGGATATTGCGGCGCAGGAGCGAATCGCACCAGGCGCTGAAGGTGTCGGTGGAATCCCAGAAGCGCGAGGACATGGTGGGGTCGCCCGCTCCAATGATAATTAGGTCTCCGGCCAGCGTGCCGCTCGATTCCAACCGGCCCGAATATCCGATGGTCGTGGCGATGCGATAGTCGGGTCCCAGAGTCTCCAGAGCGCAGGCCGTGCCCAGCAGCTTGATATTGGATGCGGGGATCAAGCTGCGATCCTCCTCGCGGCTTATCAGGATGCGGCCATCCTGCAGATCCACGGCCATGATGGACCAGGATGCGCCGCGAAAGCTCGAGGCCGAGAGCACCTTATCGGTAGCTCTATCCAGGCGAGCCTGCCGGCTGCTACCGCCCCGCAAGAGTGGGGAGCAGCCCAGCAGCAGGGCGAGAAGGACGATGGAATAACGATGCAGTGTTTTCATGGATCTTTAGATTAAGTTGGGAATTCCCGCGAAGAGCCCGGCGAAAAATCGCACGAAGGGCGTGATGATGAATCCCAGGATGGGGATATGCAGAAAGGATCCGACCATCACCAGAATGAGGATCAGGAACGGGCCGAATCGATCCAGCTTGCGGTACTCCATCTCGAGATGGCTGGGCAGCAGTCCGCCCAAGACGCGGGAACCGTCCAGCGGGGGAATGGGAATCAGGTTGAAGACAGCCAGGCTGATATTGATCAGTAGCCCATAAAAGATGATCATTACGGCCGGATCGGGCAGAGGCATGTTTCCCAGAAGACCGGCATTCAAGCCTCGAATCACCAATCCGAATCCCAGAGCCATCAGCAGATTCGCCCCGGGACCGGCGAGAGATACCCAGACGATGTCGCGCTTTGGTTGATTCAGGTTGTATGGGTTAACAGGAACCGGTTTGGCCCAACCGATATGCGGCGGGATAAAAAGCATGATCGTTCCCAGAATGTCCAGATGTGACAGGGGATTCATGGTGAGCCGTCCGGCCAGGCGCGCGGTGGGATCGCCGAGACGATTCGCCACCCAACCATGTGAGAATTCGTGGAAAGCCAGCGCCAGCAGCACCGACGGTGCAATCAGGATGATTTGAGTCAAATCAGGCATGATCGATGTCTATTGCGTCTCGTTCTAATCTGCTTCTTAAAGAGTCCTTTGAAATATTGCCTACGGGCATCACCCTTGTCACTCCCGCGAAAGCGGGAGTCCATAAAAATTAGTTGCCTATCTGGATTCCCGCTTGCGCAGGAATGACACCCAAGAGAATAAATCAAAGAACTCCTCTTGAAGAGGGATGCTCATCCCCGCGGATGGAATGTGCGATGAACTTCTTTCAGATATTGGCGATCCACATGAGTGTATATCTGCGTGGTCGAAATGTCCGCATGTCCGAGAAACTCCTGCACGGTGCGCAGATCCGCGCCGCCCTCCAACAGGTGAGTGGCGCAGGAATGGCGCAGGGTATGCGGGTGCATGTCCAGCGGCGGCGAGATCCGCGCCGCGTAATTCTTCAAGAGATGCCAAATCCCCTGGCGAGTCAGCGGCTTTCCCCGAGCGTTGACAAAGATGCACCGCGGATTGTCGGAAACGGCTGCGCCGGGATGGGGAGGAGCCAGCAAGGGCCGGCAATCCTTCAGATACTTCTCCAGCCAGATCTTGGCGGCTTGACCCAATGGCGCCCAGCGCTCCTTTAAGCCTTTGCCGCGCACCAGAATCCAACCGTTTTCCAAATCCAGATCGCCGAATTCCAGTCCCACCGCCTCCGACACCCGCAGGCCGGAGGAATACATCGTCTCCCAGAGCGCGCGATCGCGCACGCCCAGATTATCGCTCAGATCCGGTGCCTCAATAAGGCGCCCGACGTCCTCTGCGGACAAGACGTGGGGGAGAGGGCGCACCGTCTTGGGACTCAACAGCAGCGCCATCGGATTGGCATCCACTATGGCTGAAATGGTCAGGTAATTATAAAAACTTCGCAGAGCGGAGATATGTCGCGTCGCACTCGAGGCTTTCAGACCTCGGCGGCGGAGGAACGACGCATGGCCCTGGCCGTCTTCCAGCGTTGCCTGGGGGGCCGACTTTCCCTGGGCGCCCAGAAACGTCAGAAAGTCCGAAACGTCGCGGCGGTAGCCGTCGCAGGTATTTTCGCTCAAGCCCCGCTCCAACCGGAGGTGATCGAGAAACGCCTCCAGCTCCGGCCACGAAGTCGAATTAGCCTCCGTCTGTGCCGCCGCCTGATTCATGCGATTCCAAATTCCGTTATCGAATTGTGCCGCAAGTCTCGGTTCACATGATTTTCCTGTCACTCCCGCGAAAGCGGGAGTCAATTTTCATTTAATGGATTTCTAGATTCCCGCTTTCGCGGGAATGACATTCAGCGGCATCTGCGGCCGTCTCAATTTAAAACCCTATGTCCGCTGCACCCGTCAAAAAAGGATTCTCTCGGCGCTCCCGTCCCACAGTCGTATCGGGGCCGTGTCCTGGAAAGACGCGGATGTGATCACCGCGAGGCAATAGCTTCTGCTTGATGCTGGAAATCAATTGCTCAGACGAGCCTTCGGGAAAATCGGTCCGGCCGATGCTGTCGTAGAAGAGCACGTCCCCAACGATGGCAATTTCACCGTTCACCAGACAGATGGAGCCCGGGCTGTGACCGGGCGTATGCAAAATATCAAATACCAAATTCCCCACTTGAAAAGGCGCGCCTTCCTGAAAAAAAAGATCCGCCGGAGGCGAGGTTTTGGGCTCCATGAAAAAAGCGGATAAATTGTGCCGGGGATTGGTCAACATGCTGGCGTCTTTGGGATGCACGATGATCGGCGCTCCCGTCTGCTGTTTCACATATCCATTGTCCAGAATATGATCCACGTGGCCATGAGTATTGACGATGTATTGAACTTTCAGTCCCAGTTCGGCGCAGCGCTGCAGAATGTGATCCCCCTCATCGCCAGGATCAATTACCGCGCCGGATCGAGTCTTTTTGCAGCCCAAGAGGTAGGCGTTGACCAGAAACGGCCCGACCTCGAATTTTTCCAGGATTAGATCTTGATTCTCGAAAACCGTCATGAGTCTTGAACCGCATCGAGTCCCGGGCAGATGGCCAGGCAGATGCCGCAAATCTGCGGGGACATTTCGGAAGTTTGAATCGTTTCGAGATGCGCCAGGCAGCGGTCGAGCCGAAAATCGGAGGGATTTTCGCCCAGCGCTTCGGCGGGGCAGGCCTCCCAGCATTTGTTGCACTGCACGCAGGGATACGGCACGATGAGTTCCGGCACGCGGGGCACTTGCAGATCCGTCAGTACAGATGCCAACCGCACTCGAGACTGAAATAAGGGCGTCACCAGCAGGTTGTTCCTGCCGCGCACTCCCAGTCCGGCGCACTGCGCCAGAGCGCGATGGGACACCATCCCGCGCTGCCGCTTTTTATCGAGAGTTTCCGAAGGCATTATGGCCAGACAATGGATTCCGTCTCGGCGCAAGTGGGCTTCGATTTCCTTGGCCAGCTCACCAAGTTCGCTGTTTAATTGGCGATAATCTCTGTTATAAGCCTTTGTCGGCAAAGCGTGAGGATTAGCCAGAACCGAAGAATCATGCGCCTTGGCCACGACCAGGGCGGATTGGAAGCGATCAGCCTCTATCGGTTTTAGAAGGCTGTAGAGTTCAAGTTCGCCGCGATCCAGGGAGGCCCAACCAGCGAGATCGGCGCCGAGCTCGCGAGCCAGAGCCAGCGCTTTTTCGACCATGAATCACCGCTCCTTTTTCATGGCTTCGTCCGCCGCGCGGCGAATTTCCTTCAGCGCCGCGGTTGGATCCGACGCATGAAATATAGAACTGCCAGCCACTAAAACCTGCGCGCCCGCGGCGCGGACGATCCCGGCATTCGCGGGCCCGATGCCGCCGTCAATCTCCACCCAGATCTTCCGCTTGCTCTTCGCGGCGCGCTGAGAGATATGGCGCACTTTTTCAGTCGCCGCCGGAATGAATCTCTGTCCACTGAATCCCGGGTGAACCGACATCACCAGAATAAGATCTACCAGATCGTAGGCGTCATCCAGAATTTCCACCGGCGTCTCGGGATTGATGGAAACTCCCACGTCCAATCCCAAGTCGCCAATATGTTTCAGCCCCTCCGGAATAATCCCCGGCACTTCAGCGTGCAAAGTGATGAGATCCGCGCCCGCCTTCTTGAAGGCCTCCAGATAATTCTCCGGATTCTGGATCATCAGATGCGCATCGAGATAGAGATCAGTCAAGCCGTTGATCGTCTTCACGACCATCGGCCCGAAGCTGATGTTGGGGACAAAATGGCCGTCCATGACGTCCAGGTGGATCCAATCCGCGCCGGCCGCTTCGATCAGCGCGATCTGCTCGCCTAATCGCGCGAAATTCGCCGAGAGAATGGACGGCGCGATCAGGGTATTGGATTTGTGATGGCGCTGTTTAATTAGATCGCCTCTTTTCCATTGTGGAAACCACCAGATCTACTTTCTGGTCTTGCTCAGCCTTCTGATCAGGTCCGGGTGTCTGGGCGATCACGGTATTGGGGAGAAGATCAGGGCGCCAGACATAGGAAACCTCGCCGATGGCCAAACCCGAAGTCAAGATGATCTTCTTGGCGCGCTCCAGAGTCAATCCGAGAAGCTTGGGAATGCGAAATTCGCTCGGTATCTGACCCAACGAGGAAGTTACGTGAATCGGTGTGTTTTTCGTCAGCTTGGTCCCCGGTGGGATGGACTGCGCCATGATCACGCCCTGAGGATAGTAGAATGAATATTCGTAACCGATGTCCTCTTCGGTCAGAGTCAATCCGGCGCTGTGGGCTTCGAACATGGCGTCGCGCTCGGCCTTGCCGATCAAATGAGGCATGAAGCACATCAGTTCGCCGCTGGAGAGGGTCACATAAATTCGCCGTCCGGGCTTGGTCTGGGAATAGCCCTCGGGATTTTGATCGAGGATCGTTCCGATGGGATAATGCTCATCATAGCGCTCGCCTTCCACCACCAGGCTCAAGCCCTGCTCTGATAAGGCCCATTCCGCCTCCGCCAGCGTCATCTCAATCACATCCGGCACTTCGACGGATTGATTATGTCGGGTATAGGCGGGCATCAGAATCTGGTCGAAGAGAAGCAGGAGAACGGCGGCCCCTGCCAGGACCAGAAAGACCGCGAGGGCGTATTCTCTTGTCGAAACTTTCATACCTGTATCATCCCCTCCGGACCGGACGGGTTAAGCGGGTCAGGCGGGCGGCATATACGCCGTCCACCCGATCCCGGGGGCTGATGGTGGCTATCTGTCCGGAGCCAACGACAAAACTCGGAGGAATATCGGATAAGGATTCATCAAGAATAAAAGATTCAGATTCCTCGATGAAATTCAAAACGACCTGCTCATTCTCATCGGGTTCGATGGTGCAGGTGCTGTAGATCAGGGCGCCGCCGGGCCGGACGCAGCGGCTGCCGGCCAGCAAGAGCTCTCTCTGCAACTGCACCAGCTCAGGCATTTCTTCCGGTTTGCGCCTCCAGCGCAGGTCGGCGCGGCGCGCCAGGACTCCCCATCCGCTGCAGGGGACGTCAACTAACACGGCGTCGAAAAGTCCGAATCCAGATTTCTGGGAATCAAAAGCGCATCCGTCAGCTGCCACAGCCACCACGCCTCCGATCCCCAGCCGTTCCAGGGCTTCCCTCAATTTCTTCAGCCGGTGCGCCGATTTATCCACGGCGACGATGACGGCTTCATTCGCGCCCAGCTCAGCCAGATGAGCCGTCTTGCCGCCCGGAGCCGCGCAGAGATCGAGAATTTTCATGCCCGGCTGAGGGTTCAGCAGCCGGGTCGCCAACGAGGCCGATGGATCCTGAATGGAAAAATCGCCTGCCTGCACTAACGCGGCCGCGTGCGGATAAAGCGAACCCTTGAGCCTGAAATAGCCGTCGAATTCCGGGCGCGCCTCAAAATCAATCTGAGACTCCCTGAGCTTCTCATGAGCCCACGCGGAGTCGCCTCGCAACCGGTTGACGCGCAGCCAGATAGAGGGCCTGACATTGTCCCAAAGAGCCTGCTGCCGAGTGCGCTCGAAGCCCCAACGCGAAAGCCACCGTTCAATAATCCACTCGGGATGGGATGTTGAAGCTGCCAGGAATGTCGCCGGATTCTCGGCGGCATCCGGCCAAAAATAATCGCCTCCGACGATGGATCGCAGAATGGCATTGGCCACTCCTGCCAAGCTGCTTCCATGCCTTTCGCGAACTTCCTCGACCGTCTGTGAGGCGATGATCTCTTTTGGGGTGCGCTCCTCGAATAGGATTCGGCAGACCGCCAATTCCAACAGCAGCCGGGCATTATCCGGCAGCTTGGAAGACGGCTTGCGCAATTTTTGCGTCAGCAGGTATCGCGCTGAACCGCGCCCGCGAGCCCAGTTGGCCGCCCCATCCGTAATTTGCGCCCTCTGAATGGGATCAAGGTTGCCCGTTTTCAGACAGCGCTCTAAAAGATAATCCAACGTATGCGAGCTGCGCTCCCAGCTTAGGAGAATCCGCAGCAGCACAGCACTTGTTCCCTGGCGCGATCGGGTGGTTGAAGCGCACAAGCCTTAGTCTCTGGAGCCGCGCAGGATCAGCAGCCGGATGAGCTGAGAAACCGCCATGGTCGCAGCGGCCACGTAGGTCCAGGCGGCGGCGTTCAAGACGGCGCGAGTGTGCGGCACCTCTTGGTCGTTGAGATATCCCCCCTGCTGCAGCAGCGCCAAAGCCCGAGAAGAAGCATTGAACTCCACCGGCAGGGTGATCAAGCTGAAGGCGACCGCCGCGCTGAACACGATGATCCCCACGTCCATCAGCCAGCCGACGCTGCTCGAGAAGAAGAAGCCGATGATGAACAGTGGGAAGGCCAGCATGGATCCGAAGTTGGCCACCGGCACCAGGTTGGTGCGCAGCATCAGTGGCCCGTAAGCGTCGGCATGCTGCAGTGCGTGGCCGGTTTCATGAGCGGCCACGCCCAGCGCGGCGACGGAAGGAGACTCAAACACGCCTTCCGAAAGTCGCAACTTGCGCGACTTGGGGTCGTAATGATCCGTCAATGCCCCCTTGGTGGCTTCGACTTGAATATCGCCCAAACCGCGCATATCCAGCATCTGCCGGGCGACCTGCTCACCCGTATAGCCGCGCGAGGAGCGCACCTTGCTATAACGGCTGAACGTGCTCTTCACCTTGGACTGAGCGTAAAACGCCAGAATGAGCGCTGGAATCAGTAAGATGAAAGTTGGATCGAAGAAAAACATCTTGCCACCTCATTGATTAAGCTTGAACGTCCCGCGCGGGCGAAAACCGCGCAGAAAGGCCTTGATCTCCATCCTTGTCTTCCCCTGCAATTGCAGCTCCATGACGCGCAGACTTCCATCCGCCGTCCCGATCGCCATGCCCTGATCGTGAATGTGAACCATGCCCGGCTCCAGATCGGGAACGGCCTCGCTCACCTCACCTCGAAAAATCTTCAGGGTTAGATTTTCAAAAGTGGTGAAAGCTGTGGGTTCGGGTGATAAAGCGCGGATCTGATTGTGGATCAGTCTGGCCGGCTGCCGCCAATTGATCAGGCAATGATCTTTGGTTATTTTGGGTGCAGGAGAGGCTTTGGAATGATCCTGCGGCTGGGCTGTCGGTCGGCCCGATTCTAACTCTGTCAGCGTTTCCACCAACAGCTTTGCGCCGATCCGGGCCATCTTTTCCGACAGCGAGCCGGCGTCATCGTCATCCGAAATTTCTACCTTGGCCTGGAGAAGGATGTTCCCCGTATCCACCGATTTCTCAATGCGAAACGTCGTCAATCCCGTGATTTTCTCGCCGTTCCAGAGCGCCCAGTTGATGGGCGCTGCGCCGCGATAGGCGGGCAGCAGGGAAGCATGCAGATTAATCGTTCCATGTCCAGGCAGGCCGAACACCTCTTCGGGCAAAATTCTGTAGGCGACCACCGCGAAAGCTTCCGCGTCCCACGATTTCAGGCGATCCAGAAAAGCCTGATCGCGCAGATTCTCCGGCTGCAAGATAGGCAGATTGCGCTTCTTTGCCTCTATAGCCACCGGAGGGGAAGTCAGGCGCTTGCCTCGCCCGGCTGGCTTGTCCGGCGCGCTGACGGCGCCGACAACGCGGTGATGACTATCGCACAGGCCGGCAAGTGAGGGCAGTGCAAACTCCGGCGTACCGAAAAAGGCGACTTTCATGTTAGGCGGCCGTTTGCGAAGCCCTCTCTTTTTCCAGGCGCTGGCGACTCTGTTCGACCAACTTCTTCAACTCGTTCCGCAGCAGACTGCGTCTGGCAGGCGATAAACGATCTACCAGCAAGATTCCTTCCAGATGATCCATTTCGTGCTGCAGCACGCGCGCCAGCAAGCCGTCGGTCTCCACTTCCTTGACCTGACCTTCGATGTCCTGAAATCTCAATCGAATCCATTCTGGCCGGACAATCTCTTCGCGGATTCCGGGAAGGGAGAGGCAGCCCTCTTCGAAGCAGCCCTCGCCGCGCGCCTCAAGGATTTCCGGATTGACGAAGAGCAGTTTTTCGGGGTCCTGGTTTTCCCGGGGCATGCCGATAACCAGGAAGGCTTTGGAGATATTCACCTGCGGCGCGGCCAGACCGATACCGTCGGCCACGAACATGATCTGAAACATCTCCTCAACCAGCGCTTTAAACTCCTCATCGAAAACCTCCACCCGCGCGGCTTTTTTGCGCAGCACTGGATCCCCGTAAACCCGTATATCATCAACGGTCATGGATGGATGCTCCTGATCTCCTCTAATTAGATTGGCTGGGGGGCGTTCCGTTGCCGGGAGTGGCGTCGCGGCCCGGTCCGTGATGCGGCCGGCGATGGCGGAAACGGCGATTGCGACCTCGGCGTCCAGATGATTCTCTATTGGTCGCCACGCCCCCTTCACTGGCGTCCTCAACGTTGGATCCGCCGGTGCTCGTAACGACGGCGCTGCTCTGATTTCCGCCCCAGATTTCCTTTCTGGACTGCACCGCATCGGACTTTGACGGCCGCTGTTCAGCGCCTTTGGATTCACCAGGATTCGTCTCCGAACTTGCCGATGCCTTGCGGGCCACGGAGCTGCGCTCCACAGTAACGATGATGCCCCGGGCAATCTCGACTTTAATTGAGCTTTCTTTTTCGATCGCGGCCACCACCCGGCCGTGTAATCCTCCGGCGGTGACGATGTCGTCTCCCTTGCGGAGCTCAGCCACCATTCTGCTATGCTGCTTCTGTTTTCTCATCTGGGGGCGCAGCATCAGGAAATAGACGATCACCATGATGAGGATGAAGGGCAGAAAGCCCAGAATTCCGGAGGCTCCGGGCGATGCGCCCTGAGCCAGTACTGCAAAGACCATGAAATTCTCCTTACAATGTTTTACGTAATTTTGCCGGCCGATCTTGGCTCTCTTTTCGCCCCGTTGTGGGGGAGCCGGGCGGGATGATTCGGCGGTTTTGGCAGGTTAGCCAACGACGCTTGCCTGAATTCCCGTCCGCAAATCGGCCATGACTTTTAGAAAGTAGGTGAGGTTGTGAAGCGCGCCCAAGCGCGCACCCAGGACTTCGCCGGAGGTTAGCAGATGTCGAATGGCGCCTCGGCTGAATCGCGGGCGGCCGTATCCATCCATCTGGCAAGCGTAGCATGAGCATCCCGCCCCAATCGGACTTGCATCTTCCCGGAATGTGGCGTTGCGCAAATTGAGCTTGCCGGCGGACGTGAACACGCTGCCCTTGCGCCCATTGCGCGTCGGCAGGACGCAATCGAAGAGATCCATTCCCAGTGAAACCGCCAACTGCAGATCCTCGGGTGTGCCCACGCCCATGAGATAACGCGGCTCCGATCGGGGCAGAAGCGCATCGCACTGTTCGACGATCCGCCAGCGATCCGCGGCCGCCTCACCAACGGCCAGACCGCCGATGGCATAGCCGAAGAAGCCGATTTCCAGCAGATCTTCTGCCGCCTTCTGCCGCAGGTCGTCATAAACGCCGCCCTGAATGATCCCGAAGAGCGCCTGCGGCTGCCTTAGCGGAGGATCGCTTTCGTCGTAGGCCCGCCGGGAACGGTGGGCCCAGGCTTGAGTCAGATCCAATGCCGTCTTGGCCGTTTTCCTATCCGAATTGCCCGGAGCGCACAGATCCAGCGGCATCATGAAATCCGTTCCCAGGCTGCGCTGAATGGCGATGATCCCCACCGGAGTGACCATTCGCTTGGAACCATCCACGGGAGAGCGAATTTCCAATCCATCATCGCGTCGCTTGGTCAAAGACGCCAGGCTGAAGGACTGGAAACCGCCGCTGTCGGTCAGGATCGGGCCATCCCAGCCCATCAGACGGTGCAAACCGCCGAGTTTTTGAACCGATTCCGCACCGGGCCGAAAATCCAGATGCAGCGCATTGGAAAGAACGATTTCGGCTCCTGCGGCGCGCAGTTCATCCGGTGATATGCCCTTGACCGCCCCATAGGTTCCCACCGGCATGAAGGCCGGCGTATTGATCGTCCCATGCGGCGTCACCAATCGGCCGGTTCGCGCCCGCTTCTTCGAATCGTGCGCGATGATTTCAAATTGAAAACCGTCCTCCCATTCCGGGCGCTTCATGATGCGGTCTTGCGCCTATCATCCGCCCCGTCATTGCGAGCGAAGCGAAGCAATCTCTGGCCTGAACGTATCGTCATAGGGGCTTCAGCTCCAGCTTTCGGTTCAGCAGATCCAGGCGGCTGATTTCGACGTCCAGCCGATCGCCGATGGCCACTCCAGTCTGCTCCTGCCGATGCCGTTTGCGCTCCGGGCGGTTCGTATCCCGCGGCCTGAAATGGACATCGCTTCGCTCATCCAGGACGCCTTCGATGTAGAGATTTTCCAGACTAACGAAGAATTTCTCCCGGTAAACCTCCACCAGTCTCGCAGAGAAGACTTCCTCGCTTCGCTGATCCAGATAGAGCAGGCCCGCCAGCTTGCTGCTTTCCCGTTCCAGTTCTGCGATGATCCGCTCGCGCTGCGAAAGATGGTTGCAGAGCTCTCCCAGGTCCGATTGAAGTTCTTCGTCGTTCTTGACCTTTTCAGCGCCGATGATATGCTTCCAGAGCAGGCGATGAACCATCAAGTCGGCGTAGCGGCGGATGGGCGAGGTGAAGTGGACATAGCGCTTGAAGCCCAGCCCGAAATGCCCCAATGCTTGAGCGTCATATCGAGCCAATGTCAGGGCTTTTCTGGCGATGACCGAGACCACCTCCTGAGGGAAGCGCCGCCGCGCTTGGTCAATCAATTCGGCGATCTGCCGGGCCGTCGTGAGCTTCTCCGTGGGCCAGTCAAATCCGGCGTCGCGCAGATATTCGGCCAATTTCTCTCGTTTTGTCGCATCCAACGGCGGATGCACGCGATGGATGAAGGCGACGTCATCGCCGAATTTGTCCGCCCAGATTTCGGCAATGGCTCGGTTGGCGGCCAGCATGAATTCTTCGATGAGTTGATGGCTTTGCAGCCGTTCCTCGCGAAAAATTCTGCTGGGAGCCGCGCCACCATCCCAGTGGAAGCCTGGTTCCGGCAAATCGAAGTCCACTCCGCCCTCGGCCAGCCGCCGCTCGCGCAGCTTCGAGGCCAGTTCCCACATGGATTTCAAGGCGCCGTGCAGCTCCGGATCCGATCCCTTGGTTTTCGCGTCAAGATGCTCCTGAGCCTGCTCGTAGCTAATCAGCCGACGGACCTGGATCCGCGAAGCTAACAACTGGCGCTGGAGGATTTGCCCGGTGGAATCGAAGAGCATCAAGACGGAAAGCGCCAGACGATCTTTGCCGGGCTTCAAGCTGCATAATTCGCCGGGCAGCCGGGGCGGCAGCATGGGCAGATGATGATGCAGCAGGTAAACGCTAAAGGCTCGCTTGCGCGCCTCTTCATCAATCGCCGAAGCCTCGGGAACGTAGCGGCTGACGTCCGCAATGTGCACGCTCAGATGATAGCGCCCCTGCGAATCGCGCGTCAGCGCCACCGCATCGTCGTGATCCTTGGCGTCAGCGGGATCAATCGTCACGACGAACTGATTGCGCAAATCCCGCCGCGAGCCGGGGCGGGTGCGTTCCATTTTCAAGGCGGCTGATTCTTTCACCGCCTTTTGCGGGTATGCTTCGCTGAATCCGTGCGAAATCAGCAGTCCCTTTTCGGCGACTGGCTTGTGCCGAGGATCTCCCAGCAGCTTCTCCAGATGGCAAACCGGCAGCGGCCAGCGTTGTCGGCCTTCGGAAGATCGGAACAGCGCCCAGTGATCCGTCTTCGGTTTTACGGTTTTGGGAAAGTGTTGGATCTGAGCCGTAAAGCAGGTCGGACCACTCTTGATTTCGGCCAGCCATTGACCCGAGCTGCGAAATATACGCCCTAACAGCGGCGGCCGTCGCTCACTTTGAATGCTCAGGATGTGACCTTCCGGTCCGGCCGCGTGCCCGCGATCGTGCACCTCGACTTTTACAAGGTCGCCGTCAAACGCCTTCTGAGCTTCGCTTTTGGCGATGAAGACGGAGGCGTCCTCCTCCAGATCCACGAAACCGTAGCCGTGCTGCGTCAGGCGCAGAATACCGGAAATCGTCTTCACGCCGCGCGATTTCGGCGACGCCGGTCGCTGACGCGGCGCTAAGCGGCTCTGGCGATGAGGTATCTCGGTTTTCCGCTCAGATCGTTTTTGACGACGGCGTCCCATTCAAATCCTTCAAAAATCGTTTTTGCAGCATGGCCTTGTAATTCGCCGATCTCGCAAATCAGGCAGCCACCCACTTTCAGTAGTTTCGTTCCGACTTCCGCCAGACCGCGAATCGCCTGCAATCCATCAGCACCCGCCCATAGCGCGATTTTCGGCTCATAGTTGCGCACGGTGGGCGGTAACTCATCATATTCCGATTCGGATACATACGGCGGATTACTGACGATCAGATCAAATCGCTGCGGAAAGGCGGAATGAAAATCAGGAGCGTAAAGGTCGGCGAGAGTCCATTTTATTCTGCCATTCAATCCCAGAATCTGGCCGTTCTCATTGGCCAGTTCAAGGGCTTCACCGCTAACATCGCAACCGATGGCGGAAGCCTCCGGAAGTTCGGATAACAAACTCAGAGCAATTGCGCCGCTGCCCGTGCCGATATCGAGAATCAATGGCTTCTCGAGAGGTCTTATGGCCTCCAGGGCCAATTCGACCAGACCTTCGGTTTCCGGGCGAGGAATCAGCGCGCGGCAATCCACTCTCAGCGTGATATCGCGGAATTCTGTCGTGCCGAGGATGTATTGCAGCGGCTCGGCGGAGTTTCGACGAACTGTCCAGCTCTGCAGGCGCCGCAGTTCCTCCTCAGTCATTCGCCGGGCATGGCCGCTGAAGGGAGGCTCTCCGTTCTTCCCGATGACGGCCTCTAACAGCCAGCGGGCTTCCTGTTGAGGATTATCAGAGGAGAATTGGGAAAGGCTATCTAACGTGCGCTTGAAAGCCTGCGAAACAGTCATAATTATTGCCGCCGCGATAAGATGAATTAAGCGGCTGTGATGGCCTCTAATTTCTTCGCCCGCTCATCCGCGATCAGAGCTTCGATTAGCTCGTCCAGATCGCCTTCGATGATCTCGTTCAGGCGGTACAGGGTCAGTCCGATGCGGTGATCCGTCACCCGGCTCTGCGGAAAGTTGTAGGTGCGGATTTTAGCCGAGCGGTCGCCCGAACCTACCATGGCGCGTCGCTCCGCGGCCAGCTTGGCTTCTTCGGCCTCGCGGTGCTGCTGATAGAGCCGCGCGCGCAATACCTTCATCGCCTTGGCCTTGTTCTTGTGCTGGGAACGTTCGTCCTGGCAGGTGACCACCATGCCGCTGGGCAGATAGGTGATGCGCACCGCGGAATCGGTCGTATTAACGTGCTGTCCACCGGCGCCGGAGGCGCGGAAAACGTCAATCTTCAGATCGGCGGGATTGATCTGAATGTCCACCTCTTCCGCCTCGGCCAGGACCGCGATCGAGGCAGCCGAGGTATGGATGCGTCCTGAGGCTTCCGTGGCAGGCACGCGTTGAACGCGATGCACGCCCGATTCGAACTTCAGCCGCTGATAGACCTCTTCGCCCGACACCGAGAAGATGATCTCCTTAAAGCCTCCGGCGGACGCCTCGCTGGTGTTCATCACTTCTAATTTCCAGCCTCGGTTTTCGCAATAGCGGTTGTACATGCGATAGAGATCAGCCGCGAAAAGAGCCGCCTCTTCACCTCCCGTGCCGGAGCGGATTTCGACGATGACGTTGCGGCCGGCGTCCCGATCCTTCGGCAGCAGGGCGACAATCAGATCATGTTCCAAACGATCATTTTCCCGTTGCAGCCGCGGCAGCTCCTCGGCAGCCATCTGCTTCAGCTCTTCGTCTCCGCCATCCTGCGCGATCTGCTGATATTCCTGCAAATCCCGGTTGACGTTAAGATAGCGCCGCGCCAAATCCGCCGCGCTCTTGAGGGACTTGTGTTGACGCAAGAGATCGCGGTAGCGCGCCTGGTCCGAGATGATGGATGATTCGCTGAGCCGGCTTTCCAACTCCCGCAAGTTTTCCAGTACTTTTTGAGCCTTTTCCAACATCGGCTGAATCCTAAACGCATAAATATAAAGAAAAAGGCTTCATAGGTCAACCCTTACTTGACATAATTCTTTGCGAATTCGTGAAACCTCTTCGCGATATTTTCGTTTGCAGAAATGCCCTCTATATAGACTATGGAGTATCCCATGCAGGAATTCGATTCTACGCTGACTGATCAGCTCAGACAATTGAACGAGGTGGCGAACGGCTTTCGCCAATCCATCTTGCTTTTGACCGCCAACCGGCTGGAGCTTTTCACGCACCTAAATCAGGGCGACTGTTCAGCGAACAAGATCGCCGCAGATTTGGGTTGGAATCGCCGCGCCGCTGAAGTTTTCCTGAATGCTCTAACGGCCATGGGATTTCTTAAGAAGGAGCAGGACGTCTTTTCAAATGCCGAGATCCCCAACAGATTGTTGGTGAAGGGCGCTCCTTTTTACCAGGGGGACATTCTCAATCACAACTTAAACCTCTTGGAGCGCTGGTCGCGCATTGAGGAGGTGCTGTACAGCGGTGAATCGCTGAGGGAGCCGGGCAAGCGGCGCGAAGGCGAAGAGATGCGTGATTTCATCAACGGCATGGCCAACCTGGCGAAATTGACGGCGGCGAAGCTCTGGCAGATGGTGGATTTGTCTTCCGCTCGGAAGCTTCTGGATCTGGGCGGCGGTCCGGGGACCTACGCTCTCATGGCTTGCCAGAATTATCCCGAACTGGAAGCGGTGGTCTTCGATCTGCCCGAAGTGGAGCCGATCTTCGACGAGCACCGCGCCGCCGCCGGTGTTGGGCAGCGAGTCCAGTTTCACGCGGGCGATTACCTGAGTGATCCACTGCCGGGAAATTTTGACGTTTGCTTGGTGTCGAACATCATTCATTCGCTGGGGGAGCAAGAGAATCGGCTGCTCTTCAGCAAAACTCACAACAGCTTGCGGAACGGTGGCAGGATTATCGTAAAGGACTTTTTCATTTCCGAAGATGGAACTGAACCGCTTTTCTCGGCAGTCTTCGCGGTGAATATGCTGTTGGGTACGGAGGCGGGGGGCTGCTATTCGCGCCGGCAAGTCGAAGGCTGGCTTGTCGAGGCAGGCTATAGAATTCAGGATTATGCAAACCTGACAGAGCAAGCCGGCATACTGTTGGCAGAGAAATTCTAAGTCATGCAAAATTTTGCAAAAACGCAGCGGCACATTTGTTGCGATTTTTATTGCGAGTGAGTGCCGCGAATGCGAGGTCATGGGGCCGTAATTCTTCGCCACATTTGTGCTTGTGGATTGTTTGACAATGTGCCTGGTCGAAGCGGCCATTCTGCCTCCAACATGAGGTGCGCAGAAGCGTATCTGTAATGCATAGAGTGCACGGATGAACATGGCAAATAATAAAGATTATTATAACATTTTGGGGATAGATCGCGGCGCCAACGCCGATGAGGTTCATCGCGCCTATCGCCGCCGCGCGCGGGAATTGCATCCCGACCGCCATAAGCAGGATCCTCGAGCCGAGGACAGATTCAAAGAGCTGGGGGAGGCCTACCGCATCCTCTCGAATCCGCAGAAGCGCAAGCAGTATGATATGTTCGGTTCAGTGGGCGGAGACTATGCTCCACCTCCGGATTGGGGGCGCGGGCGGTTCGATCCCGGACGGCCCATTGGCTTTGACGAGGATGAACCTTTAAGCGGTCTTGATTTTAATGAGATTTTCGACGATCTGCTGGGGCGCATGTCCGGGCCAAGCCGCCGGGCTGGGTCCGGGGCGCGCCGCATCCGCGTGGATTTCGAGCGCGGCTCGGATATCGAAGTCGAGCTGCCCGTCACAGTAGATGATCTGTTGAAGAGCGCCCTGCGGCAGATTCGAGTTGGGGTCACGCGCCGCTGCGAAAAATGCGATGGGGAAGGCGCGTTTTCCGGCGCGATATGCGCGGCTTGCGGCGGAAGCGGACGCCTGACTCGTCGCAAAACTTACCGCATCCGAATCCCTGCCGGCCTGGGCGATGGCAATGTCATTCGCCTGGCGGGTCAGGGGCATCCATCGCCCGGCGGAGTCGGGCCTGCGGGCGACCTGCTCGTGCGTTTGCGCCTGAAAGCGCACTCGAAGTTTCGCGTGCAAGGCCGCGATCTTGAACTGGATTTGCGGGTGCCCGACTATCAGGCGGCCTTGGGCGCAAAGGTCAGTTTCGAGACCCCGCACGGGCCGATCTCGGTGGATCTGCCGGCGGGAATCAAATCCGGCGCCAAGCTGAAGATTCGCGGCAAAGGGCTGCCCAAGAGGGGCGGCGGGAGCGGCAATCTGATGGTCAACGTCATCGTAGCCGTTCCCGAAAAGCCCACCCCGGAACAAAAGGATCTCTACGAACGGCTGAGATCTTCCAAAAAGTGATCTAAAACACAGCGAACAGGAGAAAACTTGGTATATTGCCCATTGATTGATTCGGATGAACAGTGGGGAGGGACACGATGGCAGGCGGTAATGGAAGTAAATCCAAACGGGGGAAAGGAACCCGGCCCAAAGAGAACCGCCACCCGCGAAGAAAGCGTTGCAGGGCGTGCGGCTATGACACTCGGTGGCTATCGGTGGACGGCATGTGCTGGGATTGCACCGTAAAATCGGTCAAGAGCAGGTCGCCGATCTACCTCGAAACTCAAGAGGAGGAACCGGAAAGCACAGACGTTGGTACGGCTTCGTTAAGTGAGTAGTCCATCAATCAACGGATGAAACGGCTACGGAATTAGGTGTAGGGGCGCATAGTGGTGCGCCCTTTTTTTGCTCGACAGACGGCCGGACGAGAAGTTGACATTGACGAGATCTCGGCAGAGATTCCATGCGGGGCGAGAACTCGGCGCTCAATCGGGAGGAGAACTCGGCCAAATGACGAGAAGTCGGCCAGGCGCTGATGGGGGCGCGGCGGGGCGCGAAATGGGGATGGGGGCCGGGATTTGCAAAATTTGCACGGTGACTCACGGCTGGCGGCGGGGCGAGATGGTCCGACCCATTAGGGTCGGATTTGTTATGTGGTAGGGGCGAGGCATACACGGATCTTCTCACCGTAGGGATCAAATTGGGATTCCCCTAATCTTTAGAGGTTCTGTCTTTCTTGGAAATGCCTCGCCCCTACTTTGAATCCCGTTTCGATGAGCAACCTTTCACTTTTTTCTTGACTTGGGATGAGGGGGGAGGTATATTGGGGGGTGATAAGGACGGCCGCGGAGACCCGACAGCCTAATGGGCAAAAACCATCGCGAGTGCTGTCGGGTCTCCGCACCCGACAGCCCAACTTGGAAGAACCATGGGAGGCAGAAGATACCGATCAAGCATTCCCGGCCCGGCTCTATTTTTTGCCACAACCTCTGCCGACGGGCGTATTGAAATTTTCGATTCCAACGACAGGTTGGGACTTGCCGAAGAGATACTTTTTCAAGTAGCGCGGCGGCATGAAGCGGTCTTGACAGGCTACGTCATCATGCCCAACCATGTTCACTTCCTAATCGGCATGAGAGAGGGAGGCAAGCAATTATCCAGTTTTATGCATTCCTACAAGGGCAACGTTCGCCAGGCGATCTATGGGAATGCGCACATTTGGCAGCAACGTTTTGATGATCTGGTGATCACCAGCCAGGAGCAATTCACCATTAAATTGAACTACATGCACTGGAATCCCGTGAAACGCCAATTGGTCAACCGCCCCGAAGCCTGGAGGTTTTCGAGCTACCGCTTCTGGGCGTTTGGTGAAGAGAATCCCCACCTGGTTAGGGATTTTGACTGGTTTGCTGATAGAGTTGCTGTCGGGTGCGGAGACCCGACAGCACAATAATCGCCCCGAAGCCTGGAAATTTTCGAGCTACCGCTTCTGGGCGTTTGGCGAAGAGAATCCCCACCTGGTTAGGGATTTGGACTGGTTCGCAGATGGAGTGGCTGTCGGGTGCGGAGACCCGACAGCACAACAATCCCCACCTGGTTAGGGATTTGGACTGGTTTGCAGATAGAGTTGCTGTCGGGTGCGGAGACCCGACAGCACAATAATCCCCACCTGGTTAGGGATTTGGACTGGTTCGCAGATGGAGTGGCTGTCGGGTGCGGAGACCCGACAGCACAACAAACGCCAATTGGCCAACCGCCCCGAAGCCTGGAGGTTTTCGAGCTACCGCTTCTGGGCGTTTGGTGAAGAGAATCCCCACCTGGTTAGGGATTTGGACTGGTTTGCAGATAGAGTTGCTGTCGGGTGCGGAGACCCGACAGCACAATAATATTTATTGAGAATGCCTCGCCACTACTTTGAATCCCTTTCCGATGAGCAACCTTTCACTTTTCTGTTGACTTGGGAAGAAAGGGAGGGTATATTGGGGGTGATAAACTGAGGGTTGTTGGGTTGCGCTACGATTGACCCAATCTGCATCGCTGTCCCGGCAGCCAAACCCAATGGAAGGACAATGGAAAAACGATACCAAATCTTTATCAGTTCAACATTTAGGGATTTAGTCGCTGAACGACAAGCAGTTCTGAGGGCAATCCTTGAATTGGATCACATTCCCGCTGGGATGGAGTTATTTCCCGCTGGGGATGAGAATGCTTGGCAATTGATCAAAGATGTCATTAATGAATCGGACTATTATATTCTAATTATTGGAGGTCGCTATGGTTCTATGGATGAAAGCGGGATAGGTTATACTGAAAAGGAATATGAGTATGCGACATCAATGAAAATACCTATTATCCCCCTTTTGCATGAGAATCCTAATAATTTGCCCCGGGGGAAAACTGAAACGGACGAGACTGCTTGGCAGAAGCTACAGGAATTCCGTGCCAAGGCAGAGAAAAAACACACATGCGTTTATTGGAATGGGGCAGATGATTTGAAGGCGAAGGTAATAACCGGATTAATAGCTGCAGTAAAACGTCATCCTGGCATTGGATGGATGCGTGCTGATCAAATTATTGATGCTGCTGAAGCATTGAAATTGAGAAAGCAAATTAGTGAGCTAGAGACAAAGCTGAAGGAAATAGCCAATCAAGCGCCAGAAGGTTCAAGCGACCTGGCGCAAGGTAATGATTTACTCGAACTGACCTATAGATACCGTGAGTATAAAGCCCCGGAATCTGAATTTGAATTGATGAAACCTATAGCTTCCTATGAGGATAAAATTGTATTGACATGGAATGAGATATTCTCCTATTTAGCGCCCGAATTAATTGATGAAATTGATGATAAGGAATTCGATGAGAAAGTAAACGCGTTTATGGAGAAAAAACATGATGAAGGGGGAGTTTTTGGGCCCCCCAATGGCCACTCTTTAGGCAATTTTCGTTTAGATACAAAAGATCTGCAAACCATCAAAATTCAACTCCGTGCTTTGGGATTAATAACAAAAGGCAGCAAAAAAAGAAGCGCGAAAGACACCAAGCTATATTGGACCTTGACCCCATATGGTGATAATGTTATGACAGTACTGCGGGCCGTTATTAAGCCAGGCAGCGCAGCATAAATTCTAATCTATGTTGTGTCAGTGATGTAGGTTGAGTCAAGCGCAGCGCGTCCCACAAAATTTATAAAAACAAATAGAGAAAAAGTGCTGGAGGTCTTATGGCCGACCAAAAGAAAGATCCGAACCTTTTCCTTGAAAACCCTATAACTGGGGTTTTAGGGAAAAAGGAAATTGAGGAGATGGTCGCACAGAACCGCCTAATTGGCAAGGCGACATTCTCTGCGGCATGTCTTGAAGCATCAAGTTATGATGTGCGTGTCGGAGGCTATGGCATTCTGGGTGGAGAAGGCAAAGTTCAGGATTTAAAGCAAGAACCCCTTGAGCTTCCACCTGGCGGATATTGCGGAGTTATTTCTAGAGAAAAGCTGCTGCTTCTCGCGGACGTTTGCGCCAGGATCGGGCCGAAAAGATCCATGTCATATGATGGAATCATTCTGCTCACGGGGGCTATCGTGGACCCAGGTTATGAAGGACATCTGCTCTTAGGTCTGTACAATGCTTCGCATCGCCGGGTACACATTCGATACGAGCGCAAGATCTGCAACATTGTTTTTGAACAATTGGCGCGTAAAGCTGAAAAACTTGCTCCAGTTGATCCCAGTCTTCGGGACGGAATTCTCCCAGATGCATTCGTTGATAAAATGGGAAACATGGAGGTGCTGCCATGGATGCAGATAACTGAGAGAGTAAAGCAAATAGAGCAAATTACTGCTGACATACTCGACCTGAAGGCACGATACGACGACGTGTTGCAGCCAATTAAAAAACTGACTGAGAACATCGAAGATCTGACTAAAGACGTGAATGCTCTCACCGGTCAGACTAGGAATCTTGCTACAGATGTTGACAGGCTGAATGGATTAGTTGGCGAGAACGCGAAGCAGATTAGTCAGATGGTAGTAAGCCTGGCCACGGTTGGTGAAAGAGTTGCGACAGTATCTGCCAAGTCTTCGGATCTGGAGAAAACTACCAATAAATTGCAAACAACTTTTGGCAAATTCCAAATCCTCGCCTATATTATTTGGGGCTTGGTAATATTCTTCGCAGGATTTGTGTTGCAGAAACTTTTTTTCAAATAGCGAAGCGCAGTGATGTAGCAACTGTCTTTCACTTTTTTAAAGGGCCAATGGTTCGCGCCAAGGGAGGCCGGCTGGGTGGCCCGACCCTTTTAGGGTCGGGTTTAACCTAATTGGTTCGACCCCTGTCGGGGTCGTATGGTGAGGGTGGGAGGATTCTCCTGTCCGGGGGTTCCACAAAGTGGTCGCTTCGCGAAAAACCCCCGGCTACTATTATTTGACCCCGTTCGGGGTCTTTTTTGCTTTGCGTCCTTTGCGCCTCCTTTGCGCCCTTTGTGGCGAAGCCATCCCTTCGGGACGGTTAGATTCTGAAATTCCCCGAAAACTCCAAAAATCCCAAAAATCGCTTGAAAATAAGGTGAAATATGCTTAAATTAGCCAAGTTTTTAGCGAATTTTGGCTAATTTCGATGTCTGCTAAAGCCAATTCAGCCGATTCCATTCGCCGCCGGATCGTGCTTCTGCGCGAGGATCTGCGCCGCCACGAATACCTCTATTATGTCCTGAATCAGCCGGAAATTTCGGACGAGGAGTTCGACGAGCGGATGAGGGAACTGGCGCGGCTTGAGGGGGAGAATCCGCGGTTCGCCAGCCCCGATTCTCCGACTCAACGGGTGGGAGGGGCGCCATCGGCAGAATTCCCCTCCGTGCGGCACCCTCAGCCGATGATGTCACTGGCGAATGTTTATGATGAAGCGGAATTCAAGGACTTCGACCGCCGCGTCCGCGAGGGGTTGGGAGGAGCCGAATATCGCTACGTCTGTGAGCTGAAATTCGACGGTATAGCCGTGGATTTGCGCTATGAAGGCGGGCGTTTCGTTCGCGGAGCGACTCGCGGCGACGGCGAGATGGGTGACGACATCACCCCCAATCTGAAAACTATCCGTTCGCTGCCCCTTGCCTTTTCGGCAAAGTCTCCCGCTCCGGCGATTCACGTGCGCGGAGAAGTCTATATGGAGCGCGCCGATTTCGCCAGGTTGAACGCCGAGCGCGAAGCCCAAGGCGATCCGCCTTTCGCGAATCCGCGCAACGCCACCGGCGGCACCCTGAAAATTCTGGATCCGCGCGTCGTGGCGTCGCGGCCATTGAGATTGACCTGCTATGGGATGTGGTTTGAAAGCATCGCGGCTTCAAGCTGGACGCAGAGCCGGATTCTGGAATGGCTGCAAGAGGCGCGATTCCCCTTATCGAGGAATTGGAAATCGGCCAAGACGGCTGAAGAAGCGGCGTCTTCTTGGCGCGATTGGGGGCAGAGGCGCGACCGCGTGCCTTTCGACATTGACGGCGTGGTCATCAAGGTTGACGACCTGGCGCAGCAGGAAAGGCTGGGAGCCACCGCCAAATCGCCTCGTTGGGCGACGGCCTTTAAATTTAAAGCGCAACGAGTCTCCACGAAGCTCGTCGGCATAACCTTGCAGGTCGGTCGGACGGGAGCCGTGACGCCGGTGGCCGAATTGGAGCCGGTGCTACTGGCGGGTTCGCGCGTCAAACGGGCTACTCTGCATAACGAGGATGAAATCCAGCGTTTGGACCTGCGAGTTGGGGATACCGTTTATGTTGAAAAGGGCGGGGACGTCATACCCAAGATTGTAGGAGTGGATCAGGCCAAACGAGCGGCGGGGACAAAGATTTTCGTCATGCCCGATCGCTGTTCGATCTGCGGCAGCCAACTGGCTAGATCGGAGGGCGAGGTCGTCCGCCGCTGCGTCAACGTGGCCTGCCCCGAGCAGATCCAGCGCACCATCGAACATTTCGCCTCGCGCACGGCCATGGACATCGAGGGTTTGGGGGAGAAGCTGGTCGAACAGCTCATCCGCGAGAAGCTGATCGGGGATCCCGGAGACCTCTATTCGCTGACGGCCGAACAACTCATCCCCCTGGAGCGCATGGCGCAGAAGAGCGCCGAAAATCTGATTGCCGCACTTCAGCAATCCAAACAGAGGCCTTTGGAGCGCCTGATCTTCGCGCTGGGCATTCGTCATGTGGGCATCGGCGCGGCGCGGACACTGGCACAGACCTATGGTTCGCTGGAAAAGTTGATGCCCGCATCGGTGGAGGATCTGCAGCAGATCCACGAGGTCGGCCCGCGCATGGCGGCCTCCATTCGCGAATTCTTCTCCAATTCGGCCAACCTTACGGTCATCGAGAAGCTGCGCCGCGCCGGCGTCCGGATGACAGAGGCCCAGAAAGCTGCTGGAAAGATGCCTCTTATGGGAAAGACATTCGTGCTCACCGGCACAATGGAAAAGTTTACGCGCGAACAGGCGGCAGAGCGCATCCGTGCGCTGGGGGGCAGCGTGACGGGATCGGTCAGCGTCAAGACTGATTATGTCATCGCCGGGCCTGGGGCCGGCTCCAAGATGAATAAGGCGCAGAGCTTAAATGTGGCGGTGCTGGATGAGGCCGCTTTTCTGCGGCTGATCGGCGAATAGGAATTCGAATGGGAGGATTCTCGCCGGATCTAATCAGCGAGTGAGTCGTTAGGCTTAGGCATGGTCATTCGGACAGAACAAATCCCAGAAAAATATCAATCCCATAAAAACAGGCAATTATTCCTCCGGAGCAGATGATGGCCACGACAGTTGATTTAAGAAACGGCGCAGTTTTGAATTTTAGGGACGATCTCTGGACGGTGGTGGAATTCCAGCACGTCAAGCCGGGCAAGGGCGTGGCTTTCGTGCGCACGCGCCTGAAAAACGTCAAGACCGGCCGAGTGGTTGAACAGACTTTCCGCTCCGGCGAAAAACTTGATATCGTGCGCCTGGAAGAGAAGTCCATGCAGTACCTCTACCCCGAAGGCGACCATTTCATCTTCATGGACATGGAGACTTACGATCAGATGCATGTGCCGCGCGAAGTGATCGGGGATAGGGTGAAGTATTTAAAAGAGGGCGAGGTCTGCACGCTGCGTTTGAAAGAGGATGGCGAGCCACTCGCTTTTGAGATGCCCTTTTTTATCGCTCTCAAAATCGTCAAAACCGAGCCGGGAGTCAAAGGGGATACGGTTTCCGGCGGCGGCAAGCCCGCCGTCTTGGAGACCGGGGCCGTCGTGACCGTTCCATTCTTCCTCGAAATTGGGGATTTGATTCGGGTGGATACCCGGACGAACAACTATCTTGAACGGGTGAAAGAATGAGTGCCAAAACGCCGAAAGAAGAGCCCATGCTGGATTTCAAAGAGATTAAAAGGCTGGTGCAGCTCCTGGAGAAGAGCCAGATTCACGAGATTGAAATTTTCGACAAGGGCCGCAAGATTCGTCTGGCCAAAGCCGCGCCCAGCGACGGGCACATGGGGGGATTTATCATGCAAGCTCCGATGGGATCCCCGAACCCGTCGCCTGCGGCTGCCGCGGGATCCGAGACGGCAACTGTTCCGGCCGCCGTCGTCGGCCGCAACGTGCGCCAAGTGAAATCGCCCATGGTGGGGACGTTTTACACGGCGCCGTCACCGGACGCTGATCCTTACGTGCAGGTGGGCGATATGGTGCACAAGGGGCAGGCCCTGTGCATCATCGAGGCCATGAAATTAATGAATGAGATTGAATCGGAGTTTAACGGCCGTATCGTCGAAATTCACGTTGAGAATGCCCAGCCGGTCGAATTCGATCAACTGCTCTTCACCCTTGAGGCGGCCTAGGGCGATCTGGAGATAGGGCGATTAGGGGTCTTCCTTGTCATTCCGGCGAAAGGGCTTAAGCCCCCTTTAGTGGCCGGAATCCATAATTTTAATAATGAACTGGATGCCAGCGTCCGCTGGCATGACAATTGGAAAATATATCAAATTATTTCAGAAAACTTTTTCCTGGTAATCGCGCAATAAGCAATAATAATCATAAATCATAGGCGCCTTGTTTAAAAAAATCCTGATCGCCAATCGCGGTGAGATTGCCCTGCGCGTGATCCGCGCCTGCAAGGAACTGGGCGTTCCCACCGTCGCTGTTTATTCCACCGCCGACCGCGAGAGTCTGCATGTTTTCTTCGCGGATGAATCCGTCTGCATTGGGCCACCGCCGGCGTCCGAGAGCTATCTGAAAGCGCAGAATCTGATATCCGCGGCGCAGGTCTCCGGAGCGGACGCCATTCACCCGGGATACGGCTTCCTGGCCGAATCGGCCGATTTCGCCGAAATGTGCGCCATGCACGGTCTCATCTTCATCGGCCCGCGCCCCGAAACCATGACGCTTATGGGCGATAAGGCTCAGGCCAAAAGGACCATGCAATCCGTCGGTGTGCCGGTGATGCCCGGCAGCGAAGGCGTCGTTCCAGATTTGGCGGAGGCCAAGAAAATCGCCGCCCAAATCGGCTATCCGGTGATCATCAAGGCCTCCGCCGGAGGCGGCGGGCGCGGCATGCGCATCGTGCGATCCGAGGATGGGCTGGAGTCCAATTTCGAAATGGCGCGCGCCGAGGCCGAGTCGAGTTTCGGCAACGGCGATCTCTACATCGAAAAATATCTTGAAAATCCCCACCACATCGAAGTGCAATTGCTGGGTCTGGCGGGCAAGAAGATTCTGACATTTGGTGAACGCGACTGCTCCATCCAACGCCGCCACCAGAAGCTGGTGGAAGAGAGTCCTTCACCCGTCGTGACGCCGAGCCTGCGGAAGCAGCTCATGGAAGCTGCGATGGAAGGCGCGAAGGCGGTGGATTACCTTTCGGCGGGCACGATCGAATTCCTGCTGGACAGCTCGACCCGCGACAAGTTCTACTTCATGGAAATGAATACGCGCATTCAGGTCGAGCATCCGGTCTCGGAGATGGTAACGGGAGCCGATTTGGTCAAATGCCAGATCCTGGCGGCGGGTGGGGCGACGCTCTGCTGGGAGAAGGATGAAATCCAACTGACCGGGCATGCCATCGAATGCCGGATTAACGCAGAGGACCCCGAGAAGAATTTTCTGCCCACGCCGGGGAAAATCAGCGAATTGCATCTGCCCGGAGGCCCCGGCATTCGCGTGGATTCTCATGTCTTCGCGGGCTACACGATTCCGCCCAACTACGACTCTCTGCTCGCCAAAGTGATCGCCCATGGCCGCAACCGAGATGAAGCCATTGTGCGTATGCGCCGCGCGCTTGGCGAGATGGTGGTGGAAGGCGTCGCCACGACCATTCCGGTTCATAAAAAAATCATGGAACATCCCGAGTTCATCGCCGGCAAGGCCACAACGGGATTCATCGGTCAGTTTATAAAATGATAACAGGGTCATTGCGAGCGAAGCGAAGCAATCTCATTAGCTGAGCAGATCGCTTCGGCCCCTGCAGGGCCTCGCTATGACGCCTTTTTGAGATTCGGAGGACCCAATGAACATCCCAACCAATCTGCTCTACACCAAGGACCACGAATGGGCGAAGATAGAAAAAGACATCGCCACCGTGGGGATCACCGATTACGCCCAGGGCGAATTGGGCGACATCGTCTTCATCGAATTGCCTCAGGCGGGCAATAAGGTCACCAGGGGCGCGTCCTTCGGCACCATCGAGGCGGTGAAAGCCGTCAGCGATATCTACGCCCCGTTTTCCGGCGAAATAGCCGACTCCAACGCCGTCCTGCAGGACGCTCCCGAAGCCATCAACAAGGATCCTTATGGCGAAGGCTGGATGATTAAAATCAAGTTGTCCGATCCTTCGCAGAAGAGCGAACTGCTGACGGCGGATCAATACAAAGCGCTGCTCGGCGAGGCTTAGATGCAACACTACTTGCCTCAGACCGATGAAGATTTGAAGGAAATGCTCGACCTCATCGGCGTCAAGGACTTCGATGAACTCCTGACGACCGTTCCCAAGGAGATTCTGGCCAAGAGCAAACTGAAACTGCCTGAAGGCCTCTCCGAACTCGAAGCGATGGCGCGCGTCAAGCAGCTCTCCTATCTGAACCGCGCCACCGAATGCTATGCCTGCTTCATGGGCGGCGGAGCCTACGATCATTTCGTGCCCGCCGCCGTGGACGCCATCCTGTCGCGCAGCGAATTCTACACGGCCTACACGCCCTATCAGGCCGAGGTCAGCCAGGGGACGCTGCAGGCGATCTACGAATATCAGACGCTCATCTGCCGCTTGACCGGCATGGACGCCGCCAACGCCTCGCATTACGACGGCGCCACGGCGCTGGCCGAGGCGATGCTGGTGTCCTGCGCTCAGACGCGGCGGAATAAGATCCTGGTCAGTCAGGGAGTGCATCCGCATTATGTCGAAGTGCTGCGCACCTACGCGCACTCGGCCAAAATTGATATTGCCATTGTGCCGTTGGTCAATGGCGTGACGGATCCGGATTTCGTCAAGAAGAACATCGGATCGGCGGCCTGCTTGATGCTGCAGAGCCCGAATTTTCTGGGCTTCGTCGAAGACGTGGCGGCGTTCAGCGAACCCGTGCATTCCGCCAAAGCGCTGCTGGTGGTGTCGGCGGATCCGATTTCGCTGGGGCTGCTGGAAGCTCCGGGAAAACTGGGCGCGGACATTGTCACCGGTGAAGGGCAGGGCTTGGGCAACGGCTTGAATTTCGGCGGGCCCTATCTGGGTATCTTCGCCGTCAAGAAGGAGCTGGTGCGCCGCGTTCCCGGCCGCCTGATCGGCGCGACGACGGACGCGAAAGGCCGCCGCGGCTTCGTCATGACGCTGCAGACGCGCGAACAGCACATCCGCCGCGAAAAAGCCACATCGAACATATGCACCAATCAAGCGCTCTGCGCTCTGGCCGCCTGCATCGCGCTCGAGCTTTTGGGCGAAGAAGGATTGAAAGAGATGGCCCACCTCTGCCTGCAGAAAGCGCATTATCTGGCCGACGGCATCGCCGCAGTGAACGGTTTCTCCATTCCTCATCAGCAGCCGTTCTTCAAGGAATTTCCGGTGCTCTACAAGGGCGATACCCGCAAGCTCCTGAACGATCTGGGCGACAAGGGCTTTCTCTTAGGTCCCGATCTGGGCCGCTTCCACCCCGACTGGAAGGGAATGTTCCTCGTGGCCGTGACGGAGAAACGCACGAGGGAAGAGATGGACGGCCTGATCAAGACGATGAAGGCTGTGGGATAGGCAAAGGGCGGGGGCGGGGCTCCCGCCTTGTTTGTCTGAATCGCAGATTACACGGATTACGCGGATTTCACGGATTAAAGAAACTCTACTAAGTTGAACGATGGCGCTCAAAGATCCTGAAATAACCAGGTGGCACTTTGTCTGAACCACGGATTACACGGATTACGCGGATTCCACGGATTAAGGAAATTCTGCCAGGTTGATCCATGGCGCTCAAAGATCCTGAAATAACTGAGAAGATCATTGGGTGTGCCATGAGGGTGCACGGCGCCTTGGGCAACGGCTTCCAGGAGGTAGTGTATCAGCGATGCATGGCGATTGAATTCGATGAGACCGGTTTGGATTACAAACGTGAAATGGAAATGCCGATATATTACAAGGAGAAGGAAGTTGGCACGAGGCGAGTTGATTTTCTGATGGGCAATGGAATCTTAGTAGAGTTGAAGGCCATCAGCGAACTCAACGATACCCACTACGCCCAGATGATCAATTACTTGGAAGCCTACAAGTTGGAAATCGGTCTGCTGATAAACTTCGGTGAAAAGAGCCTGAAATTTAAGCGCTTCATAAAATCCGTGAAATCCGTGTAATCCGTGTAATCCGCGGTTCAGACAACCCCGCACCCGGGCGGGGAAGGTGGGCAGGGTAGCCGGGCAAATCTTCTGAATCACGGATGCAACGGATCCGCCAGAGGCGGACAGGTTGCACGGATGACACGGATAAAAAGAAAAGCACTATATCTGTCTAATCCGTTTAATCTGTTTAATCGGCGATTCTGACAACGCCCCTCACCCCCCGCACCCGGGCGGGGGAAGGGGGCAGGGCAGGCAGTTGATAAGATAATATACTCAAAAAGGGAAGTCAAATGGTGAAGGAAATTAAGGGAAATGAAGTGCGCAATATTTTATGTTTTAAATGTGCCGAAATATTTTCGGCCACAAATAGCAGGAATTACACCTGTCCTAGCTGCGGCTTCAAAATCACAAGCATAAAATATTCCAAAATTGTGAATCGAGCATATTCTGCTGTCTATTTCGGCTATCTATATCGCCTTGAATACGAGAAGCAGATTTCAAAAAAGGGCGAGGTAGTAGAGCATTATCAAATGGCTCCGCCTCCAGAATTATTGCTATTTATAGGTGTCGCTGCTTTATCTGGAGTCATTGGGAATCTCACGTATGATCTTCTTAAGAATGCCATTCAATGGATTATTAAAAGCTGGTGCTCAAGACATCGATCACCCAGCGCGCATAAATATGAAAAATGGAGCAATGCGGATTTAGAACTATTTGTAAAGTATATAGCAGAATATCATTATGAAAAAATACCAGCGGAAATAGACGGATTAATTAAAAAGGAGCAAATTATCTGCGCAATAAGTACTGGGATAATCCGTCATGCCAGAGAAAATGAAAATTGGGACAGAAGCTCGATTGCCAAGGCAATGAAAGAAGCTATGGAACGCCTAAATCGGCAAAATCGCTTATACGAAAAAGATTTTTCGTGCTTTTGGAAAGAGATAAAGGAAAAGAACAAATAATTATCAAAGACCAGGATTGTGGACTATCGAGTGTGCAGAACTAAATGATTTGCAATGAGGCTTGAGGTGCAAACATGAAGTTACTGCATGCGTGTGTAAAATGCGCCGGTGAGGGCAAGCAGCCCGCGCTGGTTTGGCATTCCGTTGAACTCCAAGACAACGACTGCTATGTGTTTTCCTGCAATTACGGCCATAAGACCAAAATGGCATTGCAGCAGCAACGGTTTGAAATACTCTACGAAGTCGGATGCCATGCAATTTTAGACAAGTACTATCGAGAAGCTGTCTCTTGTTTCGCGTCCGCACTTGAGTTATTTTATCTATTTTATGCCAAAGTTATTTGCCTCAAACAAGGAATTGCCTTAACCGAAATTAATACAGCGCAAAATGAGGTTTCCCGGCAATCAGAAAGGCAATTAGGTGTATTTATTTATGTCTATCTATTAGAACATAAAAAGTCACCGTCGCTTTTGCCAAACAAATTGAGGGAATTTAGGAACGATGTTATTCACCGTGGCCGATTCCCACAGCGTGAAGAGGCGATCACTTTTGGTCAGGCAATTGCAAACTTGATATTGCCAATCGTAAAAGAAATGAGAGAGATGTATCACGAAAAGATGACACAGGCAGTACTATTTCATATCTACGATTCAAGTGTGAAAAGTGAGGCGGCCGATGCACATGGCACTTTAGGCATCTCTACAATCATAAGTCTTTCTCATAATGTGCCGGATTGTATTAATCTTGAGAAAGAGCTGGAAAAGCTATCGCAGAGTCGAATTGCTAATCCATTACTATAAAAAATATCAGCTGATTAATGTTGCGTCAGATCTTGCAGCGAAGCCGTGTGACCTTGCATCTCGGTTTCATTCTTAGTCTTTCATACGCAATCCACAGAGGCAAATAACATGAAAAATCTTATCGTAGTCGCCATAATCCTCCTTCCCGTCATCGCTTTCGCCGGAGACATCCAAACCACTTCCCTTCCCAATGGCCTGACGCTGTACACCGTCGAGGATCACTCCAAGCCGCTGATTGGGTTGTTCGCCATCGTGGACGGAGGCAGCCGCACGGAGACGCCGGATATCGCGGGGCTGTCGCACTTCTACGAGCATCTGATCGCTCGCGGCGGATCGGCCCGGCAGGGCGAGACGGAATTCCGGCGCGTGATGTCGTCGCTGGGCGAAGAGCACATTTACACCTACGACGACGGCACCGCCTACGGCTTCACCGTCCCCACCGAGAACTTCTCTGAGGCGCTCTGGCGCTACGCCGATTTCTTGATGGAGCTGAAACCCGATTCGGCCTCCATCGTCAAGGAGCGCACCATCGTCATGGAAGAGTACAACATGTCGGTGGCGGACAATCCCGACGGGCGCCTCTACGAACAGCTCTTTCGCGCGGCCTACACGGTGCATCCCTACTATCCCACCACCATCGGCCTGCCGGAGGTCATCCAGAACGCCACCTACGGCCAGCTCAAGACCTTCTACGAGGAGCGCTACGTCCCCAATCAGATCGTCATGACGGTGGTCGGCGATTTCCAGACCGAGCAGATGGTGAAGTGGATTGAGGAGCAGTTCGAGAATTACCGCGCGGGGCGCATCAGCTTCGAGCAGAACCTGATCGAGCCGCCGCAGACGGCGTTCCGGCAGGTGGCCGATTCCATGGAAGTGTCGGCCAGCCGCGCGCTCCTGGGTTATCATATTCCTCCAACGGCCTCGGCGGATATGCCGGCTCTGCGCGTCCTGGCGCACATCCTGGGCGGCGCGTCCAATTCGCGCTTGGACAAGGCGCTGAAGCTGGACGAGAACTTGGTGCTGTACGTCTCCTGCTATCCCGATTTCCTGCGCGATGCCTCGCTGATGTACGTCAGCTTCCAGTGCGAACCGGCCAACGAGGAGAAGGCGCTGCGCCAGACGTTTTCCCAAATCCAGTGGCTGGCCGCGGGGGGCGTGGATGACGAAGAACTGGCCTCCGCCAAGGAGAAGCTGATCGCCGACTACGTCATGGCCAACCAGACTTTCGGCGGGCGAGCCGAGACGATCAGCCATTACGCCATTTCCGGCGCGACTGCTCTGGCCGAGCAATATCCCGCATTGATCAAAGCCGTCACTGCCGCGGACGTGCGGCGAGTCGCTCGAGCCTATCTGGATCCCACGCAGTGCTCGCTCTCGCTGATCGAACCGAAGGGGAGTGCCATCCCGGATTATGCTCCGCTGGCGGCGCAATTCAGCTCCAAGGCGGCGACGCCGGAAACCGCGGCGGGTCCGGCGAAAATCCTGTATGGCAAGCTGCCCAATGGCCTGACGCTGATTCTGCGCGAAGATCATTCTTCGCCGACCGTCTGTGTCGCCGGCTACCTGCGCGGGGGGCAGTGGCTGGAGCCGGCGGGCCAGTCCGGCGTGGCTTATCTGGTCGCTTCGATGTTAGATAAGGGGACGCAAAAATATTCGCGTGAAGAATTTCAGGCGCGCAAGGAGCAGTTGGGAATCAGCCTCTGGAATGGGGCGTCTGAGGATTATCTGCAAGTCGGATTCTCCGGCCTGGCGGACAAAATGGATGAAGGGTTGGAGCTTTTGGATCAGATGCTCTTCGCCGCGACTTTTCCCGAAGGTGAGTTCGAGAAAGCTAAATCTGACCAACTGCAGGCTATCAAATCCATCGAAGATCAGCCCTGGGAATACACCCACCGGGAGATTCAGAAAGATCTGTATCAGAACAGTCCTTATCGCAATCAGGTTGTCGGAGTCGCCGCTGAGGCCGAGAAGTTGACGCGCGATGATGTGCTGGATCAATACAAGTCAGCCTTCGTTCCGAGCAACGTAATCATCAGCGCCGTCGGAGATTTCGATGCAACGGCATTGAAAACCCAAATGGAGAGTCTCTGGGGGGATAAGTCAGCCACGAAAGCTCCGAGGATCGCCATTGCGATGGATCAACCCGCGCAGGCGATTCAGCAGCGCGCCGTGTTCAAGGAGAAGGATCAGAACACGTTCAATTATTCCTGGCTGGGCGTGGGCGTCGGCGATCCCGATTTTCTGCCGCTGGTGCTGACCAAGAGGATGCTATCCACGCGCCTCTTCTACAAATGGATCTACGACATCGGCATCGCCTATCGCATGTGGACGCGATACTTCCCGCGCCTGGGGCAGTCGCGCTTCTACTTCGAAATGGGCGTATCGGATGACAATTTCCCGCGCGCGCGGCAGGGCATTCTCGACGACTTGCAGGCCTTCTTGAATCAACCCATCTCCGCCGAGGAGTTAGACAAGGCCAAGCAGGATGAGATCACCCGCCACAAGATGACCTACCAGACGAATCAGGGCATCGCCGGCGGCCTGGGCAGTTGGGAGGCGATGGGAATGGGCTACCTGTTTTTCGAGAATATGCCGGCGAAGATCAGCGCCGTCACGGCCGGGGATGTCGAACGCGTGGCGAAGAAGTATTTGCAATTGGATCGCTACACATTTGTAAATATCGGGAAAGCGGAGATCAAGTAAGTCGATTGCTACGGTCGGTATGTCATTCCCGCGCAAGCCCCAAAGGGGGGCCTAAGCTCCGGGAATCCATAAAAGCCTATAAATAATGGACTCCCGCGTTCGCGGGAGTGACATGGAATAAGAGCATGCAGGGCGGGATTAAATCCCCGCCTTCTGCTTTTGGCGAAATGTCCAAAAAGCGCTTGCAAAATTTTGAGCGAATTCCTTAATTTGTATTTAGTCAAATTGCCAATGCCGTAAGGCCAATGATCCCATCCATAGAAGAAAAGATAGATCTTTACCGGCTCTCCCTTCAGCAAATCCAATTCGCCGTGGCCGCTGAGACTGATCCCATCGCCGTGATGTCGAGCGTGGTCTGCGTGCTGAAGACCAATCTGCCGCATTTCTTCTGGGTCGGATTTTACCGCGTGGATCGGGAAAAAGGCAACGAGCTGGTCGTGGGGCCGTATCAGGGGACGTTCGGCTGCCTGCGCATCCCCTTCGGGCGGGGAGTGTGTGGGCTGTGCGCCGAAAAGGAGCTGCCGGTCATCGTGCCGAACGTGGACGATTTCGAAGGCCACATCGCCTGCGACTCGCGCTCGAAGTCCGAAATTGTCCTGCCGGTGTATGACCGTGAGGGCAAGCTTTGCGCCGTTTTCGATGTAGATTCGACGGAATTGGACGCCTTCGCGGATGAGGATTGCGAAGGGCTTGAGAGCATTTTGGAATCGATCCGTGAAAAATTCTAAAGATTGGGATGGCTGCTGTGCGGGGCGGGGCATCCCGCCTTTTGAATTTAGCGCGTTCAGCCATTAGATAAACTGGTCAGGTCATGCAACTTCTAGGAAATCGAAGAGTAATTAAGCACTAAAGACCTATTGGTCTCTTGAGATGTTGAATATCGTCTCTAAAATATTCGGCTCCAGATCCGACCGCGAAGTGAAGCGGTTGATGCCGCTCGTGGAGCAGATCAACCAGCACTTCGAGGAATATCTGCCTCTGAGCGACGAGGAACTGCGCGGCAAGACGGTGGAGTTCCGCAGCCGCCTGACGGAGGGCGAGACGGTGGATGATCTTCTGCCCGAGGCCTTCGCGGCGGTGAAGTCGGCCTGCGCGCGCATGGTCGGCCAGAAGTGGGACGCCGCCGGCCTCAAGGTCGCCTGGGATATGGTGCCCTACGACGTGCAGTTGATCGGCGGCATCGTCCTGCATCAGGGCAAGATTACCGAGATGGCCACTGGCGAGGGCAAGACCCTCGTTGCCACCATGCCGATCTATTTGAATGCTCTCGAAGGCAAGGGCGCGCACTTGGTGACCGTGAACGACTATCTGGCTCAGCGCGACAGCCAGTGGATGGGAAAGATTTATGAGTTTCTGGGTCTTTCCGTCGGCTGCATTCTGGCGCACATGCGCCCGGAAGAGCGCCGCAGCCAATATCAAGCCGACATCACCTACGGCACCAACAATGAATTCGGCTTCGACTACTTGCGCGATAATATGGCTATTCGTCCCGAAGACGTAGTGCAACGAGGGCATCACTACGCCATCGTGGACGAAGTGGACTCGGTGCTGATTGACGAAGCCCGCACGCCGTTGATCATTTCCGGGCCGGTTTCCCGCAGCACCCACAAATTTGATGAATTACGACATCCCGTCGAGAAGCTGGTCAAGAAGCAGAGCGACCTGATCAACCGGCTGGTGAGCGAAGCGGAAAAGCTCATTGAGACGCAGGCGGCAGAAGATGAGTACCTGGCGGGCGAGAAAATCCTCATGGCTCATCGCGGCGCTCCGAAGAATAAGCGCCTCCAGAAGCTCTTTCAAGAAGCCGGCGCCAAACGCTTGATGCAGCGAATCGAAAGCGACTATCTGCGCGATAAGCGCATTCCGGAGCTGGATGAACAGCTTTATTTCGCCATAGACGAGCATCATCATACCATTGACCTCACGGAAATGGGTCGAGATGAGCTGGCCAAGCTGACTCATTCCGACTCCAACATGTTCATCATCCCCGATATGGCCGAGGAGATGGTCAAGATTGATCAAATGGAGGGCATCGCGCCCGAAGGCAAGATTGACCTGCGTCTAAAAATTGAAGAGCTATATATTGATCGCACCGAGCGCAACCATAATATCGCTCAATTGTTGCGCGCCCACATGCTCTATGAACGCGACGTGGAGTACGTCGTCGAGGACGGCCAGCGCGTCATCATCGTGGATGAATTCACCGGCCGCCTGCAGTATGGCCGGCGCTATTCCGACGGCTTGCATCAAGCCATCGAAGCGAAGGAAAACGTTCAGATCGAGCGCGAAACGCAGACGATTGCCACCATCACGTTACAGAATTATTTCCGCCTCTACGATAAGCTGGCCGGCATGACCGGCACCGCCGAAACGGAAGAATCCGAATTCTTTGATATCTATAAGCTGGAAGTCGTTGTCATCCCGACCAATATGCCCTGCGTTCGAGAAGACCACGAGGATGTAATCTATAAGACGAAGAAGGAGAAATACGACGCCGTCCTGAACGAGATCGAAGAGTGCTATACGAAGAAGCAGCCTGTGCTGGTCGGCACGACCAACGTGGAAGTCTCCGAGACGATTTCGCGGCTGCTGCAGCGGCGCAAGATCCCTCATGAAGTCTTGAATGCCAAACACCATCAACGCGAGGCGGACATTATCGCTCGAGCCGGCCAACCCGGAAGTGTGACGATCGCCACAAATATGGCCGGCCGGGGAACCGATATTAAGTTGGGACCCGGTGTGGTCGAAGTGGGCGGGCTGCACATTCTCGGCACCGAACGCCATGAGGCGCGCCGCATTGACCGCCAGCTTCGCGGGCGTTCCGGCCGCCAGGGAGATCCCGGTTCCTCGCGCTTTTCGCTATCGCTGGAAGACGATCTGATGCGCCTCTTCGGTTCGGAGCGCATCGCCGGCATCATGGATCGTCTGGGGGTGCAGGAAGGCGAGGTGATTACGCACCCCATGATCACCAACTCCATCGGGCGCGCTCAAAAGCGGGTGGAAACTCAGAATTTCGGCATCCGCAAGCACCTGCTCGAGTACGATGACGTCATGAACCGGCAGCGCGAGGTGATTTACGAACGGCGCAATCGCGTGCTCCTGGGGAAGGACGTCGAGCAGCTTGTCCTGGAGATCATGGACGAGTGGATTGAGGCGACCTTTGACCGCACCACTGAGGATAAAGGATCCGTTGATTCCTGGAATCTGGAGGAATTACAGCGCAACTTAGCGGCCACTCTGCGCGTATATTTGGACATCAGCGTCGAGGCTTTGCCCACCCTGCACCGTCAGGATCTGTTGGACAAGGTCAAGGAATTAGGCCGGGCGGCCCTGGAAAAGCGCAAGGCTGAGATTGATCCGGCGCTGTTTACCCACTTCCTCAATGGCGTGATCTTGGGAAATATTGACGAGGAGTGGAAGGATCATCTTTACGAGATGGATCGTTTAAAGGAGGGAGTGGGACTTCGAGCCTACGGCCAGAGAGATCCTCTGGTGGAGTTCAAAAAAGAGGGCTTTGGGCTGTTTGAGGAGATGCTGGATCGAATCAATCAGAAGTCACTGAGGACGATTTTCCAAGCAAAAATATTGACGGCGCCGCGGGTATCGCCACGCGTCGCGCCCGAGCAGATGGCGCAGATCCACCGCCAGGCGGCGGGGATGGCCTATGCGGCGGTGCAGGCGCCGGCGTCGGAGCGCACGTCCGCTCCCGCCGGGGCGGCCACCAGTTCTGAGAAGCCCAAGCCCGTGCCGATCAAAAAGGGCAAAATGCCCGGACGAAATGACCCCTGTCCGTGCGGCAGCGGGAAGAAGTTCAAGCACTGTCACGGAGCCTAATCGCGGGGGCGAGAAAGCTCATTTATCCTTTTCATTGTCCGGTTTTGTTTATATATTTAGGGGGAGTTGCATTGGGGGGAATGAAGAGAAGGAACTCCTGAGAGGCCCCCATGTATCAGCGCATCATGGAGCTCTTGGTCCTTTTGATGGATGAGTACGGCGGCCCGAGCCTGCCGTCCGATCAAATGGATACCATCAGCCAAGATCTGATTCGCCGCGGATTTACCGAACAAGAGATCAATACCGCATTTTTCTGGCTGCACCAGCGATTGGGGCGCGTCGGGGAGGTTTCCGGCCTCAAAGCGCGCGTGATCCAGGAACCTGCCGATACCTCTTTCCGTCTCCTGAATGCCTTTGAGCGCCGCTGTTTCTCCACGGAAGCCTTCGGTTTTATGCTGCATCTGCTCAGCGTCAAGCTGATCACTCTGCGTGATCTGGAACTGATCATCGAGCGCGTGCACATGCTCGATCTGGCGCCCGCCCACCTCGATGACGCCAAGATGTTGGTGCAGTCGGTCCTGTTCGAAGAGGCCCAGGTCGGCTGGATCTCGCATCGGTTGTCCGGACCGTTCAATCAGAATGAGACGTATCACTAACCAGGATTGAAATCGGAAATTCCATGAAATTAGTTGTCGTTGAATCACCTTCCAAAGCCAATACCATCAAGAAATATCTCGGTCAAAGCTTTAAAGTCGCAGCATCCTTAGGCCACATCAAGGACCTTCCTCAGAAAGCTCTGGGCGTTGATATCCGGAACAACTTCGCTCCTAGCTACCTGCCTGTCCCCGGCAAAAAGAAAGTCATCGAACAGTTGAGGCAAGCGGCGCAAGAGGCCGATCAGGTCTACATCGCGACCGATCCCGATCGCGAAGGGGAGGCCATCGCGGCGCACATCGCCGAGCTGATCGCCGAAATGCATCCTTCGCCGCATCGCGTCCTCTTCCATGAAATCACTCGCAAGGCCGTTCAAGAGGCGATAAAAAATCCGGGCCGCATTGACCAGCGCAAAGTGGAAGCTCAAATCGCGCGTCGGGTGGTGGATCGGCTGGTGGGATACCAGGTCAGCCCGCTGATTTGGAAAACGGTCGCCAAGGGGCTCTCCGCGGGTCGGGTTCAGTCGGTGGCGCTGAGATTGATCTGCGAGCGCGAGCAGGAGATTCGGGTTTTTGTCGCCCAGGAGTATTGGTCCATCCATGCCGTCTTTTCCGGTCTGGATGTGGTGCCGTTCCCGGCGGAGCTAATTCAGATAGACGGCAGCAAGATCGAGATCGGTACGGAGCAGGTCGCGCAGGGCATCATCGAACGCGCGCGAGGCAAGGACTATAAGGTCTCTTCATTTAAGAAGAGCACTATGCGCAGCAAGCCGGCGGCGCCCTTTACCACCAGCACCCTGCAGCAGGATGCCGCTCGGAAGTTGAAATTCTCGCCCCGCCGCACCATGGTTGTGGCGCAGGCGCTCTACGAGGGCGTCGAGTTGCCGGACGGTGAAAGCGTCGGCTTGATTACCTATATGCGCACCGACTCCACGCGCATCGCCGCCGAAGCTCAAGCCGCCGCCGGCGAGTATATCGGCAAGTCATTCGGCAAAGATTATCTCCCGCAGGCCCCCCGAAGTTACGCCCAGAAGAAGCGAACTCAGGACGCGCATGAGGCCATCCGTCCGACCGACGTTTCACGGCATCCCGACGATCTCAAGGATGTGCTCGATGCCTCGCAGTGGAAACTGTATCGGCTGATCTGGTGCCGCTTCCTGGCCTCCCAAATGGCGGATGCGGTTTACGACGTGACTACAGTGGACATTGGGGGGGACGGGCTGACCTTCCGGGCGCGCAGCCAGAAGCGCATTTTCGACGGATGGCAGAAGGTCTGCCCGCCGGAAACCGAGAATGGCGAGGCGTTGCCGCCGTTGCCGAAAGACTTCGGTGAAGGATATGCATTGAATCTCGACAATCTGGAGGGCAAGCAGCACTTCACTCAGGCGCCGCCCCGCTACACCGAGGCGACCCTGATCAAGGCCCTGGACGATCTGGGCATTGGCCGGCCCAGCACTTACGCGAACATTGTCAGCACGCTCTTCGATCGCACCTATGTGGATCGCGAAGATCGCAAGCTCCTGCCTTCGCCTCTGGGCGAGACCGTGAGTAAGATTCTGGTGGAACTCTTCCCGGACATCTTTGAAGTTGGTTTCACGGCGCGGATGGAGGAGCAATTGGATCAGGTCGAGGAGGGCGCGTCATGGGTTCAAGTGGTTCGCGATTTCTATCTGCCTTTTGAAAAGGATTTGCGATTGGCCGAGGGCAAGCGCCGCGTCATTAAGGAGCAGGTGCAAGAGGTCAGCAAGGAGACTTGCGAGAAGTGCGGCAGCCCCATGGTGATGAAGTGGAGTCTGCGCGGACAGTTTCTGGCCTGCAGCGCTTTCCCCAGGTGCAAAAACACGCGTTCAATAGATGCTCTTCCGGTTGTGACCGGAAAAATTTGTCCGGACTGCGGCGGCGACCTGGTTGTGAAAGCGGGAAAATACGGCCGCTTTCTCGGTTGTTCGACCTACCCGAAATGCAAGCATATCGAACCGATCGGAACGGGCGTGAAATGCCCGCAGTCCGATTGTGGCGGGGAGCTGGTTGAACGCAAATCCCCCCGAGGGCGTTTTTATTCCTGCAATCGGTATCCGGAATGCAAATTCCGCGTTTGGCAGAGGCCCGAAGCGGTGGCCTGTCCGGAATGCGGGCATCCTTTCATGCTGCTCACCGAGCGCGGGGATGACCGAGGCAAACTGACGTGCCCCAAGTGCAAGGCTATCCTGGACTCCATTCCAGCCGCGGCTCCTGCCGGGGCAGGCGGAAGCGCTGAGGAACCTTGATCGTCCGTTAGAGATGGAACGGCAGGTCGCCAATTATCTGGATCATCTGCGGGATGAAGTTCGCGCGTCGCCGAACACGCTGAAGGCATATCAGCGCGATTTGGATCAGTTTCAGGCTTTCCTGCAGGCGGGATCTCGATCCGGGGTGCTGAGCCCCCACTCGATTCGGGATTTCGGCGCCTTCCTGCTGCGATCCGGCCAATCCCGCAGCAGTGTTGAGAGAAAGCTGTCGGCGCTGCGCAGCTTTTGCAAATATTTAAGCCGCACCGGCAGTATCAATATAGGGATACCCCAGCGCATCCTGCTGCCCCGAAAAATTCAGCGGCTGCCGCGCTTCATCGAACAGCGGCCGCTGAACGATCTGATCGAATCGCTTCCCGGCGGGCAGGAGCTGGATGTGCGATCGCGGCTGATCATTGAACTGCTTTATGGATGCGGATTGCGCGTCAGCGAGCTGGCCGCATTGCGCCTTCGCGATTTCGATCGTGCCCGGCAAATTATTCGGGTTCTGGGCAAGGGGAACAAAGAAAGGTTGATTCCGCTGGGCGAACCCGCCTGGCGTTGCCTCGATCAGTATCTTTCGCTTCGCGGGGATTTGGGGCGGCGGTCGGCTCCGACGCCGGTCACGGACGGCCTGCTCCTGAATATCCGCGGCAAGCCGCTATCGGTCCGGGGAGTGCAGCGGACGGTTGACCGCATCTTAGGCATGCTGCCCCGGTCACCGGGCAGAAATCCGCACCTGTTGCGGCATAGTTTTGCCACGCATCTTTTGGAGAATGGCGCCGATTTGCGCGCCATCCAGGAAATGCTGGGCCATGCATCGGTCTCCACCACGCAAAAATATACTCATGTTTGCCGCCAAAAATTGCAGGAGGTCTTCTATCAAGCACACCCTCGAGCTCAAGTAAGTGATGTTCAGGATTTAACCTCGAAAGGAGCAGTTATGAGAATCAGCGTTTCCGCCAGGCATTTCAAGGCCAGCGATAAACTGCAGCAGTTCGCCACGACGGAGGTCAGCCGCCTGAAAAAGTACTTCGATCATATCCTGGACGGCGAAGTGGTGCTGAGCTGGCAGAAGAGCAATAAGGTGTCCGAAATCAGCCTGAATGTCAATGGCACCAAGATGACGGCGACGGAGGTTAGCGACGACTTTTACAAGTCCATTCCCCGAACGGTGGACAAGCTCGAGCGGCAGTTGCGCAAACACAAAGGCAGGCTTTACCGAGGGAGATAATCAGCCGAGATACGAACAACGATGGGGCGGGCGGTCATCAAGCCCGCCCTTCATCCTTATACGACGAGGCAGCGATGGACACAAGTTTGGAAGTCGGTTTATTCCTGAAGGACAACGAAAGCCGGTTGGGATTGCAGCTGGTCACGTCTCGCGAGGGATTGCGCCGCAGGATTACCCAGAAAAATCTGCACCGCCCCGGACTGGCGCTGGCCGGATTCCTGGAGCTGTTCACCTTCGATCGCGTGCAGATTCTGGGCAACACCGAGATGTCCTACTTGCGCAAGCTGTCGGCGGACGAGCGGCGCACCAAATTTCAAAGTGTTTTTGCTTTTGATATCCCCTGCTTGATTGTGACGGATTCCAACGAGGTGTTCCCGGAAATGATCGAGGAGGCCAATGCCCGGGGGTTGACCATCTTCAGCTCCCAGCAATCCACCACGGTCCTGGTGCACCTGCTCAGCGATTATCTGGATGATCGCTTCGCCCCGAAGGTCACCCTCCATGCCTCTCTCGTGGACGTCTATGGCACAGGGCTGCTTTTTACCGGCCGGTCCGGCATCGGCAAGAGCGAAATCGCGCTGGATCTGGTCGAACGCGGCCACCGCCTGGTGGCGGATGACATAGTCATTTTGACCAAGAAAGCTGAAGGCGTTTTGGTGGGCTCCGGCCCCGAAATGCTCAAGCATTTTATGGAAATCCGGGGGGTGGGCATCATTGACGTGCGGCGCATGTTCGGGGTACGCGCCATTCGTCTTCAGAAGCGCGTTGAGATGGAAGTCGAGCTGGTCGAATGGAGCAATCAGGAAGATTACGAACGGATCGGCCTCGATGAAGAGCAGCGGGATTTTCTGGGGGTGAAAATCCCGCTGGTCAAACTGCCCATCTTCCCCGGCAAGAACATCACAGTGATCGCCGAAGTGATCGCTCTGAATCTCCATCTGAAGGTTTATGGCTATCATCCGGCGCAGATGTTCAATTCGCGCTTGATGGACATTATTCTGAACAAGAAGCAAGTCAGCGACTATCTGGAAAAGGACTTCGAATAAATGCCATTGTCGGTGCGCGGGATCATCGTAACTCACGCCCAGTTGGCCGGGGCCTTCATCGCGGCGATTGAACAGATTGCGGGACCGCAGGAGGGGCTGAGCGCTTTTTCCAATACCGGCCTGTCCAACGAACAACTGTCGGAGAAACTGCGCGGGCTATTGCAGGACGGTTCGCCGACGGTGATTTTCACGGACTTCCTGGGAGGCAGCGCCTATGTGGTCGCCCGGCAGTTGATAGATGCCTGCAAAACCCACGAAACGACCCACTGCGCCGCCGTCACCGGCGTGAATCTGCCCATGCTGCTGTCCTTTATCACGAAGCGAAATAAATTGCCCTTTATCGAGCTCGTCGAAACGCTGCGCAACGACGGACATCGCGGGATTCAATAGAGATCATGTCGGGTTTCGGAAAGCGGCCGTCGGGCAGCCCATCCGCCCGGGGATTTTTCCATCTGCGCGTGGATGAACGCCTGATTCATGGGCAAGTGGTGGTGGGATGGGGAATTCCGCTGGAAATCAACTGCCTGATATTGGCGAACGATCAAACGGCCGGCAACGTTGGGGATAAAGAACTTTATTTGCAGATTATTCCCGAAGGGATGGGCGGTTCGGTGCGGACCGTGGATCAGGCTGTCGCCGCAACGGCCGAAATTAGAAGGCGGGGCGAGCGCTGCCTGATGGTGGTCCGTTCCGTGGAGGATGCGCTGAAGTGGATCGCGAGTGGAAATCCGCCGGATCTTTTGATTTTGGGCGGCGTTCACCCTGAACCAGGGCGCCGCCGCGTTCTCGATTATATCTCGCTTTCTGATGATGAGATCGGGAAGCTGAGAAGCATCCTGCAGCAGGGGATTAAGGTGGTCTGTCAGGACGTCTGGGGCGGAAATCCGGTGGATCTTGAAGAAGCTCTGCGCCGCGCTCGGATCAATCGCTGATGAAGAGGCGATCTCGACAATGAAGTCTGGGGCCTGACGCTATGAAGAAGAAATACTCGGAACTGAAAGTCGGAGTAGCGGTTTTCCTCGCCCTGCTCATCCTGGTCCTGGTGATCACTTGGGGCAAAGGCTATACGCTCATTGCCAGGTCGCGCGTCCTCGAGGTTCGCTTTGACGATATCGCCGGACTGGAAGAGGGCGCTTTTGTTCTGGTCAATGGCATGCGCAAGGGCAAGGTGCTGGAATTCATTCTCGAGCAGGAAGGCGTGCGGGCGCGCTGCGCCCTGGATCAGCGGGTCAAGCTCTACGACGACGCTCGTTTTGAAATCACCGCCACCGAATTGATGGGCAGCAAAGTGGTGAATATTTGGCCGGGAATTTCTGGGAAAAATCCGTCTCCGGGGGTAGTCTTTCAGGGCGAGAGCGGCGGCGGGATGAACCAGCTTATGAAAATGTCCGCCAATCTGGTCAAAGACGTGCAGCATCTGCTGAGCGTGCTCGAAACGACCATCAACAATATCAACAAGACCGCCGGCGACCCGCGCTTGCAGGAGGCCTTCGTCTCCAGCATTAGGAACCTGGACGAATCCTCGCAGCGCACGCTGGAATTGATCACCTTGAACGAAGGCAAGTTGAAGCAGGTGATGGATAACCTGGTTGCCACTTCGTCCAATATTCGCGACCTGGTGGCGGCCAACAGCGAGGATATCAATCACACCATCGGCGATGTGCACGAATTGACCTCCCAGCTTAATGAAATATCTTCGGGTCTGAAGGAAATCGTTGACAAGACGCGCGGCACGGAAGGCACCCTGGGGATGTTGATCAACGATCCGAATTTCGCCGCCGACCTGACGCGCACACTGGCTGGCGTGGACTCCTTGGTGACGCAAATTCGAGAAGAAGGCATCACGACCCGCATCAGCCTTTTCGGCAAGAGGAAATCGTCCCAGCGCAGTCCCTGATTTTCTCGATCGCACGGTTGAATCTTATCCATCGGCTATCGCCCGGTCTTGTCCGCCCGCCGCAAAAAATCCGTCGCCGCGATTATTTTGGCTGCCGGTGACTCCCACCGCATAGGTTCGCCCAAAGCGCTCCTGACGATAGGATCCCAGACCTTTCTGAATAAGCTCATCGCCGACTATCGCGTTCTAGGTTGCCAGCCGATCATCGCCGTGGCGGGGAAGCATTTTGGAGCCATCCGCGATTCGCTGACCGATTCAGACGTCTTGCTGTTGCGCAATCCCGATCCAGATCGGGGCGCCTTCTCAAGCCTCCAATTAGCCGTGCAGAATCTGCCGCCGGCCTGCGATGGTTTCTTCATCCATCCAGTGGATCACCCTGCCGTCAAGCTGAAATCGCTTCGCCTTCTACTCAGCGCCTGGTTCGGCGAATTCCAACGGGCCATGAAGCTCTCCTTCGAAGGTCGGGGAGGCCATCCAATTCTGCTGGGGAAGGTTTGGATCAAGAGAATCGCGTCCTCACCGAGTTCATCCAATTTGCGCGAGCTCTTGCGGAAATATGAAGCTGACCTGAGGCTCGTGCCGGTGACCGACGAAGCGATTCTGCTGAATGTGAATTGCCCGGATGACCTCGTGAAAATCTCTCCTCATGAATAATCCTCGGTGCGGACTCTTCCTCCTTTTCATGTCAGGTTGCTGTGCTTCCGTTGGGCAGGCGCGCTGGTTCGTATTGCCCGCCGCATCGTACACCGGGGATCTGGGCTGGGTCGTCTCTTGCGATGCCGTGTACGAAAACCCGCGTCTGGAGCGCTATCGCACTACCTTTGAGTACTATTTCGGCGGGCAGGGTCAGATCATGCTCAGCGCTTTCTTGCCGCGAGCCCAGAATGAATGGACTTTCGAAGGGCGCTATCAGCTCCTCAGGCAAAAAGCTTACTCGCAAGAGCAGCCCTCTGACCTTGATGAGCAGATTCGTTCAGTCCGGCGCTACTGGGAATTTCTGGTGCGCTGCGACGTGAAGCAGCCGGCCGGCCTTTTTTACGGCTGGCAGGCGAATTTTAAGTCCTTCGAATTCGGTGGCTACGATACAGTCGCAGCAGGTGTCGCAGAGGAAGGCTTAACGGAAAGGTTTGAGGAGGGTTTGGAATATGCAGCCTCGCTGCGCCTCGGATTCGAAGGGCGGGACAACCGTTATGACTCGCGGCGCGGGCATTACGCTCTCTGCCAACTCGATCTGGGCCGCAGCCGGAGCGATGACCGCGATGATGGGCTTATTCGCACGTCTCTGGACCTGCGACGCTACTTTCCAATGGCTAGTCCAAGAACTGTCGCGGCTTTGAATTTTCGCAGTGGCCTGATTCATCATCAGGTGCCTTTCTTCAGCCGATTTAATCTGGGCGGCGGGGAAGATCTGCGCGGCTTTCCTCTGGATCGCTACAGCGGCAACGCGTTCTATTTGTTGCGCGCAGAGCTGCGCCAGATTCTCAAAGACTCCCTGACGATTTCAATGCATGCGCTGCGATCCATCGGCTTGGACGTGCAGGATTTTGTTTTTTCCCCGGGCTTGGCGATTTTCTCTGATGGCGGCGATCTCTGGCGCGAAGATCGCGGCTGGTGGGGTTTTCGTCAAGGGCTGGGCGCGGGATTTCGAGTGCATTTCCCGCCGAACTTGATCGGATCGGTGGATTTGGCCCGGGCGGTGGATGCGAACTATTGGGAAGTCTATATGCGCCTGGAGCAAAGTTTTTAGGAAGGCGAATGGCTGTGATAGCGCCGTTCAATAATTGAATCGGCATTAGATTAGGGATTCCAGCCGTCTAGCATCCCTAATCCTTCGCTGTGACGATCAGCCGATTCAGCGCCAGCAGCATCCAGGCTTGCACCCAGCGGATATGGGGAATGCGATTTAGCCAATATCGCGTACGCTGAAAATAAAAATAGCCTCGCGGATGCTGGAAATTCCGGATTCCCCACTGGGCGATTTTCAGGGCGAAATCGAAGTATTCCGGATTGGTCCTTCGATATCGGCTGAAGGTTAAAATGCCCTGCGCCAGGCAATGTCCGTCAATCGGGTAGACGGAATTCGGGGAGAATTTCGGGCAGCCATCCTCCGCAAACAGCCGCTGGCGATATAACTCGAGTCCTCGAGAAATTGTTCGCTTGAGGCTATCAGCCCCGCTGATTTTCGCGTAATCATTTAAGGCGTCCAGGACGAAACCGGTGTGATAGTTGTCTATCCAATGATGCACGGGATCCTGACCGTAGAGCCAGGAGCCGTCCTCCTCCTGCCGTTCTTCGACATACCGCATGGCCTTCCCGGCAAGATCGAGTAATTGCGAATCGCCCGTCAATTTGCCGGTGCGCGCTAACATCCGCGCCGCCAGCGCCGTCACATTGATGACGCGGCTGTCATCCAAGGGCGTGTAGCTGAAGCAGATGGAATCGCCCGTTTGGCGAATTCTGAGATCCTGGAGTGCGAAGCGGCAGGCGCTTTGAGCGGTTTTGATAAGCTGGTCATTCGGTTCCAGATCGTGCAGATCCAATAGCGCCTCGACGGCGAAAGCCGTATGCACCAGAGACGGCGTCTGAGCGGGCACGAAAAAGGCGCGCGTCTGATAGGCGACGTTAGTTCCCCAGCAGGCTCCGGAATAACCGATGATCTGCTTGTCAAATAGCCTTTGGCGCAACTGATTTAGAATAATCAGATTCTCATCGGATGGATGTCGCTTTTGCCGCAATGCATAGGCGGATAGAAAGAGCGCCAGGCCCTTCGCAAAGCAATCTTTTTTGATGCCCAGCAGCGGTCGGATATTAATTGGGGCAATCTTGATGAGATGATTGGCGCCCCAACGGGGTAGACGCAGGTTGAATGGGGGGAATTGCAGAAGCGGCGAGGCCAGCCCATCCCAGGGATCCCAGCCGCGGAAATCAGCCGCCTCACAGTATCGGCGCAGCCTCTCCTCGGCTTTTTCAATCTCGGCCAAGGCCTTCATTTAGGTTCAAAAAGAGCTTGTTTTTATAGATATGGAACTTTATATTTACGGGAAAAATAAGAACTAAGGTTTGGCTTTAGGGGATCTCAACGCAGATGACCGCTCTTCAGCGCATTGGGCGAGTTTGGTTTCTAATCCCAGCTTCGCTGTTTCTTCTATCCTGCAGCGGCAGCCATGGGCCGGGATTGGTGGAGGTTGCTCGCATTCCCATGCCCCCCTATGCTCCTCCGCAGCCGCAAGACCTGCCCGACTACCTGATTGATTTCGGCGATCTTCTGGAAGTCAAGTTTTTCAACAACGAACGTTTTGATGAGCTGGTCAAGGTGCGCCCGGATGGCCGCATCACGCTCCAGCGCTACGGGGATCTGCTGGTCGTCGGCCGCACGCCCGGACAGGTTGACAGCATGATCACTCGTAGCTACGGCAACATTATCAAGGATCCCGAAGTCACGGTCTTCGTGCGCGAATTTGGGCAACCGGAAGTCTATGTGCTGGGCGAGGTGGAGCGTCCGGGCGGAGTGACCTTTCGGGGTCGTTTGACAGCGCTTCAGGCGGTGGCCTTGGCAGGAGGGCCAGGCCGCGAAGCCAAGATGGCCAGCGTGCTGATTATTCGCCAGGATCATAATCAGTTGGTGGCGGCGCGATGGGATCTGCGCCGACTGATGAAGGGCAAGCTCAAGGGCGGCGATCCGGAGGTCAGGCCTTTTGATATTGTCTATATCCCGCGCACGTTTATCTCCAAGGTGGGAGATTTCCTCGATTCCTATCTCCCCGCCATTCTGACGCCGCTGGATCTTTCCGTGCGCTGGTTCTACTATCAGAAGCTGCTGGAGGACAACAAGACGTCCGTAGCTCCGTAAGCCTTTAGAGGGCGAAAACCTCGATGTATCTGACGTATTTCGGCTTCAAAGAACACCCCTTTAACGTCACCCCGGATCCAAAGTTCCTCTACTTCGGCGACGCCTACCAGGACGCGCTTGCCTACCTGATTTTCGGCATCCGCATGCGCAAGGGATTTGTGGTTTTGACCGGCGAGATCGGCATGGGGAAGACGACGGTGATCAACGCCCTGCTCGAACGCCTGGACGATTCCCATCGCGTGGCCCACCTGGTGCATTCGAACCTCAGTCTGAAGGACATGCTGCGCTTCATTTTCAGGGATTTTAACCTGGAAGCCTCCGGCAAATCCAAAAGCGAACTGTTGCTCGCGCTGCAGGATTTTTTGATTCGATTGGATCAAAAAGGCGGCAATGCGGTGCTGATCATTGATGAAGCGCAAAACTTGCGAAGTTGGCAGTTGGAGGAGATTCGGCTCCTATCCAACATCGAAACCGCGAAGCGCAAACTGATTCAGATCATTCTGGTGGGACAGCCGGAGCTGCTGCATCTGATCAACTCCACGGAACTGCGGCAATTCAAGCAACGAGTGAGCTTGCACTTTCATTTGAAGCCGCTGCCGCAAGCGGAAGTCGAGGTCTTCATTGACCATCGCGTGAAGATGGCCGGTTACGAGGGCAAGAGGTTGTTCGATGACGGCGCGCTGGCCGAGATTTACAAATTCAGCGAAGGCATACCGCGCCTGATAAATACGATTTGCGACCGCGCTTTGATCAAGGCCTGCGTCTCTAATCAGCATAGCGTTGACAAAAAGCTGATTCGCCAGGTAATCTAAGCTAAATGGATGCGGACCGGATTCATCAAAAGCCGGGCGAAAAGATGGCCAAATCTCAGGCTCGCTTTTTCGCTTCGGGGACCCGCCACGATCTTCTGGGCAGCTCTGGCCGTCCGGTTGATATATATTGCGTTCTTGCCGGAAGGTTATTATTTTAGCGATTTTCAGCGCTACGAGCAAGCCGCCCTCTCGCTTCTAGCGGGGGAAGGCTTTGGTTCGGAGTATCTTCGTCCACCGCTGTATCCGCTATTCATAGCGCTGCATTATCTGCTCTTTGGGCAGCATTTTTTCCCGATGCGCATTTCTCAGGCCGTTCTGGCGGCGCTGGGATCGGTGTTGATACTTTGGATTGGCCGCAGGCTGATCCATGAGCGTGTGGGCAAAATAGCGGCATGGATTTCGGTTTTTTATCCGTATTACGTCTTCATTTCCGGCTTGCTTTATCCGACGCTCCTGTCCACAGTGCTGCACCTCGGCGCGGTGGCGGCGATTCTCAGGGCGCAGGATAAGCGCTTTTTGAGCTGGACGGCGGCCTCCGCCGCATGTCTGGTCCTGGCTGGGCTGGCGACGCCTGTCAGCTTGGCCTTCTTTCCGTTTATGTTATTGTGGTTATTGGCATTTAGCAATTTTTCCCGGCGAGAAAGGCTGATTCACACAGGTACGGCCTTATTAGTTGTTTCTCTTGGTCTTCTGCCCTGGACATATTATAATTATCAGCGCACCGGCCAGATCGCACTAATCGATGCTCGAGCCAAAGAGCACATCCCTTATTTCATTGAAAGCGAAACCAGCCGCGCGGATCGCAGATCCGCTTATCAGGATCGGATCTCTACTATTTTATCTAATCCGGACAAGTTTGCCGTCCGAACGGCAAAGGAATTTATCCACTTTTGGACTTTTGTGCCCGACCGCGTGGTCACGAAAGATCCGGCCTATCGCGAAAAGGCGCATCAAGCGGATAGCCGTATGCAGGTCGAGCATTCGCTTACATCGCCGCTCTTGGATTACGTGAGCATCCTGACCTACGGCCCGGTGTTAGTCCTGGCGTTGGCTGGACTGATCCTGAGCAGGGCTCGCTGGCGCACCCTCAGCCTGATCCTCTTCATGTTGTTATCGCAGGCGATCGGTTATTCATTCTTTTTCACTCAGGTGCGCTACCGCCTTCCCGTTGAATTTTGTTTGATGATTCTGGCGGCGACTGCGCTGAACTACGTGTGGCTTAAATACCGCGGAAATTCGCAACCGGCATAAATTTTATGGCTAAATATCTGATCACTGGAGGCGCGGGCTTCATCGGATCCAACTTGGTGGAAGCGCTGCTCAAGCGCGGCCACGAGGTCCGCGTACTCGATGATTTTTCCACAGGACGGCGGGAGAATTTGGCTCCCTTCACGCCCCGGATTCGACTGTTCGAGATGAGCATTGTCGAACCAGATGGGTTGGATGAGGCCTTTGCGGGCATGGACTACGTGCTGCATCAGGCGGCCTTGCCCTCCGTGCCCCGCTCAATCGAGGATCCCATCGGCACGTTCAAAATTAATGCGGAAGGGACCTTGAATGTTTTGGAGGCGGCGCGCCGGGCAGGCGTGAAGAAGCTGGTCTTTGCCTCGTCGTCTTCGATTTATGGCAGCAATCCGGAGCTCCCCAAACGCGAAACCATGATCCCCGCCCCCATGTCGCCCTATGCGGCCGGCAAGCTCGCCGCGGAAACCTACTGCCGCGTTTACACGCGCGTCTATGGGCTGGCGACGACCTCGCTGCGCTATTTCAATGTTTTCGGGCCGCGCCAGGACCCCAATTCTCAATATGCCGCCGTCATCCCCAAATTTATCCGCGCCGGCCTGCTGGGACAGCCGGTAACGGTTTATGGCGATGGCGAGCAATCGCGGGATTTCACCTTCATTGATAATGTCGTGCGGGCCAATATTCTGGCCGCAGAAAGCCAGAACGGAGCCGGCGGCGTCTTTAATACCGCTTGTGGTGATCGCATCACTTTGAATCAGATGCTGTCGCAACTCGAAGAGCTTTTGGGACGCAAGATCGCCCGAAGCTATGTCGCTCCGCGACCGGGAGATGTTCCGCATTCGCAGGCACAAATCAGCGAACTGCAAGACACATTTGACTATCGGCCGGCTGTGAGCTTCGCCGAAGGCTTGCGCCAGACAGTCGGCTATTTCAAGGAGATATTCCCATCGAAATACTCCTCCGGAGACAGATAATTTGGTGCAGTCATGGATAGGCCTCACGTGACAGAGCGATCCACTTCGCTGCGGCATTTCCTGACCGTGGTGTTCAGGCGAATGTGGGTCATTCTAAGCGTCACCGCGCTGGCGCTGCTGGTGGGCGGATTCCAACTGTGGCGGATGCCTCCCCAGTACGAGGCTCAATCGAAGCTCTTGTTGGAGAGAGATCCGGAGCTGGAAAAAGCCCTCCTCTTGCGCATCTCCAGCGGCAGTCGCAGCGAGGAAGCCAGCTTCAGCTATACGCAGGAATCCGAGATCATGACCTCGCGCCCGGTGTTGGAGCGAGTTATCCGCCAACTCGGACTTTACGGCTTCGATGATACCACGCGCTTCGCCGATGCCGGGGCGCTCGAGGCGGCTCTGCAAATAGCATTGAAAGACATGAATAGCAACCTGAGCATCGTGCCCTCCCCGGATCCCAATATTATCAAAGTCAAGTATAAGTCGGTGAATCCCCAACTCTGCGCCGCCATTGTGGATACGCTGGTCCGGCGCTATATCGAATATCGCTTTGAAATTTTCTCCGATGATCAAACCATCGCCTTTCTCGACCAGCAAATCAATGTCGCGGCCGGCAATTTAAATGAGCTGCAGCAAAAACGCGCCACATTTCAGAGCCAGGGCACGCTCTATTCCCCGGATAAAGAAGGCAACCTGCTCTTTTCCCGATTAGGCGATTATGAAAATCGCGCCGACGCCATCAAGCTGGAACGTGTCAGCAAGGAGTCGAAGCTACGAGCGCTCCGGGACATCGTCGCCAGCGGATCGTTCATGGAACTTCCGGCCATTGATTTGGGCGCGAATAATCCGCAAATGCAGAATGTGATCCAATTGAAAGAGCAATTGCGCACTCTCGAGTACGACCGCGCTCAAATGCGCCAGAAATACACCGAATCTTACGTTGAGGTGCAGGAGAAGACCGCCGCAATTGAATCTCTGCGCCAGAGAATCAACGCTGAAATCGCTGAGATCATCAACGTTTTGGAGGCGGGCGTTCAGGCGCTGCTGCACGAGGAACAGACGTTGCGCGGCACCGCCGAAAGCATCCGCGGCCAGATTCGCGGACTCTCCGGCAAAGAGCTTGAGATGGCCAAGCTCTCACGCGGCATCACCGAGACGGAAGAACTTTATTCACTCCTGTCAAAGCAGCGTGAGGAAGCGCGGATTTCGCGATCCAAGAAAGAAATGGTGGTCCGGGTTAAGGTCATCAGCGCCGCCACCGCGCCGCTGCAGCCCCTGCCCGGCAATCGCATCGCCAAGATCTTCATCATTTTATTTCTGGGCCTATTCGCCGGGGTATCCCTCGCCTTCTTCATGGACTTCTTCGATCATTCCTTCAAGAACGCCGAGGACGTGCAGCGCTATTTGGGCCTGGACATTCTGGCATCCGTGAGGAGTTTTCAGAAGCCGTGAGCATCTACAAAGATATCCTGAAGTGGGCGGACAAGCAGGGGCAGGTGGAAAGCCGGTTGGAGCCGGACGAGTTGCCCGAAGAGGCTCATCACCCCTTGCCGGGGGACATGCCCCGACCGCTGGCCAGCGATCTGCAAGTGCTCCAGGAAAATATCGAGGCGTTGCGCTCGCGAGGAACGTTTAAGACGGTGCTCTTCACCGCGGCCGTGCGCGGCGAAGGGACTTCCACCATGGCGGCGAATTGGGCCCGCCTGTTGGCTCGCGATCGCATGACCGGATTGCCGCTCGGCGCCCTAAATGACGTTGCCGGCGGAATTCTGGTGATTGACTCCAACCTGCGCCGGCCGGTGCTGCACAGTCTTTTTGATCTGGATCGCAAGCGCGGGCTGACCGAGGTGCTGCAGGGGGAACTGAAGCTGGAGCAGGTCCTGAAGGGCACTCCCCGCCGCGATCTCTGGATCGTCACAGCCGGCAGGCCGGCCGCCAATCCGGCCGATCATTTGGGATCACCGGTCATGAAAGGGCTGCTGGATGAATGCCGCCAGCGCTTCGACTTTATCATTTTGGATAGCGCGCCGGTAACCCTCTATGCCGAAACGCTGGCGTTGGCCAAACAAGCCGAGGCCATCGTGATGGTCGTGCGCGCCGGCAAAACGCGCTGGGAGGTGGCCGTATCCGCCCGAAATCAACTGCAAAAAGTGAATTCCCGCATCCTGGGGGTGGTTCTGAACCGGCGGAGCTACATCATACCTGAATGGGTCTACCGCCGCATTTAGGTGGAAATTGCAGGGGCGGGCCGAACCAGCCCCTGCGCTGTTTCTTACCTGGAGAAGCCGAATTCCGTGAAACAGGATGACCTTCGCAAAGGATTCGCCGGAGCCGTTTACAACTATCTGGGCATGTTCTTTGAAAAACTGGTGACGGTTCTGGTCACCATTTACGTCATCCGTCAACTGCCCATTCCGGATTTCGGCGTCTTTAACTTGTTTCAGGATACCATCGGCCTGGTGGCGGTGATTTTCTCCTTCGGCATCCCCTCGCTGATTGAGCGCTTTTTGCCGGAGCTGTACCAGCGCGGCCTTTTCGATGAACTGCGCCGCTGGGTCTATCGGGCGCTCATCGCCCGCTTCCTGCTGGGATTGCTGGGAGCGCTGGTCTGCCTATTTGGGCGCGATGCCATCGGCGGCTTTCTCCATTCCGATCTATTCACCGCCTACTATCCGGTTTTCGCGTTCGGCCTGCTCTTCACGATCCTGAATCAGACCTCGCAATCGGTGCTGGATACGTTCTTGATGCAAAAGCGGCGCAACGTCATTCGCGTGATCGTGTCGGCGCTGCGTGCGGGTTTATATATGGCGGCGATATCGTTGGGTCAAGGGCTTTACGGAATCCTCTGGGCCTTCTCGATATCTGCACTGGTTGGATCGGTGCTATTCATTCATACCATTTACCGCCTCAGGTATCCCCAGTATGTCGAGAAGAAAACCGAAGGGCTGGGCGACCTTTCGAATCGCTTCAGGAGATACGGCGCCATTAGTTACCTGAATGAGATGGGCGCCATGGTACTCAGCCGCCGCGCCGACAACTACCTGATCAGCGCCTTCTTGAATCCCGCCGCCGTCGGTATCTACTCGTTTGCCACCCGCATTGTGGAAATGTTCGTCGCCATGACCCCATTGGTGGTCGGCAACGTGATTATCTCGACGCTCCTCTTTCGTCAATTCACCGAAACGCCCACCCTGATTTTTCTGCAGCGCCGATTCAACCTCCTCTGCAAATTGGCGCTCTATCTGACGCTGCCCATTCTGATTGTTCTGGTCGGCCTGCATGAGCAGATCACAGTGATGGTGGACCCAAAGTATCACGAAGCCAGCTACCTGCTGGCGTTGGTAGCCATATTTGAAATTCTAAATGTCTTCTCCTGGCCCATCGGTTGGATGGCGCAAACCTCCGAAAAAGTCGAAGTGCAGCTCTATTCGAAAATCGGAGCCATCTATAACATTATCGCCGCCGTCATTCTCATCCCTCGCTTTGGCCCCCTGGGAGCGGCTTGGGCTACCGGGACCTCTTTTCTGATGAAGAATATTCTGATGTACGTGTTCTTGCGGCGGCAGTTGCCGCTGACTTTCCCTTGGCTGGGGATTTTCAAATTGGGATTGTCGGGCTTCCTCTCCTGGATTGTGCTGGCGCTGCTGGCGGAGTATGCCACGAGGATCATCCCGGCGCTGGCTATTGCCGTGCTGGGGATGGTCGTGTTTGCCATTTCGGCGAAACTCTTGGTGCCCTTTGACGAAGACGAGCGAGAATCCTTCGAGAAGGCCGTCGGGCGCAAAATTTGGCTGGTTTGATGAATTACGCTGCGAAAAGCAAAACCATAACAGGGACTGGCGCGGACAGGGCGGCGCCCCCAAAGCCTGTTCAGATTAGGCCCTTTCCCTATCCTTACAAGGCAGCCCTGGCAATCTGCAACGATCTGGACGGCATTCGCAGTTTTGCGGAGATGAAGGCGATCCACGACGTCCTGAATGGCCGCAAGATGACGCCCTGCGGCCCGGGATTGAATCTGGAAGTCGGTGATTCCTTTCATTTCTTCAGTGTGCGTCCCGAACAGGACGACACGCTGGCTTATTTCGATGGATTGACCAATAAGCCGATATCCGAGGCGCTGGCGCTGCGCGAGGGAATAAAATCCGGCCTGCTTGACATCATCCACACCTGGGGCAACTATTCTCAGAAGGGAGGCTTTTTCCGCGAACAGGCGCTCTGGGCGGCAGAGGAGCTGGGTAAATACGGGCTGCGGATTTCCGTCTGGACCAATCACGGCGACCGGCACAATTTTCAAAACCTGGGACGGACCGATGCGCTGGGCGATGTCACGGAGCATTCATCGCGCCGGGGCGACCGCAGCAAAGTGCTCGAATATCATGCCGACATTGCCCGGCAGATCGGCATAAGATACGTTTGGATCAAGGAGCTGTCGCCGCTTCCCGGCCAGGAGCGCAAACTGGATTGGCGTGATTGGGTCGAGCAGGGATCGGATATCGGCAGGAGCTTCATCAAAGGAATGATGGGACGCAATAGCAGTCTCAATCCCGGCCAACCGCTGCAGTGGAGCAACCGGTTGATTCGCCTCGGGAGGCTGAGAGATGGCGGTGATTATTACGAGATGCTGCGCTATGGCGATTTTCGCCTCGACGGATCGGATCATCTTCCGCAACTGTTGACGGCGAGGTTATTGCGCCGGCTGGTGGACGTCGGGGGAGCATGTCTGCTGTATATGCACCTGGGAAAAGGGCGTCCCTCTCCAGATGTCCCGTTTTCGAAAGAGAGCTATCAGGCGCTGGAACGGTTGGCCCAGTGGGCGCAATCGGGGGATATCTGGGTGACCACAGCCTCACGGCTGTGCCGCTACGTTGAGTTGAGGCAGCGAATGGAATTGAAGGCGCAGGCCGTGAATGGCTCCGCGTTGTTGACCGGAAGCTGCGCGCCCACCGGCGATCTTTCGCGACCGGAAAGCGCTGGCTTAAGTTTCTATTTGGATGCTGATTCTTGCAAAGTCATGCTCGAGGACGCTGCCGAGCCCATCACAGCCGTCAAGAATCCCCCTGATCACACCGGACAGGTCAGTTTCTCGATCCCGCAGGCGCCGTTAGAATATTGCTGGGAATAGGCAAATCCGCAGAATTTCGCAAGCCATGCCAACCATTGCCTTCGTGATGCAGTCCTTCTACGGCGATGCCATCGGCGGCGCTGAGCGCCAGGTGCAAATGCTGGCCGAGGCTTTGCGGGGAGTGGGGTGGAGGACGTTTTACATCGCCGAACGGGCGGCCGATAAGCCCCGCCGCGAAACCGTCAATGGCATGCAAGTCTTGGCGCTGCCGCAGCGCAAGAAGCGGACGTCAATATTGAATTACGGACCGCTAATGTCGGCCATGCGAGAGAGCGGCGCGGATCTATTCTATCAACGTATTCGTCATCCTTACACCGGATTGACCGGGCAAATTGCTAAAAAGCTCGGCAAACCGTTCGTCTGGGCGGCGGCGTCGCTGGCCGATACGATTCGTGATCGCGACTTAAGGCAATCCGAATCGGCGGCGTTCCTGGATAGAATCCTGCATCCCTTGAATCGCTTTCTGGAAGATCGCGGGATTTTTCGGGCGGATGCCATCATCCTGCAGACTCATGAACAGCAGGAAAGGCTGGAAAAGAATTACGGCCGCCGGGGAACCGTCATTCCGAACCATATAATCGTCAATCCTAATCTAAACGTTGCGAAGGCGCAACCGCCGGCGGTTTTGTGGCTTTCGAATATCAAGCCTTTTAAAAGGGCTGATCTTTTCATCGCGCTGGCGGAAAAGTGCGCTGATCTGGAGGCCGCGTTCATCATGGCGGGCCTCTGTCCAAATCCTTCAATGCGCCGGATGATTGAAGAGGCGCAGGCGAGGCTGCCGCAATTCAAGTATCTCGGGCCGCTTGAACCAGCGGAGGCAGAAAGTGAGATTGCCGCCGCCTCGTTGCTGGTCAATACCAGCCTGTTTGAAGGCTTTCCCAATGCCTTTCAGCAAGCGTGGTACTACGGCGTTCCGACTCTTAGTCTGGGAGTTGATCCTGACGGTGTGATCGAACATGAGGGGCTGGGCAAATGCTGCGCAGATCTCGATGAGCTGGAATCGCATTTGCGGCGCTTGCTGAAGGATCCCCAGAGTCTCGTCGAAATTGGACGGCGGGCGCGCGATTTTGCGACCGCCAATTACGATTTGCAGAATCTGCTGCCGAAATACCTGGAAATCTTCAACAACCTGCTGCGGCCATGAAGATTCTCTGGGTCAATTCCGGCTTGGGCAGGACCTTGAGCAACACGCGGCTCTTCGGCATGCCGCCTGCCCTGTGGAAATTGGGCGATGAGAGCATTGTGCTTATCGGGGGTCGGGCTAAAAGTCCTCTGCCGGATTATTTTTGCTCCCTGCCGGTGCCTTTTAGCCGCCTAAAAATATATCGGCTAACGGTGGCGCTCCTTTTGCCGTATTTGTGCATTAGGCACAAACCGGATATCCTGTTGACGGACTGGATGTCCGCTGAATTGACCAAACTGGCGGTGCTTTTTCGCCGCCTGGGATTGCTTAAATGCAAATTCGTCCACGATGTGCGCACCGTGCCGGTAAAAGAAGACGCCGGCAAGAGCTGGCGGATCTATGCCGGATCGCTCGAATACGCTAAAGCGAATTTCGACGGGATCACGACAATTACGGTGCCCTTGCGGGATGAAATCACCTCCAAATTCGGCATACCGGCTCAGGCGATGGCCGTCTGGACTTCGGGCGTAGATATCGAGCATTTCCGTCCGATGGATGCGTCGGAGCCGAAGCGCAAGCTGGGATTGGAGGGAAAATTCGTCGCCTTTTATCACGGCAATGTACAGCAGAATCGCGGCGTCGCCGAGCTGGTCGAGGCGATGGATCTGCTGCGTGATTTGCCAGAGGTCTTTCTTCTGATCGTGGGCGGTGGGCATGAATGGGCCACCCTTGAACGGATCAAGCAGGAGAAGCGATTGGAGCGGGTGATCTTGCAGCCGGGGGTTCCGTATGCGGATATTCCCAAATGGATCGCGATGGCTGATCTGTGCATCGTACCGCTGCCCGACCACCCTTGGTGGCGGGTTTCCAGCCCGTTGAAGCTGATGGAGTATTTGGCCATGGGCAAGCCGGTGCTGCTGACGGAAATGCAGGCGCACCGCGCCGTGATGCCCTCCGACGATGACGCCTTTTATGTGTCGCGCTGCGGCCCTCAAGAGTTCGCGAACGGCATTCGCCATGCCATCAATGAAAGGCATCGCTTTGCGAAATTGGGGCAGAAAGGACGCCGCAAAGCCATCGAAGAATTAACCTGGGAAGGACAGGCGGCCATATTGAAAAGATATCTGGAAAATGTGCTGACGGGTGAAATTCAATTAAAAGGGGAGCGCGATTGAGTCCTCGCGCTGAAATCCTCCGATCCGGCGATTGGGGAAAGAAGCTATTCGGTATTCTTCTCTTTATCCCCTTGGCCGTAGTCCTCGCCACGGCCGTCACCGGCACCAGCCAGTATCTTCTGTTGATCGCCGTCGCAGGAATCACATTTCTGGCCATACTGACGGACTTTAGGGTTTCGTTGATTCTCATCGGCATCGGCTCCTATTTCATATCCTATTCAATCTGGTTCTTTGGCTTGCCGGGACCGCTGATTAATTTGCCGTATCTGCTGATTGTCATGGTGCTGCTGCGCGAATATTTTTTCAAAGCGAACCTGCTGCCCCCCCGCACGCCGATAAATTATCTATTACTGAGCCTCCTGGCTCTGGGGCTGCTTTCCATGCTGCTTGGCAACTCGGCGCTTTATCCATCGGCCAAAGGGCTGCTCAGGCACATTGGCTTCCCCTTGCTGTTTCTGCTTATTCTCATGGCCGAACCGGATGAGAAGTTGCTGCGCAAGATCGTCTGGACAGTCATCATTATTGCATTTGTTCAAGTGCTCGCATCGGCGCTGCAATTCGGCTGGTATTCCACGATCGCGGCGAAGGATCCGGGCACGCGGGCGGACTATTCCGGAGGCATTTTGGGCCCCAACTGCGGGGGATATACGTCCGTTCTTATGAACATGACAATCTGCCTTTTGATCGGATTCATAATGGTTTACGGAGTGCGCTGGTACATGATTGTCGGAGTGATCCTTCTATTATCGCCCATTTACCTGGCCTCGGCGCGAGCGGGCATCCCGATATTCGCGTTGGCGGTACTCTTCATGCTGTTAGTGGCGCCGCTGCGCAAGCATGGCTCACTGGCTAAAAGGATTTCCCTCGCTCTGGTGGTGTTGCTCCTGCTATTTTCCGCCGGCATTTCCGGCGTCGGCGGGGACTCGTTCAAGGCGCTTCTCGATCCGACGTATCTATACGATTACAGCATCAAGCAATCAGACTCCGGCCTGGGTCGGCTGCAGGCTTTCGGCGTCGTCAAAACGGAACTGAGCGGCATGGTGGATCAAATGATCGGTTTGGGACCGGGCGCCTTAACGCCCACCTCCATCGTGGATAATCCCAATTCCCTGATCGCCAAGAATCCCCTGCTTTTTCAGAGCGTCACCGGTTATGCCTACACCACGATGGAGATGGGCTTTATCGGCCTTATTTTATTTCTAATTCTTTATATTCGGGTATACGGTTTTAATCGGCGCTTCTTGAAGAGCATACAGGATCCATTTTGGGAGGCCGTGAGCCTGGGCTTTGGCGGCGCCATCTTTGTCTATGTCATCTCAACGGTCTATGTGGATTCCTGGATTTACTATCCCCTGCCCTTCACCTTCTGGGCGCTGGCGGCGGCGATTTATCGAATTGGAATCTTGCGCGGAATTTTAAGGGTTTGAAGCATTCATACGGCGGATTGAACGAGAATCCTTCATCGGGTGATTAACGGAGTAATGAATGGTCATTTTGGGATTGAACATACTGCACGATGCCACCGCCACCTTGCTGGTGGATGGCAAAATCACCGCGTCCGTCGCCGAAGAGCGGCTGACGCGCATTAAGTTTCACTGCGGCTTTCCTTATAAGGCGATTGCCGAAGTGCTTCGCATATCCGGCGTTTCCGGCGATCAGGTGGACCAAGTCGTGCTGACCTTCACCACCAACCTGGAGAAAATGCCGCGCTATTATACGGACTATGTCATAGATCGCAGCGGCGAATTCGACACGGCCAATGAGAAAGACGTGGCCTTTCGCTGGCGCATGTTTTCCGACCAGGTGGCGCGACGCTTTCGATCGGACGGCTGGGGAGACGGCAAGCAATACGCACTCGCCCAATATAAGCGAGCCCTGGCAAGTTGCGGCATTACTCGCGCCACAATCGAGGCGCGCGATCATCACCTCTGCCACGCGGCTTCGTCCTATTATCAAGGCGGGCAGGATCGCGCTCTCATCATCACCGGCGATGGCTCGGGAGATGGACAGTCCATGGCGGTCTTCGTCGGCGAAGGCGGCAAAATTCGGCGCCTGCACAGCGTCAGCGATCGGCATTCGCTGGGCAAGTTCTACAGCGGCGTGACCAAATACCTGGGTTTCCAGCGCAACCGCCATGAAGGCAAAATCACCGGTCTGGCCGCTTATGGCAATCCCGCCACCCTGCGGAGACAACTCAGCCAGATGGTGGACATCGCTCCCGACCGGCGCGATTTCCGCACGCCCATCGCCGAGCGGCTTTCTCCGGCGCAGATTCGCTGGATCAATTTTAGGCACTTCTTGAGAGGGGATTACTTCGGCGGCCACTATTCAAATCTGCAGCTTGATTACCTGCACGATACCTTCGGGTACAAGTGGCATAAAGGCAAAATCGTGAAGGCCCCGCCGGGCGCGAGCGGCAACAGCTATCACCGCGAAGACATCGCGGCGGCGGCGCAGGTGCTGCTGGAAGAGAATGTGGTGGCCTTCGTCGAGGCTTTCATCGAAGAGACGGGGATTTATCATGTCCAGCTCGCCGGAGGGATTTTCGCCAACGTCAAGGTCAATCAGCGCGTCGCCGAAATCCCCGGAGTGAAATCGGTCTTCATCCATCCCAACATGGGCGATGGGGGCACCACCGCCGGCGCGGTCTTTCTGGCCTGGGAAGAGCATCTGGCAAAACAGGGGAAGATCTACGAGCCCTGGACCATCGAGGACGTTTACCTGGGAGCCGGATTCAGCGATGCAGAGGTCGAACTGGCAATCAAGCGCTTTCCGTTTGCGTATCGGCAGAGCTCAAGAATCGCCGAGGATACCGGCGAATTGGTGGCTCGCAAGCGAGTCGTCGGCCGCTTCGACGGCCGCATGGAATACGGGCCCCGGGCTCTGGGGAATCGCTCCATTCTCGCCGATCCCACCGACAAGACCATCAACGACTGGCTGAACGATCGGCTGCGGCGCACCGAATTCATGCCATTTGCTCCCAGCGTCCTCTATGAAGCGGCGCCCAGGCTGTACAAAAACTACTCGAACGGCGAATATGCCTCCTATTTTATGACCATTACGTTCGACGTGCATCCGGAATGGGCGGCCAGGGCGCCGGCGGTCTGTCACGTGGATGGCACCGCCCGGCCTCAGGTGGTCAAAGAGTCCACCAATCCGACCTATTACCGCATTCTGAAGGAATTCGAAAGGCGCACCGGCCTGCCGCTCTTCATCAACACCAGCTTCAATATGCACGAGGAGCCCATCGTTTGCACGCCTGAACATGCGCTGCGATCGCTGGAAATGGGTTGCGTGGATGTGCTTTCGATCGGATCCTTTCTGGTGTGGAAGGAGGGGCTCGATCCGCTGGGGACTAAGCCCAAATAGACGGCTTAAAAAGCATCAGCTTCTTTAGATCCCATACACATTGAACGTCCTGGTTGTCTCCCATCTCTGGCCGCGAGCCGATTTCCCGCACTTGGGCATCTTCGTCGCCGACCAGGTCGCCGAACTGGCCAAACGCTGCCAGGTCTCGGTCGTCGCCCCCGTGGATTTGACGCACCGCAGCGACGAGATTGGGCCAAAGGAGATTCTGGCGGGCCTGCCCCAATATCGCGCCCGAGCACAGCCGGCATTTATTCCCGTTAATGAGATCAAGCCCCAGGTCGTGACTTTCCGAGCCGCGCCTTTTCGGCAGGCACTGGCTTTGGCGACGGCAAGAAATCTGGCGAAAGCCCTGGAGCCGATTGATCCCGCGCAGTTTGACCTAATTCATGCGCACACGCTTTTCCCTGATGGCCTGGCCTGTTCGCTCTGGTTGAAGAATATGTCTATTCCGCTGGTTATTACAGCCCACGGCAGCGATGTCCATTCCATGCCTCCCGGAGTGAAAAAAGCGTTGGGGCACCTCCTGGATCGGGCTGACCTAATGATTGCTGTCAGCCGGTCGCTATCTGAGAGTCTGATAAGACTCGGGGCCCGGCCTGATATAGTCCATGTGCTCCCCAATGGCTTCGCGGCCGATTTATTCGACCTGCCATCGCCGCCCCCTCGAGTTCGAAGGAAGATCGTCTTCCTCGGGCGGTTGGGCGCGGTCAAGCGAGTGGATCTCCTCATTCGAGCTCTGACGCACCTGCCGCCGGATATCCATCTCGGGATTGCCGGGGACGGGGCAGAGAGAAGGTCGCTTGAGAGCCTCGTCGCAGCGCTGCGCCTAAATCAGCGCGTCCGTTTTTATGGCGTGATTTCGCGCCAGGATATTCCGCCCTTCCTCGCCGGAGCCGCATTGATGTGCCTTATCAGCGAAAAGGAGGGATGGCCGACGGTAATCTTCGAATCGCTGGCCTGCGGCACGCCGGTCCTGGCGACTTCGGTCGGAGGAATTCCAGAGGCACTGGCTGATCCTGGTTTGGGAATGCTGATTCCGCCCGATATTTCGCCGGAAAAATTGGCGGCGCAAATTCTGACCGCTCTGGATAAACGCTGGGATCATGTCGCCATCCGGCGGCACGCCCTGAATTATTCCTGGAAAGCGATCAGTGCGCGCCTATTTGAAGTGTACCAAACGCTCATCTCAGCCAAACAATCTTCGAAAGAATCATCGGCCTGACGTAATCTCGGTTCGAAACTGATCACTCTGCAATCAGTTCTTGTCAGAGGCCGCGATCCCGGCCAACTCTTGCATATCGCTCTGGCTCGCCTGACCAGAGCGTTCCGGCGGTCGTATCTTCCGTTGCGGCGACGTAATTACATCAACGCGGAGCGGCGGTACTCCTCAGCCGAAATCCGCTGGGTGCTGGATGAATCGCAGGCTCGTCGCATTCTAGCTGCTCATCCAGAATGCCAGGGTGAGATTTTGCAGGAGGCGGATTTGGCGGGTTCGAGCTGGGCGGAGGTCCCGGGCTTCGGAAGACGCCGGATCACATTCTCGGATCCGGCTTTGTTGAATGCCCCTGAAGCCTATGCGCACAGGCTTCTCTGCCGGCTCGATTTTCTGCGGCCTTTGGCGCGGGCGGCTTTGATTTCATCATCTCCGCAGAAATATGTCAGCGCCGTTGAGAATATTTTGACCGAATGGAATGCGGCCTGTTCGACCAGACAGAATCGGGATACGGTGGATGATTCCATCCGAATTCTCAATCTAATTGAGACGATTTCACTATTGAAGCAATACTTGAGTAAGGATGTTGTTTATGAAGCTATATATTGCATTATCAATGCAGCCTGGAATATCGAAGTCAATCGGACGCGGACCGGCAATCACCTCATCTATGAGAGCTTGGCATTAATGGCGGCGGGGCATGGCCTGCCGAGGCATCCGCGCAGCGCTCCTTGGTTCGTATTGGGTCGGAACATCTTGGAGAAGCAGATGGCCTGCCAGATCCGCTCAGACGGTTTCAACGCAGAACTGAGCCTGAACTACCATCTCATCACTGGAACGAATTTCTTGAAAGGTTGGCTGATTTCCCAACAGGCCGGTGCGCCGATGACAGATTTCTATCGCCAACGAATGGGGCGGATGATCATGACGGCGGCGCAGTTGCAGTCCGATGACGGAGGTTTCCCGGCGCTTGGCGACAGCGACCGAATGGTTGGCCCCAGCCGCGAAGAAAAAGAAGGTCGTGCTTTCGCTTTCCTCGGTTTGGCAAACTCTTTCGCGGTATCGGCACAGGCCCGGTTGGAACGCGATTGGCTTCTGGCCGGAAACGATTTTGTCGTGTCCGGGGTGCCATCATCCGAGGCGCAAGATTCGCACTTCAGCGCCGGCGGCTATTATATTCTGAGTAGATCTCCGGGGCCGCGAATCGTTTTCGATGCCGGACCCTTCGGCATGCCCGGAGCGTCTCATCATGGGCACGCCGATAGCCTGAGTTTTGAAATCCAACTGAAGAGCGGCAGATTCTGGGTTGATCCGGGCGGTTTCAGCTATGTGGATCATCAAACTCGAGCGTTTGCCCGTTCTACGGCAGCCCATAACACCATTCAGGTAGATGGCCGAAGCAGCTCCCAGATCACTGGCCCTTTCAGCTTCGGGCGCGGCGCGCAGGCGCGATGCGTGAAAGCGGTTGAATTGTCTCCCGGCTTTCTGCTGGTGGGCAAACACAACGGCTATGCGCCCATAATTCATCGCCGTGCGCTCTATTGGCTGCCCGGCGAGTGCCTGCAATTGCTCATTCTCGACCGCCTGGAAGGTAATGGCACTCATTCAATCGAATCTTTCTTTCATGGCGATGCCGGTTGGTCGGTGGAGATCGAGCCGGGATTTATGCGCTGGATTAAGGGCCAGAATCACGTGATTCAGATTATCGAAGCGGAAGCAGCCTTGCAGAGGATGGTTCTCGAGGGACAGACCGATCCCGTGATGCAGGGCTGGGTGTCTCCGTCCTTTGGAAATTATCTGCCCGCGCCAACGCTGGTGTCGAAAGGCGAGGTCAATTTCCCCTTTGAAATGGCCATTCTGGTGGTAGAGGGAGCGAGTGACCCCTCGCGCCTGAGCCTGGATTTGAAGGGGCGTCAAGCTCAATTCGAATCCCTCAATTTGTGCTGGCGGTGGATCGGCGAAACGCCTGAAATAAGCGTTGGAAACTAACTTTGCAAATTAACTTTGTTGGAAAGCCAATTTATATCCCGCTGAATGGCCTCAATGTCTCGCGGCGGATGGAATTTTCCCTGCTGCGGCGCTATTTGGGGCTGACGGGAAAAGAGCGCATTTTGGATGTGGCCTGCGGAGATGGCTATTGGACGGCCCGATTCGCCCGTCAGGCGCGATTCGCGGCGGGCTTCGATTATAATATCAAGCGCCTGCAACAGGCCGCGAAACTCTATCCGGACATCGGAGGCTTAGCCTGCAGCGACGCGCACAATTTGCCCTTCGCCGATGGCGCCTTCGATGCGGTCGTCGGCGTCTGCGTCCTGGAGCATTTTCATGATGATTTGCAAGCCTTGCGGGAGCTGCGGCGCGTCTCCAGGCCGGGAGCAAGGCTGGCTCTCACCGTGGATTCCTTCTCGTTGCCGGGGATATCTGCAACAGAGAAGGCCAGACACGCCGAGAAATACAATGTCCATCACTGGTATCGCATCGCCGACTTAAAAAAGGTACTAAATGAAGTCGGCTACGACGTGGTCAATTACCGCCATCTCCTCAAGGCGCCCCTGGCCGCCGCATTTTACCGGACCGCTAGAAAAGCCCCTCAGTTGGCGTATTTTCTATTCCCCGTCAGTTACCCCTTGACCCTGCTTGCAGATAAAATGCATAATGCAGACGAGGGCGGCTTTAAGCTGGCCGTTCTCGCCAAGGCAATATGAAAAACAGCTCGAATCGCATTTTCATTACATGGCTTCCCTATTCGCAGCGGAGCCAGACGCTCGCCGAGGCCTTTGAGGCAGAACCAGTCTATTTGGGCTATCTAACCGGGAGGGGGAATCCGATCAAGATAGCCCTGCGTTATCTTCTGATGACCCTGCATACCCTCGGTCTCGTCCTGAAACGGAGGCCGCGATTGATCTTCGTCATGAATCAGCCCGTCTTTCTCCCGCTGACGGTTTTTCTTCTTTCGTTCATCCTGCGCTTTCGGTACGTTATTGATTCGCACTCCGGTCTCTTCAACAAACCTCGTTGGAGCTGGTCCTTGCCCTTAATGAAATTTGCCTACCGACGCTCGCTTTTTTCCATCGTCACCAACCAAAGGCATCGCGACTTGGTCGCTTCCTGGGGGACGCGGGTCGAGATACTGGGAGCGCTTCTTCTGAGCGATGAGCCGGCGGTGCGGTTTCAGCGTCCTGAGAAACCGTGCTTCGTTGTCATCGGCACATTCGCAGAAGATGAGCCGACCGCAGAAATCTTGCAAGCCTGCCGACAGATGCCGGAAGTGCGGTTCTATATCACCGGCGCCCTGAAAAACTCGCCGACGAAACTTGTGGATGATGCCCCCGCCAACGTGGCCTTCACGGATTTCCAGCCTCGAGCCAATTACGTCGGTCTGGTGCAGGCAATGGATGGCGCCATCATCCTGGTCAAGCACGACAACGTGATGCAGCGCGGCGCCTATGAAGCCACCTCCTGGGGAATTCCCATCATCACCAGCGACTGGCCGATCCTGCGCGAGAGTTTCAATCAGGGGGCGCTTTTTGTTGATAATACTCCTTCCAGTATCGTTAAAGCCGTGCGGGAACTTTTGCAGCGACCGGAACAGTTCAAGCGAGAAGTAACAAATCTGCTGAATGAGCGGCACCGTAACTGGGAGGTTCAAATAAGTCGAATTAAATCTTTCATCTCCGAGCGCGCTTAAGTATATTGGGGTCGGGAACAGCATGGACATCTCGGTATTCGGCTTGGGATACGTGGGCTGCGTCTCAGCGGCTTGCCTGGCTCGGTTAGGGCACCGAGTGATCGGCGTTGACGTTAGCTCTCACAAGATAGACCTCATCCAGTCCGGCCAATCCACCATCGTCGAAGATGAAATCGGCGACCTGGTGAAAGACGCCGTGCGCCAGGGCCGCCTCTCGGCCACGGTTTCTGCCCTTGATGCCATCCACTCTACGGAAATCAGCCTGGTCTGCGTCGGCACCCCCTCGAACGAAAACGGCAGCCTCGATCTCAATTACATCAAAGCCTGTTGCGGCTCCATCGGTGAAGGATTGAAGCGGAAGCGGGGCTATCATGTCGTGGTCATCCGCTCTACCATGTTGCCGGGATCGTTGCGCGGCGTCGTACTGCCCATCCTCGAGGCGTCGTCCGGCAAGAAGGCCGGCGATGATTTTGGCTTGTGCATGAATCCGGAGTTTCTGCGCGAAGGCTCCTCAGTGCGCGATTTCCATCAACCCCCATACACGGTCATCGGGGCCGTGGACGAGAGGTCCGCGCGGGTGTTGGGCGAAATGTACAGTGACATTTCCGCTCCGGTGATTAAGACGACGCCTGAGACGGCGGAGATGATCAAGTACGCCTCCAATTCGTTCCACGCGGTGAAGATTTGCTTCGCCAATGAAATGGGGCGCTTAGGCAAATCGGCCGGAGTGGATGCCCACCAGCTAATGGAGCTGTTCTGCCGCGATGAAAAGCTCAACATCTCCCGAGCTTATTTCCGGCCGGGATTTGCCTTTGGGGGGTCCTGTCTGCCCAAGGACGTGCGCGCCATTACCTACTTCGGCCGAACGGCCGATGTGGACACTCCGCTCCTAAATTCCCTCATGGCGAGCAACCAGGCTCATCTTCAGCAGGCGTTGAGAATGATTGAGCGCGGCGGGCGGCGCAATGTGGGACTGGTTGGTCTGGCCTTCAAGCCGGGCACGGATGATTTGCGGGAGAGCCCGCTGGTGTTGCTGGCGGAATACTTGCTCGGCCGCGGTTTCCCTCTCCGCATCTATGATGTCAATGTGCAAATCTCCAATATCTTCGGCGCCAATCGCCAGTACATCGAAAAGGAAATACCGCACATCGAAAAACTCATGGTGCCCACGCTGAGCGATCTGATCGCTTTTGCCGACGTCTTGGTCCTCGGGCACCGCAATGTCGAACTTCACACCTTCCCTCTTCAAAACAAGGAAGTCATTGAATTGGAGCGACCGGAGCTGCGCCCTTGGGCGGCTCCCGGTCAAGGCATAGGCTGGTAATCTTCTCGCCGCATCCTGCCGATTGAGAGATCGTTGGGCCCGAATTCCGGTTCTTTCATATGTGTCTAGATCACGAAGTGGATGACTTGGAAAAACTAACCGGAGCTACCTATGCAACGAACGCTGACACTTATCCTCGGCTTCCTGCTGGGGATGAACATTGCAACGGCACGCACTTTCTACGTGGCCCTCAATGGCAATAACAACCATTCCGGCAGTCTGAACCAACCCTGGCAAACCATTTCCTATGCCGTCAGTTCGGCCAGCGGTGTGGGAGCCGGAGATACCATTTGTGTTCGCGCCGGAAACTACCCCGAGAACGTAACCCCGCAAATTTCGGGTACCGCCGCGACCCCCATCGTTCTGCGAAACTACCAAACTGAAACCGTCAGCCTGAATCCCGGACGATTCGGCTTCACGAACGGCATCAATTACTGGAAAGTCAGTGGCTTCGATATCGAGCACTCCAGTGCCGGCGGTATTGACGTCTCAGGGACGCATCCCGTGGCGTTTCTGACCGTGGATCACTGCATCCTTTCGCACCACAAGGAAAATGGCATTTGCCTGATGGGCTCCTTCGGCGGCGTCTACGTTTACGATTGCATCATCGAGTGGAACGGGGAGATTAACGGCCAACCCAGCGGCACCGAGGGAACCGGTATCGTCATGTACGGTTTATCCGGCAAGCTCTGGGCCAAACGCAATTGGGTCGCGCATAACTGGGCTAAGGGCATTTCCCACGGCTCCGAGGGGAATTGGGTGACGGATGGATCGTTTATAGATTCCAACCTCATCGTGGACAACTTCGAATCGGGACTGGATTGGTGGGGCGATAACAGCGCCATCCGCTACAACTACTTCTCGCAGAACGGAAATCGTGATACGGAAAGCGGCGAGTTCGGCGACAAAGGCATGGCGATCGGAAACCCCGGCAGCGGAAACGTGGTGGCGTTTAATGTCATCAAATCCTCGGGAGGCGATGAACTGGATCCGCGCGGAGGCAATAACAAAATCTACAACAACACTCTGCTGAAGGATCATTATTACAATACGGTTCCTGGCTCGCCTTATTCGGCGGCCATCATTTTCTGGGCGGCCAACCAACCGGGAAATGAATTCAAGAATAATCTGATCATTAACCCCCTCTCGCAGCCGCAGCACCATTTCGCGATCATCGCCGAGACTTATCTGCGGTATACGGATCAGATCTGGAGCCATAACATCTACTGGTGTCCGAACTCGACGGCGCCTCCGCCGGAGAATCGGCCCTTCAAACTCTATGGATCGCCGGGCGGGATCTATCTGACCCTGGCGCAAGTCCAGAATCTCTGGCCGAATCAGGAAATCGGCAGCCTGTACACCAATCCTCTGTTCGTCTCCTTGCCGGATTCCAACTTCGCGCTGCAGGCTTCCAGCCCGGCCATAGATGCCGGCATCTATGTCGGTTTCCCCTTCAACGGGCAGGCGCCGGATATCGGGCGGTTTGAGTTTTCCGATGGCGGCACGCCGCCTTGGTCGCAACCGGTGCTGCTCGACTTTCTGGACGAAGAGGGGGACATCTACAGCTATCAAATTTCGCCTCCGCTAATTCCGGTCATTTCGCGGCTAAGCCGGGAGAATCAAGCGTTGCTGGCGCAAGAAATTCAGGGTCTGAAGGAAATCGCTAAGCGGAATTAGTGCAGGGCGTTCCAGTGGCAGAGGAGAGCCTCGCGCTCTCCTCTGCCATATCGGCAATCACGGTTCCCAGCCCACGCCCACCGTGCGAGCCAGGGGCGAGATGATTGGGTATTCTGATGAGTAATCAGTATTTCAGTACTCGGGAAGTCTGCCCTGGGTGCGGATCGGCCCGCCGCCGTACGCTCTATTCCGCTCTATATGCGCAGCCGCCTATCAGCGATTACCTGCGCTCCTTCTATCAGAGGCCCGGCGGCATTGAGTCTGAGTATCTGCAGGGCGCATCCTATACCCTGGATCAGTGCCGCGACTGCAGCCTCGTTTTCCAGGTGGAAATCCCCAATCCTTTTCTGCTGAAGAAACTCTACGAAGAATGGATTGATCACAGCGAGAAACCGGCCCACCACATCAAGGGATTCGCCTTCAGCCGTCAATATCTGCAGGAAGTGATGGCGTTCATTCACTTCCTGGGGAAGCCGGCACCTGATTTAAAAGTGCTGGACTTCGGCATGGGCTGGGGACACTGGTGCTTGGTTGCCCGCGCTTTCGGCTGTCAGGTGTGGGGGTACGAACTTTCCCAACCGCAGGTCGAGCACGCTCGCGCCCAGGGGATCCACGTGGTGGCATGGGATGAAATCCCGCAGCACCGCTTCGATTTCATCAGTTGCGAGCAGGTTTTCGAGCATTTGGACGAGCCATTGAAAGTGCTGCAGCACTTGACTAAGGCCTTAAGCCCCCAGGGTCTGATCAAGATCGCCACGCCGGACGGTAGCGACATCCCCCGCAAGCTGAAGCATCCCGACTGGAAAGCGCCCAAGTATTCCAAGAATTCGCTGAATCCGGTTAGCCCGCTGGAGCACATCAACTGCTTCAACCGCACTGCCATCCTGTCCATGACGCGCCACGCCGGACTGAAACTCGTGCGCCTCCCCTTGAGCACGCACTACGCCAGTCTGGTCTATTGGAAACCGTTCAAACCCATGATAAGGAACGCCCTGATCCCGATTTACAGGAAGCTTCGGCCACGGAATACTTACTTTCTGTTCAGGCCGACAGATTAGATTGCAAATTTTTTATGCCCGGATTCGCGGAGGGCGCTTTTCTGGACGTTCCCTCGGCAGAGGCCGGCCTCGAGCTCTCCTCTGCTGTGTCTGTGCTCACTAACCGAAGAGCCCAAATGAAGCTGGTCGTTCAAATCCCCTGTTTGAACGAAGAAGAGAATTTGGCCGCCACCATCGCGGATATCCCGCGGCAGATTCCCGGAATTGACCAGGTTGAAATCCTGGTCATTGACGACGGCAGCGCGGACGATACTTCGGGCGTGGCGCGGCGCGCCGGGGCGGATCGCATCGTCCGTTTTCGCCGGCGCCAGGGGCTGGCGACGGCTTTCAAAAATGGTCTGGATTTGGCTCTGGCCATGGGCGCGGATGTGATCGTCAATACGGATGCCGACAATCAATATCCGGGCAGGGAAATTCCGCGCCTGATCGAGCCTATATTGAGCGGCAAGGCGGATATGGTGGTCGGCGTGCGCCGCATCCAGGAGATCCGGGAATTTTCCCGGCTGAAGAAGTTTCTCCAGGGGCTGGGATCGCGTTTCGTGCAGATGATCAGCAGCACCCGCATCCCGGACGTCACCTCCGGTTTTCGAGCCTATAACCGCCGGGCCGCCCTGCACCTGAATGTGATTTCGCTCTTCACCTACACGCTGGAGACCATCATCCAGGCGGGGAAGAAGAACCTGGCCATCGCCTCCGTGACGGTCGAGAGACACGAGAAACTGCGCGAATCGAGGCTCTTCCGCAGCACGCCAATTTACTTGAAGCGGTCTCTGGCCACCATTCTGAGGATATTTGTAACTTACGAGCCGTTTCGCGTTTTTTTCTATCTCGGTACGTTCATCTTTTCACTCGGCGTTCTTTTGGGGATTCGCTTCCTCTACTTTTATTTCACCCTACCGGCTCCGACCGGGCATCTGCAGTCGCTCATCTTCATGACCGTGCTGCTGTTCATGGGCTTCTTGCTTTTGATGATCGGGCTGATCGCGGATCTGATTTCCGCCAACCGCCGGCTGATTGAAGACGCGGTGATACGTCTAAAACGCATTGAGCTCCAATTAGACACGCGCAATAAGGTTTCAGACGGGACTGAGAGTCAAGTTTGAAGCTGGTTTTCCTGGGTCCAACCTATCCACATCGGGGCGGGATTGCTCGCTATGGGACCCTTCTCCTGGCTGAACTGCAAAGGCGGCACGACTGCCTGGGGATTGGGTTCGAGAGGCTATATCCCGCTTTTTTATTTCCCGGCCAAAACCAGCTCGAAACAGACAGCCTCTCCTCTGATTCGCCCGCCGTTGAATCAATTCTGCACTATGCTCATCCTAAATCTTGGCGTCGCGCTTCGCGTCGGATTGATGACTTCGTTCCTGATGGAGTGGTGATGACCTGGTGGGTGACGTTTTGGGCTCCCTATCTGGGCTGGCTGGCCCGGAAGTTGTGCCGGCGCCATCGCTTGATCTACTTATGCCACAATGTTTTTCCCCATGAAGCTGCTTTTTTTGACGGCCCCCTGGTGCGTTTTGCCTTGAAGCCATCCCGGAGATTTATCGTCCATTCTGAAGAGAACCGCCGTCAGCTCTTGGCCCTTATTCCGCATGCCAAAGTCCTGCGCCGGGCGCATCCAGCTTATGGCTTCGGAGCTGCATCATCCATTGTACAAGATGAGGCCCGACAACAGCTTGGTATTCAGGGCCGCATGTTGCTGTTCTTCGGCTTTGTTCGGCCTTATAAAGGGCTCGATGTAGCCATTGAAGCTCTGGCCAAGGTGAAGGCTGATCTGCCGGATTTATCGCTCTGGATTTGCGGCGAATTCTGGGATGACCAGCGAAGGTATGATAGACTTATAGATCATTATGGACTGCGGGATCATGTCAGAATAGAAGCTCGATATCTGCCGGAGAGCGATTTGGCCTTGCGGATCTCCGCCTGCGATGGCGTGCTCCTGCCCTATCGCGCGGTCACCGGCAGTGGCATTCTGGGGAATGCCTTTGCCATGAATAAGCCGGTTATTGCTTCGAATACGGGCAGTCTGGGCGAGATGGTCATTCACGGCCGTTCAGGCCTGCTCTGTGAACCCAATGATCCTAATGCACTGGCTCAGGCCATTCGCGTATTTTATTCGGGGGAAGGTCCCCAACGATTCGAGCTCGGCGTGCAAGAGGCAAAGGAGCAATTCTCCTGGAATGGCATTGTCGGGGCGATCGAGGAGCTGGCGCGGGATGAATAGGCTGTTGATCACCGGAGCCACGGGTTTCATCGGGCAGAAACTAACTCGGCATTACAAAGATTCAGCCTGGAGTGTCCGGCTTCTGGTGCGCGACCTGAGCCGGATTCCGACAGAAGTAAAAGGCTTCTGCGAAATTTGCCAGGGCGATCTCACCAAACCCGATACGCTATCAGAAGCGGTAAAAGGCGTTGATGCGATCATTCACAGCGCGGGTCTGCTGGGTCAATGGGGAATGCCTTACCGCCAATTATTCGAGGTTAACGTTGGCGGCGTCGGAAACCTGGTGCGCGCGGCGGCAGCGGCCGGCGTGAAACGATTTGTTCATCTGAGCGCGGGCGGCGTCACCGGACCCTTAAAGGTGAGGGTCGTAGATGAATCGTACTCGCCTGCGCCCCGCACCGATTATGAGCGCTCCAAGTGGGAGGGCGAACAGTTGGCTCTGAATCTTTCCAAAGAGCTGAATTTGAATTTGATCGTGGTCAGGCCGACGTTCACCTACGGCCCCGGCGATCCGCATAAAATCAAGCTATTTCAGGCCATCAAGAAGGGGCGGTTCTTTTTTATTGGCGACGGATTCTCTACCATACATCCTGTCTTTATTGATGACTTGATTGCAGGAATTGATCTGGCGCTGAAATCGGATATTCGCGCGGAAACCATCATTGTCGGCGGCGATTGCGCTGTCAGTAAGCGCGAACTCGTCTGGAGCATCGCCGCGGCGCTGGGATCCAGAAAACCGGAAATGCGAATTCCCATCTGGCTGGGCGAAGCCCTGGCGAAGGGTTGCGAATGGGCTGCCGATATATTTGGCTTTTCGCCTCCGCTGACGCAGTCAAGAATGCTGATGCTCAGCCGCAATTGGGGGTATTCCATCAAAAAAGCTCGAAAACTCTTGGGCTACAATCCGAAAATAGACTTGCGAGAAGGCTTGCGGCTCACCGTCCAATGGTATCGGGAGCAGGGATGGTTGTAGATTCAGACATTCCCCTCGAAACGGAAGTCTTCGGGGTTACCTACGAGCGCTATGCTCTGCAGAGGCTATTTGCCCGCCTCACGAGAAAACTGAGTTTGCACAGCGTCATCGAGATGCCCGCCGGCGGAGCCAAGGCCATGCCATCTCTCTATTCGCTGGGATTCGCGCTGGCCGGTTGTCAGGTGGCTCTCGTGGATGCCGACCCTGCGGCCGAACGGCTCTGGAATCGAGCCGGCTTGGAAGAGCACTTGACGCTTATCGAATCCAACGAAATCAGCCAGGATTGCGCCGCCGGGCACTGCTGGGATCTGTGCTGGAATTTTGCCGTGTTGGCAACGGCCGAGCAACCCGAAGATCTGGTGAAGAGCATGGCGGCCTTAAGCCGAAACTGGTTGTTGTTCGTCGGAGTCAACCGCTTCAACTTCGGCTTTCCTTTTCACCGATCTGTTCACCGCAGGCACAATATCCCTTGGTCTCATGGCGACCTGCGATTCTTTTCGCCATTTGACACGATGGCCTTCTTGAGGGATTTGGGTTTTCAGGAGGTTGATTGGGGATTGGCAGATTGTCCGCCCTGGCCGGATTCGCTGGGCTTTCGCGATCTGCGGCTACATCGTCAGGGGGATCGCCCCCGCCGCTGGCATTCGCCCTATGTCGAGCATTTGATCGCGGATCAATTTCCGCTCTGGATGAAGATGATCCATCTTGGCGAGAGGCTTCCGCTGCCGCGCCTGATGAAGCTGCCGTACGCGCATCTGTTCTACGTCTATTGCCGGACGTCCCGTGAGACCCATTAGCGAACTGCGGGTCTTGATAGACCGCATCCCCTATGCGGACGGAAACATCGGCGAAGAGGCGATTCTAACGGCTCTGCTGCAGGATTTGCAGGCTTGCGGCGTGACCGATATTGACATCAGCAGCAACATGCCGGATCGTACAAAAAGGCGCCACAACAAGAAAATCGGAATTGTGGCCGACAAGCCCTCCCGCTGGCCCCTGCTGCCGCTGGAAGTAGCGAAAGCGGATCTGGTAATCTGGGGTGGCGGGCACATGCTTCAGGATCGCTCCAGCCGCCTTTATATTCCCTACGTTATCAAGACGCTGCTTCTGGCGAAGATGCTGGGCGCGCCGCGGTTTATCTATGCTCCCGGCATGGGACCCGTTCGAACCCGAATGGGAAAAATTTTATCGCGCTGGGCGCTGAAAGGCGCTGCGGCCATCACGGTGCGCGATGACTCCTCCGCCCGATTTCTGGAATCTCTCGGCCTGGCCGGATCTTTCGAGCGCACCGCGGACCCAGCCTTCAGCCTGGAGACTCCATTCGACCAGCCTGCGAGCCGAAAGCCGGATTCACCTCCGATTATTGGATTTGCGCCGAGAAGGCACTTCTATCGAAAGGGGAGCGCTTTCCCGGTGAGCTGGCAGCTTGCCGCCAAGCGTCCCAATCCCCGCTTCGAGCATCTGTTGCAGGAGTCGGCCGCCGCGCTGGATTTCATGGTCGAAAAATACGGCGCGAAGATTCTACTTCTGGCCCTGGATATCGGCCCCAATCCCCGGGACGATCTCATCTGTCACCGCTTGCGCCACTATATGATTCACGGGAATTGGGCGCAAGTTTTGGATGATGATCCATCTCTGGATGAATGGGTGCAGCGGCTGGCAAATCTGGATCTGCTGATCAGCGCCAGGCTGCACGGCATCATTCTGGGCCTGCGCTTCGGCCTGCCCTTTATCGGTATTGATTCGGACGGCAAGATCGAGCATTTCGCTCAGTCCATCGGTTTTGGCGATTTTGCCCTCCGGGACACTGAGCTGAATCGCGACCGGCTTTGCGACTTGGCCGCTCGCGCCTTTTCAGATCGGGACCGCCTGCAAAAAGATCTGCTCCGGCAGGGCATGTTGAGGAAAGGCCTGGCGAAGGTGAATCGGACGCGGCTGAAGGAATGTCTGGAGAGGATCGCTCGCGGCGAATCTCATTAGGGCAAATTTCTCATGTATTGGACAGGGCTAAAAACCTATATTAAGCTAAACCGCAATCTACGGCAGCCGCTGGAAAGGCTGCGGGCAGATCAGTTCCGGAGGCTGCGCGAATTGGTGGAATACGCCTATCGCCATGTTCCGTTCTATCGGCGCTTATTCGCTGAGGCAAGCTTTTCGCCGGATCATCTGAAAACTCCGGCGGATATTCGCAGGATGCCTAAAACCCGCAAGGCGCTTTTTCAACAGTCTCCCTTAGAAGAAATTATTTCGGATCAATTCCAGGTTGAGAGATTAGTGCGCAAGCGGACATCCGGTTCAAGTGGATCGCCGTTGAATGTCTATTACACGCCCGAAGATCGCATCTATCGCACCATGCTGCACCTGCGCATCTTGTTCCACAACGGCATGGGCTGGCGCGATAAGATGGCTCACATCAGCGACAGCCGCCACGCCGCGGACTGGCGCTACGGTTTTCAGAAGCTGGGATTTCTCCCCAAAGACTTCGTTTACGCCGCGGACTCGACCGAGAAACAGCTCGCCGCCTTGACGGCCCTTAATCCGGCGGTTATCTACAGCTATGCTTCCAGCATGGCCCTCTTGGCCGCCACTGTCGAGGTGCGTGGATCGTCCCCGATTCACCCCCGGCTGATTTTCACGACGGGCGAAGTTCTAAGCGATGCCGACCGCGAGCGCATCAATCGGGTTTTTTCATTGCAGGTTCGCGATATTTTTGGCATTGTGGAGATGGGCGATGTGGCCTGGCAATGCCCGGCGCAAAAGGGATATCATCTGAATATTGACAGCTTCTTCATTGAAATCGATGCGGATGGTGTAGAAGCGGAGACAGAGCCATCCGGTCGCCTGATTATCACCAATCTGCATTCACTCGCCATGCCCTTCGTCCGCTATGAAGTTGGCGATATTCTGGGTGCGGCTCGGGATGAGCCCTGCGAATGCGGATGCACCTTCCCGCGCGCACAGGTTTTCCAAGGCCGAGCCGATGATTGGCTTTACCGCACCGACGGGCGGCGCGTCTCGCCGCTGATCTTCGTCATCGCCTCCGTGCCGGGTGTGCAGCAATATCGGATGATTCAGAAATCGTATCATCATCTAATCGTCGAAATCGTGCCCGGAAGGGATTATTCGTCCGATACGATGAAAAAAATCGAGGAACATGTTCGGGAAGTTCTGGGGAAGGATTTGAAAGTGGAGGTGATGACGGTTCAAGAAATACCCAAAGATCCATCCGGCAAAATGCGGCGGGTCATCTCCGAAATCAGATCATCATGACATTTCACGGGATATCACTCCGCACGCTGTCTCATATTGGTATTGGGATGATAATCATCTTCAGTAGCCGAGCCAATTCCGTCCAGAATACCGACATCTCGTTTTCGACGGATTTTGAATCCGGCTCAGCGACGAATCTCCATGTGCGGCCCGACGGCGTCGTGGTTTTCTCCATCTCGCCGGATCCTGCGGGGAGTGAATACCTGTGGTTTAATTTCAAGGTCTTCGGGGCGGGGGATAAGCGGCTGGAATTCGTCATCGAGAATGCCTTGGGGGCGCATCAGACCGGCGAGCGCTGGAATATCACCCGGCCGGTCTTTTCCAGCGATGGGATTCGCTGGACCCGGGCCGCCGATGTCAGCTACGCTCGCGAGTTCAGTTTGAAGAATCCTCTCGGCGCGATGCGCTACCGCTTCTGGGCGCCCTTCGCCGCTGAAACGCTTCAGGTGGCGTACTCTTATCCCTATCCTCATGCGCAATTAGAGTCGTTCCTGAATTCTCTGCGGGATGATCCCCGATGCGCCGTCAGCCAATTGGGACTTTCCGAAGATGGGCGGGGGATTCCGCAATTGCATCTTGCGGCGCCGGCATCCACTGCAGTCTACAGAGAAAAAATCTGGCTCATCTGCCGCGAGCACCCCGGCGAGACTCCGGCGTCTTATGTCTGCGAAGGATTTATCAAGGCTCTTCTAGAGCACCCAGCAGGTCGGCGTTTGCTCGATCAATTCGATTTCTCCATTGTGCCAATGTTGAACGTGGATGGGGTGACAAGGGGATATTATTATCGCAACGCCAAAGGAGTGAATCTGGCGCGGGATTGGGTGAGCTTTGCCTCCGCGGAGGTCAGGTTATTAAAATCAGCGATGGAGGCGGATGCTCAGCAAAAGCGACTGCGTCTGGTCGTCAATTTGCATTCCTCCAATGACCCGACCAAGGGCCACTTTTTCTTGAAAATGATCGAGTCCACTCTGAAATCGGACGATGCCCGATTGCAGGATGCCTTCTTCGAAGCCGCCGACGGCAATCATCCGCAACTGCAGGGCAAGCGGCGCGTTCGACTCCTCGACATTCCCGGCATTACCAGCAATGGCATCTATCGGCGCTACGGAGTATATACGCTCTATCTCGAGAGCAATTACAGCCGCGGCGCGGACGGCTCGGAAATCACTCCGGAATCGCTGCGCGAAGTCGGATTGGCCCTCGTGCAGGCGTTGGCGGAGGTGTTTGTTCCGGAATAATTATGGGCGCGGTGGATTCGCTATATCGTCTTCATCGGCTGCGGCGCAGGCTGCGCTGGCCGCCGGAAAAACTTGAAGCTCTGCGCCGGCGCAAGTTGCAGGATCTGCTGCAGTATTGCTTTAAGCATATCCCATATTATCGCCGCCAGTTCGATGAGATTAAGGCGCAGCCAGAGGATTTTCAGCGGCCGGAAGATCTATCTGCCTTTCCAATCTTGGAAAAAGAGACCCTGCGAGATCAGGCCGAGGAGTTCCTGAATCCCGCTTTAGACCGAAGCGGGTGGATCCAGTATCGCTCATCCGGATCTACCGGCATACCTTTGGAATTATGGTACACTCCGGCAGAGAGATTGCAGATGGGCCATACGGTCACTCGCGAGCTGCTATTCAACGGTTTATTGCCCCACTATCGGCTGGTTAATATCACCGAGCCCCGGCACTCGTCGCCCAAGAGTAAATGGTATCACCGGCTGGGACTCATGAACGAGCAATTTTTGTCCGTCTACGACCAATCGCGGTTGAATCTGGCGAAACTGCTGGAATTTCAGCCGCAGGCCATCATCGGCTTTCCCTCGGTGCTCATGCTGATTGGGCGTGAGATGGAAAAAGTCGGAAAACCGCTTCGCCCCAAGCTGCTCTTCACTCTGGCCGAAGTACTCACCGCGCAGGATCGAGTCCTGCTTCAGAAGCAGTGGGGCGTGCATCCACTTGATCTTTACGGAGCCAACGAGGTCGGGCACATCGCGTTTCAATGCTCGCACCGCCGGGGTTATCATATCAATGTGGACTCGCTGCATGTCGAAATACTGCAGGGCGATCGGCCGGCGAAAATGGGGGATAGGGGGGAGGTGGTCGTCACCAATTTCGATCTGAGGGTCATGCCCATCCTTCGATACCGCGTCGGCGACGTGGCGATCCGAGTCGAGGGATCCTGCTCCTGCGGTTGCAGCTTTCCGTTGCTGGGCGAAATTGCCGGGCGCAGCGATGGATTCATCACGGGCTGCGATGGTCAACTGTTCTCGGCGTTGGAGATTTCCTTGCTGCTGAAGCCCCTCTCGGGAGTCAGGCAATACCGTCTTGTTCAGGATCGGCCCGGCTCGCTGTCGGTCGAATGGGTGGCCAAGGACGACTCGGTTCAGCCGGAAGCTCAAATGCGCAACTTGCTGTCGGCGAGACTCGGAGAAAAGATGGAGATTACGCTGCGCATCGTGGATGAAATTAGGCCCGAGAAATCAGGAAAGATTCGCACAGTGATCTCCAGCCTGCCGCGACCTTTTTGATTCTGGGTGACCCCGATCCACCATGATGAGTTTTTGGAATGAAATGGCTTAATACCTATCGCATCTTGCGTGAAATGAACGACCGCCTGCGCTGGTCGCAGGAAGATTTGCGCCGGTTTCAGTTCTGGAAGCTCCGCGAGCTGGTGCGGCATGCCTATTTCAACAGCCCATTTTATCATCAATGGTATGATCGGAATGGACTCAGTCCCGAGAAAATTCGGGATTTCGGAGACTTGACAAAGATCGCGATTGTTGATAAGGCGATGCTTCTGAACGCCGATCCCATGCAGGTCTGCACGGCCAAATCGGGCGGCGAGATCTTCATCGAAAAAACCAGCGGTTCGACCGGCCATCCGCTGCAAATCCCGCGCACCTGGAGGGATCTCTACTACATCAAAGCCAAAGTGATCCGCGCTTTCCGGCAGACCGGTTTTCGGTTCTATCACCGGCAGGCGGTGCTGAAATCATCCACGGAGAGCATCACTGGCCGCCACTGGTTTGAGAATTTCGGCATCCTGCGCAAATACTGGCTGGCCGTCACGGATTCGCCGGAAGTGAATGTGAAAATGCTCCGCCGCATCCGACCACAACATTTGCACGGCTACCCCAGCGGCCTTTTGGAAATTGCAGAATACCTGGAGATACAGGGCAAATCACTTCGTATTCCTCTTATCTGCTGCGGAGCGGAGGTTTTGGACGAAGCCATGCGGGCAATGATTCAGCGGGTCTTTGAGGCGCAAGTATTCGATCTTTACGGCTCGCGTGAAGTCGGCAACATCGCCTGGGAATGCGCGCAGCACCAGGGTCTGCATGTCAATGAAGACGCAATTATCCTGGAACTGCTCGACGAGAATGGTCAGGAAGTCGCCGCTGGGTCAGAAGGGGATGTGGTTGTCACCTATCTCGACGGTTACGACTATCCGTTTATCCGCTATCGGCTGTGGGATCGCGCCGTACGCCTGGAAGGCGAATGTTCTTGCGGCGTCAAATTCACCCGTCTGCATCAGATCACCGGCCGCAGCGATAGTCGCATCCGCCTGCCTTCCGGCGAATGGATTTCAGGGCTGGTATTCCAAGAGCTGCGCGCACTCCCGGACGTTGCGGCCTTCCGCATCGTTCAGGATGATACGTCGAGCCTTAAGTTGCAGCTATGGTCAAAAGAAATTCTGACGCCGAATCGGATTGATGAAATTGCCCAAAAGACTTCGGCGTTAGCGCGCCATCAATTGAGGATCGTTCCCGAAATTCTCACTTCTTTTCCTCGGGACGAAAGCGGCAAATTGCGGGCCGTTCAATGCCGCCTAAATGCCAAGACGTAATCGCTTCGCAGGTCACAACTAAAAAAAGAAATCCGGCATGTCGAGCCTGAAAGGCCAAAAAAGGTTGGCCGGACATATCCTCCACGCCTACGGCCAATATCGGCGACTCTGGTCGAGAAGCCATCCTATCACTCTGACCTTTTCGGTCACGGCTCGCTGCCAGTCGCGCTGCCTGACCTGCCATATCGGCGAGTGCTATCAGCGGCATGAAATGCGGGATCGGCCGGATCTAATTATTGGGGAAATCGAGAAAATCTTTCAATCGCTGGGACCGGTCTATTTCTTCAACATCAGCGGCGGCGAACCCTTCCTGCGGTCGGACTTGCCGGAAATCGTCGCCCTGGCCGTCCGATATCTTAAGCCTGCCATTATTCACATTCCGACCAACGCGCTCGCCCCGCATCGCATCGAGGTCATCTGTCGGCAGATCCTCGAGGGATTCCGAAAGAACGGCGTGCCCATCCCCCTGACCGTCAAGCCTTCGATTGACGGCGTCGGACGGCTGCACGATCACATCCGAGGTGTGCCCGGCAATTTCAACAAATTGGAGGAGACCATCGTCCGTCTCAAATTGCTGGCGGAGGAATATTCTCAACTTCACGTAGAATTGGGGACGGTGGTCTCGAAATTTAATGTAGATCATCTGGAGCTCATCGAAAGTTATGTCCACTCGGTCGGCATCGAAAGCTACCGGCACGAAGTCGCCGAAGAACGCCACGAGTTTTTCAATGTCGGCGAAGAGATCGCCCCCAGCGTTGATATCTATGAGAAACTCATCAGGCATTTTTCGCAGGGCATCCTCAAGCACTTGCCCGAGAAGCGGTCGCTGACGCGCTGGACCGAATCGCTGCGATTGGTTTACTACGATCTGGCGGTGCAAATTCTTAAGCGCAAGACGCAGGTCATCCCTTGTTATGGGGGGATTAGCAACCTGCACCTCAATTTCGACGGCGAGCTCTGGCCCTGCTGCGTCCTGGCATACAGCAAGCCCTTGGGCCGGCTGCGCGAATCAAATTATGATGTGCAGGCCATCATCAGAACGTCGCAGGCTAAACACGTGCTTGAATTTATTCGCCTTAAAGGCTGCTACTGCCCCTTGGCGAATCAGTGGTATTCGAATATCCTCCTGAACCCGCGCTGGGTCTTCAGAGTCGTCCGCGGGAACTTTTCCATGGCTAAAACGAAGAAAGAGCGCCCAAGAAGCCCAAATTTGCAGTCCAATCCAACACGCGTTGATGAGCTGCCGTAATTTTACATTCAGCCCGGAGCAAAATAATGTCCAAACCTGATAAAGCCAAGATTCTGGCCGATATAAAAGAACGCAAAATCCGCATCGGAGTGATCGGCCTGGGATATGTAGGTCTGCCGCTGGCCGTCGAGTTCGCGAATGCCGGTTATCTCGTGACCGGATTCGACGTTCTGCCGAGCAAGATAGACGCCATCAACGCCGGCCGCAATTACATTGCCGATGTGAAAGATCACCAGCTATCGGATCTGGTGAAGCGCAAGAGGCTCGTCGCCAGTCGGGATTTTGATCTTCTGAAAGATCAGGACGCCATCAGCATTTGCGTTCCCACGCCGCTCTCCAAGACCGGCGACCCCGATCTTTCCTACATTCTGAGCGCTCAAAAGGAGGTCAAGCGCAATCTGCGCCCGGGCCAGATGATCGTCCTCGAATCCACTACCTATCCGGGGACGACCGAAGAGGTCATGCTGCCGGATTTGCAGGAAGGCGGCTTGGTCGTCGGCGAGGATTTCTTCTTGGCCTTCTCGCCCGAGCGCATTGATCCGGGCAACAAGCAATTCGGCGCCAAAAATACGCCCAAGGTCATCGGTGGAGTGACGCCCAACTGCTCGGAGCTCCTGAGCGCCCTTTATTCCAGCGTCCTGGAAAGAGTCGTCACCGTGTCTTCGCCTCGCGCCGCCGAAATGGTGAAATTGCTGGAAAATACCTTTCGATCCATCAACATCGGTTTGGTCAACGAGCTGGCCATCATCTGCAATCTGCTGAAGATTGATGTCTGGGAAGTCATTGACGCCGCGGCGACCAAGCCCTTTGGATATATGCCGTTTTATCCCGGGCCGGGTTTGGGCGGCCATTGCATCCCCATAGATCCCTCTTATCTGACCTGGAAATTGCGCACCCTGAATTACCGCACTCGCTTCATCGAATTGGCCGTGGATATCAACATGGCCATGCCGGGCTATGTCGTTCAGAAGGTCGCCGATGCATTGAACTGCTACGGGAAATGCGCGCTCAATTCCAATATCCTCATCCTGGGCGTATCCTATAAGCGCGATATCGAGGACGTGCGCGAATCGCCCGCCTTCGAAATCATCCGCCACTTGCGCGAAAAAGGCGCTCGGGTAAGCTATCACGATCCCTACGTTCCGCAGCTTGATTTCGACGGCGAAACGATGACGTCGGTCGAGCTGACCAGGGACTATCTGAGCCATCAGGATTGCGCGGTTATCGTGACGGATCATTCCAATGTGGATTACGCCTTTGTGGTCAAGCACTGTCCGCTGATCATGGATTCGCGCAATGCCACCAAGCACCTCCAACCCACCCCCAAGCACGTGATGAAGCTGTAAGCGCCAATGTTGCGAATCCTATGCGTCGTCGGAGCGCGCCCCAACTTCATCAAGATCGCTCCCCTGATGAAAGCGATGGCCGGGCATCGCGATCGCCTCGAACCCGTCTTAATCAATACCGGCCAGCATTATGACCGCGAGATGGTGGATTATTTCTTCGACGATCTGGAGATTCCCGAGCCCGAAAGAAACCTCGGCGTCGGTTCCGGCTCGCAGGCTGAACAGACGGCGCGGATCATGCTCGCTTTCGAACCGGTCTGTCTCGAATTTAAGCCCGATTTGGTCTTGGTGGTCGGAGATGTGAATTCCACTCTGGCCTGCAGCCTGGTGGCGGCCAAATTGGGGATCAAGGTGGCCCATGTCGAAGCCGGCTTGCGCAGCTTCGATCGCACCATGCCCGAGGAGATCAACCGCGAAGTCACCGACCTCTTGGCAGATTACCTTTTCACCACCTGTGAAGACGCCAATGCGAATCTTCGGAAAATCGGCATGGCTCCGGAGCGCGTTTTCTTCGTCGGCAACGTGATGATTGATTCCCTTTTGGAGCATCTTCCGCAGGCGCGCCGGCGATCCATCTTTGAACGACTCGACTTGCGAGATGTGCCATATGGATTGATCACGCTTCATCGTCCCTCGAATGTGGATGATCCAGCAATTTTGAGCAAGCTTCTGGATGCTTTCGAGGAGATCCAACGGCAGTTGAAATTGATTTTGCCCGCGCATCCGCGCACCGTGAAAAACATCGAGAATTTCGGCTTTAAAGGCCGGATCCAGGATATGAAGAATTTCGTCTTGATCCCGCCACTGGGCTATCTCGATTTTCTGGCTCTCACCGATCGCGCCAGACTGGTCCTGACGGACAGCGGGGGATTGCAGGAAGAAACCACCGTGCTGGGCGTCCCCTGCCTCACGCTGCGGGAAAATACTGAAAGACCCATCACCGTCTCGAAGGGGACAAATACACTAATCGGCACAGATCCGCACCGGATCATCTCCGCCGCCGCCCGAATTCTTGCCGGTTCACAACCACCATTCGCCGTGCCGGATCTCTGGGATGGACGGGCTTCCGCGAGAATTGTGGACGTGCTACTCAACCTTACATTCCAGAGCTCAAATCCTGCCGCCAACAGCCAGATGTTTTCGCCGTAACAATTTCGGCGGAATCGAAAACGCTCCACTTTCCTTTCATTGCTTCCAATAAGGAATCCGCATAGGATGGTCTCTGGCAGGCCATAGGAAGAATATGCCTACATGCCTTACCATAAAAAGTGATTTAAGCAAAAAAAAGCTTGACAGCGTGGTGGGAATTCATTATATTATGCCAAATGAATTCAACCTTAAATCGGATAAACACAGATCATAATGCAAAGGAGGTGAAAAGGACAAAATCCTGCTGTTGCGCACTTCCTTATTTAACCTCTTTACGCATGCAACCAAATCATATCCAGCAACACTAACTACATCGGAGGAGAAATGGTAAAAATTCTTGGATCTTTCATGCTGAGTCTTATGCTCGTTTCGCTGGTCCTGGCGGATGTGGGGCCGGTCCGGCAGGCGCAGGAAGATGTGACATATGGGTATACGGATCCCATCCTGTCACCTTGGGGACTGGACGTCGTGTCTTGGGCGACGATGCCCGCTTCTCCCGCGTTGCTCGGCCGTACAGCCGCCGGCATACTCGGCAATTACATGTACTGCTTCGGCAGTGGCACCTTGATCAACAGCGCCGTGGCCTTCAACCTGACCACACTGACGTGGGAAAACTCCACTCCTGCACCCTTGGGCGTGGACAACTGGGCCGGCGTGGCCACCAATGACGCCGTCTATCTTGTCGGCCGTTACACGGGTACTGGTTATGGTAGTGAAATTCAGAAGTTCACCCCAACCGCTGGCGGCCCGACGGGCACCTGGATCAACGTGGCCAATTACCCGCTGGCGGGCTGCGGTATGGCCGCCGCCTGGGATGGCGGTGACTACATCTACGCTGCCGGCGGTAATCCCACGCCCAGTACGGCGGCTTACCGGTACAGCATTAGTGGGAATGCGTGGACCCCCATCGCATCCCTGCCCTCCGCCAGGGCCTATACCGGCGGCGCATTCGTCGGGGGGAAGTTCTACGTCTTGGGTGGAACGGTTGCGGCGGCCGCCAACACCATGCTGGCCTATGATCCGGCCACCAACATCTGGACGCCCATGGCAAATCTGCTCGAGAACGTCTGGTTCGCTACGTTCAGCGTTACCTTCGATGCTACGCATGTGATGTCCATCGGCGGCGGTGGCGGTTATGGATCCTGGCCGGCCACCCCGGCCGTTCAGATCTACGATCCGGCCACCAATGCTTGGGTGTATGAGACCCCGCTGCCAGCCGCGTATGGTACAAATGCGGCGCGCTATGCTGGTGGCGGTATTGCCATCAGTACTGGTGGCTACACTGGGACTTTCACCGGCACCACCTACCGCGGCACTGGATTCTTCGGCGGCGGAACGCCCAATGTCACCGTCACCCTGCTGCCCGTCAATCCGCCCATCATCATCCCGGCGATCGGCGGCACCTTCGAATGGGACATCACCCTCCACAATGGCGAAACCACTCCGCAGACCATTGACGTCTGGACCATCATCACGATGCCCGGTGGCAGCACCCGTCCAGGATGGGGTCCCTTCTTAAACCTGACTATGCCGGCGGGCGCCACCATCAATCGGATTCGCAGCCAGAATATTCCCGACCGCTTTCCGGCTGGAGCGTACACCTATACCGCCAATATCGGCGACCATCCGGCCGTGGTTTGGGATTCGGACTCCTTCCCCTTCACGAAGTCGGCAGTCGGTGCTGACGGCTGGGCCATCGGCCAGTCCACTACGGCAACCCCATCCGAATACACTGTGCGCGGCGCTTCTCCCAATCCGTTCAATCCGACCACCACGCTGAGCTTTGCGCTGCCACAGGCCGGATCGGTGAAGCTGTCGGTTTACAACGTCACCGGACGGGAAGTGGCCACGTTGGTCAATGGTTGGAGAGATGCTGGAAACCACGAAGTCACCTTTGACGCAACGGGTCTGGCTTCCGGTCTCTACATCTACCAGCTTTCCGCCGGCGATTTCCACGCCAGTGGCAAGATGATGCTTACGAAGTAAGAGCCAAAAGCGAAAAACTAAAAACTTGGGGCGCGATGAATCGCGCCCCATTTTGTTTTGCTAATTGCGGATGGCTGAAAGCTATTTCATCAGCACCAGTTTGCCTCCCGTGGAGAAATCGCCTGCGTGCAGGCGATAGACGTAGATTCCGGAAGCCAGCGCTGCCTTCAAAATCCGCCACTTTGGAAAGATCCCCCCGCTCTGGGATGGGCATGCTTCGGAGCGCCTCGTTAAAGTGTTGATGAATGCTTGCTAAGATTGTCTGCTTTCGCCTGCCGCGTTGAGTTGCGGCGACGTCTTAATTTTTAATGGTGATTTCGGGCCATCCCAAAATCGCCTTTTCACAAAAAGAGTCCTCGACAAACGGCATTTTTTATGGTAGATTTGGGGAGTGCGCCGGGCAGCAAGGCGACCTGGTTGGTCTTATTGATCAATACCGATGCAAGCGCGTTTGGAAATTCGACTCTAAATTCGCAATGCACAGGCAAAATATTCTTTATTGGCTTTTTTCTATTGGCATTACTATTGTTAGCCTTTGGCCATCCATCATTAAATAGGCTGCAGTCCATGATCGGCCGGTTCATGGGCTCCAGGGACACGATCTTCTCAAGCCAGATGGGCCATCCGCTAGAGAGTCAGGTTCATGTGAAGATAGGGCACATCGAAACGTCTTTGAAGCGAAAGAACTTGACAAGGCAACTATTTTTTTTAAATTATGCTATGCTATGACGAAGCGTGTTTTTTGTGGGGCGAAACTAAATCAGAAAGCCCGTTAAAAAGGAGGTGAAAAACGCACAAGTATTTTGATTGTATGCTCTCTCATCCAAATCCAACGACAAAAGCAAAAACGGTCAAATAACACCAACTTACCTTCGGAGGAGAGATGGCTAAATTTCTCGGCTCTTTAATGCTGTGCCTGCTTCTGGCCTCGTTTGCGTTCGCCAATGAGGCCCGGGATTTTCCGCCTGGTACAGGCCCGGTAAACAATGATCTGACCGTGCCCGTCATGCCCGGCTTCGAGGACATCATTTCCTGGATAGTAGGCCCCAACATGCCGACCGCCCGCTATGGCGCCGTTTCCGGTTGGGTGGCCGGGTGGGTTTACTTCGCCCACGGCGGTGTGTCCAACGCTCCCCCTTTTTGCACTAACGTTTGCGAGCGCTATAATGCGACAACCGGTATTTGGCAAAACAGGGCACCCGCCCCAACGCCGCGCCGTATGGTTGGAGCGGGCAGAGTTCAGTCGAGCGCCTACCTCCATTCGGTTGGCGGCCTGGATAATGCTGGCATGACCGTCGGCACCTACGAGCGTTATCACATGTCCACCGACACCTGGGTCACCCTGGCTTCCTGCACGCCGCGCTGGGCGCATGGCGCAGCAGCTTTGCCGGGCAATTTCGTGTATGTCTTTGGCGGAAGCGATGCCGCGGTGAACCAGTCCTGTCAGATGTACGATCCTGTCGCGAATGCTTGGTTTGACGTCGCCGATCTGCCGGAACCCCGTGGCTGGTGCGCTGGCGCCACCTTGAACGGAAAGGTCTACTGCATCGGCGGCGCTGGTGCGAACACGATGTTTGAGTACGATCCCGTCCCCGGTACCTGGGAGGCAAAAGCTCCGATGCCTGCGAATCGCTCCTGTCACTGGGCTGTCGCAGATTGTACCGCCAATGTGATTAAGGTCTTCGGTGGAGCCACGTCCACGACTCCGACGCCAGATGTGTTGGTCTGGAGTCCAAACCCTAGTCCCCTGGGTACTTGGACAACTGAAACCCCAATGCCGGGTCCTCGCCTCTGGCCTTGCGTTGGGGGCGATGATACCCGCACCTTTTTCGTCATGGGCGGTTTTGACGGTTCTGCTATCTGCAACCAGAGCTGGATTGGCGAAGAAGTGGATCCTCCCAGCGTCACCGTCACCCTGGTCCCCGTCAGTCCGCCCATCATCATCCCGCCGCTGGGCGGCAGGTTTGAATGGATCATCACCATCCACAATGGCGAGCTCACCCCGCAGACCTTGGACATCTGGACCGAGGTTACGGGGCCCTCTACCCCCGCCGGATGGGGTCCCAAATTCGACGTGGTAATGTCACCGGGCGCAACTATCAGCCGTCAGTTTAGACAGAGGATCCTTGGAGAAGAACCACCTGGGGCTTACACCTACACCGCCAAGATCGGTGACCATCCGAGCGTGGTTTGGGATTCGGATTCCTTCCCCTTCTGGAAGGCCGCCGCGGGTGCTGACGGCTGGGCCATCGGCCAGTCCACTACGGCAACTCCAACCGAATACGCTGTGCGCGGCGCTTCTCCCAATCCGTTCAATCCGATCACCACGCTGAGCTTCGCGCTGCCGCAGGCCGGATCGGCGAAGCTGTCGGTTTACAACGTGGCCGGACGGGAAGTGGCCACGCTGGTGAACGGTTGGCGCGATGCTGGAAACCACGAAATCACGTTTGATGCTACCGGCCTAGCTTCGGGTCTCTACATCTACCAGCTTTCCGCTGGCGATTTCCATGCCACCGGCAAGATGATGCTTACGAAGTAAGAGCCAAAAGCGAAAAACCAAAAACCTGGGGCGCGATTCATCGCGCCCCAGGTTGTTTTGCTAATTGCTTATGGCTGAAAGCTATTTCATCAGCACCAGTTTGCCCCCGGTAGAGTAGTCGCCTGCGTGCAGACGATAGACGTAGATTCCGGAAGCCAGCGCACGGCCATCTAAATTCGCCTCGTGCGATCCCGCCTCAAACCAACCATCGGTGACTCCGCCAACTGGCTTTCCGGTCACGTCGAAAATCTCGATTCGAACTCGGCTTGCCGCCGGTAGATCGAAGCCAATCACGGCTGTTGGATTGAAGGGATTTGGATAGGCCCGAACCAGCATGTGGTGGACCGGCGTGCCGACGCCCGTTTCCACGCCTGAGGCCGGGCCGAAGAAATCCAGAATTGCTTGCAGGACTTGCACCTGAGTACTGGATCCGCTCTGGCCGTTGATGGCCTCGAAGGGGAACGAGAAATAGACCAGTTTGGCGCCCGTCACGTCATCTTCGTAGGTCAACCCACCTCGATACATGCCATTTTCGTAAATGAATGCTTCCTGGGCAGGTGGAAGGACACTGATTCCGTCAGGTGACGTGCAGCTTCCGGATCCCTGGCCGCCGGTGTTGCAGTTCACCAGCAATCCATCCCCAACCGGATTCCCCGCCACGCCGTTCAGGATCTTCACCTGGGTATTATTGGCGCCCCAATCGGCATGCAGCACATTGTTCAGGAAATCCGGCGATCCCGTATGCAGCCCTTGGGCGATGTTCTGCCCGCTGAGGAAGAGCCTTCCGCCATCCGCCAGATAGCCTTCGAGGGCGGCCTGCTCTGATGCATTCAGTACCTCGAAATCCGAATAGCCCGTGAACCAGATTACGGCGGCATATCCCGCCTGATCCAGATTGGGCGCTCCATTTGCGTTGGCATCCCAGAGTTCGTAGGATTGTGACAGCGAATTCAGCGCAGCTTCGTAATACGACTCGAAGACTCCGCCCAGGTCATCATCCACAAGCAGGCAATTCGGCCAGCCGATGTAAATGTCAAAGTCTGCTTCCATCGTAGTCTGCAGAGGATCCGCGACGACCTCGAGATGGAAACTGGCCAGATGCGGCTGAGCGTTTGGACTCACAGTGAACACAAACGGGGTGGCATTCGTGCCTTCACCACCATTGGGGATATCCGGGAAGTTCACCGTGGGCACAGAGACCGTCAAGTCGGGATCAAGCGTGCTGATGGTACCCGTAACATTGACGGCCGTCTGGAAGGGCTCGCCGTTGCTCAGCGTGACATAAAGCGAAGCCGTTTCGCCGGGCTCGGGACGACCGTCGTTATTGCCATCATCTTCTACGGTATAGCCCGAGTAACTCAAGCTTGGATAGTTCACCGGCACTTGCTCGCAACGCGCCTGCAGGACCTCATGGTTCGTATTGTCCTGCACGAAGCAGGCGATGTCGAGATTATCCGGATTCCACGAGGGATTCATGTGAATGGTCGCGTAATAGCGCACCGTATCCTCTGCCGTCGCTGTGAAGACCTGGCCTGAGGCGCTGGGCGCCATCTTCAGCATGGCGTGATAGTGATGAGGCTGACCATTCGGTGAGCTCGGCAGGTAGCTGTAACGATCGAGCAGCACGATATGGATAACGAGATTTGCCGGCGTATTGAAATCCGTCACCGCCGTGCAAGTGACTTCGATATTCTCGTCTATCACGGCCGTGGAAAGATCCAGCCAGATATGAGAGGTCGTCAGAAGGCGGCTCTCGATCGTGGACTGCATGCTCGGCCAAGATGCGATGGTCCCATCGCAGATCTGCGTGGGCGTGCCGCTGATGCTGTAGTAGTTCTTGCGCGCCGTATTGTCCACCGTATTGGCCAGGTAGAACGGATCGCTGCCGCTGGGCCACCACATGTGGTAAGCGATGTCAAAGGCGTTGTCGGGAGTCCCTACATTCTGCAGGGCCGTGTTCAGAGCCGGATCGCTCTGCACACAGTAGGGTCAGCCCCAGTTGGTGAAGTTCTCGACCAGAACGGTGCGATCGTAGGCCGCCGCGAGGTTCGTCAGCCCCAGGAAGAGCAGAAAGGCGGCCAGAGCAACGCAGATTTTTCGATTCATACTTTCTCCTTTAAGAGCTGCTTCCTAATTTATGCTGTTAGAAATATAACATACTTTTGTCGGCCGATCAAGTTCTTCTTCGCATATTTGTCGCGACTCAAGGGGTCTCGGCCTCCCTGCCTTAACGAAGCGAGCGACCGTATATGGTCGCTCGTCTCGCTGAAATGTGCATATCCATCATTTAATCAGCCACATCTTTCCGGCGGCAGAGTAGTCATCCGTTGTGACGCGATATATGTAGATTCCTGAAGGCAGATCGCTGCCCGCGAATGTCACTTCGTGCAATCCTGCTTCTCGCCAGCCATTAACCAGAGTCGAGATACGTCGCCCGGACGCATTGTAGACCTGCAAATCCACATGCGAGGCTGATCGCAATTCGAATCGAATCGTCGTCGAGGGATTGAAGGGATTGGGGCGATTGCTCAGCAGCGAGCGTGTCGCGGGAGCAGGATTTCCAGTCGCAGGTGCGAATTCTTCACCCATGTTTGACCATCCCGGCATAACTGAAGCACCCGCATCCGTGGCGGATTTCACGAAGGGGAAGGAATCCGAATCCCAAACCACGCCCGGATGGTCGCCGATATTGGCGGTATAGGTGTAGGCTCCGGGTGGATAGCGGTCCACGATGTTCTGCGTGCGCACCCGATTGATGGTGGCGCCAGGTCCCATTGTTAGGTTCAAATAGGGACCCCAACCCGGACGGGTGCCGCCGCCGGGCAGCGTGATGATGGTCCAGACATCGAAGGTCTGGGGGGTGGTTTCGCCGTTGTGGAGGGTGATGTCCCAGTTGAAGCTGCCGCCCTGCGGCGGAATGATGATCGGCGGATTGACGGGCAGCAGGGTGACGGTGACATTGGGTATACCGGCTGTTTCGATGGAGATGTCATCGAAAAAAGTTTCATCGGGTCCAACCGGTCCGCCCACGTAACCCCAAACACGAATTCCGGTGACGATAGTGCCGGGGTCTATGAAGCTGGTGACATTGAACTGCTGCCAATTTTCCGTCGGCCAGATGATATCTTCGCTGTAGCCGCCTCCCTCGTAGAAGAAATCAATGGCGGAAATTTCAGCCTCTGGCTGCCGGCACCAGAGAGTAACGGAAACGATTTGAGAAGCAGGAGTCGGCGTGATATCCTGCCGCAGCCAATGATTTCCAACGTCGTAAGCGCAGTAGGTCCCGCTGTGCGGCATGGTGGTTGAAATTGTCCATGCGCCGTCATGATACCAGGGTAAAAAGGAGCCCGTTTCAAAGCCTCCGTTGGTTAGCAGTTCGTCATCGGAGAAGCTCTGGGATTTTATGGGGCCTTCCCTTTTTGCCGAGGACAGATCTATTACCGTGCTTCCACTCTGGACGATGAGGCCTTCTATCGTCCCAGCCTCGCCAAATACCCACGTGGCCAGTGCCAAAGCTGCCATAATACAGAAGATTAACCTCTTCATGATGGACTTCCTCCTCTGATTAGGTTGATTTCTTTTAGCTTATGGTGAAGATTTGGTACTTATTGCCGTCCCAATTTGGAATAAATATACAAGCAACTCGATCCAAAGTCAAGGCAAATCGCGATGTTATCATTGTTAGCACGAGGTAACCCTCATTCAAATCCAGCCTGCGCGAATTAGAGCTTGACTTTGGAGGGGATTTTTGTTATATTTAGCATGAAATCCCATTCGACAGCCTGCAATTTGCGCGGGCGTTGGACTAATCCCGGAGGAATCCATGCATCGGTTTGCTATCCTGTTTGGCCTTATCACGGTCTTGCTTGTTCAAATCGGCTCCGCGCAGCCTAATCATTTCTTCGACCGCACACCTCATAAGATTTACGTTCAAGATGAATCCTCCTTGCGCGAGCTGGCCGCCTTGCGCCTCGATGTGGATCGAGCTTCCGTGGATGGCGGGCCGAGCGTGGAAGCCTATCTGAATGCCGACGAGGTCAACCTGCTCGCCGGTCTCGGCTATCGAGTGGAGCCAATTCCTGATGAAGGCTACCTGGGATATCTCCGAGAATTGGAGCGGATGGCCTCCAAAAGTCCTATGGACACAACCCGAGACTATCACACCTACGAGACGCTCGTGGCCGAGCTTCAGTCCATCGCCGCCGCTCATCCCAGTTTCTGCAATCTCTATAATATCGGTCCTACGGTGCAGGGGCGCGCTCTCTGGTTCATGCAGATCTCGGACAATCCTGACCTGGAAGAGGATGAACTCGAATTCTGGTATATTTCCTCCATGCACGGCAATGAAGTCGTCGGCAAAGAGATGTGCATGTATCTCATCAATTACCTGGTGGACAATTACGGTCTGGATCCAGCCATCACCGCACTCATCAATGAAACCGATATCTGGATCATGCCTTCCATGAATCCGGACGGCACGGCCAATGGCAGCCGCTACAACGCTAACGGAGTGGATCTCAACCGCAATTTCCCCGATCGGGTTGTGGATCCCATCAATACGACGCAGGGGCGCGAGATCGAAGTCGCGGATGTGATGAATTGGAACTTCGATCATGGCCCGGTCATGTCCGCCAATTTCCATTGCGGAACGCTGGCGGCCAATTATCCCTGGGATGGCTGCTGGGATCCGCAGGCCAATGCCGCCTATACGGACAATCAGGATTGGGTCCTGGGAGCGGCTCAAGCCTATGCTTACAATAATCCAGCCATGTACAATAACAACACCCCGCCATTCGTTCATGGCGTCGTCAATGGCGTGGATTGGTATCAGATTACCGGAGGTCTCCAGGACTGGAGCTACAACTGGATGGGGGACATGGATATCACGATGGAGATTTCCAATGTTAACTGGCCTCCGGCGAACACGCTGCCGGGCTATTGGGAAGACAATCGCGCTGCTATGCTTGCCTATATGCAGTACGCCCATCGTGGAGTGCGGGGCCTGGTCACAAACGCATCCACCGGCGCGCCGCTGCCCGCTCAGATTAAGATCCTCGGGCGGGATGATTTCACGGTCAATACCGACCCGGATGTCGGCGATTATCATTATCCTCTAAATCCCGGCGCCTACGGGATGGACGTCAGCAGCTTTGGTTTCTGGCCGGCCCATTTTACCGGCATTCAGGTACAGCAGGGTTCGCCGACACGTGTTGATGTGCAGCTCGAACCGGCCGATTTGATGAACTTCGTCGGAACCATCCACAATTATGGGGGTGGATACATGTCCGCCCGGCTGATCCTGTTGGGCACCCCATACGATACTGTCCTGACCAATATCGTCGGCGGCTTCACGTTTAGTAACGTTTACGAGGGCGAATACATCCTGCGCGTGGAATCGCTGACCAGTGGCGCTCTGGCGGATGTTCCGGTGGTGCTGGACGCAGGAATGCCTCCCTTCATCATCTGGGGCCCTGCCATGTTGACCTACGACAGCTTCGAAACGGGCCTGGGATCGTGGGCGGCGCAGGGGAGCTGGGGTCTGTCCGGCAACGCTTATGCCGGAGTTCAATCGCTGGCGGACAGTCCTTCTGGCAACTATGGAAACAACCTGAATATCTCCTGCACCTACAACAATGCGCTGAACCTCACAGACTTCGATATCGTCACCCTGTCCTACCGCACCCGTTTTAACTGCGAGACGAATTTCGACACGCTCTTCGCGGAAGTCTCCCCTAACGGCACGGCGTGGAACGCGGTGAACTACCACAACAGCCGACAGGACTGGTGGTCGCTGGAAACCTGCGACTTGTCGTCCTATGCGGGGACCAACGGTCTGCGCCTGCGTTACCGGCTCTGGACCGATGGGAGCGTAGCGCGCGACGGAGGCTTCTTTGACGAGATCCGAGTCTGCGCGGTCAGCTTAACGCCCCCCGGGCAGACTTCGAGCATTACTTTAACTCCCTTTGGCATCCCAATCCAGATTCCGTCTGCGGGAGGAAGGTTCGATTATAATATTGCCGTCGCCAACGGCGGCTTGACGCCAATTACGGCGGATATCTGGTGCGACGTAATGCTCCCCACGGGGAGGCCGTATGGCCCCACCCTGGGCCCGGTTGCCATTACTCTGCCGGCTGGTGGATCGCTGAATCGGGATCGAACTCAGGCGATTCCGGGGGCGGCTCCAGAGGGAACTTACGTCTACCACGGCTACATCGGCGATTATCCCAATACGGTCGTGGATGAGGACAGCTTCACATTTGTTAAGCTGGGCAGCGATGGAACTGCTGGCGGCGAATGGCTGAATTGGGGCGAAGATTTCCCCGGGGCAGCATCTGCCGAAGTTCCGCTGCCCGTAGAATTCATTTTGGCGCAAAACTTCCCCAATCCCTTCAACGCCGTCACGGACATACATTTCGCCTTGCCGCAGGCTGGCCATGTTCGCCTGGAAGTCTATAATTCGAACGGGCAGATCGTGGCCACCCTGGCGGACGATTACTATCCGGCGGGCTGGCATAGAGCAGTTTGGGATGCCTCCGAGCGGTCCACAGGGCTTTACATTTACCGCTTGCAGGCCGGTGAACACATGTTCAGTCAAAAGGCGATATTGATTAAGTAATAACCACCGAACTGCCGGAGGGGGCGGGTAATTTCCCGCCCCTGGCACCGATGAAGCCGCAATCTTCGAAAAGGTGCATTTCTTCCCGCCGCTCCATCCCTTCGATCTAATTCCGCATAAGACAAAGAATAACTTGATTTTAGGCCAAAATTTGGCTAAATTTGTTCAACTGGAGCGCAGGAGCCAACACCTGGAACGAGTTTTAATCTTACGCAATCAGGGGATCGGAGATCTGCTGCTGATCACTCCGGCGATTCGAGCGATTCGCGAGTTGCATCCCCAGGCGCATATCGCTATCATGGTCGGGGATTGGTCTCGAATTGCCGTCGAGGGCAATCCCAATCTGGATGAAATCATCTCCTACCCTGACCCTTGGATTCAGCAGAAGCAGCCCATCGGCTATCTGCGTCTCGTTTCGCGTCTGCTTCTCAAGCGGTTCCAGGTCGCCTATATTTTTCATTCGCATACTCTGATTCATTTGGCTACAGCGCTGGCTGGGATACCCAAGCGATATGGGTTCTTTGATCCGGAACTGAAAAAGGGCGGCGGTTTGCTCACTGCGCGAACCGAGTGGCAGCCCAATACCGAACGCTACGTCGCGGATAACTACCTGGATATTCCCCGCCTGGCCGGCTTCAAAGGTGACGATTTATCGCTGGATTTCTTCTTAAGCGAGGCCGAGCAAGGGGAAGCCAATCGCCTCTTAGCAGAGTATTCGCTTCGGGCGGGAGAATTCATGGTGATGGCGCCGGGAGGGGGGGTTAATCCCCGGCAGAATGTCTTCGAAAAGCGTTGGGGATCGCAGAAATATGCTGAACTTTGCAGTCTGCTGCATGGAGATCTAGGTCTGCCCATGATCCTCGTGGGCAGCAAGCAAGAGACGGAGATAGGGCGGGAAATTGCTGATAGGGGAGAGGGGAAGATAATTGACCTTATCGGCAGGATCCCATTCAGGATCACGGCCGGGCTGATCCGCCGCAGTCGCATGCTCATCTGCAATGATTCATCGGTGATGCACATCGCCGTGGCCTACAGGATTCCGAGCCTGGCGATTTTCGGTCCCTCAAATCCCCGATCCCTGCTGCCCATATCAAAGCTGAATCAATGGATCAGCTCCGACGTGGATTGCAGTCCCTGCTATTGCAATAGCATCTTTCCGGGATGCGATCACCTGCGCTGCATGGAACAACTGACGCCCGAGCGCGTGCGCAATCGCGTTCTGGCCATGCTGGAGATTCTGCCGATAGCGAATATATGACATATATCACAAATATAAACTCTTGATTTGGCGTATTTATGGCGGTTAATTTATATGATTAATCGGCGCATTGTCTGATATGTCCAAGCACCTCACTCAACTGCAGTGGAGAATCCATGGATCGCTTTAAAATCCTGATGCTCAATCCACCCTTCCTGAAGCGCTTTTCACGCCCGCAGCGCAATCCCGGCGTGACGCGTTCGGACACCATGTACTACCCCTATTGGATGGCCTACGCCACCGGAGCGCTTGAAAAGGCCGGTTTCGACGTGCGCTTTTATGATGCCCCGGCGGCCGGTTGGGACTACTCGGAAATCGAGCGCAAGGCGCTGGATTTTAAACCGAACATGATCGTGCTGGACACTTCGACGCCCAGCATCTATAACGACGTGAAGGTGCTGGATCTGCTGAAGGAGAAATTTCCGCAGGCGCGCGGAATCATGGTCGGAACGCATGCCACGGCCATGGCGGATGAAACTTTCGGCCTATCGCCCAATATCGAATTCATCGCCCGAGGCGAATACGATCATACTCTGGTGGAACTGGCGCAGAAGCTGTCCAATGGCGGCGATCCGAGCAAAATGGATGGACTTTCGCACCATTTAAACGGTTCGATCTCGCATAATCCGCAGCGCACGCTGATTTCCAACCTCGATGATATCCCCTTCGTCTCCGACGTCTATAAGCGGCATCTGAATATCTGGGATTATTTCAATCCGGACTGCCTTTATCCCAACGTGACCATTTTGAGCGGCCGCGGATGTCCCTACCGCTGCACCTTCTGTCTCTGGACCGCCACGCTATCCGGCTACAAAACCCGCTTTCGCTCGGTGGACAATGTTCTGGATGAATTGATGCACATTCAGGCAACCTTCCCCGACGCCCGCGCCGTCTTCTTCGAAGACGACATTTTCACCATCAACGAAAAGCGCTGCGTCGAGCTTTGCGAGGGGATGATCCGCCGCGGCTTCAAGATGAAATGGAACGCCAACACTCGCGCCGACGTCTCCTATGAGACCTTGAAGATCATGAAGCGCGCCGGCTGCCGCGCTCTCTGCGTGGGCTTTGAGACGGGCAATCAGGAAATATTGGATGCCTATGGCAAGCGCATCAAGGTCGAGGATTTCTACTCCTTCTCGAAATATGCTCACAAGCTCGGCATCCATTTCCACGGAGCTTTTATCGTCGGCGGTCCGGGCGAGAATCGCCAGACCATGGAGAGGACGCTCAAGACCGCCTGCGACCTGCAGCCGGACACCGCTCAGTTCTACCCCCTGATGGTCTATCCGGGCACGGTGGAATACGAGCGCATGAAGGAGAAGGGATATCTGGTCACGGACAAATATGAGGACTGGCTGACGCCGGATGGGCTGCACAATTGCATCATCCGCACCGAAGACTGCACGCCCGAAGAGCTGATCCGCTGGTGCGATTATGCGCGCCGCAAATTCTACCTGCGCCCCAGCTATATTATGCGCAAAGCCCGCATGTCCATGTTCGACAGGGACGAGCGCAAGCGCACCTGGAAGGCCTTCAAGGTCTTCGTGAAATATCTCTACCGCCCGTCAATTTAGACTTCGCGGATTCAAGCTCAACAAAAAAACCGGCCCATGCCGGGTTTTTTGTTTTGAAGGATCTCAGCGGTTCATCTATTTCTTGTCCTTATTTTCGAGAGTATCCCAGGTCTTTTCGAAGTCCTGATTCGTTTTATCGTAGCCCTGATCGAAACCTTCATTCAGGCTCTTGGCCGGCTGGCCTATGCGGCTCTTCAGTTCGGGCAGCAGCGAAGCCCGCAGCACCACGACCAGCTCCTTGTCCGTCGTGCTGCGTTGATTGTAGCCGAAGACATATTTCAGTCCGAGCGCCCACCAGGGCAGATCCTTCAGATAAGGAACTCCCCGGCGAACGGTCTTGTTTTCCCGGGTGTAGAGGCCGCCGACCAGCGTGCACTCGCCATCCGTGAGCAGGACGTCCGTATTCGCCTGCGACTTGTTGATGGTGGTAGAGACCGGGTCGGGAATGGCGCTGGAACGCTCGGCGTGCAAGCTGAGATGGATGAAGGTCATGTCATTCTCGACGTGGACGATCGGGGTGACGGTCATGATGGTGCCGGTCGAGAAGAAGTTGTCAATGATATTGCCGGCGAAGTCGCGCGTCTTGATGGAGAAATCCTGCCCGACCTGGATGCGGCCTTCCTTGCCGGACAAGACCACTACCTGCGGCTGAGCAATGATCCGGCCGAGATTTTGGCTTTCGAAGGCGCGCAACATGCCCGTGACGGTGTAATCAATGCCGTTTACCTGCTTCCCATACGTGATGTTGCCTTCAACGATTTCCGATGAAACGTCGTTGGCGCCTTTCACACCGAAACCGCCGCTCCAGATGGCGCCCTCTCGCAGAAAGCTCCAATCAATGCCCGCTTCCGCCAGCTTGCCGCGATCCGCTTCGAAGAAGATCGCCTCGATGCGAATTTCGCGGCTCTTGGTGGAGATCTTTTCCTTGCCGGCCTCTTCCTGCTGGACTTCCCCCACAACCTCGTAGAACTTCTCATGCTCCACGTAAAACATGTTGTGGGCTTTCAGAATGACCTCGAAGGCTTTCTTCCAGGGCAAATTGGTAATGGCCACGCCGATTTGGCCCTGGCGTTTCAGCGGATCGAGGATGATCTTGCCCTCCTTTTTATAGGAGATCCCGGACAGAACTTGGAAGGCTTCCTCGTAGGTCATGTCGGGAGCAAGAGTGATGATCTCATCCGCTGAAAAATATTCCTGCGGGAGGCGATTCTGGGAAAGGGCAGGAAGGGCGAGTGCCCAAAGCACGGCCAGACCCGCCAGATACTGAAATGTGCCTTTCCATCTCATGATTCGCTCGCTTATTTCTTAAACCTACTTTTTTTCCGTGATTTGCAGTGACACCTGACGCGGCGGAAGGAGCTGATTCAGATCGAAAACCGCACGATTTTCATCCGGAAGGATGTCCACCAAGTGCCCCAGATAGACTTCATCGCCCAGTTGCAGGACTTTCAGCTCTCCCTTTTGATCCGTCAGATAGATTTGGGTCGGCGTCATGGCCCGCAGTTTGGATTCGAAGACATTGGGCAGATCCAAAACATTAGGCGGAACGGTGGCCACCACCACCGCGGGAGGCGCAAAGGGATCGTAGCTGGCTTCTGGAGCCGTTTCTTGTGAAGCGTACTGTACATCTTCAAATCCTGGCCGATCGGCCGAAAAGGCCGTGATCTGCATCTCGAACATGACCCAACGACGCGGATCCATGGTTTCCTCATCGCCTTGCTCCTTCGTGATCTGAGAAAGCGTCAGGGAATTCAGCCGAATATAGCGGGGCAGATGTTCCAGATGCCAGATGAAGCGATACAGGTCGGCATAACGGGATTCTCCCAGCACCCGGTAGTTGGCGGCCCTTACCCCGTTATTGTCATAGGCCTCGATGGCGAAGTAGTCGAAATTCAGCGTGGACTGATGGCGCCTCAAAACCTCGTCCAGATAGCCATACGTCTCATGAGCGGTTTCGAAGCGTGGGATCGCTTTGGAGCGATAGGTCCAGAGATGCTTGGTCTCGTTTAGCTCCTGCTCAGTGGAGGCGAGGCTGGCCACCAGCTCCTGATCTGCCTGAAGTTCGGTGCTCAGTTTGGCTTCCTGAGTTTGCAGCGTTTCCTGGCTATCCGCCATGCGGAAATGCACCTGGTAAACGCCTGCCAGGAACACCAGCAGCCAAAAGCCGCCCAGTATTAGAGTGGTTCTCAAGGGATGCATATTCGTCTATCCTTGGGTAGACAGGTGCTGAACGAAGCCGCGCGCTTTTTGAGTGTACTCCCCATTGGGGAATTCTTCCAGCAGAGCCTCAAACTGCGCTTTCGCCTTGTCGTCCTGCCCCAATTTCAGGTAAGTCAGGCCCAGCATCAAAAGCGCTGCCTCACGTTTTGTGTTTGTCTCGTAGTCCAGCGAAGCCGCGAAATCTTCGATGGCGGAGGCATAATTACCTTCGGCGTAACGGCACTCGCCCAGCCAGTAGCGCGCCGCCGCGGCTTGCCGGACGTCGGGGTATCGCTCCAGCAGAGACGAGAACGCTTTCTTCGCTCCGGCAATGTCGCCGGCGTGGACTAAATCAATGCCATCAGTATAGATTTTTTTTGCACCCGAGGCCAGCCCCGGCGTTTCGGCGGTTACGGCTGGATTCGGCGCTGCCTCCGGCTCTGCACTTATTTCAGACGCTGGAGCCGTTTCAGCCGCTTTGCCTGAATTCGAGGCCGGCGCCGACTCGGCGGATGGCAACTGAGATGCCGCCATGCCCGGGATTGGCTGCGTTTGGGGCTCGAGCAGAATGGACGCCGTTTCCTCTGCGATGCCGCCGCCGGCCGTATTGACACGATCGGTTCCCGGCGGGAAGGGACTGATGGAACGGGTCGTGTCCGGCGCGGGGATGCCGGCGGTGAGCTCATATTCGTAGGTGACCTCGCCATTCTCGCTGATCACTCGAGTGACGCGCTTGAGGTCCGTGCGCGGCAGGCAATCTGCCAGTTTGGGGACTCGATTGCGAAACAGAGTCTTGCCGACCATGGTGAAGCCGCCGGAATCGGACTTGATATTTTCAATCCAGATCTGATTGACCGACTTGAAATCGTGCATCAATTTGCCGAAAAGTCGGCTCCACTTTCCAGGATCCACAATGAGGGAATCCATGAAATTCAGATTTTGACTGTAGTCGGAAATCTGAGCCTGAAGCTGGCCGATATAGGTCAGGTCCGGCTGCAACAATTCGATTTCTTTCTGATGGCGCGAGATGGATTTGTCCAGGGAGCGAATGTGACTCCAGCGGCTCAATCCTTGATAGGAAAGCAGCAACATAAGGCCGAAAATGGCTCCCAGCAGCGCGAATCCATGCCAGGCCACTTTAAACGATCTTTGACCTTCGCGAAGGCTCTGCGGGACCAGATCCATTCGGATGAAGCGAGGATCTTTTCTGTCCAAAACCTCCCAGGCCAGAGCCACGGGTATGGCGTAGTTCGGGAAAATGGCAATCTGTTCGGCGGTGATCAGTTGGGTGTTCAGGATCCCGGGCGTGACCAGGTGAACGCGCGCCTCGGGAAACTGCTTGGTGAAGAAATCGTGAGCATGGGGAACTCCGACTTCGCCGGTCAAGGCGATCTGGTGCACTTCCGACAATCCCGCCTCTTCCTGCTCCAGCAGAATCTTGCTGAAAAGGGTCTGGCAGATCTGAGGCGTCTGGTAGCCTTCCCGGATGGTTTGCAGGAAGGAAATCGGCTGATCCCCCCGCAGCATGATGATGCGCGAAAAATCACTTCCGACATAGATCAGAGCCGTGATTTCGTCCGGCTTCAGTTCCAGGCTCATGCGTGTCAAGTTGACCAGCGCGATTTCATTCGCGCTAACCGAGCGAATCACCGGAGGTGTGGGCAGAAAGTTGCGCACCTCCATGAGCTCATCTATGAAGGGGATGCTGCCCTCCGACACGACCGCATTTAGCGCTCCGCTCGCCGATTGGAAACAATCGAGCATCGCCCTGTCCAGAGATCCGCCGGCCAGGGGGCTGATCTCCTCGCGCAATCGTTGTCGGAGCTTTTTCCCTTTCAGTCCAAAGTTGCTTTCGAAGCTGTAGTAGGTGGCCTGGCCCTCAGGCACATTCACCGCCAGCGGTATCCGCTGTTCCAAGTATTTGCCGAAAGCATTGATCAACAACGAGGAAACGTCGCCCTCTTCGGTGGGAGATTCAAACATCGCTTCGGTTTTTTGCGCCGCTTCTTCAAACCCGAATATGTCCTTGCCGGCTTCTTCCGCCGGATTCGACGTCAAGGTGGCCGGTGTCTTGATTTTGCCCAGTCGGTGGTGCAGCGAAACCGTTTCGAGATTCAGGATGGCAATTTCGGCGCCCTGTTTGGCCAAATGCGCGATTTTCAATTCGCGCCCATCCACCATGACGCCCAAGACTTGATCACGGGAAGATGTGGGAATGATCTTCATGATGCTTCCTGATGCTAAAGGATTCGATTAGGCTCCGCTCTGTCACGACGAATAGTCGAGCAGCTCCATCATTCGCTTTTTGTTGTTGGCAAAATTGATCGCCTCATCCATCGAAACGCTCTTTTCGATAAAGAGCCGCCGAAGATCCTGTTCCAGAGTCAGCATGCCTTCCTTGCTGGATTCGCTGAGCATCTGATAAATTTCGCCGGTATTGTTGTTTTTGATCGCGGCCCGGACCGAAGGATTGGCTATCAGAACCTCCTTGGCCAGCACTCTCTTTCCATCCAGGGAAGGAACCAGTTTTTGACAGATGACCACTCTCAGGACGTCGGCGAGGCGCATCCGCACGCGCTCCTGTTCACGCGGGGGAAATTCCGCCACGATGCGGTCAATCGTCTCAATGGCGGATCCGGTATGCAGCGTGGAGAATACTTTATGGCCCGTATCGGTGATTTCCAGGGCGGTGATGATGGTTTCGGGATCGCGCATCTCGCCGATCATGATGATATCCGGATCTTGCCGCAGAGCCTGGACCGCTCCTTCTTTGAAGCTCATCACGTCGCGTCCCACTTCGCGGTGCCGCACCAGGCACCGGGCTGAAAGATGTACGCATTCCACCGGACTGGCGATGATGACGATATGCGCGTCCACAGTGCGATTATTGGCGTCAATGATGCTGTCCAGGGTTGTGGATTTGCCGGACCCGGTAATGCCGGTGACCAGGATGAGTCCCTGTTTTTCATATTTCATGGACAGCATGCGAGCGACGTTCGCATGGAATCCAAGTTCCTTGAATGGCCAGATGCGGTTGTTGATCCGGCGCATGTTCAAGGCGAGATTGTCCAGGTCGAAATAGAGGTCGCCGCGGAAGCGAACATGGAAGCCCTGATGCACGACGGCGTAGGAGAAGTCGAGATTGCGATTCTGGAAGAGGAACTGCCTCTGGCGCGGCGTGATGATATTTAGGGTGAGGGTGTTGATCTGATCGAGCGAGTAGGCGCCCAGGGGTAGTTCGGGCCGTTTATCATTGAAAATGCGCAGCCATACCTGCCCCAGCGATCCCTGGCCGCCGATATCAATGTCCGAAGCGTTTCGCTCAATCATGCTGTGCAGGAACGAATGGAACTGCTCCCGCAGGACATTGCGGTCATTTTCGCTCAGTTCGTCGAGCAGATCGGCGATGATCTCCTGCCGTTCGACGCCCGCGATGTGCGACGGCAACTGTTTTTCGACCGACTGGAAGATCTGCTCAGGCTCCGTCAATCCCGTCAATTCGGACGGGAGACCGAGCTCCGCTAAGGATACTTCAGGCATTTTGATTTTTCGACCACTGCCTCTGAACCTAATCCATTAAGCCTTGAATAATCACGGTAGCGTTTCCATTCGGACTGGTTACCGAAATGGTGACCGCCGCCACGACGGGATCAGCGATCTCTGCGACGTCCGGATCGAAGAGCACGAACGTGAAATAGGTCCAGCTCTGAGATTGAGTATCGGGAAAGATCACCTCCGTGTCGCCAATAACCGCGCCGGCCGTCGTTTCCACTTCGATTTCCGTTCCATGAATCAGCGGATACCCATTCTGGTCGGAGACTCGGTAAGTGAAGGTCTGCGATCCCCCATTGGCAATGTTGAAGCTCTCCGGATTGACATCGTATAATTGTGTGATGCCGGAAAAGAGGACCAGCGCGTCATCGGTGATGATTTGACCGCCCTGCCCCACCGTTTGGGCGGTGATGGTTCCGAAGGGGAAGGAAGCCGCCGGCGAAGGCGGGCCGGAGTAAAGCCGGACCTCCGCAAAACCGTCGGCATCCGTTGAGGCGGAACCTTCGATGATGCCGGCATTGGACGTGAAATAGACCGCCGTCCCCAGCGGCACCGGATTGGCATACTGGTCGCCCACCATGGCCATCATGCTGTCAATGACGCCATAGACGTTAAAACCGGGGAAATTGACATATTGTGGCACCACCGCGAAATGCAGCGCGTCCGGCAGGCCGGAATGGATGGCCAGCGGCACGGGCGCACAGACCACGGTGCTGTCATCGCTCAGGTAAGCCAAAACCTGCACCGCCCCCGATACCGTGCCGCTGTTCAGGCTGGTGTTGACTTGCCCCAGCGCATCCGTGAAGGCGGAAGTCGGGTAGAGATATTCCCCGCCGCCCGTCTCACCCAGAATGGCGAAATTGACTTCCACCGATTGGGAAGAGGTGAGGGGCGATCCGCCGGCATCCCGCACCTCAAAGGTCATATTGGTAACCTCGTTGGCGCCGGTGCCGTGCACGGCGATGGAGTCGTACTGCAGATATACCAGATTGATGGATGCCGGATCGCCGGTTTCATAGAGAATAATGTCCGGCAAAACAATGGAGACGCCGCCCTCCGCGAATTCAACCCGGATAATGGCGACGCCCGCATTGGTTCCGGCGAAAAAAGTGGTAGTTACACGCCCGTCATCATCGGTGACGGCCGTGGCGGGATAGACATAGGCTCCACCGCCTGGATCCTCGGCCAATTCGAAATTGATTTGCACGGCGTGAAGCGAATCCACCGGATTGTTGTTCGCATCTCGCGCCTCGCACTCAATCTGGCAGATGCTCCCAGCGCCGGATCCGGAAACGCTTAGAGTCTCGGGAGCGAGCGAAATCAGAGCGATGCCCACGGCCGAGCCGGATCCCGTGATGGTGGTGTCGGTGATGGTGGAATCCAGGTATCGTTCGAGAGTGATGACGGGGAGAGGCGTTACAGCGCCGGCCCGGATCACGGCGTCAATGTCATAGGCCAGATAGCCCTCCTTGAAGACTTCAAGGATGACGGTCTCCTCCGCTCCAATGGGCAGGGCGAGGGCCAGGTCATATAAGCCGGCAGAATCCGTCAGAGTTGTCTCCAGGTGAGATGCAGTGCGCACAAAGGCGCCCGAAACCGGCGTCAGGTCCGAGGCATATTTGACCGAACCCGTCAAATGAGCCCACTCACTGCCTATGGAAAGCTCGGTCGCTTCCTCTTCGCATCCCAGCAACAAGAGGCTCAAGATCACCACGCTGAGGAACTTCATCTTCATTTGGTGTCCTCTCTATAAATATGACCCGAAGACCGGCGGCTCCGTGGGGGTCGGGCCTGTACGGAACCGGTTGGCAGTCTCCCCTCATCGTGTCCTGATCTGCTCATAAGGCATGGCCTGAGACTGCACCCGGCCTTCGGGCGGCATCCTGATGACTTCTTCAAGCTCAGTTGAGCCGCCTTACCCCCCTCTTCATTCGGCAAGAACTCGCCTGAGCTTGAATCAATTTTATATTATTCCCAGTACTCGATCATGCTCAACGAGGCCATACAGAGCTGGGCCTCCTCCAGCCCCTTAATGATGGCTTCTTCCGAGAACAGGATGGATCCATTCCCGTTGCCGATGCAGTAGCCATTGCGCGGCCATTCGCTCATGAGGAAGGTTGCGCCGATGATGGTGCAATGGATGTGCAGCATGTCGTCGGCGACAATCAAGCCGCTGAAGATGCCCGTATTTAAGTTTTCAACCAGGGCATTCCTCCACTGATTATGGACGATCAGAATGCCGCTGGAATTACCGAAGTCCACCGGGCTCCAGATGCCATTGTTTGGCAATTCTACATAGGTGATCCCATTCAGCGGAAAGGTCAAGTCTGCCGGATTGGTGACATACTGGCTCCCATTGATGCCGGTCTGCGCCGCGACTTTTAGAATGTTTGGCGTCAGTCCGTATGCCGCTCCGCCCAACACGTCTTCGGGCGTATTGGGATAAGTCCCCGGCCAGGTGTAGAATTCATCCACAATATCGTCGTAGCCGTTATGGATGGGGCCTACATCCGCGCCGGCATCCGTGGTCCCGCAGAGATCGGAGCCGCCGCCGCACACGTATCCGTCGGTGGTGGTGATGGCCTGTGTCCCGCTGTTGGCAATGAGATTTCCATTGATGTCATGCTCGCGCCCATCCACCAGCATGTTTCCCAGCGTGCCGATCCAGGCCTGAGCCGTGATCCCGCCTTTGACATTGAATGGCAGAGTTGGGCGCCCTATGCCGACTTTGAAGCTGACCTGAGCATTTTCTCCACCGAACGAGCTGGAGACAGCCACGCGCAGCGTATCCGGCCCCAGAGTTGAATCGGTGCTGTTGTCATAAACATTCAGTGTGATATTCGCCCCGTTCATGCCTAAGTTGGCAAAACCACCTCGCCAGTTCGGATTCTTCCAGAGCTTGTTCATGGCGAGGTCGGCAGCGCCCCGGGCGGCATTCCGGGCGGCGGTTTCGTAGTACTGCCCGCTGCTGGTCTGATTCAGTCTGCCGGCGTGACGTTCCAGATTGAGCTTCATCAGCCCTGCCAGAATCGAAAAACCGGCGATAAGGATTAAGACTTGGCGGCCCATTGTAACCTCCCTTTTGGTCGTGGTTTCGAATGCCTTGCAGCGCTGCCTGGCTCACCTGCGAAAAGCATCTATTCCCAATATTCGATCAAACTCAAATTTCCACCGGCGATACCGGCATCTCCAATCGCGCGGTTGACCGATTCGCGCGAAAACAGCAAAGAGCCGCTGCCGTTGCCGATGCAGTTTCCCGAAGAAGGTGCGGCGGTCAAAAGAAAAACCGCGCCGATGATCGGCGTATGAATGTGCACCATATCATCCGCGATAATGAGGCCTTTGAAGGTGCCGAAGTTCAGATTTTTCATCACGGAGTTGCTGGCGGAATTATGAACAATCAGAAGGCCGCTGCCCAAGCTGCCGAACGAGACGGGATTCCAGGAACTTCCGGAGCTCATTTCGAGATAGGTGATTCCCTGCAGCGGAAATTGAAGATCCCAGGGTTGGGTCACATACTGGCTGCCCCCCAGGCCGCTCTGCGCCAAGGCCTTTAACGCGCCTTCTGAAAATCCCTGGCCGCTGCCGCCCATTACCTGATCTGGAGTCAGGGGATACCCCTCCGGCCAAATCTTTCCCTCCTCGACGACGGGTTCCCATCCGGTTTTGGCGGGCACGATATCCATTGGCGCATCCGTGGTTCCGCCTACCTTGGAATTGCCTCCGCGAGTATACGTCTGGGTGGTGGAGACGGCGCTTTCGCCGTTATCGGCAATGAGATTTCCATCCAGGTCGTGGTCGCGGCCGTCAATTACCATGTTTCCCAACGTTTCAACATCACATTGCGCTGTGATCCCGGCATCCACGTTGGCCGGCCAATCCAGAGGATTCAGCGCGGCCAGTATACTCACTCGGGAGGTTGTCTGGCCGCAAGTGCCCCTGCTGACGACGCGAATGGTATCCTCGCCCAGCGTGCTGTCCGAAACCGAATCCAAAATGTCCACATCCACAAATCCCCGATCCAAATTCAGATTGGTGTAGCCAGTCCGCCAACTCGGTTCCTGACGAAGCCGCATCAGACCCAGGTGCGCGCCGCTGTTGGCAAGATTGAGCGACGTGAGATTCTCATAATGCGCCACGGAGAGTTCGGCGGCGCTGAGGCCGATTCGGTTCAGCCGGAGCTTGGCCACGCCCAGCAGAACAGCCATTCCGGCAACCAGAATGATGGCGTAGCGTCCCATGGTCTATCCTTTCCCATCCGACTTCAGAATTCTGCGGCCGCATTTATAGATTCTTCGGAAATAGTCGCGTCCTCCAATAAGCGCGCGCATAGGTCGTGTCCACTGGAAAGGGGCTTTCCACCTGCAGCACAACCTCCAAGCCCTTGACGGCCGAGGCTGTCCAGGTGGGATTGCCATTGGCATCAAAAAAGCGCAACCGAAATCTCGTCAATCCCAACGAGCTGGTGGTTGAAGTGCCATTGATTTGTCGGGTCAATTTGCGATCGTTCGGATTTTGAGTTCCGGTCATCTGCGATGGCAGCCCAAGCGAATAGCTCACCGTATCCAACGCCATATCGTCATCAATATCGCTGCGGAAACTGATGGAACTGGTATCGCAGCTGATGATGGCCGTGCTGGGATTGCTCACCCGGAATCCGATCTTGCGAAAATCGTATTCCACCTCGCTGGCCAGCTCCATCAGATTCTCCTGGGCGGTGGCCGACAGGCCGTTCAGAATGGAGAACTCGCTGACGTTATTGTTGACGGACAACAGCATCAGCAGCAGGAGCCCGGCCACGATAGCGGAGCCGACGAGATCGAGAATGGCGCTCATAGCCTAACCTTTCAGCATGCGTTCGAGTTGGATCAAACGGCTGCAAAGTTTGAGGTTCTTGGTATACACCGAATTCAAAATATTGAAGATGAAAAGCTTGAAAATTCGCTCTTCCTTCTTATTGAAAAAGGCAAGAATCGCGTCGCGTTCAAGGATGAGGAGTTGGCCGGGCAACTCGGCCAGTAAACCCTGGCTGCGTTGGCTTCGACGCAGGATGTTCATTTCGCCGTAACTTTCTCCCCGCCCCAGTCGGTACAACTCCGCCTTGTCTTGCCAGACGGATATTTCGCCCTCAATGACGATGTAGAGGCGATGATCTGACGAGTTTTCTTGCAGTATCAAATCATTCGAGTTGATCGTTTCGACGTGCCCCAATTCTATGAATTCGTGTGTGGCGTCTTTGGGCAAATTCTGCAAGAGCGGGATGAATTTGGGCAGGTAGGTCATGGCAATGGTGGAATCCTGCAATTCCCGCCGCAATTTCTCATTTTCTCGGCGCAGGCGGTTCTGGCGCATGGCCTTTCCCACCGTCAAGCGCAACTCATCGAGAATCAGCGGCTTGGGCAGGGAATCGTAGGCCCCGAGCTTCATGGCCTCCACCGCAATCTCCATGTCGCCGAAACCCGAAAACATGATGACCGCCTGATCGGAATCCGCACCTTTGAGATTCTTCAGCAGCTCCAGACCGGTCATGCCCGGCATGCGGAGATCGGAGAGAACCACATCAAACTCCTCATGCTGGGCCAGCTCCAGTGCCTCATCGCCGTTGGTGGATGTGATGACCTGATAGCCGTCCTCGGAGAGAGCCTCCGCGCACAGGGCACAAATCTCCGGGTCGTCATCCACTATGAGTATTTTTTCACTCATGGCCTGTCCTGAAAGCCATCGCTCAACTATAAATAATAGGCATAAACTTGCTCAAGCTGAACCTGGGTCGGTTGATTATTGGCCGGATTCACCAGGAATGGGCTGGTGACCGTGACTCGCAGCCGCTTGGCAAAGGTCTGGGAGCCTGATACCTGGGACGGATTATTAGGATTGACGTAGACCACCTGCGCCGAGATGGTAAACTGCACGCTGGGCAAGCTCGTCGAATCCACCAGGGAAAGATTGTTGAAATCATCCAGGTCGTTGAAATTCGGGTATGTTTCACCCCCCGCCGGCCCTAAGGCTCCGGGTGCCGTAAGTTGACTGGGCGTCACGGGCGGCACACTCAGGCAAACCACATCGAATACTTCCGCGCTCGCCTCGGCCAAAATACGCTGCGCCAGCCCCATGGCCGCCAGTTCCGCATTGCCCAGAATAACCGCCCGGTCATTGTAGAGCAAGGTGCTGTTCACCGATGGGAGCATGATGCTGAATAAGAGCAGCGCTCCTAAGACCATCAGCATTTGTCCGGTGTTCGCCATAGTCTCATTCCCTCACCTTCATTCCTATCCCCAATCGATTAGTCTTCCGAGGTGGCCACCATGATCTCTTCGCAGGTGGTTACGCCTTGCTTGATCCGCTCGCGACCCGAAGCCCGCAAAGTCAACATGCCATTTTTCAGCGCCTGCTCGCGCACCGCGTCCTCATTGACTTGCTCCCCGGATTCGAGGATGATGCGGCGGATTTCCTTGGTAAAGAGAAGCGCTTCGTGAATTGCTCCGCGTCCCTTGTATCCGCGATTACAGGCCTCGCAGCCGACCGCTTGGTAAAAAGTCGTACTGCTGATCTCCTCCGGCGTGAATCCCAGATTTCGCGGCACCTCGGGATCTAAATCGGTTTCGACTTTTTTGCATTTTTCGCACAAAGTTCGAATCAAGCGCTGCGCCACGATGATATTAATGGCGTAGGCAATCAAAAACGGTTCGACTCCCATCTTGAATAAGCGCGAAATGGCGGATGGCGCGTCATTGGTGTGGAGCGTGCTGAACGTCAAGTGACCGGTGTTGGCCAATTTGATGGCAATCTCGGCCGTCAACTTATCGCGCATCTCACCCACCATGACGATATCCGGGTCATGGCGCAAAATGGATCGTAGCGCCCCTTCAAAATCCAGATGCTGGCTGAGCTTGATCTGGCGCGCGCCCCGAATCATGTATTCCACCGGATCCTCGACCGTCAAAACATTCACCTGCGGAGTCAATACCTGATGCAGCGCGGCCATGAGCGTGGTGGATTTTCCCGAACCCGTGGGCCCCGTCAGAATAACCATGCCCTGCGGCTTGCGGACGGCCTTTTCGAAATCGCCGCGAGCCCGTTTCTGCAATCCCAATTTGGTCAAATCGGTTACCACCTTGCGGTCGTCCAGCACACGGATGACGATGGATTCGAGCTTGCGCCGGTATTCGGAAGCCACAATCGGAAGAATCGAGACGCGATAGCGGATCAGGTGGCCGTCCACGTTCCGCTGGATGAACCCATCCTGGGCGGTCTCTCGCTCAAAACGATCCACGTTGCGCGAACGGTCCTTGACCACCGCCGCAATCGCCTCCGATTTGATGCTTTCCTGCAAATACCAGAGCTGCAGTTTTCCATCCAGCCGGAAATGGAATTCCGTGCGATTGCCTTCGCTGGGAATCACGTGAATGTCCGAAGCACCCCGCCGAACGGCTTCGACCAGGCAACCCTCGATCAGATTGGTCAAGAGAGATTGATTGATTTCCTGATCGAGCTTCTCCTCGTCAATCTTTTCATCTTCGACGCTGGCATCGAAATTTTCGATCTGACCGGCGGCTTCTTCAATGATTTGCAGAAATTCATTTGTGATCGGATAGATCTTTTCGATCCAGCGGTGAATCTGTTCCCGCCGCGCGTAGGCCAGTTCGATGTGTCGAAAGCGAAATTTCTTGGCCAGCGCTCGCATGTCGCGATCGGTGGGATCATCCATCAGCACCAGCAGGGTTTCCTGGCGGCGATCGTCAATGCGAAAAGGAATGATGTTGTGATGGATCAATTCATCGCGGTCTTCCTTTTCCAGAGTCTCATAGAGGCCCTTGATGAATTGCGTCTTTGGATCGGTCAGCGTCTCCTTTTCGAGATCAATTTCCGAGAAGGCGTAGATGCGCGCCAGCTCGCGGAAGATCTGGTGGCGATCGCAGCTCAGCTCATCCACCAGGATCTCGCCCAATTTCCGGCGGCGGGATTCCGGCTCGGCGGACTGCAAAATCAGAGCCTTTTCCAGCGTTTCGGCGGCAATGACGCCGCGCTGCACCAGGAGGTCGCCGCTGCGCGTGGAGCGTCGTATTTCTTCCCGAACTTGCATCCCTATTTCATTCCCGGAGGCTTGGGCCGAATGACAGCCGTTTCCGAACTCACAATGGTAATCCCGGTCATCACTACCATGATCAGCAGGGCGATGACCACTTGAATCAGGTCAATGATGCCCCGCAGCTTGTAGGTGGTCTCCTTTTCGTAGTAATTGGCCACCTGGATAGACGTCTCCCGAATGGTGCCGGTCTCGGCGCCGGATCTCAGGCGCGACAGAGCGTTCTTGGTGAAGACGTTTGTCGCTTCCAGAGCCTCCACGATTCCCTGCCCCTCTTTCAGCATCATGGGGATGGCCACTTCTTTTACCTGCTTTTCGATCCAGGGGCTGCGGCAGGCCTCCGCGGCGATGCGGATCGCCTCCACGTTTTCACCCGATCCTGAGTAGAGGGAATAGAAGACCCGGAACCAGATTTCAATCGAGGTCTTGTGAATCAGCGGACCGATGACCGGCACCTTGACAATGTGCCGGGATATGAAAAGCCGGCCCTTGGCCGTGGTCAACATCCGGGCGAGGACCACCACGATCGCGGCGATCCCGCCGAATAGGATGAGCGCATTCGACTGCAGAAAATTCGATATCTTCAGCGTCGTGGCGGTCATGGGCGGCAGGTCAATGTCGAATTTTAGGAACATCTTGGCGGTTTCCGGAAACACGTAGGCCAGGTAGAAGAGACACGCCGCGATGAGCGCGGCCACCACGATCGCCGGCATGATCATCGCGCTTTTCAGACTCTTCTTGAATTCCTCGTTGCGCTCGAGGAATTTGGCGGTGGACTCGTAAATCTCCACCATGTTGCCGGACTTCGAGGCGACGCCCAGCATGTGCGCCGGGAATTTCCCGAGGATCTCGGCTTGCTTGCCGAAAACTTCGACGCCGTCCTTGCCGTCCTTCAGATCCTGTGTGATCTCGCGCAGCGCCTGTTTCAGTGATTTGTTGTCAATATCGTTGGAGAGCAGATTCAGGATCTCGTCGTAGGGGAGTTTTTCGCGCAGCAGGTCGGCCGATAACCGGATGAACATCACGATGTCCTTCGAGGGCGGCTTCATCCGGAAATCGAGCAGCTTCTTCTGCACGCGGAGGACGTTATAGCCCATCTTCTCCAGAGCGCGGCGCACCTCATCGGAGGAAAACGCCTTCTGCTCGCCCAGAAGAGCCGCTTCTTTGCCTTTGCGGACTCGGTAGAGGAAGGTCGTCTTCTGCTCCAGAGTCTGGAGCCGGAAACGCCGCTGCTGAGCAATTTCCTCGGCCCGTTTGCGGGCTTCGCGCTTCCCCCGAGCCGTGATGATGCCCTGCATCATCCGCCCCGAAATGGCAATCCCCTGATAGCGAAATTCAGCCATGGTCAATCCTATTCTTTAAGTGCCAAACGCGCCGAGGGCAAGCTTAACCCCGCTCGCCTCCGCGCGCCTCATGCCGATTATGAATGGTCATAGGTTCCCGACCCCTAACATCCAGGCGAATTGTGAAAACTCAAAGGATACGGCAATCAGGCTTCAACGGCTCAGCACGGTCAAGTCCAGGCTGTCGGACCAAACCTGAATGGTGGCAGTGTCATTCATGCCGTCGCCATCGGCGTCATGGCTACCGATCCCTTGAAGCGTCACGGTCGTGGCGGTGCCGGCGTTGAGGATGCTGTAGGTTCCATTGCCGTTGTTCGGTGCGGTGGTAAGATAAGCCATTCCGGCGGCATCGGGGGTAAGTCGCACAAAGCTCTCCCCGCCGCCGCCCATGGCAATTGGCTTGATGTAATGCATCTGAGCTCGATTGGCCAGCAGCACCAGATCTGCGCAAACGGCATCCAAGTTGGAATCGGCGGCCTGAGCTCTAAAAAGCTGAGTTCCCACCACGATGGCAATTCCCACCACGATCACGGTTAGCATGATGAGAAGAATTTGCTGCTGCCCCATGGATTCTCCCCGTCAAACGCGTCGAGTCCGTCCACGCATCGAGGAACGGGCTCGGTTATATCCCATTATTTTGAATTCCAAAAAAGGGGCGGATGGGGATTCCATCCGCCCCGCCTGCCAAGACTATCGGTCTACAACAGTAACCGCTATGCTGTCTGCCCAAATCTGGACGTCCGCCGTGGCGAATATCCCGTTGCCATCGCCGTCTTCCGTGCCTATGCCCTCAACCGTGACCGTGGTTGCGGTTCCGGCCGATGAGATGGTGTAGGCCCCGTTTTCATTAGAGGGCTGCGTGGTCAGATAAGCCATACCGGGCACATCCGCCGTCAGCAGAACAAAGCTGCCGCCGCCGCCGCCCATGGCCGTCGGACGACGGAAATGCTGCTGCGCACGCGAAGCCAAGTTGACCAGGTCTGCCGTCAAAGCATCCAAATTGGAGCTGGCCGCCTGGTCGTTGAACATGTTGATCCCGACGATCACCGCGATCCCCACGATGATCACTGACAGGACGATGAGTAGAAGTTGTTGCTGGCCCATACATTCCTCCGTTTCGATTTTGGCGTTTTGCCGCTGTCTGTCTCTTCCTTTTGTCTATCTGCTTTATCAATTATCATGCCAAACGATTAACTCTAATAATTATAAATAGATATATCTATGATTTTAATCAATTCTGGATCTTGCGCTGATTTGGCGGGCATCTCTGGGCGATTTTGTCATATTGAAACGACGCGAGCAAACCCGGGATTTTTATAAGTAATTGAATAATAGAGCGATATGGAATTGTCATATTTCGATGATACCGTCGCAGAAGAGCGACGCTTTACGGCGGAAAAATCGCTTCAGACGGGCTCTACAAGTTTGGCGGCGCCTCGGCGGGATCGAACGGCGGATATGCCCAGTTGCTTCATTTTGCGATGAAAGTTCTGCCTCGGCAGCCCGGCATAGCTTGCCGCCTTGGTGACATTTCCATCGAATCGCCGCAGGCTGTCCAGCAGATATTGTCGTTCGAATTGCTGGCAAGCCTGGCGCATGCGAAAGCGGAAAATGGAACTGAACGAGCTGTCAGATCCATCCTCCGGAGCATCACAGAAGGCTTCTGGCCCGATGCTCGAATCTCCCGCCAGGGCGATGGCGCGTTCGATGGCGTTTTCCAATTGACGGACGTTGCCCGGCCAGGCGCACCGAGTCAGGTAGGAAATAGCCTCCGCTGAGAGTTGGGTCTGGGGACGATTAAAGGCCTGCGCATATTTGAATTCGAAGTATTTTGCCAGGAGAGGGATATCCTCCTGACGTTCCCGCAATGGCGGCAGGCTGATGGCGATAACGTTGAGGCGGTAGAAAAGATCTGGCCGAAACCGCCCGGCGGACACTTCGGATTCAAGCTGGCGGTGGGTGGCGGCGATCAGGCGCACGTCCACGGGGACGTCCTGCGCCGATCCGACTTTCTGGATGACCCGATGTTGCAGCACCCGCAGTAGTTTCATCTGCAGGGGCAAGGCCATGTCGCCGATTTCGTCGAGGAAAAGCGTACCGGCGTCAGCCTCTTCAAAATATCCGCGAGTGCGAGCCACGGCTCCGGTAAAGGAGCCTTTCTCATGACCGAAGAGCAGCGATTCCAAGAGACCCTCGGGCAGTCCGCCACAGTTGACCGCGATAAATGGACGGCCCGTGCGCGGGCTATATTGATGGAGAGTGCGGGCGATGAGTTCTTTTCCTGTCCCGGTTTCACCGGTGATTAAGACCGTCGCCGAAAGCGGCGCAACTTTCTTGAGCAGTGAGAAAACCTCCTGCATTTTCGAGCTGGCGCTGACCAGGTTGCCCAATTGGTAGTTCTCTTCCAGCTGACGGCGCAGGGAACGGTTTTCCATGCGGGTCTGAGCCGTTTCGAGCAGGCGGGACACCAGCAGCTTCACTTCATCGAGGTCGCGGAAGGGTTTCTCAAGAAAATCCTCCGCCCCGCGCTTCATGGCCTCAATCGCCATGGGGATATTGCCATAGCCGCTCATCATGAGGACGGCGCTATCCGGCGCCGCTTGCTTGATCGTGGGCAGCAAATCGAGGCCGGAGACCTCGGGCATCTTGATGTCCAGCAGGATCAGGTCAAACGCGGCTCGGTTCAGACGCTCCAGCACCTCGCCCGCGCGAGTCGTGTGCTCGATCAGGCGTTGTGGTCCTGCCAGACTCTCCGCCAAAAGGGCGCAGATCTCCGCCTCATCGTCAACGATGAGAATGTGCGCCTTCTTCATCATGCGAAATGGTGAACCTCCATTTATGCTATCGGCGAAATCGCCCTGCGGACGCAGGATCTTTTCACCCTATCTTCACCCTCCGCCGTTGCCGATATGCAGATAAAAGCATTTGCATCAGACTGGAATTTCAAATATATTCGGTAGATCTGTTTTGGCCAAGCGGCAGCCGTCAGCGCGAAAATGCTCATAGACCAGGCGACAATTCATCTCCGGGCCGGCAATGGGGGCTCAGGCGTGATCAGCTTTCGGCGGGAGAAGTATGTGCCCAAAGGCGGTCCGGATGGGGGAGACGGGGGCAAAGGCGGCGACGTCTATCTGCGGGCTGATCCGGCGCTAAATACCTTGCTTGAATTCAGGTATAAGCGGAATTACAAGGCCCAGAGCGGAAGGCACGGACAGGGGGCCAACAAAACTGGCAAGAGCGCCGATGATCTTTACATCGCCGTGCCTTGCGGCACGCTGGTCAAGAACGCCGCCGATGGTGCGATCCTCGTGGATTTAACCGAGGCGAGCCAATCGTTCTTGGCGGCTCGGGGCGGTCGCGGAGGCCGGGGCAATGCTTGCTTCGCTACTCCCACGAAGCGCGCTCCGCATCAATTCGAACCCGGGGGAGACGGCGAAGAGATTACCCTGCAGCTCGAACTGAAATTGCTGGCCGACGTCGGCATCGTGGGATTGCCCAACGCCGGCAAATCCACACTGCTGTCGCGGATTTCCAATGCCAGGCCCAAAATCGGGGATTACCCCTTTACGACGCTGGAACCTCATCTCGGCATAGTCGCTGCCGGTCTCCACCGCAGCTTTGTGGTGGCCGATTTGCCGGGCTTGATTGAGGGCGCGCATCAAGGAAAAGGCTTGGGCATTCGTTTCCTGAAGCACATTGAGCGAACCAGATTGCTGCTCTTTCTGATTGATTCAACTGATCCGCGACCGGCGAATTCGTTTAATGTCCTTGAGCGGGAAATCGGCGAATATGATTCCGCGCTGCTAACTCGCCCGCGTTTGGTCGCCCTGTCCAAATCCGATCTCGCGCCGAAAAGAAAGTCCTCGACATTGAAATTCGATTTGCGTATCTCTTCCGTCAGTGGCGTGGGCATTTCCGACTTGATCGAACGCTTGTGGTCTTTGCTGCAGCAGGAAAAGCCATGAGCGCCGATCAGGAGGCTCTTTTTGCCAATAAGATATCGCCCGGCCGAGCGATCAAAGATGATCCGGCCGCGGCACTCACGCTTTTCAGCGCTTCCGGGGTGGGATCGGCGCGGTTTCGCGCTCTTCTAAACAGCTTTGGAAGTCCGGCTGCCGCGCTGAGCGCCGGCGAGCGAGCCTTGCGCGAAATCCCCGGCATCGAGTCCGTAACAGCCGCCGCCATCCTCGAGGCCGGACGAAATAGCGCCGGCGCCAAGTTTCTGGAAATGCTGGAGAAGTGCGGAGCGCGAATCGTCAGTATCTGGGACGAAGAGTATCCCAAATTGCTGCGCGAGATCCACGATCCTCCGGCGCTGCTCTTCATTCGCGGAGGGCTGCCCGACTCTGCCCATCCCTGTTTTGCCATCGTCGGCACCCGAAATCCCAGCGTTTACGGCGTGAAACAGGCGCACGTGATCGCCTCGGATCTGGCGCAGCAAGGGTGGGGTATCGTCAGCGGCATGGCGCGCGGCATTGATACGTCGGCCCATGAGGGAGCTCTGCAAGGCAAGGGAGCAACGTACGCAGTCTTCGGCTGCGGGATAGACGTGATTTACCCCTCGGAAAATCGCTCGATCGCCGATAAGATCGCATCATCCGGCGGATTGATTTCGGAATTCCTGCCCGGCACGGAACCGGAAGCGGGCCTCTTCCCGCGGCGCAATCGGATCATCAGCGGGGTGTCGCGAGGCGTCCTGGTCATTCAAGGCGACGAAACTTCCGGCGCCATGATCACGGCGCGCTTTGCCCTCGAGCATAACCGCGAAGTCTTCGCGCTGCCCGGCAACATCGAAGATCGGCGTTCGCACGGCCCGCATCAACTTCTGCGGGAAGGCGCCACCCTGGTTCAGAGTGCTCAGGACATTCTGGACGCCTTCGGAGCCTCGCTGCGCGATGGTCGCGCTCCGCAACTACCGGCGCTGCCCGCGCTGAATTCTTCCGAAAGCGAGGTCGTGGCCCAACTGAGCCTCGAGCCGATTCATATTGACGACCTGGTGCGCTTGCTGAACCGTCCCGTGGCTTCGGTTCTGGCTGATCTTCTGGGCCTGGAGATGAAGAACTGGGTAATCCAAATGCCGGGGAAGCTGTTCATCCTCAAGTATCCCATGTGAATACGAGGGAGCGTTGAGCTTAGCCGAACCCATACCGCATACCTCATCCCGTCATGGAACTTCTCTAATCCGCTGCCCGGACTATTCGCCGTTCTCCGTCCGCAGGGCGCTGTCCAAGTCGTTTGATCTTCTGGGATTTCCTCACCGCCTGATTCGCCCGGGCGATCGCGTGCTGCTAAAACCAAATATGCTCTCGGCCAAGGAACCGGAACGCGCCGTTACCACTCATCCGGAAATCATCACAGCCGTCGGCGAATTCGTCCTGGACTGTCGCGGGAAAGTTATTCTGGGCGACAGCCCGGCCGGAGCCGCCAAGAACCTGCAAAAATATTGGGAGAAAACCGGTATCGCTCAAGCCGCCCGCCGATTGGGCATCCAGCCGGTCTCCTTTGAAGATAACGGCGTTCGCAGTTTCCCAACGGCGGAGGGGCATATCAGCATATCCCGAGCGGCCTTGGAGGTTGACGTAATCATCAATCTCCCGAAATTGAAAACCCACCAGCTCGTGCGCATGACCGGCGCCGTGAAAAATATGTTCGGCGCCGTGCCCGGCTTCCGCAAGGGGGATCTGCACGCTCGCGCACCTGAACCACTGCGCTTCGCCCGTTTTGTTCTGTCGGTTTATCAGCGGGTCGTCCCGGCGCTGAACGTCATGGACGCCATAGTCGGAATGGAAGGCAACGGCCCTTCATCCGGCGCGCCCCGGCAGATCGGCGCCCTCCTGGTTTCCGACGATGCCTTCGCCCTGGACAGACTGGCCTGTGGCCTGATCGGCGTGGACACGGCCAAGGTGCCGATCTTTCAGGCTGCTCGGGAAATGGGCATCTGGGACGAATCAGAAGACGACCGCATGATCTTCGGCGATAATCCCCTCGATCTGCGCGTACCCGATTTCAAAGTCCCCGACATCAGCCGTCTGGAACGCATCCCTCCCATCGTCTATCGCAACCTGAAGCGCCTGATCTGGATTCGTCCGCGAGCCGACGCTTCGCGCTGCACCGCCTGCGGCATTTGCGTCGAGAATTGCCCTGAGAGGGCGATGGAGATGAAAAACGACCTGCCCAGGATTGACTATGATCGCTGCATTAAGTGCGGCTGTTGCGATGAGGTCTGTCCCGACCGGGCCATCTATCAGGAGATGAGCCGCCTGGCGCGCTTTCTATCGTGAGGATATCAGAAATGCCGAAACCCGCAAAGTGCGTTATCCTGTTTGAAGATGAGGCGGCTCAGACCCTGGAGCCTCTGACCCTGACGCGGCCGGTTTGGGAGTTGCAGTGTGGAATTACGACCTTGAGGGAGAAGATCCTCAGGGCGTTTACCATGGTCCAGCATGATTTCCACGTGCGAGAATATCTCAAGCGAGCGATTTCGAGCTCTACCAACCGAACGAAGCTCTCCGGTGGCGATTGCCTATGGGTCAATGGCGCTCTGCTGCCAGGCGAGAATTTTTCCTCCGCCCTTAATCTCGATCCCGGTTCAGCCTGGGTAAAAGACGATCGTATTCTAACTTTTCGGGGGGCGCCGCCGGAGAGCTGGCAGGCAGGAACGATGCTCCAGCTTCGCGGGTTCGATTTAAAGGAGGCCCCGGCGCAAACCGGAAAGCTCCTGGATTACCCCTGGCGCTTCGTTCATGCCATGAATGGGGAAATCGAACGGGAGGCGCGGCAATTGCGTGCCCTGGGCGAAAACCGCGGCGAGGTGCACCGCAGCACAGTTTTAATTAATCCGGGCGATATATTTATAGGGACAGGAGCGAAACTTGCCCCCGGCGTGGTCATAGATGCCACTCTTGGCCCGATCGTCATTGATGAACGGGTTGAGATCGGCGCCCATGCCGTGATCGAAGGGCCGTGTTACATCGGCCTCAAGACCCAAATTAAGCCACTGGCGCATATTCGCGGCAGCTCATTTGGCGAGGAGAGCCGGGTGGGCGGAGAAGTTTCAGTGTCCATAATTCAGGGATACACCAATAAGCAGCACGGGGGTTTTCTCGGGCATTCTTACATCGGCTCCTGGTGCAATCTGGGTTCCGGAACCGAAACCTCCAATCTAAAGAACAACTATAGCCCCGTGAAGGTACAGGTGGGGGAGAAGCTGGTGGATTCGGGCGAACTCTTCGTCGGCCTCACCATGGGGGATCATTCCAAGACCGCCATCGGCATGGTATTCAATACCGGTACGGTCGTGGGGGTCGGCTGCAATATCTTTGGGGCCGGATTTCCCCCTCGATACATTCCCTCCTTTCATTGGGGCGGGGCGGAGAAGCTCGCGCGGTATCCCTTCAACCGTACTCTGGAGATTGCCCGTGAAGTGATGCCCCGCCGAGGCAAAACCTTGGCGGATGAAGATATCGAGATTCTGCGCTGGATTTTCGACCACCGCAGTCAATCGCCGAAGATCGAGAAAGAATAGGTGACGTCGTGAAAAAGAAGATTTTCGTCATGGGTTCGCTCATCGTCGTGCTGGCCTTCATCGGCGGCATGAAATACACCGAGACTCTCTGGGCCGCCGGCAAAAGCATCTACGAGCAGGTCAACCGCCTGGCGTTTGTCATGCAGCTCGTGCGCGACAAGTACGTCGAAGAACCGGACATGAACAAGCTGGTAGATGGAGCCATCACCGGCCTGCTGGAGACGCTGGATCCCCATTCCGTGTATATTCCCGCGGATGAGCAGAAGCGCCTGGCCGAACAATTCCGCGGCGAATTCGAAGGCATCGGCATCTCGTTCGTCATTCAGAATAAGATCCTGACCGTGATCAGCGCCATTCCCGGCACTCCGGCGGACCGATTGGGATTATTGCCCGGAGATCGGATCATTAAGATCAACGGCGAATCCACGTATGGAATCACCAATGAGGAAGTCTTCGGCAAGCTGCGCGGACCCAAGGGCTCGCAGGTCAATATCACGGTCCAACGCGCCAATGTCAGCGAAAACCTCGAATATACCCTGACCCGGGACACGATCCCGATCCACAGCGTGGAAACGGCCTTCATGCTCAATGACAAGACCGGCTACGTCCTGGTCAACCAGTTCACTGCGAACACCCAGGATGAGTTGCATCAGGTTCTGGTGAGGTTGAATGAGCAGGGGATGAAGCAGCTTCTGTTGGATCTGCGGCGCAATTCCGGAGGCTATTTGCAGCAGGCCATCAAAGTTCTGGGCGAGTTCATCGTCGGCGAACAGCGTCTGGTTTTCACCCGGGGCCGCACCGCGGATTCTGAAAAATCTTTCTTCGCTCCGCCCAGCGCGCCCTTCGCCGATCTTCCCATCGTCGTGCTGGTCAACCAGGGCAGCGCCTCGGCCTCGGAAATCGTGGCCGGCGCCATGCAGGATCTGGACCGGGGATTGGTGGCGGGCAATACCACGTTTGGCAAAGGCCTGGTGCAACAGCAATATGAACTGGGGGATGGTTCCGTCGTGCGCATCACGACCGACCGCTATTACACCCCCAGTGGAAGGTTGATCCAGCGTCCTTATGACAAGAGCTTGGGAGATTATTACGTAGAAGGCTATGACGAGGAGGATCCCAATGCTCTCGCCGACAGTTTGGAAGCGAAGCCGGACAGTTTGCGAGAGATCTTCGCCACCGCCAAGGGGCGTAAGGTTTACGGCGGGGGCGGCATCACTCCGGATGTCAAAATCAACTCGAGCTTCATCACCGGATACAGCTCCCAGATGCTCATCCGGAGAATCTTCTTCGAATATGCGGACAAATACGCCGCGGCGCATCTCGAGATGAAGGGCGACTTCACCGACTACCTGGCCAATTATCAGCCCTCCCCTGAAATGATTCAGGACCTGGTGAAGCTGGCGGAAGAAAAGGGGATCAAGTTCAATCAAGAGGCCTTCGACAAGGACAAGGACTTCATGGCCGTGGCGCTGAAGGCGGAGCTGGCCCAAATCCTCTGGAACAGCCGGGATTACTACTACCAGGTGCGCGCCCAGGGCGATAATCAGATCCTGGAAGCCGCCACACTCTTCGATCAGGCGCGGCTAATTGCCGGTTTGCGTTAATCTTAGCGTTTGAATACGCTTAAGAGCAAAATTTCGCAAACACCTTGACTCGCAAGACTCAAAAAAGTATATTTACGGAATTATGCGAACGCCAGTCTATCTCGCTATTGGCATCGCCTTTCTGGGGTTCGCGATAGCAATCTGGGCAGGTCTGCTGTTTCCTTATCTCCCCAGAGTCGGCTACTTGCGTTTCATGATCGGCCTGGTGTTGGCCTTGATGGGAGTCTATCGTTGTCTGCTCGGCATCTTTCCTCCAGGCGACCATCCATCCCGCCGCGAAAAGCTTCATCCCCCGCGCAGGCCGCAATAATTTGCGCTTGCTTGGGCTTCTTATTTTTATTATCTTCTGGGGGATGCAGCAAGTCGGCGAAGGAGACGGAATCCACACCGACCAGCGGCTCCTTGGCGGTCCTGGCCGCGCCGGCCATGGCTCCGGTGGTGCAGGCCGGTGCAGACGAGTTTAACCGCCTCTATGCCAAAGCCAATGTCAACGTCTATCCGCTGGATTCCCGCTCCATTGTGGATTCTATAATCTATCGGCGCGCTGATATTGGCTACTTCGATCGCAATCTGACCGAGGCGGAATCCCTGGCTGTGGTCCAGAGTCGCAAGCGCGTTTATTGCTTTCACCTGGGCAGCACTGTGGCGACCTGGATTGCGCACCCGGTGAACGAGGTAACCGACCTGGATTCCCTGCAGATTCTGGGCCTTTTAACAGGCAAGATAACCAATTGGCATGATGTGGGGGGCCGCGATGAAGAAATCGTCATCTTCCTTCCGCCCTTAGGCGATGGCGCTTGGGTCGCCCTGCAGCAATTTTTCGGTGATGCCTTAGCCGAGGTTGAGGCGCACTATTGGCCCAGCGACAGCGCGGTGGTTGCCGAGGTGGCAAATGATCCCGCCGGATTGGGCTTTGTAGGTCGGGCGATCTATGATAAGCGGATCAAGCGCATCCGCTGGCGGCATCCCCTGCTTGAAGATGCCGTGCCGGCCAATATCGGCGCCTTGCAGGAGGGCAAATATCCTTTCCGAGTGCGTTTGTGCTATTACACTATTGCGGATAAGACGGATTTGGCTTCAGGATTCCTTTCCTATATGGCTTCCAACGCCGGTCAGCGCTTGATTGCCGATAACGGTTTCTTGCCTGAGCTGATCCCCGTGCGCATAGTAAACCTCACGCCTTCGGGGGATCAAAAGTAGCTCAAAACCAGTAAAATGGATTGGGAGCCGATTAGTCGGTGGGCATCCGTTTTGTGAAATGCCTGGAGAACTTCGGTCAGCAAATCCTCATCATAGAAACTCATGAAAAACTCGCATAAATACTTGATTTTCGCCATCATCGCCCTGACGATCATTCTGGCGGGCCTCGGGCAGGCCGCCAGAAGTCCCGAACCTAAAGCCGGCTGGCAGGCGTTGGAGGAAAAGCGCTACGATGACGCCTGGCGCGAGGCGAAAAGCGTGCTGGACAGGAAACCAGCAGATGAGGATGCGAATTGGCTGGCCGCCGAGGTCGCTCTGGCGCAGGGGGATACCTCCGCCTGCTTGAATTACTGGTATCAGGTGCTGACTGAGGCTCCTTCTCATCCCCGGGCTGTGCTGAGTTCCATCGAGATCTACATTGATCAGAACAATCCGGACCAGGCGCAGCAGATTATGGACGCCGCCCTGGCGCGCGCCAAGAAACCTGATCTGCCGGAGTATCTCTACAGCCAGGGCATTCTGCTGAATGCCAAAGGCGAAGATGCGGAGGCCATGGTGCGGATCTCCCAGGCCATCGAGAAGAATCCCAAGGAGCCGCTCTTCTACGTAGCGTTGGCCCGCGTGTATGAGAAGAAGCGGGTCCTGGTCCTGGCTATTGAGAATTACATGAAGGCCATCGAGCTGGATTCCACCAACGCCACTTATCATTATAATCTGGCCAAGGATCTTATGGACTCCAAGCAGTACACCGAAGCGCTGAATGAATTCAAAATCACGAGATCTCTGGATCCGCAATTTCCCAATGTTTACTACCAGATCGGCAAGCTCTACTTTTATGCAGAAAAATATGACGACGCGGTTCGGGAGCTGGAAGCGGCCCTGAAAAACGCCAAGGAGCAGAATTTCTATTTCTGCACGATGTACGGCCAGGCGCTGCGCGAAGTCAAGCGCCAGGCCGAAGCCCAGGAATGGCTGGAAAAAGCCTATGCTCTGAAGCCGACCGAGATTTCGACCGCGCGAGCCCTGGCTCTGAATAGCTTTGATCTCAAAAAATATGATCGCGCAGTTGAAGTGCTGAAGCCGCTCATCAGCACTCCCGAAGCAGATGCCGGGGACTACACTAAATTGGGGGAGGCCTATTATAACATGGCGGGCAAGGATTCGCTGAAGATTGCCTTTTATGATTCTTCAGCGCTATATCTAAAAAAAGGGCTGGAATTGAATCCCACCAGCAGCCGGTTGGCCTATATCATCGGCATGAGCCACTACAATAAAGACCAGTACGATTCCGCCGCGGTGTATTATGAAATCGTCGTCCGTCTGGATTCGACCAATTACCAGGCTTATTACAAGTTGGGGTATTGCTACCTGAAATTGGAGCGCTACAAGGAGACCATTGCCAGACTGCGGGTCGCCTTGACAATAGACTCCACCAGCGTGCCGGCCCGCATGATGCTCGCGCAAACGCTCGGTTTTGTGGATTCCACTCGCGCCGCCAAGCAGGAATTTCAAAAAATTCTCCGGATGGATCCTCAACAGGGCGAAGCCTACGGCGCGCTCGGTTTCATTTACCTGCGCGAGGCCTCCAATCTGCCCGAAGATGCCGAGCGGGAAACCGTCAAGGCGGCCTGGGGTCGTACCGCAGACATGCTGCGCAAGGCGACCGAGCTTTCGCCCCATAGCGTCGGGTATTGGATCGGATACGGCCATTCCGTTTATAACCTGCGCGAGTTCGAATTGGCCGAAAACGCCTTCCGCCGCGCCCTGAAAATTGATCCCAACAACAAGGACGCCAAAACCGGCCTGGAAACGGTGGAAAAAGTCAAAGCGAGAAAAAGATTGCAATAATAAAAGTCCGGTCCAGCCCCGGAGAGTAACACTCAAACGAGGGAACCATGAAACAATCGCTCTTCAGTGCCATACTGCTCGTCGTCGCCTTTGTCATCTCCGTGATCGTCTTCAACCTGTTGCCGAAGTTCATCAAGGACGGCGGCCCGCTGGTTGTCATGTTGATCACCATCACCCTGATGCTGATCACCTACATCGTGGAACGCATCTTGACGCTCAAGAAAGCCCGCGGCCATGCTCCCATCCCTAACTTCTACCGCACTTTCATCATGGCCGTCAAGGACAATAAGCTGGAAGAGGCCGTGCAGATCTGCGATAAGCAGCGCGGTTCCGCCGCCGCGGTTCTCAAATCCGGCCTGGAAGCCTATCTCCGCGGCATCAAAATGCAGCTCACCGGAGAGAAGCGGATTGCGGAAACCCAGCGCTCCATCGAAGAAGCCCGCCTCTTGGAGATTCCTTTCTTGGAAAGAAACCTCTTCGCGCTTTCGACCATCGCTTCGATCGCCACAATGATCGGCCTGCTGGGAACCGTAATCGGCATGATCCGTTCCTTCGCGGCCATGGCGCATCAGGGCGCTCCGGATGCCGTGCAGTTGGCCCTGGGGATCTCCGAAGCTCTGATCAATACCGCCGGCGGTCTTTTCGCCGCCATCCTCGGCATTGTCGCCTACAATATCTTCGTCAATATGGTGGATAGCTTTAATTATTCCGTGGACGAAGGCGCCTTCATGTTCATGGAAATCATCAAGGAGAAGGAGGCGAAGTAAATCATGGCTCGCCCCACCAAAAAACGAATCGGGATCAAGATTGACATGACGCCGATGGTGGACGTCGCCTTTCTCCTGTTGATCTTCTTCATGTCCACCACCCAGTTCAAGCCGCCCGAAAGCGTGCCCATCAACCTGCCGGGATCGCATTCGAACCTGAAGCTTCCGGAATCCGACGTCCTGTTGATCTCGGTTGACAGGGATAACAAGATCACGCTCAGTTTGGGTTCGCCCAACCTGGACGCCCAGGTCGGCTTTATGAAACCGAATGAGCGAGGCCAGCTTCGCCCCACGTATTACAGCGCTGAGGAGATTGGCGATCACATCAAGCAGGCGCGGCTTCACAACTTGAAAATCCGATTGATTCTGAAAGCCGACAAGCAAGCGGAATTCGGCGCCGTGGAAGACGTCATGGCCGCCCTGCAGAAGATCAACATGAACCGCTTCAACATGGTAACGGAATTGGAGGTTGATTGATATGGGCGCCTTAGATGCACCGTCCGGAGGATCCTCGCGGGGCGGAAAGAAGAAAAAAGCCCGCGTCGCCATCCGCATTGACATGACGCCGATGGTGGACGTCGCCTTCCTCCTGCTGATCTTCTTCATGGTGACGACCGTCTTCCGTCTGCCTCAGGCCATGGAAATCAACTTGCCCCCGGAATCGGAGGCGGTCGTCGAAGTCAGCGAAAAGAATCTGCTGTACTTGCGCATTGATCCTGTGGATTCGCTCTGGTATAATATCGGCTTTGAAAATCCCCAGCGGATGTCCTGGAATGAACTGCCGGGATTGCTGCGCGATCGCAAGGCCGAAGCCGGAGATAAATTAACCATCGTGGCCAAGGTCCACCGCAAGGCCAAATACGCGAACATGGTGGATCTTCTGGACGAATTCAATTTGGCCAAAACCATGCGCTTCTCCATCCTGAAGTTTAACGTGGTTGATGATTCCCTGATTGCCCTGGGAGGAGGCCCCATAACCCGGGGCATGTAAGCGCCCGTTGGAGATAAGGAGGAACTTTAGCCATGTCCACCGCAGTATTCCGCATGCCCAACGAAGGGCACTTAGGCGGATTTGAAATACGACGCTTCATCCAGAAATACACGCGCATCGGCCTGCTGATCTCCATTTCGGTGCATGCGCTGATATTGGGCGCCTATCAGTTCGGCGCTTACCTGGCCTCGCGCGAGCCTCCTCCGCCCAGCCGCGTGATCTATCTGGATCCGTCCAACCTGGGGCCGCCGCCTTCGCTTTCCCCTGAAGAGATCGCGCCCGCTTTGAAGATCGCTCAGCCGAGGCTGGCGGCGCCCGCGGCCACCATCCCCAAACCGGTGACTGATGATGTCGCTCCGGACGAACCGCAAATCCCGACTCAGGATCAGTTGCGTGATATCTTGAATACGCAAGTTGACAGCCTGGCCATGGGCGGCGGAGATCAGTTAGACATTCGGGAAGCTCCGCCGGATGAAGATGCCATTCCGAATCCCGAGGATTTCATTCCCTATGAACAGGAGCCCAAGCTGGTCAAGAGGGTTGAACCCAAGTTCCCGGCGATGGCGCAGAATGCCGGCGTCGGTGGGAAGGTTCTGGTCCAATTCTATGTGGACAAAAAAGGCGATGTGAAAAAGGCTCTAATCGTAAAAGCCACACCTCCGGGATTGGGTTTCGAAGAAGAGGCTGTGAAGGCGGTTCTGCAGTGGAAATTTACGCCGGCGCTGCAACGTGAAAATCCGGTCGGCGTCTGGGTCGCCCAGCAAATCAGGTTTGAAGTCAAGTAGGCCAATTCTTTTCACCCATCCAGGGATTATGCTTGCGCCCTTCAGTCCTATCGAGACGGACCGAGGTAATCGTCGCTCAACCTCAAATCGCCCGTCCCCCTTGGGGATCAGAGGTGACGCTCGCGCTGATCATAAGGAAAAAGACTGCTGAATCGTGGCGTGCATCTTTTCAGCGTAAAAGATTTTCCGGGCATAGTGCAAGCAACCGATGCCCGCCTGAATGGCGTTCGTATTTCACGGACGCCTTGATTTTAAGTGTAGGGCAGCCCAGTACGGCCACTCGTGAATCTGCCACTGCGAGGCCTATCGAAAATGGCTGATCAAAAAATATGCAAGGTCTGCGGCAATAAGGCAAAGTTCGTCTATTCGAGAGGTAACGGATCCGAGGAACTTAGGATTCTGGAGGTATTTCTCTGCCGCCGCTGCGGCCTGTTATTCGTGGGAAATCCGATCCCCGACGGCGAGCTGAACCAGGCGTACGAGCGGATGGATTCCCCAAAGCACTATGCTGAAATCGCAGAAACCACCTATCTGAAAGCATCCAACGCCTTGGACGATCTCAATGCTTTTTTGAGCAAAGGCACCGAAGATATTTCCTTGCTGGATGTTGGGTGTGGCTATGGTCATCTGTTGGATTCTGTCGCGAAAACCTATCCCGCTGTGAAGATTTTCGGCCATGAATTGCCGGGAGATTGCGCTTCCGCCTGTCAGGAAAAGGGCTTCCATATATTCACGTGCAGTCTGGAGGACATTCACCATAAATTCTCCATCGTTACCTTACTTGATGTCGCCGAACATGTTCCTCGACCAGGTCATGTCTTTTCGGCCTGCCGGGGAATGCTCAAGGACGGAGGGATAATCTATCTCCATACGCCCAGAAGGTGCATCTGGGACACCCTCTTCTTGAGGTTGGTCAGGATTCCCGGACTCAACAGATTAGCGAAGGTGTGGTTGGATCCGAGAATATCCATTTATCATCTCCAACTATGGACCGACAGGGCTTTGCGACTGGCCCTGGAGAACGCGGGATTTGAACTGCTCTATTTGCGATCAACCACCGAGCTGAGCTGGCCGCTTGAACGCTATACCAACATTTTTTTGGGAGAGAAGTGCCATTTGCCCAAATCGCTACTGTGGTTGGCCACTCGGCTTATTGACATCCTGTTTGTCCGTTTGGGCACGCTGAGAAACAAGGCCATTTGCCTGGCGAGGAAAAGCAACTGACGTACCACGAACGAAACGATTTGACGCTCTTACATTTCCAGTAAGCCGGGCCAACCACAAAAAGAATAGGGACGGCTCGAGATTCGTCCCTATATTGAATGGCGGTCATTCTTGCCAGGCAGAATGGCCGCATTTTTTGCGGATTTTCAGCCTGCCGCTCGCAGCTCTTCTTCGAGGAGCTGTTTCCTGAAGAAATCGGCGTACCGCCCCCCCAATCGGATCAACTCCTCATGGCACCCCTTCTCCAGAATCCTCCCGCCTTCCAGAAAAATGATCTGATCGGCCCATTGAAGCGTGGAAATGCGATGAGCGACGATGAGAACTGTCTTCGTCCTCAGCATGGGACGAAGCCGGGCCAGGATTTCGCTTTCTGTCTGAGTGTCCACGGCAGAGAAACAATCGTCGAGGATTAGTATTCTGGGATTCGCCGCCAGTGCCCGCGCCAAACTCGCTCGCTGCTTTTGGCCTCCGGACAGCGTGATTCCACGCTCCCCCACCCAGGTCTTCAAACCCTCGGGAAATTCCTCCAGATCGCGCTCCAGCGCAGCCAAACGCACCGCTTCCCTTAGGCTCTCCTCCGAGGATTTCAGATCGGCGAAGAGAATATTGCGATCCATTCGATCGCTGAAGAGAAAACTCTCTTGAGGCACTATAGCGACGTCGCGCCGGAGGATGTTTAGAGGGATTTCTTTAACATTCATGCCGTCAATCTCAACAGCGCCCGAGCTGGCTTCATACAGACGCGGGATGAGGTTGACCAGGCTCGATTTGCCGGACCCGACTGAGCCGACAATGCCCAGCGAAGACCCAGCGGGGATATCGAGACTGATTTCGCTCAGTGCGGCGGATGCCGCGGCGGAATATTTCACGGACACTTGGTGGAATTGGATGTGACCGTGCAAGCTCTGGACCCGGCTGACGTTGCTTCCATCGGCGATATCAGGAGAAATCTCCAGAATTTTATGAATTCGCTGCAGCGAGGCCGCTCCCCGCTGATAGAGATTGATAACCCATCCCGCCGCAATCACCGGCCAGGCTAACATCGCCACATAGGCGCTGAAGGCCACAAAATCGCCCAGCGTCATCGCGCCGGTGATGATGGCGGCGCCCCCCGAATAGAGCACCACCGCCATGCCCAGGCCGAAGGCGGAGTAGAAGAAGGGCACCAGAGCCGCCTGCAGTTTGACCAGACTCATCGAAGCGCTGATATAACGCTGGTTAAGATTTTTGAAAAGCTCGCGCTCGGACTCCTCCTGACAATAGGCGCGCACCACGCGCACGCCGCTGAGGTGCTCTTGAATCATGGCGTTCAGGTCGCTGTACCTTTCTTGCGACAAGAGCGAGAAGCGATGTATTTGCTTCGCCAGAAAGTAGATCATCAGCGACAGCAGCGGCGCCAGCGCCAGAATGCTCAGCGTCAGTTTGACGGAAAGAACGAACATCAGGCTGAGCGCAAACGCGGCCGTTAGAAGAGTATCCACCGAATACATCACGGCCGGGCCGACGACCATGCGCACCGCCTCGATGTCTGAGCTGGCGCGGGTCATCAAGTCGCCGGTGGCCTGATAATCATAAAACGAGGGGGAGAGCTTTTCGAGGTGGGCGAAGAACTTGGTGCGCATGTCATATTCGATATAGCGCGATATCGAGATGATGATGCGGCGCATGAGATAGCGAAAGACTCCGGCCACTAAGGCGATGAGAACCAGGAGCAAGGCGTAGGTGTAAATCTTCTGTGAGGTTACTCCTGCCTGCAAGTCTTGAATGGCATACTTGAGCACCCAGGGCGCCAGCACGGCAATGGCATTTGTCGCCAGGATGCACAGCAAGCCCCAGGAAAATCGCTTCGAGTGCGGCTTGATGTAATCCCACAAGTGGGCCAAAATGGTCCCAAGCCGCCAGGCTTTCTGGGGATGGCCTGAAAGCGGATCCACTCGGGATCGTTTGCTGCCGATCCTGGGCCTGCCTCTAAATGGCGATCTCATCTGAGCGAATTAAGCAGAATACTCCAGGCTCTTATACTTATAGTGAGCGGCGCAGGTGCCTTCTTCCGATACCATGCAGGCTCCGATCGGATTATCCGGAGTGCAGGATACGGCGAACAGGCCGCATTCTTCAGGGCGGATGGCTCCGCGAATGACGGCGCCGCAACGACAGCCCGAAGGTTCGCGCGCCGCTTCGACTTCCACTTCAATCCCGGCGGCGTCCATGAGTTGATACTGGGAATTGAGTCGCAAACCACTCTGCGGAATCCAGCCCAGGCCGCGCCACTCGGCGTCGCACGGTTCGAAGACCGTGCCCATGACCTCGCGCGCCCTAACATTGCCCTCAATCCGAACTGACCGGCCGTACTGAATCCCAATTTCCGCCTGCTTTTGATTAGTCTGATGAACCAGCATCAGAATGCTCTGCAAAATATCCAGCGGTTCGAATCCTGAAATCACGCAGGGCAGGCCGAACTCCCGCGCCAAGTAATCGTAAATCGAACTTCCCGTAATGGTCGAAACATGCCCGGGCAGGATCAGGCCGTCCAATTTCATTTCAGTGCTGGAAGCGAGGGCGCGAAGCGCTTGCGGCATAGTTTTCAAGGCCGACAGGAGACGGAGATTCCTCAGTCCCATTTCGTGCGTCGCCCGGATCGTGGCCGCGATGGTTGGCGCCGTCGTTTCGAAACCGATCCCCAGGAAGATTACGATATGATCGGGATTTGCGTGGGCAATCGTCAAGGCGTCTCGCGAGGAATATACGGGGCGAATATCGGCGCCCCCTGCCTTTTCCAGCAGCAGAGTCGAACTGGTCCCCGGCACGCGCATCAGATCGCCGAAGGTGACAATGATGATGTTGGGCAGGCGAGACAGGGCTATGGCTCGATCGAGATATTCGTTCGGTGTAACGCAGACGGGGCAGCCCGGGCCCGAGAGGAGATCAACGTTTTGGCCGAGCAAATTTGGCAAGCCGTACCGCCAGATCGCCATAGTATGACCGCCGCAAACCTCCATGAAGCGATAGGAGTGAGATCCGCAGGCGCGCAGAATTCGGTCGAGGAGCGCCCGGGCTTGTTCGGGACGGCGGAAGGCCTGAAGCAGATTCATGAATCGCGGCTGCTCTCGGCTTCGCGGAAGAGTTCGATCGTGCGTTGAGCCTCCTGCGCGTCGAGTTTCTGGATGGCGTAGCCTGCATGGACGATCAGATAATCGCCGACTTGCGCATCTTCGATCAAATCCAGACCCGCCTCCAGGCGAACCCCATCCAATTCCACAATTCCAGCATTTCCCTGAATGCTCACCAGCTTCATCGGCACAGCGAGGCACATCTTACTGATCCTCGGATTTGCGTCTAAAAACAAAAAAATTGCTGATGAAGAAATTCAGTATTGCCCCAAACCCGATGGCTATAAGGTACGCCGAATAATCCTTCCAGCGCGGCTCGCTCTCGGCGCTGACCCCCAGCAGGCGTCTCATCGTCTCGTGCGTCCAAATTTGCACGAAGCCCGCCACCAGCCAACTGGGCACATGAAAGAGCAGCATCCGCTTGAAATAGGTCGTCCACCCTCCATGAGCCCGATCGCGGAAAGTCCAGCGTTCGTTGAAAATGAAGTTGCTGACGATGGAGGCTTCTATCGCCCAAACTCGAGCCAACTGATATCCAAGACCGAACAGCGCGTGTAGGATCGCGTAAGAGCCCAGGTTGACCAAAACCCCTGTGCCGCCTACAATGCCGAAGCGCACAAATCGTCCCAGGGGATGGAGGGCCTTCGGCGGCAACTCTGATGTGCTGTTGGTCGTTTGAATCGTTCCTCCGGGAATGCCGCTGAAATCAAAGCAAATATAAGAAATAAATGAGCTTAATGCAAGCGAGAGCATCAGCAAATTGAGGCAAAAAAAGGCGGCTCGTCAAAGCTGCGACGAGCCGCCGGCAGGTGTTGGATGCAGGGCGGTGAGATGAAACCTACCCCAACGGATTACTTGGAAGGCAGAGAAGGCAGAATCTTGAAGACTTCAGTCCCACCTTTGGGGCGGCAAAGATCGCAAAAAGCCTTGCCCTTGATGGCGCGCCGGCCGTTTTTCAATGTAATTTCCCTGACGTCGGTCAATTCTCGGGTCTGCTTGCAGCGCACACAGAATCCCGTATAGACGGTGGCCATGTCGCGAACCTCCTTTTAAATGTGGGAATAAGAAATGTTCTGCTGAGAGTTGTTTTATCTTTATTCGCGGGGTAATATAGCTCCCTCGTTCGCAAGATGCAAGCAAAATGTTAAGGAATTTGCAAAAAGCGGCTTCAGGCGGAAATGGGCAACGGAGCGGGCTCGTGGCGGGTCTCTCGGGCTAGAAATTGCCCGGTGTAGGAGCGCGTCGCCCGAGCCAACTGTTCGGGCGTGCCGGTGGCGATGATGCGTCCGCCTTCGTCGCCGCCTTCCGGGCCCAAATCTATGATATAATCGGCCGTCTTGATGACGTCTAAGTTGTGCTCGATCACCACCACGGTGTTGCCCTTCTCCACCAGCTCATGCAGGACGGAAAGCAGCATGCGAATATCTGCGAAATGTAGGCCGGTCGTGGGTTCATCCAGGAGATAGAGCGTGCTGCCGGTCTGGACCTTGGACAGCTCCGCGCCCAGCTTCACCCGCTGGGCTTCGCCGCCCGAGAGCGTCGTCGCCTGCTGCCCCAACAGGATGTAGCCCAATCCCACCCGCACCAGCGTCTCCAGCTTGCGGCGGATGGGCGGGATGGCGCTGAAAAATTCCAGCGCTTCTTCCGCCGTCATGTCCAGAACATCGGAAATGGATTTGCCGCGCCACTTGATTTCCAGTGTCTCGCGATTATAGCGCTTCCCTTTGCAGACTTCGCAGGGCACATAGACGTCCGGCAGGAAGTGCATCTCGATCTTGATGATGCCGTCTCCCTGGCAGGCTTCGCAGCGGCCTCCCTTGACATTGAAGCTGAAGCGGCCCGGAGCATATCCCCGGATTTTGGATTCCTTCAGCTCAGCATAGAGATCCCGAATCGGGGTGAAAAGCCCGATGTAAGTGGCCGGATTCGATCGCGGCGTGCGGCCGATCGGTGATTGATCAATGCTGATGACCTTGTCAATGAATTCCGTGCCCCGGAGTTCGCGGTAAGGGAGAGGCAGGTCGTGCGATTTATGGAATTTCTGGCTCAGCGCACGGTAGAGGGTTTCGTTGACCAGAGTTGACTTGCCGGATCCGGAAACCCCCGTAACGCAAATGAAACACCCCAGCGCCAGGTGGCAGTCCACCGATTTCAAATTATTGCCTGCAGCGCCCAACAAGGATAGCCGATGGCCGGAGCCGCGCCGGCGGCGCTTGGGCGTTTCAATGATCTCGGCTCCGGATAAAAACCGGCCAGTGATGGAGTTGGGATTGGCGGCGACTTCTTGCGGCGTTCCGCAGGCCACGACCTCGCCGCCATGCTGACCCGCTCCCGGACCTAAATCCACCACCACGTCCGCCGAAATGATCGTCTCGCGATCATGTTCGACAACCACGATGGTGTTGCCTAGATCGCGCAGTTTCATCAGCGTATCTATCAAGCGGCGGTTGTCGCGCTGGTGCAAACCGATGGAGGGCTCGTCGAGGATATAGAGCACGCCGACCAACTGCGATCCGATCTGCGTCGCGAGGCGGATCCGCTGCGCTTCCCCGCCTGATATTGTTCCCGCCGAGCGATCCAGCGTCAGGTAATCCAGGCCCACGTCCATCAAAAAGCGCAATCTGGACTTGATTTCTTTCAAGATCTGATGGGCAATGATGCGATCCCGTTCACTCAGCGAAAGTCCCTCGAAAAAGTTCACTGACTCCTTGATTGAGAGCTTGGTGAGCTCGATGATGTTTCTCTCAGCGATTCGAACCGATAAGCCTTCCGGTTTCAAACGGTTGCCCTGGCAAGTCGGACAGGGGAGGGCGCTCATGAATCCCTCAATCCACTCCCTGATGCCGGCGGATTGCGTCTGTCGGTAGCGTCGTTTCAAATTCGGGATGATGCCTTCCCAATTCCCCGTGTATTCCCACGATCCCCGCCCGTTCTTATGCACCAGGCGAAAGCGAATCTCCTCCTTTCCCGAACCGTAGAGGCAAATCTTCTGCTGTTCCTTCGCCATTTTCTCGAAGGGGACGCTGATCGAGAATTTGAAATGATCGGCGACGGTCTCCAGCATGCGCAGAAAGAGCGTCTCATTCCAATTATTCAGCGTCGTAATGGCGCCGTTTCGGATGGAAAGGGACGGATCCGGGATGATGCGCTGCGGGTCAATTTCTAAGGTCTGCCCCAGGCCGGAACAGGCTGTACAGGCGCCGAAGGGACTGTTAAATGAAAAGCTGCGCGGCGTCAGTTCCTCATAGCTGATGCCGCAGTCGGGACAGGCGTAGTGCTCGGAATAGAGGATTTCCTTTTTCCCGGAGACGTCTATGATGACCAGACCGGAGGCGAGCTGAAGGGCCGTCTCCACCGAATCGCTCAAGCGGACGCGGATATCCCCTTCGACCGTTAGTCGGTCCACCACCACTTCGATGCTGTGTTTCTTCTTCTTGTCCAGACTGATAGGATCGTCAAGAGACTTCGAAGCTCCATCCACCCGCACCCGCAGGAAGCCGTCCCGGCGCAGATTTTCGAATATCTCGCGATATTCCCCCTTGCGGCCGCGCACAATCGGCGCCAGAACTTGAAAGCGCGTGCCTTTGGCCAGCGAGAGCACCTGATCCACGATCTGTTGCACTGATTGCTTCTCAATGGCCCGGCCGCACTTGTAGCAGAAGGCTTGCCCCACGCGGGCGAAGAGCAGGCGCAGATAATCGTAAATCTCGGTGACGGTGGCGACGGTAGATCGGGGATTGCGATGAGTGGATTTCTGCTCAATGGAAATGGCTGGGGAAAGACCTTCGATGAAGTCCACGTCCGGCTTTTCCATCAAGCCCAGAAACTGCCGGGCGTAGGACGAGAGCGATTCCACGTAGCGCCGTTGGCCTTCGGCGTAGAGGGTATCGAAGGCGAGCGATGATTTGCCCGACCCGGAGATGCCGGTGATGACGATCAAGCGGTCGCGCGGCAGCTCTAAGTCTATATTTTTCAGGTTGTGCTCGCGCGCGCCCTTGATGATGATGGCATCGCTGCGGTAGGGATTGCTCATTAGGAATACTTCTAATTTGACGCTGTTGCAAATCCCCAGAGTGTCATTCCCGCGAAAGCGGGAATCCAGATAACCGGTCTTTTGCTAAGGACTCCCAGCGCACAAGCCCCCCCTGGGATTTTCGCGGGAGCAGCAGGAAAGTCAGGAGAATGGTTTTTGCAACTGTCTCAATTTATGAAATTGCTAGGCCGGAAGCAATGGCTGCCCGATTAAAATTCGATTGCTGTGCCGTGCATCCTGAGATCCTCACCCTATCCACAAAAGATTGGTCTTGACTTCATCTTGAGAAATGATTAACTTAATTGTGTTAATCTGAGTCTTCTAATGAAATCCTGTCTGCTGCTCTGCCTCGCCATGCTCTTGGCGGCTATCGCCTACGCCGAGGAAATTGACGGCGAGGTCAATGTCTCCCTCTTGGCCGATCCCTACGACAAAGTCCTCCCGGGCTTCGGCGCATCCTATCGGCCCGAAATTCTGCAATTCGGTCGCTTCTCTCTGGGCGCCGGCCTCATCATTGATATCTCGGACCGATTCTTGTATGATGACAACACTCCCCAAGTTTGGCCGGATAGCGTCACCCCCCCCCGTCAAGGCGGCGCGAATACCCAATGGTATTTTGAGAGAGACTTTTCCATCGAGTTTGTGAATTTCGATTTCTCGGCCGAAGCACGATATCAGTTGCTGGAGAGTCAAAGTGAACGAGGTTTCAAAGTCTTCTTGGCGCTGAATGCCGGTTGCATCTTCAATACGGCCCCGAGATACGAGAAATTAATCAATTTCCTGGATTCTACCTCACAGGTCACCAATTTGCATTACATTGTTGATTATGTCGAAGCAGACCTAAGCTTGAAGGCTAAGAACCGAGCGGATCTCTACCTGTCCCCAGGACTGCTATTCGGTGTTGGGAATTTCTATTTTGGCTACCGTCATTGGTTCTTCTTCGATTCCTTTGACATTTCAGATGGCGAACCCGCCCGGATGCTGGGAACGGTAAGGCTGGGGTATCGGTTTATATGGTAGCAACTAATCGGGAGAAAGCATGAAGCGGTGGATGAGCATCGGCGCGGCCTTAATTATTGCTATCAGCGCCTACGGACAAATCGGAAACAAGGCGCCGGATTTCACTCTGCAGGATGTGGACGGGAAGACTGTCAAATTGTCCCAGTATCTGGGCAAAAATCCCATTCTGATTGACTTCTGGGCCACCTGGTGCAATCCCTGCAAGGTGGAATTGCCTCACTTAGAGGCGATTTACAAAAAACATAAAGATCAGGGATTGGTCTTTATGGCAATTTCGGAAGACAGCCCCCGCAGCGCTTCCAAGGTGAGGCCCTATGTCCGTTCGAAAGGCTTCGAAGCCATCGTCCCGATCGATCCCGACGGCCAGGTGTTGCGCAAGTTCTTCGGCGAAAATACGCTGCCATACACGATCTTAATTGACCGCGAAGGCAAGATCGTGAGAACCTTTACGGGTTACGTGCCGGGGCAGGAGAAGGATATTGAGAAGATCGTGGAGGAAATGGTAGGCCGCAAGACCTCAGTCGAAGATCCCAAGAACGAATGAAGAAGGCATACACAAAAAGCAAGGCGTCTTTTTTGGTCGCCGAGGCTCGGCCACAATGGATTCTTTCAAAACGGCTGAAACCCAGTAAGGGGCCAGCCGTTTTGTCTTATGAAGGGAAAATCAGCGAATCCCAAGTGCATAACCAAAATAATCAAATAACGCTAACAATTTTATCATAAAGAAATTGTCGAATCAATTTTGGAGGAATAACATGATGGGACAAGCCTGCAGGGAATGCGGAAAACCCGCAGCATTTAATCTCCAAAAGGTGTGGGTGAAGTACGATTATGATCCTGTCAAAGATGATTACTCGCGCTCCGTCAATTTTATGCTCGATATTGAACCCATAGAGGAGGACAATCTTCACTATTGTGAAAAATGCCTGGAATCTTGGGAAGTTGGCCTTATATAAATTGGAGAGTATCAATGGAAAAACCACATTGGATGATCTTTGGTCCTGAGAAAAGCTGGGCGACAGCCCTTGAGTTGGGAGGAATTTGGGGCGTAAAGCAAGCGCTATACCCGGAATGGAAGGCGTTAGATCCGGAGGATAGGATATTCTTCTTTGCCACAAAACCAATAAGCGCTGTGATTGGTGCCGGAAGAGTGCAAAATAAGTTCATTCAGGATAAGCCGCTTTGGCCGGATGAGATCGCTTCTAATCAAGTTATTTATCCATTCCGGTTCGAATTTCTTATTGATTACGTTCTTGAGACGGACCGCTGGAAAGCCGATGGGCTAAAAGTGCCTTTGACAATAAGCGAGATGAGAAGAGGAATTAATTTGTTGCTTGAAAGAACAGTTGACAGTTTGTATGAGTCGTTTGCAGCCAAATTCAATTATCCTATAACGCAAGTCCATGAAAATCAGGCCTCGCAATATGCAACTTCAAGAACTGAAGAAAAAGCCCCGAATCATGGTAAAATTCAGGACCTGGTCTTCCAAATTGGCCGACTTAACAGGCTAATCAGCGAGAAGGAATATCCGATGGAGGAGGAAAGACTAGATGTAGTTTGGAGACGTGTGGAGAGAAGTGTGCCAACTTACGTGTTTGAAATCCAGATTGGAGGGGATATTTATCATGCACTTGGCAAGCTAAAACACGCTTATGATCTCTGGAATAGCAATATCATATTAGTCGCGCGTGTTGATGATATGAAAAAGGCGGAGCAACTGCTAAATGGGACCTTCCATGAAATCAAAGGCAAGTTGAAAAGAATCACAGATGAGACTTTGCTTGAGTTGCATCGCTTGAAACTGCAATGGGTCGAGTTTGAAAAGAAAATTGGATTACTATGATTTTCCTATAAATTGCGAGGCGAGATTATAATGATTTGAGCCCCCTTCAGGGGGCTTTATTATTCGCAGCCCCGTCCTTTGGCGAAGCCATCCCTTCGGGGGAGGGCGGGGCGCTTCAGCGATTCGTTTCCGTCGCGCACGCCGCCAACCTCGCCTCTCTTCTTAACGCCGCTTCGTCATAGCGGCGTTTTTCGTCGGCGGTTTCTGGGATTACCGATGGGATGCGCGTCGGCTTGCCTGCATCATCAACTGCTACGTATGTAATATAAGCCGTCGCTGTGTGCTCGATTTTGGTGTTAAGCGTATTCTCCGAAAAGACCTTCACCCCAACTTCCAATGAGGTCTTGAAGGCCCGATTGACCGACGCCTTCAGCACCACCAAATCCCCGACTCGGATAGGGCTATGGAAGGCGAGCGAATCCACCGCCGCCGTGACCACCATGCGCCGCGTATGCCGCCGAGCCGCAATCGCTCCGGCGATGTCCATCAATTGCATCACCTTCCCGCCGAACATGGTGCCGAGATTATTGGCGTCGTTCGGCAGAACGACTTCCGTCATCTCGACGATGGAATCGCGCATCGGCTTGGCGGGGATTTCTGCCTGAATGGATTTCATCGCTCAGATCGTCGTTTTCGGATCGAAATTCTCTAAGTAATGCACCACTCGCTGCAGAAACTGCCCTCCCAGCGCGCCGTCAATGATCCGGTGATCATAGGACAGCGACAGATACATCATCGAACGGATGGTGATGGCGTCACCTTCGATAACCACGGGCCGTTTCACAATCGCCCCCAGACCGAGGATCGCCACATTCGGTTGATTGATGATCGGCGTGCCGAAGAGATTTCCGAAGATCCCTGGATTGGTAATCGAGAAGGTCGAACCGTGCACGTCATCCGGCGACAACCTCTTCGTGCGCGCACGGACGGACAGGTCATTGACCGCCCGCGCCAGAGATCGCAAATTCATGCCGTCCGCTCCCTTGATAACCGGCACGATTAATCCATTCTCCAGCGCCACAGCGATGCCCATGTTGATGTAATGTTTGAGGATGATATTCTCCCCGTCAATCGAAGAGTTCAAGTAGGGGTAATCCTTCAGCGCCTTGATGACGCATTCGATGATGATGGGTGTATAGGTCAGCTTGTAGCCCTCGCGTGCCTCGAATGAACTCTTCAGTCGCTCGCGGAAGCCGACAATGTTCGTCATGTCGGCCTCCGATACAGAGGTCACATGCGGAGCGGTGAATGCGGATTTCACCATGTGTTCGGCGATGCGGCGGCGCATGATATCCATGGGAATGACTTCTTCGCCTTCGCCGGGGATGGCCGGAACGCCCGGCGTTGGTGCCGGAGCCGGGGCCGCGGCTGCCGGCGGGAGAACTACCGCAGGACGAGTCGGCATTGGCTTGGGATGTGCCTTGCGCTGTTCCAAATAATTCAGGAGATCTGTTTTGGTCAACCGCCCGCCCGCGCCGGTGCCCGGAATGCGATCCAGTTCATCAGTGGTAATCCCTTCGGCCTGTGCGATGCTTTTGACCAGCGGCGAGAGAAATCGTTTCGGAGCTGCCTCGGGAGCCTTCCCGGCAGTCGGGCGCTTCACGATCTTGGTTTCACCGGGTTCTGCGGCATAAGCCACGGTCGGAGCCTCAGTTTTCTCTGCTTTTGCCTCACCAACCGGCGCCGCCGGAGCGGCCTTGGCCTGTGCTGCGTCCGTTTCGATGACCGCAATGGGCTTGCCGATCGGAATCGTCTCGCCCTCCTGAGCCAGAATTTCAACCAGGATGCCCGATGCCGGAGCGGGAATCTCGGAATCCACCTTGTCGGTGCTGATCTCGAGGATGTTTTCGTCCCGCTGAATCGGGTCACCCACCTTTTTCAACCACTTGACGATGGTGCCTTCGGCGACCGATTCGCCCAACTGCGGCATGATGACGTTTACTCGCATTGCCGAACTCCGAAAGAATTCTTTTTAATCAATTGGGATGGAATTACCACTCTGCGAACTCACCCGAGGATAATGCAGAATCGGTGAACAGTCGCGCGTTAACCTCCTCTAATTGACGCAGTAGATTCTGCTTGTGAAGCAGTTCTTCTTGAGCCAGCCGCAGAAACATCTCCTTGTCCACGCGGTTGCAGGCGCGCTCATGCGCCATCATATAGAATTGATGAGCGGATTCCTCCCGCTGCACCGCCACTTCGAGAATTTCTCTGATCGAGGTCAATTCATCCGGTTTCTGCGACAGACCGGACAGGTCCTTCAGGCTGTCCGGCTGGGCCTTGACCTCGGGCTTCTTTGCGGTTTCTTTCACAGGCTTTCGCATCGTTTATCCTCACCAGGCAGAGATCCGATTTCTTGTTCTGAGGGAGTTAATATTCTAGTAGCTCCCTTAACGCCTTCTGGATTTTTTCTTTATTGGGCAGGAAGTACTCTTCTAAGGGTGGAGCGTAGGGGATGGGAGCATCTAAGGCCGCGATCCGTTTCAACGGCGCATCGAGGTATTCAAAGGCATGTTCGCTGATGTGCGCCGCCCATTCGCCCGCCGGGCCGCCGGTAATGGTGTCTTCATGAAGCAACAGCGCGCGGTTGCAGCGCTTCACGCTGTCCAGGATCAGTTCCTTGTCGTAAGGCAGCAGGCTGCGTAAATCCACCACCTCAATTTCAATGCCTTCCTTGGCGAATTCCTCCGCCACCTCCATCGCCATGTGCACCAGAGCGGCGTAGGTGATGACCGTGGCGTCTTTCCCGGGCCGCTTGATCTCCCCTTTGCCGATCGGCACGATGTAATCCTCGTCCGGCACCTCTTCCTTGATGCGCCGGTACAGGAATTTGTGCTCAAAATATAAGACCGGATTGTCGTCGCGGATGGCCGCCTTCAGCAGGCCTTTGGCGTCATAAGGTGTGGAGGGCGCCACGACCTTCAATCCCGGAGTGCGGATGAACCACCCCTCGGGATTCTGCGAATGAAACGGCCCGCCGTGAACGTAGCCCCCGCTCGGACCCCGGATCACCATGGGAACCTTGAATCCCGAGCGGTAGTGCATTTTCGCGCAGACGTTGACGATCTGGTTGAAGCCCACGGTGATGAAATCCATGAACTGCATCTCGGCCACCGGGCGGAAGCCGGCCATCGCCGCGCCCGCGGCCACGCCGATGATGGCCGATTCCGAAAGCGGCGTGTCTAAGATCCTCTGGGGTCCGAACTCCTCCAGAAAGCCCTGCGTCACCCTGAAGGCGCCGCCGTATTGGCCGATATCTTCGCCCAGGAGAAAGACGCTCGGGTCGCGCTTCAGCTCTTCGTGCAGCGCGTCCGTAATCGCTTGAATATAGGATACAACCGCCATGATTCACTTCTCACTTCATGGGAATGTTTGACTCAATGATCCTCATTCACCAGCATAGACCCCCTCAGCGGCCGTCCGGGGCTCCGGTTCCGGGCTGGCTTCAGCTTTTTCAACCGCCGCGTCAATTTCCGCGTTGATGCGATCCTCCAATTGCTTTAGCGAGCCTTCGGAGAGCAGGTTTTTCGCCAGGAGATAGGCCTGATAGCGCTCGATGGGATCCTGTTTGCCCCATTTTTCAAGCATCTCTTTTGGGACGTATTTGTGGTCGTCATGTTCGGAGTGGCCGCGCATGCGCATGGAGACCGCTTCGATCAAGGTCGGTCCTTCGCCGGCGCGAGCTCGCTCGACGGCGCGGCGGCAGGTCTCGTAAACCTCCAGGACATTCGTGCCGTCAATATAGTATCCCGGAATTCCATATCCGATGGCGCGATCCGACAGTCGCTCGCAGGCATATTGCAGCCGGTTGGGAGTCGAGTAGGCGTACTGATTGTTTTCGATGATCAGGATGAAGGGCGTCTTTTGAACCGCCGCGAAATTCAGCCCTTCGTGAAAATCGCCCACCTGAGCGCCGCCGTTGCCGATGTAATTCATCACCACGCCCTGAGAGCCTTTCATCTTCAAAGCCAGCGCCCAGCCGACTGCCGGCGGAATCATGGAAGCGAGATGGCTGATCATCCCCACGATGCGCTTCTCCGGATCGCTCAAATGGATGTTGCCGTCCTTTCCCTTGGTGGGGCTGCCGAGGCGATTCAAATACTGAGCGAAGTAAACCATCGGCGTCTGCCCGAAGGCAAAGTGCGCGCCCAAATCGCGAATCAAGGGGAAGAGGGCGTCGCCTTTATTGAAATCCAGCGCATAGGCCGATCCTACCGCGGTCGCCTCCATCCCCGTTCCGAGATAAACCCCTCCGACGACCTTTCCCTGGCGGTAGAGCTTGACAATGCGGCCTTCCGCCGCCCGCGTCAGTTTCATGTAGTACAAGAGCTTCAGGTAGTCGTCCTTTTTCAAGCCCTCGTACGGGCGGTCTTCGATTTCGAATTTCAAGGGGGCGGCTTCCATGATGCCTCCCTCAGCGCTGCTCTTAGGCACGATCAATCTCCATCGTGTGAAATATCAGATTCATTTTATCCGCCGCCACCTGGGCGACTTCTTCAAGTTCGGGAGCCCTCCCCGTCACCTCTTGGATTGAAGTCATCTTGACTCCGGAGATGCCGCAGGGAACAATTAAATCAAAAGCAGAGAGATCGGTACTGACGTTCAACGCAAAACCGTGATAGGTCACCCAGCGGCTGATCTTCACGCCGATGGAGGCGATCTTGCGATCCTCCACCCACACGCCCGTCTGACCTTCGCGCCGTCCGGCATAGAAGCCGTAATGCTCGCAGACTTCGATCAAGACCTCTTCCAAATCGCGCAGATAGCGCAGCACGTCCATCCGCTCGGGCTGGAGGTTGATGATCGGATAGCCGATCAACTGCCCCGGGCCGTGATAGGTCACGTCGCCGCCGCGATCCGCTTCGCGCACCTGCACGCCAAGGCTCTCCAATTTCGCGCTCGTATGCAACAGATGCTCCGACCTGGCATTGCGCCCCAGAGTGATGACCGGCGAATGTTCCAACAGCAGCAACTGGTCGGGGATTTCCCCCAGCGCGCGCTGGCGCCAAAGGCTTCTCTGGAGATGATACGCCTCGTCGTATCCGATTCGGCCGAGGAATTGGCATTCCATCATAACGGCATTAATACGGACTAACCCGGCCTTTGCTCAGCCAAAATCCAAAAAATAATCGAAGCGATGCTGCCCAGGACCGTCACGGCGTTGATCGCGGTTCGACCGGTGTGGCGCCTCTTTCCGCGCCGCCAGGCCGCCAGGCCGAAGAAGAATGCGGGAATGGGGAGAAGCAACAGGAAGAATTCCATATAATCTTCGTAGAACAGGTTCCAGATATTGAAGATCAGATCAACGCCCAGACCGAATTTCAGCAGGACGCTGACCCAGAAGACGAGGGGGAAAAGGACAAATAGGAAGCCGAGGATCGCCAGCGTGTTTTTGGAGGCTTTGCGCGATTTTCCTTTTGCGGTCATATAATTCTTTTGATGCAAAACGTTAAATGTGAACCACTCTCCCCATCGCATCCAGCGCTGCTTCCATCACGGCCTCCGACAGCGTCGGGTGCGCGTGAATCGTATTGGCAATGCTAAGAGGAATAGCGCCGTGCGTTTGAGCCAATCCCAGCTCCGCAATCATCTCCGTGGCCTCCGCCGCCACAATGTGAGCGCCGAGCAGTTCGCCGTATGTCTCATCGAAGATGAGCTTGACCATCCCCTCGCGATCCCCCGCTGCTGTCGCTTTCCCGGCCGCTGATAATGGAAAACGCCCCACCTTATATTTCAATCCCATCTCCTTGGCTTTCGCCTCGGTCAGCCCCACGGAAGCCACCTGAGGTTGGCAATAGGTGCAGGAAGGAACGGTGGCCGGATCAATTCGATGCGCGGGCAAGCCCGCCATAGCCTCAACGGCAACTATTCCCTCATGTGAAGCCGCGTGAGCCAGCATCGGCGCTCCGATCACGTCGCCGATCGCCCAAATATTCGGCATATTCGTGCCGTAGGCATGGTTGGTTTTGATGAAGCCCTTGTCGGTCTGTATGCCGAGGCTCTCCAGTCCCATGTTGTCCGAATTGGCCTGAACGCCCACCGCCACCAATCCCACCTCGGCTTCCCAAACCTGCGCTCCCTGAGCCGTCGTGCCGTGCACCTTGATCCCATCGCTCGTCTTTTCGACCTTCTCCACCTTGGCGCCGACGGCAATTTGGATTCCCGATTTCTGAAAGGATTTATGGACGATCTCGACTGCTTCTGTGTCTTCGAGCGGCAGAATCTGCGGCAGCATTTCCAGGAGCGTCACTCTGGTTCCCATGGCATGATAGAAATAGGCAAATTCCACACCGATGGCCCCTGCTCCGATAATGACCATGCTTTTGGGCTGTTCCTTGAGGGTCATCGCATCACGATAGGAAATGAGCTTTTGCCCATCCAATTCCAATCCAGGAAGATTGCGCGGCCGAGCTCCTGTGGCAAGGAGGAATCGCTCCGCCTCCAGTCCTGAGATTTCTTTTCCGGCGCCGTCAAAAATCTGGACATTCTTCGCATTCTTGAAGCGCGCCGTCCCCTTGAAGACCTCAATCTTGTTCTTCTTCATCAGGAACTCGACGCCCTTGGAAAGCCGCGTCGCCACCTGCCGGCTCCGCTTGATGATCGCCGGGAAATCAATCTGCAAATCTCCCGCTCGCAGGCCGAATTCGCTCGCGCGGCGGATGGTATTCGCAACTTCGGCGGATTTCAGCAGCGCCTTGGTGGGAATACAACCCCAATTCAGGCAGACCCCGCCCATGTCTTCCCGCTCAATAATGGCCACATTCATCTTGAGCTGTGCCGCCCGGATGGCGGCCACATACCCGCCAGGTCCGGAACCGATGATGGCTAAGTCGAATTTTCGATTTTGGGACATAAGGGAATGATCACCCATTCACAAGGCAGATGGAATTTAATCCAATTGCGGCGGGGATGCAAGAGGATTTTGCCGGTTAGCTCAAACGGATCAAATGCGGGCTCAGGGGGCGGTTCTATCCGATCTTACTTTATCAGCAGCATTTTGCGCATATCCTGCCTGTCGCCCTGTCTCAAAACGGCGAAATAGAGGCCGGAACTCCGGTCTCGGGCGTTCCAGATGACGGAATGCGTCCCGGCGCTAAGCCACTCATTCTGCAGTTTGGTGACCAGCCGGCCTGAAATATCATAAACCGAAAGGCTGGTCAAGCCGGGTCGGGAAAGATCGAACTTCAGCGCAGCCGTCTGATTGAACGGATTGGGGTGGTTCTGGTGGAGGCGAAATACGGTGGGCGCAATTGGCGCGCCCGACGGTTCAACGGGCAGCAGGTAATGCGACGTCAGCAGCAGATTATCCATGCCGATCTGATAATCCGTGCTGGCGGAATTCTTTCCGGCTATCGTCAGTTTTAAGCGCTGTATGCCGGCGCGCAGATATACCGCGCCGAATTCCGTTCGGGCTGAGCGCAGGATGGCGGGCGCATAGAGATCTGCCGGAGTCCCGAACGAGATTCCGTTGAGGGACAGGTTGACGATACCAAAAAAGGGGGCCTTGGTGAAATACGCGGCGACGTCGAAAGAATCATCGAAAGACGTCGCAAAGAGAAATGAAATGCTATCGCCGGTGGCGTTGGACAGGAAGCGCAAGTGAGCCTGACCGCTCCAGTAGTCGCCGTAACTGACCATGTATTCCGCGATGGCCGTATCGGAGGCAGAATGACTGACAATATTGAGCGCTTCGGCTTCCAGCATATCGCTGCAGGAGGTCCGCAGGCTGGCTTCCGGGGAAGCATCTCCCGCATTGCCGGCGTAATCGAGCGCCGCGACGAGATAGTAATACCAGGCGCCGGGGTCCAGGTCAGCGTCCACGAACGTGGTCATCGGCGTCTCCGCGACGAGAAACGTATCGGTTGGCTGCACACCGGGTTGGGAACCGCGGTAGATTCGATATTTCGCCACGCCGATGTCATCCTGGGCCGGATCCCAGAGAAGCGACATAGTTGTTCCATCTTCGGGGGCAGAGAGGATCAGTCCGGCGACCTGACTGGGCGGGGTGTTATCGGCCTGAGGCGGAATGTGAGAATAGATGCGATAGTAATACTCCGTCCAGCCCCCGGCACTGCGAGCGGCCGCGCTGATCTGGATTTGGCTTAGGCCCGTCGTGAAACCCGCCGGAATTTCGAAGACCGATTCGCCCCAGCGTCGGTAGTTATTGAAATCCGAATCCCACCAGATGCCGACGCTGTCGCCGTTGACGCTGATCAGGGCCGACTGGGGAAAGATGGAGGCGTCGCGGCGCCGCACCAGACGAACGCCTTGATTATTGAGGTCCAGGGCGGCGTTAAAGGAAGATGCGCCGAAATGCTTGCGCCCCGCATCGGTGAAGAATTGATGGTCAAAAGACCCGGGATGGGCATAATAGTGAGTCTGCTGGAGTTGGCCGCCCTGTACGGAATAATTATGGGCCTGCTCATCTATCAGATCGCCTACGTCCAGGGCATCGGTCTGCATGAGCGTCACTTCCGGACGCCGGAATGAATAGTGGGTGGCAGAATACTCAATATTTCGATGGTTTCTGTCGCCGTGTTCCGCTCTGATCATGGCGTAGCTGGCAAAAGGAATTAGATCGCCCAGAAAGAAGCGGTACACGCTGAGTTTTCTTTCCGGAGTTCCTAATTGCAGCACTGGTGCGCCATGCACGGGCAGACTGAAGGCGCTTCCTGAGAAATAATTTCCGGCATTGAAATCACCGTCGAAATCCGTGCCTTGCATCAGCGGGTGGGCGATGCCGTCCACATAAACGCGAAGATCGCCATGAAGAAAGGACAGGTCTTCCGATGAGACCAGAGAAACGACCAGGCCGGCCAATTGGCCATGTCCCGAAAATTCTCCCCATATCATATCCTGATCGGTGGTGGTGGATTCACCAAAGACCTGTGTCGCGCAGAAATATCCGGCTTGGATTGGCTCGATGGTGGTTTTATAGGTGACGGTGTAGTCCGCGTCCACGGACGTGCTGACCAGCGGATTATAAAGCGTGATCTGAGCGCTGCTCCAGAAGGGCATGGGGATATAGCAATAAAGCTCTCCGCTCTGCATGCCCAGAGGAAGACCGTCAACGGTCGTCAACCCCAGCGAGCTGCCGAAGAAGCTGCCCATCGGGCAATCCACTTGAGGAGCCGCAGCGTCGTCCCAGGTGCAGCGCAATCGGACGCCTTCCAGCACACTCAGCGATGCTGGTGATGGAATCAATCGCAGACTCGTAATGCTGCCCCCGCCGGAGAGTGAGAATATCGTCTGCGTCTGATTGGGGGCGATGATGACCGAACCGGATTCCGTCTGATTGCCGGCCGGATCCTTGGGGTCCTCCCCCGAATTCAGCCACTGAAAAATCAAGCTGTCCGGAGTCTGATTCGTGTAGGATTCCAGCGGGGTGGTCGGGGGATACAATTGAAAAGCAATCTGGTGCGGCAAAACCGCATCCACCAACGCTATTTTGAGATGCCGTTCGAAAGGTAGGGGCAAATAGCAGTAGTTTCCTCCGGAAGAGACCGATCCATTGCTGACCAGTGGAAACAGGAAATTCTGATATAAGCCCGAAAAGAGCGACCCGACCGGCACACTGATGGATGGGAAGATCTCGTTGTCGAAATAGAACTTGATCGTTCGGTTGGGAGCCGAGGGCGTATTGCGAATCCAGATCCGATAGACGCAGCCCGGCCCTTCTTGATCAAAGATGACGAAAAGAGAATCCTCTTGATAGAGATAACCGGTGCCATCGGCGTTTCCTCCCAGGGGATCAGCGCTCGATACCTGCAAGCACACGACGCCTTCACGGTAGATGGGCCAGTCTTCGAAGAGTCTCAGAGCGTCATTGCCGATGGGATAGGCTGGCTGAGCCCAGCTGGCCATGAAGGGCAGCAGCGATGCGAGAGTCAGAGCCAGAAGTGAAGCGACGCCTGGGCGCCCGAAAGATCTCAGGCGCAGGATTGCGATGGGAAATGTCTTCATAGTTTGGTCATTCCGCTTCGAGGGATGCTTCATCAATCCGAATAAAATCCCGTGCCAGGGAGACTGCCTTGGAAGGATTTTGAGCGTGGGCCAAGCCTGCTTCATCCTTAGACAATGGGTCGTATTGAGCGTAGGCCTGCAGGATCTGCGTGATATTGCTTTTCGCGCAGGCTTCGCCCAGGGCAATCAACTCAGGCAAACGGTCGAAATCCGACCATTGCACGCTGGTCAGTACCGGCCGTAAGGCAAAGTCGGCTCGGCGGAGCGCCGCTTGAGCCTGCCCGAAATTGGTGATGCGCACCGACCGCAGGAAAATCTCCAGAGTATTATTCAGCGATGGATCGGGCTGGACGTCCGGCGTCACATCAACCGCCAGGACGTAATCCGCTCCCAATGCCCGGCAGGCGTCCACCGGCACAAAATCGGTGACTTCCCCATCCACCAGCAGATGATTGCCCCATTTCACCGGAGGGAAAAATCCGGGGATGGAGGAACTGGCGACCACAGCCCTGCGCAATGAACCTTTTTTGATAATCACGCCCCGGCCTGAAACCAGATCGGAAGCCACCACGCCAAGTATTATAGGCAGACCTTCGATTTGGACATCATCCAATAATTCGGCCACCGCCCCCTCCAGCCGCGAGCCGGAAAGCAGGGCTTTGCGATTGATCGAGAGATTAATAATGATGCGCTGCTGCAGCCTCTGGGCGACGTAGTTGAGGAAGTGATCGCCTTTGCGGTTCGGTTGGTAGAGTTTCATCAGCCGGGCGCTGCGTTCCTGCCGGCGAAGACCTTGCTGCAGCCGCGAAATGGCCGCCTCTGCCGATCCGGCTTGCGCGTAAAGAGCCCCCGCCAGCGCGCCCATGCTGGTGCCGGCGATGACGTCTACTCTCAGGCCGTGATCATCGAGGACCTTCAGCACGCCCAGATGAGCGAAGCCGCGCGCCCCTCCGCCGCCCAGAGCGAGTCCGAACTTGGGGCGGCCATCATCCGCAAAAGGCCGATTTCCTTTTTCCTCTTTTGTCGGCATAAAATCCTATGCCATTAAAATACGATGAAGCGCGTGCGAAGTCAACCACAAAGTCGAAAAAAGCCCAGATCACAGGATGATTCGATCCGGGGGATTTCTCTTGCAAGAAGCCTGATTGTGATTTATTATCATGTGACTATGCAGTCAAGACGAGAAGCCTATGCCTGTCTCAAGCGGTATAGGAATCCCATGCGGCGACTGAGAAGGGTTCTACTTGGGGTGATTCGATGAAAAACCATCTGGATGACCTGAAAACCGCCATCTCGCGCGGCGGCATCGTCGCCTTTACCGGCGCCGGAGTTTCCGCCGAATCCGGCATCCCCACCTATCGCGGTCAGGGCGGCTTCTGGACCCAATACGATCCCGACAAATACGCCGCGATTGACTATTTCCAAAAGGATCCCTCCTATTACTGGTCCTTTTTTCGCGACACCCGCGGCCCGCTTCTGCACGAAGCCAAGCCCAATCCGGCGCATCTTGTCCTGGCTCAGATGGAACAGGCGGGAAAGCTGGAGGCCGTTATCACTCAAAATATTGACGGCCTGCACCATGTGGCTGGATCGAAGAAAGTCATCGAATTGCACGGATCTTCGCGCCGCTTCTACTGCCTGGGCTGCCGCCGCCCGTTCAATCTGCAAGAGGCCGAGAAAGCATTGGAATTGGACCTGCCCCCGCGCTGCGCCGGTTGTCACAACATTCTAAGGCCGGATGTCGTCTTTTTCGGTGAGATGTTGCCGCCGGGAGCCATTGAAGAGGCCTTTGAGTTCGCTCGCCGAGCGTCGCTCTTGCTGGTTATCGGAAGCTCCCTTATCGTCTATCCCGCCGCCCAGGTGCCGATGGTCGCAAAAGCGTCCGGAGCCGCCCTTGCCATCATCAATGACGAGCCCACTCCTATGGACAGCCTGGCGGACTGGGTTCTGTCCGGTAAAGCCGGAGAAATCCTGCCCCAACTCTGGCAATTTACTTCATAAATGACCGCCTGCCCTGCGATATAAAAAAGCCCTCTTTTCCCTTGAATTGCACCGCTTCTTAGCGTATATTGTGTATACGCATGTTCATAGGGCAACATTTTGGGTTCACTTTTTCCTTGACTCAGGTCTCATTTAATGCTATATTGCGGCTCCTTTTTTTAGAAAATTAACTGCCATGGAGAAGAATATGACACTGCGAAAAGCTTCAAAAATACGCGCTGGCGGCGACCTTTTCACGGCCATGACGCCTGCTGCAAAACGCGGCAACGGTCATGCAACCAAAGAACAGCCTACAGGCTCTTCGCCCCAGCCCGAGAAATACATCTACAGCGACAATTGCCTGGCCGTGCTCAAGCGCCGCTACCTGGCCAAGGACGAGCGCGGCAACGTCATCGAAACGCCGGAGCAGATGTTCCGGCGGGTGGCGCGGCACATTGCCGCCGCCGAACGGATCTTCAATCCCGCCATCTCTGATGCGGACCTGTCCAAGATCGAGGACGAATTCTATCATATAACGGCCTCCCTCGATTTCCTCCCCAACTCGCCTACCCTGATGAACGCCGGCCGCGACCTCGGCCAGCTCTCAGCCTGTTTCGTCCTGCCCGTCGAAGACAGCATGGAGGGCATTTTCGACGCCTTGAAAAACACGGCATTGATCCACAAGAGCGGCGGCGGCACCGGCTTCTCGTTTTCCCGCCTGCGTTCGCGCAACAGCATCGTCCGCTCGACCGCCGGAACCGCTTCCGGCCCCGTATCCTTCATGTCGGTCTTCAATGCGGCCACCGAAACCGTCAAGCAGGGCGGCACGCGCCGTGGGGCTAACATGGGAATCCTGCGCGTGGACCATCCCGACATCGAGCATTTCGTGGACAGCAAGAAGGGCGAGACGGCTCTGAACAATTTCAATATCTCCGTCGCCGTCACCGATGAATTCATGGATGCGGTGAAGAATCGCGAAAAATTCAACCTCAAGGATCCCCGCACCGGCGCCGTCGTTTCCCAGGTGGACGCCGAAAAACTCTTCGATAAGATCGTTGAAAACGCCCGCAACAACGGCGAGCCCGGCATCGTCTTCATTGACCAGATCAACCGCCGCCACAGCCTGCCGGAAGTAGGGCAAATCGAATCCACCAATCCCTGCGGCGAACAGCCGCTGCTCCCCTTCGAATCCTGCAACCTCGGTTCCATCAACCTCGATCACATGGTCGCCGATGGGGAGGTGGATTGGGATAAACTGGAACGCGCCGTCAAACTGTGCATTCGTTTCCTCGACAATGTCATTGAAGTCAATAAGTACCCGCTGCCGGAAATTGAGGCCATAACCCGCGCCAACCGCAAGATCGGTTTGGGCGTCATGGGCTTCGCCGACCTGCTCTATCAGTTGGAGATTCCTTACAATTCCGCCGAGGGGATCAAGCGCGGCGAAGAGATCATGGCCTTCGTGCAGCACACCGCTCATCGGGCCTCCCAGGAGCTGTCCGAAACGCGCGGGAACTTCGCCAACTTCCATCTCTCCACCTTCGAAAATCCCATGCGCAACGCCACGGTGACCACCGTCGCGCCCACCGGAACCCTCTCCATGATCGCCGATTGCTCCAGCGGCGTCGAGCCGGTTTTCAGCCTGGTATTCGTCAAAAAGGTCATGGATGGTCAAGAACTGCTTTATGTCAATCGCCACTTCGAAAATGCCCTGAAACGCGCCGGCATCAAGAGCGACGGCCTGATGGAGAAGATCTCCCACACCCGCTCGCTGGCCGAAGTCCCCGAGATCCCGGAGCCGCTGCGCCGCACCTTTGTCACGGCATTCGATATCTCCTGGGAATGGCACGTGCGCATGCAGGCTGCCTTCCAGCGCTACACGGATAACGCCGTCTCCAAGACCATCAACTTCCCCAACAGCGCCACCGTGGCCGACGTTAAGCGCGCCTATCTGCTGGCCTACGATCTGAGCTGCAAGGGGCTGACCATCTATCGCGACGGCTCGCGTTCCGAACAGGTGCTGCACAGCGGCAAGACGGTCTCCAAAAAGCCCGAAGCGGCCGCCGAGACCGGCCGGCCCACCATGAGCCCCCGCAAGCGCCCTCCCGTAACCCGCGGCATGACCGAGCGCATCAACACCGGCGACGGAGCCTGCTACATCACCATCAACGAGGACGAGCTGGGCATGTGCGAGGTGTTCACCTCGATCGGCAAGGCGGGGGGCAACCTGGCGGCTCAGTCGGAAGCCATCTCGCGGCTGATCTCTCTCGCGCTGCGTTCGGGCATATCGCCCGAGCAGATCATCAAGCAGTTGAAGGGCATCTCCGGCCCCAACGCCGTCTGGGAAAACGGCACGCTGGTGACCTCGGCGCCCGACGCCATCGCTCGCGCCATGGAACGCTACATGCACCGCCGCGTCGAACAGCATCCCCACGAAGCCGTCATCGCCGAAGCGCAGAGCCTCGTCCAGCCTAAGAAGAAAGGCGGATCAGCTAAAGAAACGCATTACCTTGAGATCCCCGACCAGTGCCCCGACTGCGGCGACCGCATCGCTCACGAAGATGGCTGCCTGACCTGCCATTCGTGCGGCTTTACCCGCTGCGGGTAGGGGCGAAGCATGTTTCCAGCACATGCCCCCTCCCCTGCGGGGAGAGGGGCATGCCACCCGGCCATGAGGGGGGCGAAAAAATGACGGCAGGCGAGGGCGAGAAGTTGAAAAAGGCGAGATCTCGACAAGAGGGCTAAGCGGGGCGAGAACTCGGCGCTCAATCGGGAAGAGAACTCGGCGCAGAGACGAGAAGTCGGCAAGGGGCTGGCTAAGAGAATGATGAGTGATGAGTGATGAGTGATGAATGGGGCGGGGAGGGGCATGCTTCTGACCGCAGGCCGAAGCATGTCTCGCCAGTACATACCCCTCCCCTGCGGGGAGAGGGGCATGCCACCCATCGCGCTTGGGCTGGGCTGTCATGGCCCATGCCGTGACGGCTTTGGTGGCATGGAATGGTCCATGCCACCCCAGAAAAGAAAATGGGGGGCGTGGCATTTGCGCCCCCGTTTCATTTTACGAATTGGGAGGGATTTCCCTTGACTTTGGGGTGGGGTGGAGGCTAAATTTGGTGTGATCCCCCCGCGCTACGCGCTCCCCCCTTAATAAGGGGGGTTGGGGGGATCCGTTTGGGGTGAGGTAAATTGGGAATGGCATTTTGGGGGATAAGGATGTCGACGTCAACCCGGCCATTCCGCCTTCGGCGGACCCCTGCGGGGCAAGCTGGCCGGGCCATCCACCGAAGCATGTCTCGCCAGTACATGCCCCCTCCCCTGCGGAGAGAGGGGCATGCCACCCATCGCGCTTGGGCTGGGCTGTCATGGCCCATGCCGTGACGGCTTTGGTGGCATGGAATGGTCCATGCCACCCCAGAAAAGAAAATGGGGGGCGTGGCATTTGCGCCCCCGTAAAGTATGCAGGCGCCGCCAGGAATCGCCCTCAAGGGCTTCCATCCTGGCGGCAACACAATGGGGGGCGTGGCATTTGCGCCCCTGTTTCATTTTACGAATTGGGAGGGATTTCCCTTGACTTTGGGGTGGGGAGGAGGCTAAATTGGGAATGGCATTTTGGGGAAGGCTAATTGCGCGGCAGGAGGTAACTCCTGCCGCGACAGGAAAATGACGGCAGGCGAGGGCGAGAAGTTGAAAAAGGCGAGATCTCGACAAGAGGGCTAAGCGGGGCGAGAACTCGGCGCTCAATCGGGAAGAGAACTCGGCGCAGAGACGAGAAGTCGGCAAGGGGCTGGCTAAGAGAATGATGAGTGATGAGTGATGAGTGATGAATGGGGCGGGGAGGGGCATGCTTCTGACCGCAGGCCGAAGCATGTCTCGCCAGTACATACCCCTCCCCTGCGGGGAGAGGGGCATGCCACCCATCGCGCTTGGGCTGGGCTGTCATGGCCCATGCCGTGACGGCTTTGGTGGCATGGAATGGTCCATGCCACCCCAGAAAAGAAAATGGGGGGCGTGGCATTTGCGCC